>Ga0209573_1000518_pt1 | contig 80012 bp, 72 predicted proteins | sample TNRBio252014_DNA_FD_185870 | JGI IMG/M metagenome (GOLD analysis project Ga0209573, IMG submission 185870) | Wastewater treatment Type I Accumulibacter community from EBPR Bioreactor in Madison, WI, USA - TNR Reactor_6/25/2014_ DNA (SPAdes)... | ecosystem: Engineered > Bioreactor > EBPR >... | reverse complement strand
GTAACGGTGATGTCGACGCCGGCCAGCACCGTTTCCGTGTCGTCGGCCGCGTAGAACGTGGTCTCGCCGGGCTTCTTGCCCAGCAGGTAGACGAGTCGGGGCGAGGCGAGGTGGATGTCGCAGACTTCCGGATCGGCGACGAACACCGCTGCCGCCGGCTTGTCGAGCCGCAGCATCGCCCCCTTCTCGGCCTCGATGGTGACCTGCGAGCCGGAGCCGGCGGTCACCTGCAGCGCCGCGGCAGGTCCCGCGGCGGCCATGGCGGCTGCACACGGGGCGAGGGCCAGGAGCCGAAGGACGGCGGCGGCGAGTCGGATCGCCGTGCGACGCCTCAGCGGTCGCGACGTGTACCCGGGGCAGGCGGGCGCGGACGCGTTCTGCGTCGTCATGGTCTGTCTCCTCAGAACCGAACGTGCTTCGAGTCGCTGCCGCGCAGCACGTCCACCTTGCGGCGGAGCGCCAGCGGCGGCGGCAGCCCCAGCGGATCGCCGATCATGAACAGGATGTCGGTGTCCCGGGTGTAGGACTCGCCAGGGGAGCCGGACCCCGATCCCTGCGCCGCTCCCTGCGCTTGCGGTTGCCCGTCCCGGCGGGCGAGGCTGCGCAGGCTCAGCGACAGCGTCCCCATGCTCATCGCGAGTGCGATCCGTTCCGCCTGCCGGGTCGTGACCTGCAGGGTCGCTGTCTTGCCGACCTTGGCCGGCGCGTTGTCGCCGTCGAGGGTCTGGTCGATCGCCAGCACCCGGACGCCGGTGATCAGCGTCTGGCTGAACTGCCGGGTTTCGGCGTCGTCCGCGCCCTCGCCGCTCACGGTGCGCTTGAGCGTGAACAGGATGTCGACGAAGTCCCCGGGAAAAACGAAGCCGGCGACGCCGGACGTGGCGTCGAGCGGAATGGCGACTGCCCGCTGGCCGGGCTCGAGAACCGCGGCGAGGAAGCCCTGCTCGCCCGGATGCACCACGCGCGACGCAGTGATTGGCTCACCGGCGTGCAGGTGGCTGCGAACGACCGCACCCACCAGGTCCTTCTCCGCGACCTTCCCGCGCAGCAGGTAGGCGTCGCTGAGGCCCTCCTTCGGCCACGGCCGCCAGGCGAGGTGATCGGCGGCGATGAACGTGCCGGCCGCAAGTGCGGTCTTGGCAACGAGAATTTCGGGAAGCACCGGGGCCGGCGTGACCGGTGCCGGTGCCGCCTCGATGACGGTGCGTTGCGACAGCTGTTTGTTGACGACGTATGCGGTGACACCCGCAATCGCGAGTGCGGCGACGAGCGGGACCAGCCTGCGGACGTTCATGACCGAGTTCTCCCGTTCACTGCAGGCCGCCCGCGGCCAGCAGGCGTGGTCCGCCGACGATCCAGCCGGCGAGCGTGATGGCGACGCCGTAGGGGATCGACCGGCCGAGCAGCAGGTCGCCGAATTCCGCGAGGCCGATCCTTTGCGCCGCCTGCACCACCGGGAAGCGGAGTTGGCTGAGCATGAGGACGGCGAGGAGACCACCCACCAGCGCCGTCATCGCCAGGAACGGCAGGACGGCCGGCGGGCCGAGCCACAGGCCGGTCGCCGCCATCAGCTTCACGTCACCGCCACCCATCCAGCCGGCCGAGAACGGCAGCAGGCCCACGACGAAGATCAGGCCTGCGACGCCGAGCGCCCCCACCCAGTCCACCGGGGCGCCGGCACTCAGCACATGCGCCGGATAGAGGAGGACGAGCGCGATGCAGATGCGGTTGGGGATACGGAAGGACTGCAGATCGGCCACGAGAGCGAGGCCCAGGATCGCCATGAACAGCGCAACGTTGCAGAAATGCAGCGAGAACGGGTCGATCATGGCAGTCACCTGCAGCCGCGCAGCACCGGATGTCGCCGATGGTCCTCCCGGGGGTTCGGACGATGGGAACCGGACGTTCATCCGGGCCGAAATCGCGCCGCTCCGGCGAATGTGCGGCACCGCGCGCCGCACATTCCGGAAGCGCATTCCCCCCTGAACCGTGGGTGAGGGCGGCGTCCCCCCGACCCGGGATCAGCCCTGACGCGGCGTGCCGGTCAGAACCGCGGCCAGATCGTTGAAGAAGTCACGAATCTCGGTACCGAGAGCGGTGTAGGCGGTGATCGCCGCCATCGACACCAGGGCGACGATGAGCCCGTACTCGATCGCGGTAGCACCCGACTCGTCCTTCAGCATCCGCACGACAACATTCTTCCGCATGGTGTCCTCCATAGGAAACAGTCGACATTTCCGTACTTACGCAGCCTTTGATTTAGAAATCCTTAAAGCACGAAAAGTCGCTACAGTGTGTTCGTACCTGCTGGTTTTTTTCAAACTTGGGCAATGAAGAAGAATAATTGTCGCGACTTAACAATAAATTACCTGGAAAGCCTTAACGGATTGTTGGGAGGACGCGGATCACCATGCGTCCCTGCCCGTCCGACAACGGGCGGACGCCCCACAGTGTGCAGCGCGGGATCGCAACGGATGAGCAGCCAACGGACATGGGTTCCCGCACGGGCCCGGGCGTGGGTCGCGGCGCGTCGCAGGCGGCTGCGCGACGAATCGGCGCGGCCCCGCGCCCTCGCCGACCGCATGCTCGGCGACACCCGTGGTGCGGTGGCCGTGCTGTTCGCGGTCGCCGCCATACCGCTCATCGGCTTCGTCGGCATGGGTGTCGACGGCGCGCGCAGCCATATCGTGCGCTCGCGGCTGTCGGCCGCGGTGGACGCGGCTGCCCTCGCCGGCGGCAACCGCTTCTTCTCCGCCACCCGCGACGACGACATCCGCATGTACTTCCACGCCAACTTCCCTTCCGGTTACCTGGGAGCGCAGGTCACCGGGCCGGTCATCGCCGCCGACCCGGTGAGCCAGACCCTGACCGTCTCGGCGAGTGCGATCCTGCCGACGACGTTCATGCATGTGCTGGGATCGGACCCGGTGGTGGTCGCCACCTCGGCGGAGGTCACCCGGCGGATGCGGGCGATGGACGTGGTGCTGTCGATCGACGTCTCCGGCTCGATGGGAACCCGCGACCGTGGCCAGCGGCTCACTCGGCTGGAGGCGACGAAGCAGGCGGCGAACGAACTGGTGGACATCCTGTTCGGCGCCGATTCGCGCAAGGACCTGCTGAAGATCGGCCTCGTGCCGTGGAGCTCGAAGGTCAACGTGATGATCGAGGGGGAAGCGTTCAGTGCCGGACTGACCACCACCGTCGCGGTGCCGTCGTTCACCGCCCCCGACCTGGGCCGGGTACAGTCACAGATCTATTACGCCAACAACTCTCCCGTGCCGCTCCTGGAGCGACCGCCCGCCGACTGGAAGGGATGCGTCTTCAACCGCTATACTGACAACAAACGCGACGATGACGACGGCGATATCCGAGACGGGACCTTCAGCGGCGGCGGCACGACCTGGGCAGCGTGGGCGCCGGTATTGCCTGGCGACTATCCGGATGCGGCGGTCGCTGCCGTCTGGGGCGGCGAGCCGGTCGCCGGAACCGACGGCCAGGGGCGAGCGTTGCGCTGCGCGCTGGCACCCTCGGGCAACGAATGCGGACCGTGCCCCACCGTCGGGATCACGCCGCTGCAGCAGGAGAAGGCGGTCATCGTCGATGCCATCGACGACCTGGCCGCCGGCGGCAACACCAACGTTCCAGCCGGGCTGGGCTGGGCCTGGCGGGTGCTGACGACCATACCGCCGTTCGAGCACACGGACAGCGTCGAGTACGAGCCGCTGCGCGCGATCGTGCTGATGACAGACGGTGAGAACTGCGCCACCTACGGCGACGGCTACAAGGCGGTGTTCGGCCTGTGCGGCGACACCAGTCGCGATGCGATGAACGAGCGCGCCGTCAAGCTCGCCGCCAACATCAAGGCGAGCGGGGTAATCATCTATGTGGTGCAATTCGTGGCGCACAACGAGACGCTGGAAAACTTCCTGAAGACGGTCGCCAGCGGCCGGGAGACGCCTTATTATTATTATGCTCCCGATGCCGGCGCCCTGAGCGAGGCTTTCCACGAGATCGCCAACAACCTCTCGGAGCTTCGTCTCTCGAAGTGACTCCGGGGACCCCTGCCCTACCCGCGGCCCATCCGGGGAGCGCCGGCGGGAGAGAGTTCCACCGTCGGCGAAACCCCTCCTAGAGCACGGTTTGATCAGATCGAACTGATCTGATCAAACGGTCGTGCTCTAACTGCTTGATTTTTTGGAGCAAGCAAATCCGATCAAGCGATTCCGCTTGATCGGATATTGCTCTAGAGTCCCGCGCCATCGACAAGCGACGGCAAAGGACGGACGGATGCGGGCAGCGGGTGCGAAGGCGGTGGTGGGCGCGGCGCTGGTGCTGCTGGGCGCCTGTGCCGAGACGGGGAGCTGGCAGAACGCGAAGCTGCCGCAGGAGCAATGGGCGCTGGACAAGGCCGATTGCCAGCGCCGGGCACGCGACCAGGTGGAGCGGGAGTATGCGTTGAGCGAGCAGACCGCCCGGCCCGGGGTAACCGCGGGGACGTCCGGAGCCAGCGGCCAGTGGCAGTCGGACATGAACCGATTCTCGGCCGGCAAGCGGGAGCGGCGGCTGTTCGAGTCCTGCATGACCGGAAAGGGCTACACCTTCGTCAAGGGCGACGGCGGGTCGGATGCGGAACCCGAGTCCGAGCCGGCGGCGCCGGCGGGAGAGGCGAAATGAGGCGCCCCGTGGACTTCCGGCCCGCGACCGCGCTGGCCGCCCTGCTGCTGGCCCCCCTGCTGCTGGCCGGAGCCGTCACCGGTTGCGCGCCGGAACGCTGGGAAAACCCCAGCCTGCCGGAAAGCTACTGGGCGCAGGACGAGCAGGATTGCAAGGAGGTTGCGCAGGGAACCGCCGACGACCAGTACGACCTGGACGAAGAGGAGGACGCGCCGCGCTCGCTCGACTACTACCAGCCGGAGGAAGAGGGGGAGGAGCAGATGAGCCAGTACTCCGCCATGGCGCTGGAAGAGCAGACCTTCCGCAAGTGCATGCTGCAGAAGGGCTACGTGCTGATGCGCGAGAAGAAGTAGCGAAGATGGGCGGGCTCTCGCCCGTCCGTCCTTCCGGTGCCGGGTGCTACCGACCCTCCCGCCACCAGGCGCCGGCCAGCGCGCCCAGCGTCGCCGCCAGCAGCAGCAGGGCGGGCAGCAGCGGAACTTCCGCAAGCCCGGTAACGGTGGTTGCCTGGTTGCGCTGCAGTCCCAGCCAGCCGCGGCCGAACGCGTCCCGTCCCGGCGCCACCCGGCGGAACTCCGGAATTCCGTCCGTGAGCCAGACGACGGCGCCGCCGGTGCGCTCCGCCAACGGCGCCAGCCGATCGGGCGACGCGCGCAGGTCGGACAGCTCCGGCGGATCGAGCCGCCCGGAGGCGGCGAGTGCGGTGTGGGTACCGTCCGTTACCCGCCACAGCCCCGCCCGAGCCGCGTCGAGCTCGCCGCGGGCGATGCCGTCGGCACCGTCCTCCAGCAGCAACGGCCGGGACGCGCCGGACGGATCGGTGACAGTGACCTCCACGTCCCCCGGCTGCAGGCTGCGGCGCTGCACCTGCAGCCGGCCGTCGGCGAGACGCGCCTGCAGAGTCTCCTCCTCCAGGTCCGGCTCCTTCATCAGCCAGTGGACGAGGCGGCGCAGCAGCTCCGTCTGCGGGCCGCCGCCGTCGAAGCCGCGCGCCCACAGCCAGATGTGGTCGCTCAGGAATTGCGCCACCCGTCCCTCGCCGCTCCGGTCCACCACCAGCAGCGGGCGGTCCTGGGGCCCGGTCATCAGCGTCAGCCCCGACCGAGCCTGGCCAGCCACCAGCCGGAACCACTGCCCCCACGCCGGCCCCGATCCTGCCTCGACCGCCTCGGCATCGCCGCCGACGCTGGCCCCCGGCAGACCGGACGTGACCGGGTGCCGGGCGCCGGTCTCCGTGACCTCCGGCCGAAAAGCCTGCTCGATCACTCGGTCGAGCGGTGCCACCGGCAGGACGTCGCCCAGCGGCGTGCGGAAGACGCTCTGCGAGCCGGCGAACTCGGGGCCGACGGCGACCAGCACCGCGCCCCCCTTCCGGACGTAGTCGGCGATCCGGGCGTAGTACGGCGTCGGCAGGATCCCGCGCACCACATACCGGTCGAGGATGATCAGGTCGAACTCGGGAAGCTTCGCCTCGAACAGCTCCTGAACCGGAAAAACGATCAGCGACAGCTCCTTGAGCGGCGTCGCGTCATCCTTCTCCGGCGGCCGCAGGATGGTGAAGTGGACCAGATCGACTGCGGGGTCGGACTTCAGCAGGTTGCGCCACGTCCGTTCGCCCGGATGCGGCTGGCCGGAGACGAGCAGGACGCGCAGCCGTTCACGAACGCCGTTGACCACCACCGCCGCCCGGTTGTTGGCCGCCGAAATCTCGCCCGCCGCCGGCTCCGCCTCGATCTCGAGGACCGTGGCACCGGCGTGCCGGATCGGCAGCGGCAGCTCCTGGGTGACGCCGACCGGAACGTCCATGGTGCCGGCATCGATGCCGTCGACGCGGAAGTGCACCATTGCCCGCTCTCCCGCCCCTTCCGGTACCTGCGCCGGGCCCAGGCGCTCCACCCGATAGGACACGTCGGCCTCCTCGCCGACCAGACCGTACGCGGGCGCACGCTCGATGTGGATGCGCCGGTCGTGCTCGTCCGGCCGGCCGGCCAGCAACACGTGCACCGGCCCCTTCAGCCACGGCGGCGGCGCCGCGGCATCGGGCGCGTCGTGCACCTGCCCGTCGCCGATGACGACGACGCCCGCCAGCCGCTCCACCGCATCGTCCAGGACCGCACGCTCGATGGCATCGAACAGCCGCGTCTCGCTGCCGGACTCCGCCCCCGCACGGACGGTTCGCACCTCCAGTCCTTCCAGCCCGCCCAGCGCCGCTTCGACGGCGACGCGCGCTTCCTCGGTCGCGGCCTTCCGGTCGCCCAGCGTCTGGCTCGCGGACTCGTCGACCACGATCAGCGCCACGTCCGGCCGGGCGTGGCGCTCCTCGCGCACGATCCGGGGATCGAGCAGGGCGGCGCCGAGCGCCGCCAGGGCCAGCAGCCGCAACGGCCAGCCGCGGGCTCGCTGCAGTGCTGCGAGGCCGACCAGCAACAGGGCGGCGCCCATCAGGGCCGCCAGCAGCCACTCGGGCAGCATGGGATGCAGCACGAGGCTGGTGGCAGTCATGGTCCGAGGCGCTCCATGATCGTCGGCAGGTGCACCTGGTCCGCCTTGTAGTTGCCGGTGAGCACGTACATCACCAGGTTGACCCCGAACCGATACGCCTGCTCCCGCTGCCGCTCGCCGCCGGGGACGACGGCGAACATCGGCCGCAGCGCCCCGTCCACGGCCCAGGCGCCCGCCCAGTCGCTGGATCCGGCGATGACGGCACTGACGCCGTCGTTGACGTGTTCGGCCGGCTGCTCGATCCACACCGTCTGGCCGGCCCGCCGGCCCGGCATGTCGGAGAGCAGGTAGTACGACCGGCGCAGGACATGGTCCTCGGGCACCGGGATCAGCGGCGGCAGGTCGAGGGCGCGGGCGAGTTCGCGGAGTGCCAGCCGGTCGTCGCCGTCGGTCCGGCCGCGGGTGTCGAAGACGATGGTGCCGCCGGAGCGCATGTAGGCGGTGAGCCTGCGGGCGGCTTCCGGCGACGGGCGCCTCGGGGTGTCGGCGAGTGGCCAGTACAGCAGCGGGTAGAAGGCCAGCTCGGCGCGCTCGGGATCGAGCCCCTCGGGCGGTCCCAGCTCGGCGGCCGTCCGCCGGTTGACGACGGCACTCAGCCCGGCCAGCGCCGCCTCGCTCACCTCGTCGATCCCGGCATTGCCGGTGCGGACGTAGGCCAGCCGGGTGCTCAGGCTCGCAGCTGCCGCGGTACCGTCGGCGACGACCGTCTGGGCGCGGGCGACGGACGAGGGGGCGCAGAGGAGCAGCGCCAGCACGGCCATTCCTCCGGCACCGCCGGCCCTGCGGGAGAAGCCCCCGGGCGATCGGCGCAGCCAGAGGCTGATCGCCAGATCGGCCAGCGCCAGGACGAGCGCGAAGGCCAGTAGCCCGGGCCGCAGATCCCGTTCGGCACCCGCCCCCAGGCCGGTCCGGCCGACGTTTGCCGGCAGCGCCGGCAGCGCCGCCGGATCGGCGACGGACGAGCCCAGGTTGAGCGCCCGCTTCGCCTCGGCGGTGCCGTAGAACCCGGGCGGATGGCGTGGGCCGGCGAGGGTCACGGCGAACGCGCCGCCGGGAATGGGACGGGTTCCGGGCGGCGGCGCTCCCAGGCGCCCGAAGCCGTCGAGCGTTTCCAGCGGCGGCAGCAGCGGCGCCTGCGCCTGCGGCTGGCCGCCGGCAGCGAGGCCCACGATCCGACGCAGCAGCTCGACGAACAGGCCGGACAGCGGCAGGTTCGACCAGTCGGGGCTGGCCGTCGTGTGCACGAGCACCACCCAGCCGTTGCCGCGGCGGACGCCGGTGATCAGCGGCGTGCCGTCCTCCAGCTGCGCCCAGGTGCGCTCGGGAACGGTCAGGGACGGCTCGGCGATCACTTGGCGCTGCACCGTCAGCTCGCCGCTCACCGGCAGGCCATGAAAGGGGCTGGCCGCCTCGAAGGCCGCGATCCGGCCACTGCCGCTCCACGAGAGTGCGCCGCCGATCACCCGGTCGCCGGCGCGCAGGGCTACCGGCAGCAGCGGATCCTCGGCCGAGGCCTCGCGGGCGAGGCGGGGTCCGGCGAAGCGCAGCAGCACGCCGCCCTCCTCCACCCATCCGCGCAGCGCATCGGCGCTGGCCGCATCGAGCGAGCCCACGTCGGCCAGGATCAGCATCGCCAGCGGCCGGGACAGGAGCTGCAGGACATCCCCGTGGCGGACCTCGGCGAATGGCTGCAACGCCCGCTCCAGATAGTATGTGGCCCCCAGCAGCGGCTGACCGCCGGAAGGTTCGCCCACCACGCCCACAGCGCGGCGCTGCCAGCGTTCGTCCGCCAGCAGCACCGAGGCGGCGCTGGTCGGGCCCTCGATCCGCACCGAAGCGAGGCGGCTCGCCAGCTCCGCCGGCAGGTTGACCGGAACCCGGACGCGCGCTTCGCCGTCGGCGAGACGGGCCTGCTGGCGGGCCAGCACCGTACCTTCGCCATCGAGCAGGCGCAGGGCCACCGTCAGGTCGCCCGCCGCGCCGGCGCGCAGCAGGGCCACCTCCGGCCCGGCGGCGCCAGCCTCGGCGGGGCGGATCAGCAGCGGCAGGCGCTGCTCCGGGCCGGTCTTGACCGTCACCCGGCCGAGCCCGCCCAGGCGGTCCAGCCAGTCCGCAATCGGCATCGTGCCCTTCGGCTGGTCCAGGCCGTCGGCGATCCAGACGACGGCACCCGGCGGCCACGCCTCCCGGTTCGCCCGGTCCGCGAGTGTCGCGGTCGCAGCCGCCCGGTCGGTCGCCCACGGCTTCGGTCGGATCGCCTGCGCCGCTTCGCGCGCCGCGCCGGCCGTCATCGCCCCGGGCGGGAAGCCCACCTCGTCGGCGCCGTCCGGCGCCGTGGGCACGAGGAGCACCGACCGGCGCTCCCGCTCCGCCCGGTCGATCAGCTGGTTCACGGCCGCCTGGCGCTCGTCCCAGTCGTCGGCTGCCGCCCAGCCGTCGTCCACGACCAGGATCACCGGGCCGGAGCCGGGCAGCGCCTGCCCCCCCGTCAGCACCGGGCCGGCGATGCCGAGAATGAGCGCCGCCGCCAGCGCGAGGCGCAGGGCCAGCAGCCACCAGGGTGTGCGCACGGCCGTCTGCTCCCGCGAGATCAGGGCGGCCAGCAAGCGGAACGGCGGAAAGACGATTCGCGCCGGCGCCGGCGGCGTCACCCGCAGCAGCCACCACAGGGCCGGCAGCAGGGCCAGTGCCGCCAACGCCCAGGGTGCGGCGAATCCGAAGGCCCCCAGACTTAGCATGGGATCAGCATCGACGCGTCATCGGCCGCCGCCGCCCAGGGTCTGATACAGGGCGAGCAGGGCGGTTTCCGGCGGGTGATCGGTCCGGTGGGTCAGCAGCGTCCAGCCGAAGGCACTCGCCAGCTCGCCGACCGCCGCCAGATGCCGGCGATAGACGCTCCGATACTCCTCGCGGATGGAGTCGACGGCGCCGAACAGCAGCTCGCCCTCGTTCTCGCTGCCGGCGAACAGAACTCGCCCTGAAAACGGCAAGGTTTCTTCCGCGGCATCCGCGATCTGTACCAGGTGCCCGCGCACGCCGCGGCGTGCGAACCCGCTGATCGCCGCCTGTATCGCCTCCGGCGGCGCCAGAAAATCCGCGAACCAGACGACCCGGCCGTGCCGCGGCAGGGGTTCCGCCGCCGGCAGGCCCGCTCCGGGTTCCATCTCCGCCGATTCGGCCGCCCGGGGCGAGGACAGTAGCGCCGCCAGCCTGCGCAGCGCCACGCGCCCGGGAGAGGGCGGCATGCCGTGTCCCATCAGCGTGACGTGCTCGCCGCCCCGGATCAGCAGAGCGGCCAGGGCCAGCAGCAGCAGCTCGGCCCGTTCGATCTTCGTGGGGCCGCTGCGGCCGGAACGCCAGCGCATGGAAGCGGAGCGGTCGCACCACAGCCAGACGCTTTGGGCCGCTTCCCATTCGGTTTCGCGGATATAGACCCGGTCGGTCTTCGCCGACTGCCGCCAGTCGATCCGCTGCGTGGTATCCCCCGGCTGATAGCGGCGGAACTGCCAGAACGCCTCGCCCTCGCCGACCCGGCGCCGGCCGTGCACGCCCTGGCTGACGGTGGCGGCAACCCGCTCGGCCGCCACCAGCAGCGGCGGCAGCTGGGCGGCCAGAGTCTCGGCGCGGGACAGCCGGCGGGTGACCAGCGCCGCTTCGGTCGGCCCGCTCTCCTGCGCCGCAGGTCCGGCGGGGGTTGACCTCATGTGATCCGTGCCACCAGCCGGTCGATGATGCTGCCGACGCCGAACCCTTCCGCCCGGGCGGAGAAGGTGAGCGCCATCCGGTGGCGCAGGATCGGGTGCGCAAGCGCGATGATGTCCTCCACCGACGGTGCCAGGCGGCCGTGGATGATCGCCCGGGCGCGCACGGCGCGCATCAGCGCCTGCGAGGCGCGGGGGCCGGGCCCCCAGGCCACGTGCGTCCGGACCTCGGCCAGCGGCGATGTCTCGGGCCGGCCGGCGCGCACCAGCGTCAGGATCGCCTCGACCACGCTCTCGCCCACCGGCACGTGGCGGATCAGCCGCTGCGCCTCGTGCAGCTGGGCGGCGGTCATCACCTGCACCAGCACGTCCTCCGCCGGCCCGGTGGTGGCGAGCAGCACGCGGCGCTCCGCATCCAGGTCCGGATAGTCCACGTCCACCTGCATGAAGAAGCGGTCCAGCTGCGCTTCCGGCAGCGGGTAGGTGCCTTCCTGTTCCAGCGGATTCTGCGTCGCGAGTACGTGGAACGGGATCGGCAGGGCGTGGTAGTGGCCGGCGACCGAGACGCGTTGCTCCTGCATCGCCTGCAGCAGGGCGGACTGGGTGCGCGGGCTGGCGCGATTGATCTCGTCCGCCATCAACAGCTGGCAGAACACCGGCCCCTGGATGAAGCGGAACTGGCGCCGGCCGAGCTCGCCGTCCTCCAGGACCTCCGATCCCAGGATGTCGGCTGGCATCAGGTCCGGAGTGAACTGGACGCGGCGTTCCTCGAGGCCGAAGACCGTTCCCAACGTTTCGACCAGCCGGGTCTTGCCGAGGCCGGGAACACCGATCAGCAGCAGGTGGCCCCCGGAGAGCAGCGTAATCAGGGTTTCCTCGACCACCCGCTCCTGGCCGAAGATGACCCGCCCGATGGCGTCGCGCACTTGAACGACGTGGGCGGCGAGTTGATCTATGCGTTCGATGAGCGCAAAATCTCGACCATCATCCAGGGCCGGGGTCTCGCGGAGGGTCACCGTGGCGCTCCTGGTTCCAATTGACCAAACGGAATAATGTCAAAGCCACTCAACGACGTTCAATCGCATCGAACGAACGGCGGGACCGCTCCCCTGTGCATCGACGGCATCGATCTGCCGGATGCGCCGCCGCCCTCGCCCAACGGCCGCATCGTTTACGAACACATGGGAATTCATATCGATCATGAAGGAGGTTGGCATTATCACGGATCGCCGATCCGCCGCAAAGAGCTGGTTTGCCTGTTCGCTTCGGCGCTGATGCGGGACGGGGACGGCCGCCACTGGCTGGTCACGCCGGCGGAGATGGGGCCGATCGACGTGGACGACGCGCCGTTCCTCGCCGTCGAGATGTTCATCGCCGGCAACGGGGCGGAGCAGTGCATCAGCTTCCGCACCAACATCGACGAGATCGTCACCATCGACGACGAGCATCCCCTGCGGCTGGGTGAGGCGACGCAGACCGGCGAAACGGTGCCCTATGTGGTCCTGCGTCGGCGGCTGGAGGCGCGGCTGACCCGGGCGGTCTACTACGACCTGGTCGAACTGGCGACCGAGACGGAGATCGACGGGCAGAAGTGCTACGCCGTGTGGAGCCGCGGCCGGCAGTTTCCGCTCAGCTGGATCGACGAGGCAGCATGAGCTGGCCGCGCGACCGGCAGTGGATCGAAAGCCGGCTCGCGGGCCGGCGGGCGATCCCCACCCGAGTGGAGATGCCGGAGGAGGCGTGGCAGGGGCGGGGTGACCACGACCTGAACGCGGGCATGGAGCCGATGCGACCGCTCAAGCCGGCGGCTGTGCTGGTCCCGCTGATCGATCGGCCGGACGAACTCACCGTGCTGTTCACCCAACGGACGACGCATCTGGCGCACCACGCCGGACAGGTGAGCTTCCCCGGCGGGCACATCGAGCCCGGCGACGGTGGCCCGGCGGAGACGGCGCTCCGGGAGACCGAGGAGGAAGTGGGCCTGGAGCGGCGATGCGTCCGCCTCGTTGGCCACCTGGACACCTATGTTACCCGAACCGGCTTCGTCGTGGCGCCGATCGTCGGCATCGTCAGCCCGCCGTTCACACTGCGACCCGATCCGCATGAGGTGGCCGAGATGTTCGAAGTGCCGCTCAGCTTCCTGCTGGACCGGCAGAATCATCACCGCTGCTCGGCGGAATTCGAGGGGGTCAGTCGCCATTTCTGGGCAATGCCGTTCGATCGCCACTTCATCTGGGGGGCGACTGCGGGCATGCTCGTCAACATGTGCGATATCCTGGATGCAGAATGAGCCGCGTCCTCCTTCAGTATCTGCTGCCGTTGCTGCTGCCGACGATCCTGTGGCTGATCTGGTACTTCGCATTCGGCCGGTGGCGCGCCGCCGCCGAAGGGACGGCCTCGCGCCTGGAGCACGGACCGTGGTTCTGGCTCGCTCTCGGCGGATTGGGGTTGCTGGGGCTGAGCCTGATCTACACCGCGCTGATACACGGCTTCGATCCCAGCGGAACATACGTGGCACCGCACCTGGAAAACGGCCGCGTCGTCCCCGGGCACGTCAAGTAGCCCGCCCGACACCTCCCTGCCATTCGGCTCCGGGCGCCGGAGGGATGCTTAGCGCATTCGAGGTAGAAACGGTTTTTTCCGCAGGCGAACCGCACTAGGATTCGGACAATGGACAGTATCGTTCGGCTGACGGTGGAGCTCGACTTGGCGCTGCACCGACAGGTTTGCAGACTGGCGGAGAGTTCGGGGCGCAGCACCGCATGGATCGTCGATCAGGCACTGCGCCGTTACGTGCGCGCCGAGGCGGCGGCTTCCGCCGAAGCCCCGCCGCAGGCCGGCTCCGGCACACCCGCGACCGGGCCGTGACACCGGCCTCCCTCCACGGATGCCGGCCGTGAGCAAGCGCGACGAACGCGAAGATCCGCTGGAGCGTATCCCGCGCGCGGTCAGCGATCCCCGCCTGCCGGCGGTGCCGATCGGCAAGATTGCGCCGCAGCCGTGGATGACCGCGCCCGAGACCCACCGGCTGCTCGAAGCCCTGCAGGCGGGCGGCGCGGAGGTGCGGTTCATCGGCGGCTGCGTGCGCGATGCGCTGCTCAAGCAGCCGCAGCCGGCAGGCGACATCGACGTGGCGCTGGCCCTTCCCCCCGAGGCGATGACGGAACTGCTGCGCAACGCGTCGATCAAGGTGGTGCCTACCGGGCTGGACCACGGCACCGTCACCGCCGTCATCGGCTCCATGGTCTACGAGATCACCTCCCTGAGGGTGGACGTGGAGAACTTCGGCCGACGCGCCCGGGTGGAGTTCACCGATGACTGGGTCGCCGATGCCGCGCGGCGCGACTTCACCTTCAATGCGCTGTCGTGCACGCCGGAGGGCGACATTTACGATTACTTCGGCGGCCTGGAGGACTTGGGGCACGGCCGCGTCCGCTTCGTGGGCGACCCGCAGGAGCGCATCGCCGAGGACGTGCTGCGGCTGCTGCGCTTCTTCCGCTTCTACGCCCACTACGGCCAGCCGCCGCCGGACGAAGACGCGCTGATCGCCTGCCGCGACTGGGCGGCGAAGATCCGGACGCTCTCCGGCGAACGGGTCCGGGTCGAGCTGCTCCGGACGCTTGCGGCGCACGATCCGGCAGACGTGTTTCAGATGATGCAGGACTGGGACGTCCTGGACCATGTTCTTCCCGAAGCGAACGGCATCGGCCGGCTGCGGATGCTGAGCTGGCTGGACAGCCGCGCCCTGCACATCGAGTCCGTCGTCGTCGATCCGATCCGCCGCCTCGCCGCCCTGATCGACTGCGACGCGGCCGGCGTCGACGCCCTTGCCGAGCGCCTCCGGCTGTCGGGCCGGCAGAAGGGACGGCTGCTGGCGATCGGTCCGCGGCCCGAGCCCCTGGTTCCGGACGCGGGCGGCGGCGCCCTGAAGCGCTGGCTGTATCATCTGGGCGCCGAGACGACGCGGGACCTGGCGCTGCTGTCCTGGGCATCGGAGCTGGATGCGACGGCGCGGCTGCCCCGAGGCCGCAACGAGCAATGGACGGCGCTGCTGCACGCGATCGACGCCGCACCGCCGGTCGTCTTCCCGCTACTGGGCCGGGATGCGATGGCGCTCGGCGTGCCGTCCGGCCCGCGGGTCGGGGTGCTGCTGCGGCAGGTGGAGGCGTGGTGGGAAGCGGGTGACTACGAGGCGGGGCGGGACGCCTGCCTCGCCCGCCTGCAGGAACTCGTCGCCGCCGGCGGCTGAGCCGCACACCGACAACGGCGGCTGAGCCGCCCACCGGCAACGGCGGCTGAACCGCCAGACCTTTTCAGTCGCTGACCCGTTCGATGTCGGCGTTGCAGGCGGCCAGTTTCGCCTCCAGCGCCTCGTAACCCCGGTCCAGATGGTAGACACGGTTGACCACCGTCTCGCCGCTGGCCGCGAGGCCGGCCAATACCAGGCTGACCGAGGCACGCAGGTCGGTCGCCATCACCGGTGCTCCGGAGAGCTGGGCCACGCCGCGGACGATCGCGGAGGCGCCGTGGACGTTGATGTTCGCCCCCATGCGGCAGAGCTCCGGGACGTGCATGAACCGGTTCTCGAACACCGTCTCGGTGATCATCGCCGCCCCGCCGGCCACCGTCATCAGCGCCATCACCTGCGCCTGCATGTCGGTGGGGAAGCCGGGATAGGGCTCGGTCATCACGTCCACCCCGCGCACCGGCCCGTTGTGGCGCCGCACCCGGATTCCCCGCCCGGTCTCCTCGACCTCGACACCGGCCGCGACCAGGGCCTTGGCGACCGATGCGATCAGCGGCAGCTCCGTGCCCTGCAGCTCCAGGTCGCCGCCGGTGATCGCTGCGGCGACCGCATAGGTTCCGGTCTCGATCCGGTCGGGCAGCACCCGGTGGCGGGCGCCGTTCAGCGCCTCCACGCCTTCGATGAGGAGCGTATCGGTGCCCACACCCTCGATTCGGGCGCCCATCGCCTGCAGGCAGTGGGCCAGGTCGGTGACCTCCGGCTCCTGGGCGGCGTTGCGCAGGACCGTCCGGCCCTTCGCCAGCACCGCGGCCATCAACACGTTCTCGGTGCCGGTGACGGTGACCGCCGGAAAGCGAATCTCGGCGCCGGTGAGCCCGTCGGGCGCGCGCGCCTCGACGTAGCCCTGGGCAAGCTCGATCTCCGCGCCCAGTTGCGCCAGCGCCTTCAGGTGCAGGTCGATCGGCCGGGTGCCGATGGCGCAGCCGCCGGGCAGCGACACCCGGGCGTGGCCGGTGCGCGCCAGCAGCGGGCCCAGCACCAGGACGGACGCGCGCATCTTGCGCACCAGGTCGTACGGCGCGGTGACGTCCTTCAGGCCGCTGGCCGACATCGCCAGCGACTTGCCGTAGGCGCCGTTCACATGCGGCACCTCGGTCACATCGGCGCCCAGCTCGGCCAGCAGGTTGCCCATGCTGTCGATGTCCATCACCCGGGGGACGTTGTCGAGCACCAGCGTGCCGTCCGACAGCAGGCTCGCAGCCATCAGCGGCAGGGCGGCATTCTTCGCGCCCGAGATGGGCAGCTGGCCGGACAGCGGCCGTCCGCCCCGGATGACGATCTTGTCCATGCAGCTTCGGTCCGCTCTGCTCCGGTTGCCGGCGAGGCGTGCTGTTCACGTCACGGGACGGCAGACAGCCCGCATCGACCGGGGCCGGAAGGCCGGGAAGATGATCGGAAGTCTGTCTGCGACCGGGCGCTCCCCGCCCCGGCAGGTGAACCACGACAGTCGCCTTCTACGACAACATCGCAGCCGCTTCAAGGCGCGGGCACCGCGGGTCGACGGCTTGGCCGAGGCGCATGGTGCGGCTTCAGCCGCCGCTGCCTTCATCCTCCGCCAACGGGGCGACATCCGGCACCGCTGCCGGAGCCTGCGGGGCATCGGCCCGCGCCCGGGCCTGCGACTTGCGCCGGCGCAGGTTGTCGCGCAGCGCCACCGCCAGGCGCTGCTGGCGGTCATCTGCGGCACCGTTCCGGTGCGTCCGCGGAACCTTCGGCTCGCCGTCCTCCATGCCGCAACACCTGCACCAGCCCGCCCCGATCGTCAAGCCGTCGGCAGGGCGTCGTCGACGCCGGTCTCAAGCAGCGCTTGTCAGCGCAACCGCCACTGTGGCATCGTCCGGCCGCTTGCGCATTTCCAGGCCGTGGTAGCTCAGGGGCAGAGCACGTCCTTGGTAAGGACGGGGTCGGAGGTTCAATTCCTCTCCACGGCACCATTCCTCCTCCCGACCCGGATTACATGCGTGGAAACGACCCGACACTGTTGCGGTCGCCCGCTGCCATCCTTCGTTAAGCCTTCCGGTGTTCTAATCGCCGGGATTACCCCACCTGGACGTGGGCGGCCGAAGGCAGGAGGACGCGGAGAATGCAGTGTCGCCGGCGCGATACCCCGGGCCGCGTGATCCGGTGGGCGAGGCGGGGAGCGGGACCGCACGGCATGCGCGTTCGCTGCGCTTCGTCGCCGGCCGTAGCGCTCCTTGTTCTGGCCGTACTGGGCGGATGCGCCGGCGACGGCCCGACTCCCGCCGAACCCGCTCCCCGGATCGAGGCGTCGCAGGCGATGCGCATGGCGGAGGCGGTGCGCGCCGGCGGTGACGACACCGGCGCCGCCGTGTTCTACGGCCGGGCGCACGCGCTCGCACCCGAAGAGCCGGAACCGCTGGTGGGCCTGGCGGAAACGGCCGCCGCCCGCGGTGCCCACGACGCCGCCGCCGGCTTCTTCCGCAAGGCGCTCGCCCTCGATCCCCGCAACGCCGTAGCGCGGCTGGGATACGGCCGCACCCTGCTGGCACTGGGCCGCACCGGGCTGGCGCGCCAGGAGCTGCAGGCGGCGATCGATGCCGACCCCGCCGATCCCCGCGCCCACCTGACGCTCGGCGTGGTGCACGAGCTGGAAGGCGAGGGCGCGGAGGCCCGGCGCGCCTACCAGTCGGGCCTGGAGCAGGACCCGGACCACGTGCCGCTGCGCAACAACCTGGCCCTGTCGCTGGCGCTCGCCGGCCGGACCGACGAAGCGATCGACATCCTCGGCCAACTGGTGCGCGGGCAGGCGGGCGGGGAGCGGGTCCGGCGCAACCTTGCGCTGGCGCATGCGCTCGCCGGCCGCCTCGACGACGCCGCAGCGATTGCCGCCCACGACTTGCGTGGCCCGGCGTTGCAGCGCACGCTGACCTTCTTCCGCGCCCTGCGCGAACTGGACGGCAGGCGGCTGGCGGAGGCGGTGATGTGCGGCTGCACGCCCCCGGCCGTCACGCCTTCCGAAACCGAACCTCTGCCGCCGGACCGAAGGCTGCAGGCAACGCTGGTGCGTACCGACGGTTCCAGGCGTGAACGGGGCGGAACGGCCGAAGACGACCGAACCGCGATGACCGGACCCAGATGAGCGACCCGCATCCGGCGGCCAATGGCATCCCACGCGCCGTGCCTCCGGGCGTCCCGCCCTCCGCTGCTTTGCGCCGCGGGAGGCACTGGCGCAGGTTCACCGCCGACGAAGGCGGCAGCCCGGCCATCGAGTTCGCGCTGTTGGCACCGATCATCCTGATGCTGCTGACCGGGTTCGTCGAACTGGGGATGTTTGGTCTGGTGACGGTGCTGCTGGAAGGCAGCCTGCGCGACGTGGCCCGCTACGGCATCACGGGCCAGGTGCCGGAGGGCGGAGACCGGGTCGCGCACATGCTGGACATGATCGCCGAGGCCACCCACGGGCTGGTCGACGTGGGCGACATCGTGCTCACCGTCCGCTCCTACCCCACGTTCGAAGACGTGGGCCAGGGCGAGGACTTCATCGACGGCAACGGCAACGGCTCCTACGACGGGGGCGAAACCTTCAAGGACTGCAACGGCAACGGCACCCGGGACGAGGACCGGGGCAGCGACGGCACCGGCGGCGCAGGCCAGGTGGTCGTCTATCGCATCGACTACGACTGGCCACTGTGGACGCGCGTGCTCGCACCGGTGATCGGCCACGACGGCACCCTGCACATCCAGGCGAATGCCGTGGCGCGCAATGAGCCGTGGGATCCGGACTCCGCCGGGCGTACGCCCGAGAGCTGCGCGCTATGAGAGCCCGGGACTGCTGCCGCCGGCTGGTTGCCGACCGGGGAGGCGCGGTCGCCATCGAACTGGCACTGGTGCTGCCGATGGTACTGACGCTGCTGGTCGGTAGCGTCGAGACGGTCAACTACGTACTGATCCACCAGAAACTGGAGCGGACGTCGGCGACGCTCTCCGACCTGGTGGCGCAGAGCTCGCGAATGACCGAAGGACTGATGCGGAACCTGTTCGCCTCGGTGGACGCGGTGATGCAGCCCTATGACCTGGCGGCCGACGGCGTCGTCCGCGTCACCTCGGTCAGCGCCCGCGACGGCAACGAAGCGCGCGTCGACTGGCAACGGTCCAGCGGCGACGGCGATCAGGCGAGCGAGGTGGGTCAGCCCGGCGAGGACGCCACCCTGCCCGAGGGTCTGGTCCTGCGCGACGGCGACAACGTCATCGTCTGCGAGGCCTGGTTCGTCTACCGGCCGGTGCTGCTGAACGGCGTGCTCCCCGGGGCCGAACTCTACCGCAGCGCCGTCTTCCGCCCTCGCTTCGGCCGCCTGGACGTCATCCATCCGTAGCTGAGCGTTCTTCGCCGTGATCGGTCCGAGCACCGGGCATGTCTGCGGCGATGGTGCACGACGGCGCTCAGCCGGAAGCGGCCTGGAACTCGGCGACCACCGGAGCGTGGAAGGATTCGCCGCTGCCGCGCACCGCCTGCGGGGTGAGCAGCTCGTCGCCCAGCGCCTCGTTGTGGACCTCGACCCCCCGGTACCAGGCGAGCAGGGGCCGCGAGACCAGCAGGTGGTCGAGCATCTGCGGCCGGCCGTGGTGGACGACGGAGAAGCGCCGGGAGTCCGGCAGCGAACGTTCGACCGGCACCAGGATCCGGTCCGCCAGATGCGGGTTGCCCGCATCCTCCTCATCGCCGCGGACGATGTGCACCGGCACCTCGTGGATGTCGGCGTTGAAGTCGCCGCAGACGACGATCAGGGCATCCTCGTCGGCATCGAACAGCGCGTCGACCAGCAGGCGCGCTTCCAGCGCCTGGCCGCAGCGCTTGATCGCCGCCAGATAGAACCCCTCCGCCCAGCCGGCGAGGCTGCGCCAGGTCTGTGCGTTGGCCTTCCGGCCTTCGACGAAGGCGGCGCGCGGCGCGCGCAGGTGGACGTTGATCACATGCAGCGGCCGGCCGCTGCCCACGTCCAGCGCAAGGTGCTGAATCGGCCGGTCCCACTCGACCGGCTGGGGCTCGGCCGGCCGGGCTTCCTCCCTCGCGTCCACTCCCCCCTGCTCCCCCGCCTGCTTGGGAAAGCGCACGCCGCAGCCGCCGAGGGGCCGGTGCAGGGGTGGTGCCATCAGGTCGTGGTGCAACTGGCGCGTCGCCAGGATCGGCAGTCGGCTCAGCGTCACCAGATTGTGCTTGTCGCGGAACCGCCCGGTGCTGCGGCCGAGCGTCACCGCGCGCTCGAACCCGGCGTAAGGCGTTTCGGAAACAAGTGCATCGAGGGCGGAAAGCGTGCGTTCGTGGGAGCCTTCCGGCCGCTGGCTGTCCACCTCCTGCAGACAGAGGACGTCGGCGCGCAGGCGCAGGAGTTGCGGGCGCAGCAGGCGGATGCGCTCCGCTTCGGACGCACCGTCCGGCAGCGGCTTGCCCAGGTTCTCCACGTTGAAGGTGGCGATGCGCACGCCCGCTCCCCTTCTGCCCTGTCCGGCTCGCCCACCCTTTCTGGCCCGAGGCAGGCCCGGCTCACGTCCTCAGCGGGGCGTCGACCGGCGGCGGCGCGAGGCAGTGACTGAGAAAGTCGATGACCGCCGGTGCATCCCACTTGGCCACGCCCACGACGCGCCCCACCTCGCGGCCGGCGGCGTCGAAAAGCACGGTCGTCGGCAGCCCGGTCGCGGCCAGCGCACGCGCCACCCGGCTCGGCCGGTCGAGTGCGACGTCCAGATTGCGGATGCTGTTGACGTCGTAGAACTTGCGCACCACCGCTGCGCCCTCCCGATCGGCGGACAGTGCGAGGACGCGCAGACCCAGCGCCTTGCCCTGGCCCGCCAGCCGATCCAGCGCCGGCATCTCCTCGACGCACGGCGGGCACCACGTGGCCCACAGGTTGACGACGAGGCCCATCCCGACGAGCCCGTTCAGCGGCTGTTCGCGGCCCGCGGCATCGACGAAGGGGACCGCCGGCAGGCTCTTCGCACCGCTGGCGGGCTGGAACGCGCCCAACTCCGGCGGAGGCGCTGCGCATGCGCCCGCAGCGGCGGTGCTTGCGAATGCGGCCGCGTTCAGCAGAATAGCCAGCATCGTCACGCCCAGGCCGAGGATCGATTTGCGCATGTGTTCCATCCCAGTCCCGACCGCCCCGACCCGGCCATGATCCCCCGGACACCCGGGCGCGCTCCGGGCAGCCCCGACGCCGCACCGGACGCCCACCCATCCACAAGCACACCCGCCGCCGATGTCGGCGCCGACACCAGCCGCATCTGGGGCGGCCGCTTCGCCGCCGGGCCGTCGGCGGTGATGGAGGCGATCAACGTCTCCATCGACTTCGACATCCGGCTGATCGAGCAGGACATCGCCGCCTCGAAGGTGCACGCGTCGATGCTCGCCCATCAGCGGATCATAACGCAATCGGATACCGATGCCATCCTCGCCGGCCTGGACCAGGTCCTCGCCGAGGCGCGTGCCGGCACCCTGCCCCTGAACCGGGCGCTGGAGGACGTGCACATGAACGTGGAGGGCCGGCTGGCGGCGCTGATCGGCGAGCCGGCGGGCCGGCTGCACACCGCGCGCTCCCGCAACGACCAGGTGGCGACCGACTTCAGGCTGTGGGTGCGCGACGCCATCGATGCACTCGACGGGCAGCTCCGCGACCTGCAGGCGGTGCTGATCGACCGGGCCGAAGAGCATGCGGCCACGATCATGCCGGGGTTCACGCATCTGCAGGCGGCCCAGCCGGTGACGCTCGGCCACCACCTGCTGGCGTACGTGGAGATGCTGGGGCGCGACCGGGGCCGGCTGCGGGACGGGCGCGTGCGGCTGAACGAATGCCCGCTGGGGGCTGCAGCACTGGCAGGCACCTCGTTTCCCATCGACCGGCAGATGACGGCGGCCGCACTCGGCTTCGACCGGCCGTGCGCCAACTCGCTGGATGCGGTGTCCGACCGGGACTTCGCGCTGGAGTTCCTGGGCGGGTGCTCGATCCTCGCCGTGCACCTGTCGCGGCTGGCCGAGGAGATCGTGATCTGGGCGTGCGAGCAGTTCGGCTTCCTGCGGCTGTCGGACGACTTCTCCACCGGTAGCTCGATCATGCCGCAGAAACGCAACCCGGATGCGGCGGAGCTGACGCGGGCCAAGGCCGGCCGGGTGGTCGGGACCTTCGTCGGCCTGCTCACCGTCATCAAGGGGCTGCCGCTGGCCTACGCCAAGGACATGCAGGAGGACAAGGAGCCGACCTTCGAGGCGTTCGACACGTTGCAGCTCTGCCTCGCCGCCACCGCCGGGATGCTGCGCACGGCGCGCTTCGACCGGGCGCGGATGCGGGCGGCGGCGGAGCGCGGCTTTCCGTCCGCAACCGATCTGGCCGACTGGCTGGTGCGCGTGAAGGGCCTGCCGTTCCGCCGCGCCCATCACGTGGCGGGCGCGCTGGTGAAGGAAGCCGAAGGACGCGGCTGCGGGCTGGAGGCGCTGTCGCTCGACGCGATGCAGGCCGTCGAGCCCCGGATCACCGCCGACGTCTTCGACGTGCTGGGGGTGGACGCGTCGGTGGCGAGCCGCCGGTCGGAAGGCGGCACGGCGCCGGATCGGGTCCGCGCGGCGGTGGCGGCCGCCCGGCAGCGCTGGCTGGAGTGAGCACGGGAAGCGTTACAAGAGGGCGATGTTCTTGAACGCCGTTTAAAAAACTAATCGTCACTTACTAAAAAACTCCTCGCCAGCCGGTGCGGCGCGTGTTAGCGTCTGCACCATGACGACCGCGCTCAGACGATACGAATTCAGCGAACGGCTGGCCGAAATCCTCGGCGAATCCCGGCGCGACCTGCGCTTCCGGGTAACGCTCCTGGTCAGCGGCGGCCTGATCCCCCCCGGCCCCCGCGGCCCCGGCTCACCGCCGGCCACGCCCGACTACGCCGCCGACCTGCTGATCGGCGTGCTCGCCGCCCCGCAGCAGGTGCACACGGCGGATGCGGTGCGCTGCTACCGGGAGCTGATACCGACCCCGCTGGGCCAGGGCGACGGCAGCGCCGGCATCAGCCTCGGGGTGCGGCCCCGCCGGCCGGTGCCGCCGCTGGCCCGTCCGCTGGTGTGTGCCTGGAGCGACGAGCGGTTCGGCGCCGCTCTCGCCCGCCTGATCGACCAGGCCCGCGCCCCGGAGACCCGCGACGCGATCCGCGAAGGGCTCTTCGGCATCTGGCTGAGCCGCGGCTTCCCGTCGGCGGCGATCCAGCTGGCGGCATTGCGGCACCCGAACGTGCCCGCCACCGTCGTCAGCCGCCGCTACGACCTTCAGCCCGGCGCCCGCCCGCCCGCCTGGCTCGATCCCGACCGGGGCGGCGCCGCCGATCCCGGCCTGTTCCACAGCGTGTTCCTTCCCGTCAGCAAGCTGATCGAGATCGGCACGCTCACCGCCCCCCAACCCAAGGCCCCCGCTCAGATAGCGCCCGTTCAGAGAGAAGGATCCCTTGCCGTGATCGACCTGCGTCAGAAGATCGCCGACCTCGCCAGCCTCGCCCAGCGCACCCGGGACCGCCGACCGTGGGAGAAATTCCTGGATGCCGCGGCCGTCGCCGAGGACCTGGCGGAGCACATCGATGACCGGGACAGGGGCCTCGTCGAGGTCACCGGCTTCGGCGCCAACCCCGGCAACCTGCGCATGCTGACCCACGTGCCGGACGTCCTGCCGCCGAAGCCGGCGCTGGTCGTCGTCCTGCACGGCTGCACCCAGACCGCCGCCTCCTACGACACCGGCACCGGCTGGTCGACGCTCGCCGACCGGCACGGCTTCGCCCTTCTGCTGCCCGAACAGCGCCGCCGCAACAACCCGCTGCGCTGCTTCAACTGGTTCCGCGGCGAGGACAACCAGCGGGACTCGGGCGAGGCCGCCTCGATTCGCCAGATGGTCGACCGGATGATCACCGACCACGGCATTGATCCGGCCCGCATCCATGTCACGGGGCTGTCGGCCGGCGGGGCGATGACCTCGGTGCTGCTGGCGACCTACCCCGATGTATTCGCCGGCGGCGCCATCCTGTCCGCGGTGCCCTACCGCTGCGCCGAGGGCCTGCAGGACGCGTTCGAGGTGATCTTCCAGGGCCGCTCGCTGCCGGCGGCCGAGTGGGGTGCGCGCGTCCGTGCCGCCTCCGCCCACCAGGGGCCGTGGCCCACCGTCTCCGTATGGCACGGGGACGCCGATTCGACGGTCAAGCCGATCAACCAGACCGAGATCGTCAAGCAGTGGCTGGATGTGCACGGCCTGCCGTCCGCCCACACCCACGAGGAGACGGTGAACGGCCACACCCGGTGGGTCTGGCGCGACGCAGACGGCCGCGAGCTGGTACAGGCCTGGACCATCGCCGGCATGGCGCACGGGGCGGCGATCGATCCCGGCGGCGCCGACGGCTGCGGCGTGGCCGGGCCGTTCATCAACGACGTGGGCCTGTCGTCCACCTTCCACATCGCCCGCTCCTGGGGGCTCACCGAGGCCCGGCGCGAGGTGCCACCGCGGGCACCGCGTCCGGCGAAGGCGCAGCCGCGCCGATCCGAGCCGCGCTGGGCCTCGCTCGCCGAGCGCGCGCAGCCCATCGACATTCCGATCCGCGAGGCGGGCGACGTCCCGCCGCCGCCTTCCAACGCCCCCGCGCCGACCGGCGGGCGGGTGATCCGCATCGACACCCACGGCCACGCCCGGTTGGCCGACCGGCAGCCGCCGCAGGACGCGGGGTCCCGCCCGGACCACGAGGCGGCACAGGGTGCCAATTCCACATCCGGCGCCACCCCGGGCACCAACCCGGGCGCCACTCCGGGCGCCGGCAGCGGGCCGGGCGGGCTGGGTGCCGGGATCACGGGCGGCATCGACGTGCACGCGATCATCACCAAGTCGTTCGAGGCCGCCGGCCTGTTGAAGAGCGATCCCTCGCGGCCGGCGGGCGGAAGCGGCCAGGGGAGTGGTCCACTGGGAATCGACATCCCCGGTATCATCGCCACCTCGCTGGAGGCCGCCGGGGTGCTGAAGGGCAGCCGGAGCCCCGACGGCACCGGGGCGCCCGGAGCAGGACGTTCGACGGCGGGACGTTCGACGGCGGGGATGACAGCGGGAATCGACCTGCAGAGCATCCTCACCCGCTCCTTCGAGGCCGCCGGCCTGCTGCGGACCCCGCCCGCCCCACCACCTGCCCCACCCCCCGCCCCGGCACCGGCTTCGGCTTCGGCGGGCGAGGAGCATCGCGTGGTGCCACCGGCCGTACCGCAGGCGGAGAGCGCGCCGGAAGCGGCCCCGGCGGAGACACTCCCGGCGGAGACACCGGCGGCCGAGACACCTTCGGTCGAAGCCCCTGCTGCCGCCGACCGGGCGCCGCTGTGGGAAGGGGACGGCTGGCGGCTGGACGCCGGGGAACCCGAAGGCCCGGGCGAGAGCGGGGGCGCGGGTGCGCGTGCGCCCGCGGTGCTGCACGGCTGCGCCTCGTCGGGTACCGGCGGCGAGGTGGGCCGGGTCATCCGCTCGGTCGACTGCCGGGTGGCGCTCGGCGGCAGCCCGACGCTTGCCTACGGCCGCCGCTTGCAGTTACAGGCGGACGCGAACATGTTCACCACCGCCAGCTTCGGCGTGCTCGTGGACGGCGAGCCGGTGGACGAGGCGTCGGCGACCGGCATGGACTATGCGGAAGCGGACTGGACGGAGCGCGCCGGCATCGACCTCTCCCGCTTCGCCGATCGCACGGTGACGCTGACGTTCCAGGTGAGCGCCCACGCCAACGTCTTCCAGGAGGTGTTCGCCAAGGCCTGGATACGCGACATCGTCATCCGCGACGCCGACGCGCCGGCGGCACCGGCGGCACGCGTCTGAAGCACGCCCCCCTCTCCGGCGACCGTCACCCCCGGGCTCGTCCCGGGGGTTCACGGCGAACGGACGTGACGGCGGCGGAAAGCGGGGGGATCAGAACAGGCTGAGCTGCGCGCCCGCCTTCACCTCGCCCTTCGCCTCGCCCTTCACCTCGCCCTTCGCCGGCACCTCCCGCGTCCGCTTCGCCGGCTGCGCCCGCGGCCGGAAGCGGGAGCAATCGAGGCCGAGGCCGGCGGGCCGGGCGCGGGCGATCCCCAGCCGGCGGCAGGCGATCGCGAACCGCTGCGCCAGCAGGCCCGCATACTCCCCCGTCCCACGCATCCGGGTGCCGAAGTCGGAGACGTAGAGCTGACCGTCGCGGCAGTCGCGCAGTCGGCCCAGCACCCGGGCGGCCCGATCCGGAACGTGCGCCTGCAGCCACTCGGAGAACAGGTCCTTCAGTTCCAGCGGCAGGCGCAGCAGCACCCAGGACGCGGCACACGCGCCGGCTCCCGCAGCCGCCTCCAGGATTCGCTCCAGCTCGTGGTCGTTGACGAACGGGATCATGGGCGCCGCCATCACTGCTACCGGCACGCCGGCGTCACGCACCGCCGAGATGGCCTGCAGTCGCTTCGCCGGACTTGCGGCGCGTGGCTCCATGACCCGGGCAAGCGAAGGCTCGAGGGTCGTGACCGAGACGCCGACACTGACCAGCCCGTCGGCCGCCATCGGCGCCAGGATGTCCAGGTCGCGCACCACCAGCGCCGACTTGGTTGCGATCGCCACCGGGTGCCGGAACTCGGCCAGCACCTGCAGGATTTCGCGGGTAATCCGCCGCGACCGCTCCACCGGCTGGTACGGATCGGTGTTCGCCCCCAGCATGATCGGCTGCGGCCGGTAGCCCGGCCGGCACAGCTCGTCCGCCAGGCGGGCAGGCGCGTCCGGCTTGGCGAACAGTCTGGTTTCGAAGTCGAGACCGGGGGAGAGCCCCAGCCAGGCGTGCGTCGGCCGGGCGAAGCAGTAGATGCAGCCGTGCTCGCAACCTCGATAGGGATTGATGGAGCGGTCGAACGGAATGTCCGGCGAGGTGTTGCGGCTGATGACGCTGCGGCAGGATTCGTCGGTCACCGTCGTCGCCGGCGACGGCGGTTCCTCGTCCTGCCACCAGCCGTCGTCGACCGCCTCGCGGCGATGGAGTTCGAAGCGGCCACCCGGATTGCCGATCGCACCTCGCCCCTTGCGGGCACCCGGCTGAAGCGGAGAAGCCATGCACAATCGTAACGTCGCGGCAGCACACATCAAGAACAAACCGCAACATCATATCGCACATGTGTCATCTACGTTACATTCTGCGCACTTTTGAAATTTACTTTATCAACTATTTGGCGCAAACGCGCCGCGACGCTGTTGCTCCGCCGCTACACCTCGTTCCTCAACGCCTTCCGGTAGCTTCTCCGTAACCCTCCTCCGCCGTATAACATATGCGGATTGAGAGGCGACGTGACGTGTTGAGCATCATTATTCCGACGTTGAATGCAGGAAAGGTCCTGCAACCGACGTTGCGGGCCCTGGCCACCGCGGTCAATGTGCCGCACGAGATCATCGTCTCCGATGGTGGTTCGATCGACGAGACTGCGGCGATCGCCGGCGACGGCGAAGCCATCTTCCTGGAAACCCAGCGCGGCCGCGGTCGCCAGCTTGCAGCCGGTGCCAAGGCGGCCGCCGGCGACTGGATGCTGTTCCTGCACGCGGACACGTCGCTGCAATGTGGTTGGGGCGATGCGGTGCAGGTATTCGTCGACGACCCGGCGAACCGCTACCGCGCCGGCTATTTCCGCTTCGCGCTCGATGATCCGGCGCGCGCCGCCCGCCTGCTGGAGGGGCTCGTCCGCCTGCGCAGCCGGGTGCTGCGGCTGCCTTACGGCGACCAGGGCCTGCTGATCAGCCGCTCGTTCTACGAACAGCTGGGCGGCTACAAGAGCCTGCCGCTCATGGAAGACGTGGACATGGTCCGCCGCATCGGCCGCAATCGGTTGCAACCCATCGCAGCGACCGCAACGACATCGGCCGACAAGTACCGCCGCGACGGCTATCTCGCCCGCCCGCTGCGCAACCTGATCCTGCTGACCCTCTACAGCGCCGGTGTCTCCCCCCGCTACCTCAGCGCCCACTACCGCTGAGCCGCGCTCCGCTCCCACACGCCGGCCCCTTCCGACGCGTCACCCACGCCTCGGTCGGCGTGGCAACCCCGGCCACGGCCTCCCTCGCCGACCCGATGGTGCCGCCCCGTCGGAGTGACGGGGAGCACCACCTCGCGATTGCGCGGTTTGCTCAGATCGAACCGAACTGAGCAAACGGCCGTGCTCCAACTGTTTGATCTTTAGAGCAAGTCGATCCGATCAAGCGATTCCGCTTGATCAGATACTGCTCTATTGCGGCCACCGGTCGTCACGCCGTTCGTGGGAGCACGGGTTCGGTTCGGTGGGCGGATTGCCGGTCGTAGGCAACGCGGCTTCCTCGGCTTTCGGACACCTCGGGATCGTCATCCCCCTCGGCAGCTCCGTCGCCGCGTCGCCGCAGGCGCCGTCGAGCTGGGTCTGCGTCAGGCCCGTGGCGTGCCGCAGATCGGCGCCCGGGAAACGCGCCCCCCGCAGGTCGGCGCCCGCGAAATCGGCGCACTGGATCTCCGGTTCGAATTGCTTCTTGCGGAACGCCGCACAGCGCAACACCGCATTGGTGAAGTCGGCGCCGCGCAGCCCGGCCTCGCGCAGGTCCGCGCCCTGAAGGTTGGCATCGGCAAAATGCGCACGGGTGAGCAGCGGCGTGCGCAGGCTGGCCCCCCCCAGGTAGGCGCCGCGAAAGTCTGCGTCCTCCATGTCCGCCTGATCGAGGGACGCCTTGCGCAGGCAGGCGTTGCGGAAGTCGGCGGAGTCCAGGTCGGTGCGGGTCACGGTCGCACTCTCCAGGTCGGCGCCCACGAATGCCGCCCGCTGGAAATCGGCGCGGTGCAGGTTGGCGTCCCGCAGGTCGGCGGCGGTCAGGTTCGCCCCGCGGCCACTGGCATGCCGCAGGTCCGCACCCTGCAGCGGGGCGCCGGACAGGTCCGCATCGCGGACGTCGATGACGAAGAACGGGAATTTTCGCGGGTTGAGGTCCAGCAGCAGCGGCAGCAGCCCCGCCGCCAGCGTTGCCGCGGTCAGCACCGCAGCGAAACCCGCCAGCAGCGTCCTGCGGCGGGGAATGCGCAGCGCGTCGCCGCACATCACCTGTGCCGTCTGCTCGAACAGGCGGCTCGCCCCCCAGACACCGGCGACGCACAGAGCAACGTGGGCGAAGCTGACCACCCAGTCGCGCAGCGGCAGGTAGCGGAACCAGATGGCCAACAGCGTCACCGGCACCGAGCCCCACAGCAGCGCGATGGCGATCAGTTCCTCGATCTGCAACTGCCGCCAGCCGCCCTTCAGCCGCAGCAGGTTGGTGGCGATCCAGGGGTACGCGCGCTGGCTCAGTGGCGTGCCGTCCGGAAAGGCGCGGGGCATCTGTGCCAGTGTCTCGCCGATGCCGGTCATCTGCAGGTGCAGGTAGATGTAGAGCCCCAGCAGCAGCAGCGGCGCCACCCAGAAGAACGAAGCCGCCGGGATGTCGATGGAGAGATCGGGCAGCAGTGCCAGCGGCGCGTTCGCCAGCAGCGCCGCGTCGGGAGTGGAGAAGACGGTGAGAATGACGAAGACGCAGCTCAGCAGGATCGACAGGAACGCCGGCCGGGCATTCTGGCTGCTCGTCGCCACGTAGGCGAGACGGGCATCGAAGGACAATCCCCCGGGCAGACGGACGCCGGTCAGATCCGCGCCGGCGAACTCGCTGCCGGTGAGTCCGGTTGCTCCGGTCAGGTCCGCATCGCGCAGGGCGGCGCCCGCGAGCCCGCTCACGCCCGCCAGGCGGCAGGCGTGCAGCCGGCTGCGCACGAGGCTCGCACCGGCAAGCCGGGCGCGCTCCAGGTTCGCCCCGGAGAGGTCGGCGTCGTCCAGATCCGCACCCGTCAGGTCGGCGCCGCTGAAATCGGCCCCCCGCAGATCCGCCCGGGAGAGTTCGGCGCGGGCGAGCGCGGCGCCGCGGCAGTCCGCTCCGGCCAGTGAGGCCCCCACGTCTTCGGCGCGGCGGCCGGATGCGCCGGTCGTCTCCAGCCATCGGCGGTGCCCGTCGAGGATCGGCTGGACGGCAACGCTGTTCGGCTGCACCGGTCGCGCCGGGCCGATTTCGTCAGACCGACGAATCGGCCGCGGGGGAGGCGACCGGCGGCGGCATCTGCGCATCCTCCGGATAGACGGGGCCGTCGGCGATCAGGTCCCGGTAGGCGTGCCAGGTGGCGTACGCCAGTACCGGCACGCCGATCGCAAGGCCGACGAAGGCGGTGGCGAGCCCCGCGAATACGATCAGCGCGATCATCGCCGCCCAGCCGAACATCAGCTTGAAGTTCTCGCGGACGGTCAGCAGGCTGACGCCGATGGCGGTCATCACGTCCACCGGCCGGTCGTAGATCAGCGGTACCGACACGGCACTGATGCTGAACACGACGGCCACGAACACCGCCCCCACGATCGTCCCCACGATAAGCAGCAGCGCACCGTCGAGCGAGAACAGGACGGTCTCGACGAACTGGTTCCACGGCGGTGCTTCCTGAGTGAAGAACAGCGCAAACAGCAGCAGCGCCGTGCGCACCCACACCAGATAGCAGACCAGCAGCGCGACGCCGATCGCCGCCAGTTGGCCCAGACTGCGGCCGAACGCGCCGAAGCAGTCGGCGAGCGAGACCGGCAGCCCCGCCTCCAGTCGGCGGCTGACGTCGTAGAGGCCGACGACCAGGATCGGCGCCAGAATGGTGAACCCTCCGGCCAGCGGCAGGATCAGCGAGGTCAAATCCAGCAGGTAGAGGCCCACGGTCAGCGCCAGGCCGACGACGACGAACGTGCAGCCATAGGCGAGGCTGACGCCGGGTGCGCTCTTGAAGTCCCGCCAGCCCTGCCCGAGCCAGTGGCCCGACCGATCGACCTCGGCAATCTTGCAGATGGTCACGGGCAATCGATAGACGCCCGCCGCAGGTGCAGACATGACGCTCTCTCCCGAACATTGTCGTTTTGTCTGGTCTACGGCCGGGGACCGGACGCGTCAAGCATCCACGGCCGGGCCTATGTCGCCCCCGGTCTCTCCGGGTCCTCGACCGAGCGGTAGCGGTACTGGATGGCGATGGTCAGGCCCTTCAGGGGCCGCAGCAGCAGCAGGCCGCCGCCCAGGATGATCGGCGTCCACAGCAGCACGTGCACCCACAGTGAGGGCGCGTACAGGTACTCGACCACCGCGGCGAGCCCGGCGATGCCGAAGCCCAGGATGAAGATGCCGAACACCGCCGGGCCGTCGCCGGCGTCATGGCCGGCGAAGCCCAGGCCGCAGACGGAACAGCGGGGTGTGATGGTGAGGAGACCTTCGAACAGCCGGCCCCGGCCGCAGCGGGGACAGCGGCCGCGCAGCCCGAAGGCGAGGCTGCGCGGCGGGTTTCCGTCCTCGGTCGTGATCATCCGCGGCCGCGACCCTCGCCCGGGACTAATGCGAGTATTGACCCGTGAAGCCCAGGCCGCCCAGCCAGTAGATGCAGACGAACAGGAACAGCCAGACCACGTCGACGAAGTGCCAGTACCAAGCCGCCGCCTCGAAGCCCACGTGCTTTTCCGGCGTGAAATCGCCAGCGCGGGCGCGGAAGAAACAGACGAACAGGAAGCAGGTTCCGACAAACACGTGGAAGCCGTGGAAACCGGTCGCCATGAAGAAGGTGGACGAATAAATGCCGTCGCGGAAGCCGAAGGCGGCGTGCGAGTACTCGTATGCCTGCAGGCAGAGGAAGAGCACGCCGAGGACAGCGGTCGCGCCGGTCCAGAACACCAGCTTGTCCCGGTGACCGAGGCGCACCGCATGGTGGGCGATGGTCACCGTGGCACCCGACGTGAGCAGGATCAGGGTGTTCAGGAACGGCAGCCCCCAGGCATAGAAGGGAATGACGCCTTCCGGCGGCCAGATATCGTGCGCGGCGCGGTTGATCAGCGGCACGCTGGCGTTGAAGTAGGCCCAGAAGAAGGCGACGAAGAACATCACCTCCGAGGCGATGAACAGCAGGAAGCCGACGCGCAGGCCGTGGTTGACCGCCTCGGTATGGTCGCCCGCCCGCGACTCCCGCACCACGTCGCGCCACCAGAAGAAGAAGGTGGCGAACAGGATGGCGAACCCGGGGGCGATCGCCCAGGCCGGCCCACCGTGCATGAACCAGATGCCGCCGATCGCGAGCGACAACGCGGCGATCGAGCCTGTGGCCGGCCACGGGCTGGGGTTCACCATGTGGTAGGGATGAGACTTCGTCGCTGTCGTGCTCGCCATGTTACTCCCCTCCGAATCCTGTTCGTTGGCCGCGGATCAGCCGCCGGCTGCGGGCGATGTTCAGCCGCCGCTTGCGGCGGTAGGCGCCACGGCGATCCTCGGCGCGCTCCCCTGCTGCGCGGTCCCGCCTTCGGCGCGATGGAACGTGTAAGACAAGGTGATGGTCGTCGCATCCCGGGCGTTGACGTCATCTGCCAGCGCCGGGTCGACATAGAAGACAACAGGCATCGAGACTTCCTGTCCCGGAGCCAGCGTCTGTTCGGTAAAGCAGAAGCACTCGATCTTGCTGAAGTAGGGCGCCGCCTTCTCCGGGATCACGTTGAAGGTGGCGGTGCCGGTCACCGGCTGGTCGGACTGATTGACCGCCGTGTAGTGAACGAGGGTCTCCTCGCCGAGCCGCACCCGGACGCTGCGCTGAGCCGGGTGAAATCGCCAAGGCAGCGCCGAGTTGACGTTGGCGTCGAAGCGGACCGTCACCGCGTCGGCCGCCGTGTACCGCGACCGGGCGACGTTCTGCGTCTTCGGTGTTCCCTCGTAGCCGGTGGCCTCGCAGAACATCCGGTAGAGCGAGGGCGAATACAGAGCGACGCCGAGCATCAGGCCCACGGCCCCCGTCAACAGTCCAGCGGTCAGCCGGATGTTGCGACCCCGCGCGTTCATCGGCGGCCTCCCGACCTCGCGGTGCATTCGCCCGCTCCGGCATGGAGCGGGCGGTTCGTCACCGATTGTGAGAGACGGGCAGCCACCGATGGCATCCTTCGTTCCGCCCGCGACTACTCGGCCGGCCGCATCTGGCCGTGCCCGTGGCCGCCGTGGCCGTGGGCACCGCCGGCGATCACCGGCATCTCTTCATGGGTGTGGAACGGCGCCGGCGACGGCACGGTCCACTCCAGGGTCGTCGCCCCCTCGCCCCACGGGTTGGCGACGGACACCGGCCTTCCGGCCCGGTAGGTGTAGAACATGACGAGGAAGAACATCAGCGTGCCGACGGCGGTGATCGCCGCACCCACCGAGCTCACCATGTTCCAGCCCGCGTAGACGTCCGGGTAGTCGGGGATGCGCCGCGGCATGCCCGCCAGACCCAGGAAGTGCTGCGGGAAAAACAGGACGTTGACGCCGATGAAGAACACCCAGAACTGCAGCTTCGCCATGCCTTCCGGGTACTGCTTGCCGGCCATCTTGCCGATCCAGTAGTACCAGGCGGCGAACATGGCGAAAATCGCGGCGATCGCCATCACGTAGTGGAAGTGGGCGACCACGTAATAGGTGTCGTGCAGCGCGAAGTCGATGCCGGCATTCGCCAGGACCACGCCGGTGACGCCGCCGAGGACGAACAGCCAGATGAAGCCGATGGCATACATCATCGGCACCTTGAACTCGATCGACCCGCCCCACATGGTCGCGAGCCAGCTGAAGATCTTGATCCCCGTGGGCACGGCGATGATCAGCGTCGCCACCGTAAAATAGGCGCGCGAGTTGACGGTGATCCCGGACGTATACATGTGGTGCGCCCACACCACGAAGCCGACGACGCCGATCGCCACCATCGCATACGCCATGCCCAGGTAGCCGAACACCGGCTTCTTGGAAAACGTCGAGACGATCTGGCTGATGATGCCGAAGGCCGGCAGGATGATGATGTAGACTTCCGGGTGGCCGAAGAACCAGAACAGGTGCTGCCACAGCAGCGGATCGCCACCTCCGGCAACCTCATAGAAGTGGGTGCCGAAGTTGCGGTCGGTAAGCAGCATCGTCAGCGCACCCGCCAGCACCGGCAGCGCCAGAACCAGCAGGAAGGCGGTGACCAGGATCGACCACACGAACAACGGCATCCGGTGCATGGTCATGCCCGGCGCACGCATGTTGAAGATGGTGACGATCAGGTTGATGGCACCCAGGATCGAGCCGGCGCCGGCGACGTGCAGCGCCAGGATGCCGAAGTCCACCGACGGGCCGGGATGGAAGGCGACCGAGGACAGCGGCGGATAGACCGTCCAGCCGGTGCCCGGACCGTCGCCGACGACGGCTGAGAGCATCAGCAGCACGAAGCCCGCGGCGGTCAGCCAGAAGCTGATGTTGTTCATCCGCGGGAACGCCATGTCCGGCGCACCGATCATCAGCGGCACGAACCAATTGCCGAAGCCGCCGATCATCGCCGGCATCACCACGAAGAACACCATGATGAAGCCGTGCGCGGTGACGAGCACGTTGTAGAACTGGGTGTCGGTGATGTGCTGCAGCCCGGGCTCGGCGAGCTCGAGGCGGATGTACCAGGACATCAGACCGCCGACGAGGGCCGCGATCAGCGACAGCACGATGTACATCGTGCCGATGTCCTTGTGGTTGGTCGAATAGACCCAGCGCTTCCACCCGGTGGGATGGTGGTCGTGGTGTTCGCCGTGAGCGGCAGCGGCGCCGTAAGCCATGGTCGTCTCCCTATCTCCGATGCCTGCGGTGCTCAGCGGACGCTCGCGCCGTTGTTGGCGACGTCGACCGAACGGCGGCCGTTGGCAGCAAACTCTTCCTTGGCCTTTTCGACCCAGGCGCCGAAGGCTTCCTTCGACACCGCGCGGACTTCGATCGGCATGAAATAGTGGTTCACACCGCACAGCTCCGAGCACATCCCGTAGAATACGCCTTCCTTGTCGGCGCGGAACCAGGTCTCGTTGATCCGGCCCGGGAGCGCGTCCTTCTTCAGCCCGAGCGACGGCACCGCCCAGTTGTGAATGACGTCATCGGAGTTGATCAGCACCTGCACATTGGCACCGACGGGTACGACCACCGGGTTGTCGACCGCCAGCAGGCGCGGCTGGCCCGGCTTCAGATCGTCGGTGGGAACCGGGATGCTGTCGAACGCGAAGTCGCCGTGGTCAGGGTAGTTGTAGCTCCAGTACCACTGGTGCGCCGTGACCTTCAGGGTCATGTCCGGCTCGACCGCCTTGTTGGCGAAGTAGAGGAGCTTGATCGACGGGATCGCGATCACCACCAGGATGAGCACCGGCACCACCGTCCAGGCGAACTCCAGCAGCGTGTTGTGCGCGGTCTTCGATGGCACCGGGTTGCGCTTCGCGTTGAAGCGAAGGATGACGTAGGTCAGGATCCCGAGCACCAGCAGCACGATGCCGGTGATGATCACCAACAGCATGGTGTGGAAGTCGTGGACCTTCTCCATAACCGGCGAGAATGCCGTCTGGAAGTTCATTTGCCACGGCTGGGATTGCCCCACCACGCCCTCGGCACGGGAACCGGCGACGAACGCCAGCATCACCACCGCTGCCATCGGGATTGACATCAGCCACCGCTGCACACTGTCCCTCATGCGTCGCATCCATTGTTCTGTCGGCGGCGAAAAGCCGCAGGTTTTCGAACTTCGCCGGTAGACAGAGAGCGTGTCCGTCTCCGGTTTTCCTCCGGGTACTCCGGGCAGGGGCGCATGCCTGACCGCGGGACCATCCGGAGGATAGCTAACATGCGCAAAAGTGCATGAAAAGGACTTTCTTTCGCAATTTCCGCGAGCGCGAAGGCCTTGCGGGCCATCGTTCGCAGGCGCGGGAAGTTATTGCTTTTCCTGCCTCCAGCCGTATCGTGCGCAGAGCGGGCGCAGCAAAGGGGCCGCGGGAAAACGGTGAGCCACATGCGCAACAAATATCTCCTGGCGGTGCTTCTGGCGGCAGCGGCACTGGCGATGTACGCCAGCGTCTTTTTCCAGTTTCCGCAATGATGCGCGCCTCGGGCTTCGCAGACAACGGAGACGGATGCGGATGATCGAGATCGCCGACCTCACTCATGTGAACGCCGCTCTCAACGCGATTTCGGTCGTTCTCCTGGCACTGGGCTACCGGTACATTCGCAGCGGCGACCGAATCCGCCACCGCGCCTGCATGCTGGCGGCCGTGGTCGTCTCGGCCCTGTTCCTGATCAGCTACCTGATCTACCACTTCAATGCCGGGCTGGCGAAGTTCGGTGGCGAGGGAATCGTCCGGCCGATCTACTTCACCCTGCTGATCGTGCACGTGCTCGTTGCCGCGATCGTCACGCCGCTGGTGCCGATCACCGTCGTGCGGGCGCTGGCCGGCCGCTTCGATCGACACCGCAAGATCGCCCGCTGGACCTGGCCGCTGTGGATGTTCGTCGGCATCTCCGGCGTCGTCGTCTACCTGATGACGGTGCACCTCTATCCCTACGGCGGCACCGGTGCCGGCTGACGCTGCCGCCCGCCCGCCATCGGCGGCGCTCGCCGACGCGGCGCGCCGGCAGCTGTTCGGCTGGGCCGCGCTCGCAGTGGGTGCGCTCGCGATCGCAGGCGCGTTCGCGCTGCTGCTCGCCGTCTCGCGCATTCCCGGAATTGAGGTGGTCGCCTTCTGGCCGCTCGATTTCTTCCGCAAGGGGCTGGTGATCCACGTCGTCTTCTCCTTCGTCGTCTGGTTCCTCGCGGTCTTCGCGGCGACGTGCGTCCTCGCCCACGAACGGCTCGCACCCGGCAGGCGCACCCCGGATAGGCTGGGGCTGGCAGCGCTGGCCGGAGCGTCGCTGTCCCTGCCGCTGCTGTTCATCCCGGCGTTCCTCGATCGCGGCGAACCCACGCTGAACAACTACGTGCCGGTGATCATCGATCCCCTCTACTACACGGGCCTCGCCCTGCTGGCGCTGTCGGTGGGGTTGGTCGCGGCGCGTCTCGTGGTCGCCGCCCGGCCGGCGGCGCTGCGCCGCAACCCGGTGGAGGCGACGGTGGCGGCATCCGCCCTCGCCTGCCTGCTGGCGCTCCTGTGCTTTTCGCTGGCGCACGGCATGCTTTCGGGCGCGCCCTGGTCCTACGACTTCAACGAGGCGCTGCTGTGGGGCGGCGGTCACATCCTGCAGTTCGTCAACACCCTGCTGCTGCTGGCTGCCTGGACATGGCTGGCGGCCCCCTGGACGCGTGGCGGCGTGCCGGCGCGGCCGCTGGCGGCGGCAAGCGGGGTGCTGCTGGCGGGGGCGATCGCCGGCCCGGCGTTCTACGCGGTGTTCCCACCGTTTTCGCCGGAGCAGACCGGCGCGTTCACCTGGCTGCAATACCTGCTGGGGCCATCGGCGGCGATCCTGGCCATCCCGCTGCTCGCGCGCCTCGCTCGGCCGCTGCCCTGGCGGGAGCCGGCGTTCCTCGCCCTGGCGCTGTCGATGCTGCTGTTCGCCGTCGGCGGCACGCTGGGGCTGTTCGTCGACGGGGCGGACACGCGCACGCCCGCCCACTATCACGGCGTCATCGCCGGCGTCACGCTCGCCTTCTTCGGCCTGTTCTTCGCCCGCTTCCTGCCGCTGCTCGGCCGCGCGGCCGGCACGCCGCGACGGCAGCGGCTGATCCTGCACCTGTTCGCCTGGGGGCAGCTCTGTGCCTGCATCGGCCTGTTCGTCGCCGGCGGCCACGGTGCCCCGCGCAAGGTGGCGGGCGACGCGCAGGGGCTGGTCGACCTGGCGCCGATGATCGGCATGGGGATGAACGGCCTGGGCGGGCTGGTTGCGGTGATCGGCGGCGTCGTGTTCGTCTGGACCGTGGGTTGCGCCCTGCTGCGTGCTGCAGATGCGGAAAAGCCCACGACAGCCGGTACGTTGCCGATATAGTTTGGAATCATACGAGTCTCGCGATCGCAGGACCCAAGGAGGAAGCGGTGACCATGGTTCGTTCCGACAGCGCCGCCGTCGCAGCGGCCGGCCCGGCGGTGACACAACCCAGGCCGGAGCCCCGCTTCCACCTGCGTGACTATGCCGTTCTGCTGAAGCCGCGCGTGATGTCGCTGGTGGTGTTCACGGCGCTGGTCGGCCTGCTGCTGGCGCCGGTGCCCGTCGATCCGCTGACCGGGCTGATCGCGGTCGTCTGCATCGCGCTGGGCGCCGGTGCCGCCGGTGCCATCAACATGTGGTACGACCGGGACATCGACCGCGTCATGCAGCGGACGATGAACCGCCCGCTGCCGGCCGGCCGGCTGCAGCCCCGCACCGCGCTGTGGCTGGGCGTGGCACTGGCATGCGCGTCCGTCGCGGCGATGGCGATGCTGATCAACGTGGTCGCCGCCGGCATGCTGGCGCTGACCATCGTCTATTACGTCTTCATCTACACCATCTGGCTGAAGCGCCGGACGCCGCAGAACATCGTCATCGGCGGAGCCTCGGGCGCGTTCCCCCCGATGATCGGCTGGGCGGCGGCCACCGGCGACGTGGGCTGGGGCGCCGTCGCGCTGTTCGCCATCATCTTCCTGTGGACGCCGCCGCACTCCTGGGCACTCGCGCTCTTCCGCAAGGGCGACTACGACCGGGCCGGCGTGCCGATGCTGCCGGTGGTCGCGGGCGAGAAGGAAACCCGCCGGCAGATGCTGATCTACACCGCCCTGCTGCTGCCGGCGACCCTGCTGCCGGTCGCCATCGGCGGCTCCGGCTGGCCGTACGCGGCGGCCGCCGTCGTGCTCGGCGCCCTGTTCGCGCACCGGACGATCCGGGTCTGGCGCAGCGCGGACGTGCGTGCGGCGCGCAGCCTGTTCTTCTTCTCGATCCTCTACCTGTTCCTGATCTTCGCGGCCTTGCTGCTCGATCGGGCAGCCGCGACCGTGCTGGGCGTCTAGCGATGCAAGGGTGCCGGCCGAACCAGGCGGGAGGCGGGCGATGAACGCCGGCGCCTATCGCTCACTCGAACAGCGCTTCCGCCGCCTGGGCGCACTGCGCGATGCGGAAGCGGTGCTGCACTGGGACCTGGCGACGATGATGCCCAAGGGCGGAGCCTCGTCGCGCGGCGACCAGCTGGCGACGCTGAAGGCGCTGCGCCACGGCCTGCTGACCGCCCCCGAGGTGGGCGACTGGCTCGCCGCGGCCGAAGCGGACGCCTCCCTGGACGACTGGGAGCGGGCCAACCTCCGCGAGATGTGGCGGCAGTGGGCGCACGCCACCGCACTCAGCGAACAAATGGTGGAGATGCTGTCCCGGGCGACCACCGAGTGCGAGTCGGTCTGGCGGGAGGCCAAGGCCGATGACGACTTCCCGCGCGTGCTGCCGTGGCTCACCCGCCTGCTCGACCTGGTGCGCGAGGCGGCGTGGGCGAAGGCGGAGAAGCTGGGGCTCAGCCCCTACGACGCGCTGCTCGACGAGTACGAGCCGGACGGCCGCGCCGAGGACATCGACCGGCTGTTCGCCGACCTCTCGGCGTTCCTGCCCGAGTTCCTGGGCCGGGTGATGGACGCGCAGGCCCGCGAGCCGGCGCCGCTGGAGCCCCGGGGGCCGTTCCCGATCGACCGGCAGCGAGCCGCCGGCATCGCGCTGATGGAGCGGCTCGGCTTCGATTTCCACCACGGCCGCCTGGACGTGAGCCTGCATCCGTTCTGCGGCGGCACCCCGGACGACGTGCGCATCACCACCCGCTACGACGAGCAGGACTTCCGCCCGGCACTGATGGGCGTGCTGCACGAAACCGGGCATGCGCTCTACGAGCGGGGGCTGCCCGCCGAATGGCGCGGCCAGCCGGTGGGCGAGGCGCGTGGCATGGTGCTGCACGAAAGCCAGTCGCTGCTGATCGAGATGCAGGTCTGCCGCTCGCGCCGGTTCCTGGATTTCGCCGCACCGTTGCTGCGCCGGACCTTCGACGGCGACGGCGCCGCCTGGGACGCGGACAACCTCTACCGGCACTACACCCGCGTGGCACCGGGATTCATCCGCGTCGACGCCGACGAGGTGACATACCCGGCGCACGTCATCCTGCGCTACGAGCTGGAGCGCGCGATGCTCGCGGGCGATCTGGCGCCGGCCGAACTGCCGGGCGCCTGGAACGACGGCATGCGCCGGCTGCTGGGGCTGACGCCGCCCACGAACCGGCAGGGCTGCCTGCAGGACATCCACTGGTACGACGGCGCCTGGGGCTACTTCCCCACCTACACCCTGGGGGCGATGGTGGCGGCGCAGATCTACCAGGCGGCGGTGGCAGCGGAACCGGCAATCCCGGACGCGATCGGTGCGGGCGACTTCGGCCCCCTGCTCGACTGGCTGCGCGCCCGAGTGCACGGCCGGGCCTCACTGCTCGGCACTCGCGCGCTGCTGGAAGCGGCCACCGGCCGGCCGCTCGACACCCAGGCGTTCAAGGCCCACCTGCAGCGGCGCTACCTGGCCTGAGCGAAGCGCGCCGCCCGCGGTCGCCGGCGGCGGGTCCAGGGGTCAGGGCCGCAGCCACTCCGGCCAAGCGGTGAGCGCCGGCAGCGGGCGCTGCAGCGGCGCGTCCAGGCGCGTGGTCTCGGCGCCGGCCAGCGAGTGCCACAGCGCCTGACGGTGCTCGGTATCGAAGATGATGTGCGCCGGCGTCGGGCCGATCTGCCGGCCCGAGTTGAACACCCAGGTCGAGCCGATCCGGTCCACCCACGAGCCCCCCTTGCAGAACGGCGATTCGTGGATATGGCCGGTCAGGACAATGTCCGGCCGGAACTCCTCGATCCAGCGGACCAGCTCGCGGTCGCCCGCATGTCGGTCGCCCACCCAGCTGGTGGGCGAATCCGCGGGCGGCGCGTGGTAGACCCAGATCCACGGCTTCCGCGCCTTCGCGGCGTCGCGGCGGAGCAGCTCGTCGACCGCGTCACGGCCGACGGGCCCGTCCCACCAGGGGCAGACGGTGAACAGCGCCCCGTCGATCTCCAGGCCGTCGCCGTCGGTGGACACCCCCATGTCGCGCACCTTGCCGATCCAGCGGGCGACCTTCTCGCCTGCCTCGTTGCGCGAGTCCAGGTCGTGATTGCCGGACGAGACGATCAGGCGGACCTTCTCCTGCAGGCGGCGCAGGTACTTGAGGATGACGATGGTCTGCGTCCGCCCGTCCACGTGGCCGGAGATGTCCAGGTGATCGCCGGCGATGACGACCACGTCGAAGTCGGCGGCCGACTCCAGCGTCCAGTCGTACTGCTTCAGCGCGTAGTGAAGGTCCGAGACGAGAAGGCATTTCATGCTGCGCGGCGCCCGCATTTGACCGGCGCGGATGTTAGTTGAGAGCGGGCCGCACCGCGAGCGGAACCGTGATCGGCAAACCCGCCGCAAGGCGTCCGCGAGGTTCGCTGCCGGGCACTGTCCGGTAGGCGCCCGACGATGCACTGCCCTCCTCTCTCCTCGGGGTTATCGGCGCATCGCACAGCGCCGGGTGGTTCTGCACACCCCCCGTGGTCGTGGCCGGCCGTAGTCGACGGCGTACGTCTTCCGGCCTCCAGCATCCCCCTGCATGATCGGCACCGCTCCCCGAATGACGATCATCGTCGGTGTCGCCCGTCGGGAGCGGAGGCAGGGAGAGCGGCGCGTCCGTCAGAACGAGGACCCGGGCCGCTCCAGGAACGCCAGTTCCTCGGCGGAACTCTGCCGTCCGAGGATGGCGTTGCGGTGCGGAAAGCGGCCGAACCGGGCGATCACGTTTCGGTGGCGTTCCGCCCATTGGAGCAGGTGCGGCTCAGCCAGCGCGCGAAACAGCGCCACCGCCCGCTCCTGGTCCGCCAGGTCCTCGCTGTGCTCGAACGGCAGGTAGAAGAACTGCCTCTGCACCGGTACGAACGCCTGATCGAAGTTCTGGTCGATTGCGGCAGCAGCCACCGCCCGTGCCCTGCCGTCGGCAGCGAACGCCTGCGGCCGGCCGCGGTGGATGTTGCGCGGCAGTTGATCCAGCAGCAGGACCAGAGCGAGCGCCCCGTGGGCCGTCGCCGCCAGGGCGTCGAGCTCGCCGGCCGCCGCCCGAGCGCTCGCATCCCTGAAATCCTTCGCGCACGCGGCATCGAAGGCGGCATCGACGCGGAACCATTCCGGGCGCTGCACCGGGGCGCTCGCGGCGTCCCGCAGCCCGAACCAGAACTGCAGCACGCGGCCGGTCAGGTCGGAGAGTTCGGCAGCCATGACCACCGACGGACGTTCGGGGCGCATTCCGGAGGACGTCATGGTCGCGAGGCTCCTGGCGGGCGGCAGAAACAATTGAAACACGTTGCGAGGCACGGCGACACCGCGCTGAAACGCGAGGGGCATAAGTTTACCAATGCCGTCAGGCGGCGGGGACGACACCATACTGGGCGGAATGTCGACACGACCGTACCGACGCCACGATTTGCGAAGATGTTGCCGAGGGTGGGGTTGGCGAAGCCGTTGTCGGTGGCGAACGCCACGCTGCCCGTCAGAGCAGGGTTCTCGAGGTTTACGTCAACGAACTGTCCGACATCGTCTTCGCCTGACCCCCCGGCGAGTTCGGTCGGACAGGCGCGAGGGCGGGTTCCCCCAGCCCGCCCTCGCGCAGCCGGTGGAAAGCGGTGGCACCCGCCCGCCGTCGTTTCCGGTGCGCAGTGACAGCAGGCGCGCTCTTCGGGGTTGCAGCGGACGTCCGATCCGTTGCCTCAGTGCTGGTGGCCGGGCATCGGCGCCATTTCCGCCGCCGACTTCACCGGCACCTCCACCGTCATCGTTCCCGCCTTGGCGAAGGTGAGCGTGAGCGGCACCACCTCGCCCTGCTTCAGCGGCGCCTTCAGGCCGATCAGCATCACGTGCAGGCCGCCCGGCTGCAGCGCCACCGATCCGCCGGCGGGAACGTCGATCGACGGCACCTCGCGCATCCGCATGATCTCGCCGTCCTTGACGTGGGTGTGCAGTTCGGTCTTCGCCGCCACCGGCGACGACGCCGAGACCAGCGAGTCCCCGGCACTGCCGGTGTTCTTCAACGTCATGAACGCCGCACCCACCGTCGCCATGCCGGCCGAGGCCCGGGCGAAGGGGTCGGAGACGGTGATATCGCCGGCAGCGGCGGCGGCGGTAGCAGTCAGGAAGGCGAGCGCGGCGACGGCGGGGAGGACGGAACGCAGCATGGTTGATCTTCTCCTGGATAGGGCTGGCCGGCGGATCGTAGAACGCGTGTGCGACATCCGCCAGCACCCAGCCGGATCGATAAGGCGGCTCCGACGCGCGCCCGCGCGTATATTCCGTTTTTATCATGCAACCGGCGCATTTGTGCAATGCGGAAACGACGCTCACCGGACCCGCCAACCGGGTGTACCTTTGTGCGTTGTATCACCCGATCTTCTTCGACCGGAAGTCGAGTGGTGCGTGATCGCAGCAAATTCCACTTGCAGGTTGCGGAATACGAGGCGGGCCATGACCCTGGATCACAGATTGGCGAAGGTGCTGCCGCTCGTGGCAGCGGCACTCGGTGCGCTGGCGACGTTCATGTCGTTCGCGGTCTACTACCACTGACAGTATCAGCGGCGCGGCCGGGCAGGAGGTTCTGCACGGCCGCTCGCTCCCCGGCGGGATGCCGGCGCCGCGTCCGGTCGCGGCCACAAGCGCGACGACGACGGCGCGGCACCCGCTCAGACCCTCCCACACGCCAGCGCCGCCCAGAGCACCCGGATGGACAGGGCGAGCCGGATCATCGGCGACGGGCGTCATGCACCCGCAGGCGCGGCGGCGTTCCGGCCCGGCGTCAACGCCGGCTGGTCGGGCACGTGGGCAGTTTCCGACACCGCAGCAGCCATGTTCGCGCTTCCTTAACCCCGATCATGCTTCGATTGGTTCACGCGATACCCTGATCGGAGAGTAGATATGTGCGAAAAGATCATCGAGCGGCTGCCCTCGATGACGGCTGCGGAGAGGCAGCAGCTCCGCCGCAACTGCGAACGGGCGAGCAGGCGCTCAACTGACCGCCTCATCGTCCAGGAGGCCGAACGCGTCGTGGCTGAACTGGACGCGCTGGAGTTCCGCGAATCCCGGTTCCTCGACCGCCTGCCGACCGCCCGCAAGATCGAGTATGCCTTTCGCCGACTGCCGGCCAGCGAAGGGGAACGGCACCTGATCCGTATCCTGCATGAGAACGCCGGTGCCCCGCTGCGCCGGGTCAGCGCCGCCTGCGGTGATGCGGACGACCTGTCGTGGGTGCGCCGGCTGTGGGAGATGTGTCGCGATCGCCGTCACCTGATCGGTGAGGTCGTGCCTGCCGACGACGATGCGCAACCGCACACGGAAGAGCCCATGGCGGCACCCTTCATACAGGTGGATCAGGAGGGGCGGGAGGTCCGGCTGATTCCCGACGCGGTGGAGGCCTTTGCCAGCATCGGCTACGTCGAACGCCAGGCCGCCTGAGCCGCTTGCGGCAACGGGTCAAGCGCCCTCCACCGGGTCGACTCCGCCGCGCGGACGGCAGGCCCATGTCATTTCCGTGACCTGGCGACCTGCCGGTTGACGCCCGACGCCGTTTCTCGCCATAGTCCGCGGCGGCGGCGCCGGGAGGGCGGCGCTCCCCGAAACCCCAGCGCGTCCGTCCCCCGAGGGGCGACAGCACTCCGTCGGTGATGGCGACGGACGACCAGCGTGGCCGAGGTGAGGGATGCCCGCAAAGCGAAGCGGCAGGGTTTCCGGACTGGCCAGCAGATCGCACGTGCGCCGAAGGCGGCAGGCTCGGGCACTGGCGGTTTTCCACGCCATGACGCACCAGGCGGGCGCAATGCCGACAGCGTCTGACTGCAGGCCGCTCGCCTGGGCGGCGAACGCGGCGGACGACCCGAGCGAGGAGCTTCCCCCCGAGCCGCTGCAGCCCTCGTCCAAAGGCTTTCCCACCGACGAGTGACGGACCCGGACCACCTGCGGGTGGCGAGGATGGCGACCGCCGCCAGCCCATCGGCGGCGGGCGGCGGCCGGTTCAGCCTGTTGCTTTGCCGAGTGGTCCGGTTCAGGCTGCCGACAGGTGCCGTGCCGCTGGCAGGCCCGGCACCGGCAAGACGGAAGGCCCGCATGCACAGCCGTACCCTGCAATCCTGGCAGCACGATCACCTGTTCGGTCAACACCTGCGCCGGAGCGGCGAGCGCCGCACGCTGTTCGTCGTCCTGCTCACGGCGGTGACGATGCTGGTCGAGGTCGCGGGTGGCCTCGTCTTCGGCTCGATGGCGCTGCTCGCCGACGGCCTGCACATGGCGTCGCACGCGGCCGCACTGGGGCTGTCGGTCATCGCCTACATCTACGCCCGCCGGCACGCCTCCGACCCGTCATTCAGCTTCGGCACCGGCAAGGTGAACGCGCTCGCCGGCTACAGCAGTGCCGTGCTGCTGGCACTGTTCGCGCTGCTGATGGCCGGGGAAAGCGCCGGCCGCCTGCTGCAGCCGCAGCCGATCGCCTTCGGCCAGGCGATGCTGGTCGCCGCACTGGGGCTGGCGGTCAATGGCGCCAGCCTGCTGCTGCTGCGCGGTGCCGACCACCCGCACGGGCATGATCACGGGCATGTTCACGGGCATGATCACGACCACGGGCATGATTACGGCAATGCCCCCCACCACGCGCATGGGCACCGGCACGGTGAAGACGAGCGCCCCGGCGCGCATGACCTCAACCTCCGCGGCGCCTACCTGCACGTCCTCGCCGACGCCCTGACGTCGGTGCTGGCGCTCGCAGCGCTCGCAGCCGGCGCACTCGGCGGCTGGTTCTGGCCCGACGCGGCGGTGGGCCTGCTGGGCGCAGTGCTCGTCGGCCGTTGGGCGCTTGGCCTCGTGCGCGACAGCGGCGCCGTGCTGCTGGACCGGGGCGCCCCGGCAGTCGTACAGGAGCAGGTCCGCGCCGCCATCGAGGCGGACGGGGACAGCAGGGTCGCCGACCTGCACATCTGGTCACTGGGCGGCGACGGCTATGCGGCGGCGCTCGCGGTGGTGGCGCACAAACCGCAGACGCCGGAAGCCTACAAGTCCCGCTTCCCGGCCACCGCCCGCATCGTGCATGCCACCATCGAAGTGCACCGCTGCGAGGCGTGAAGCCTCGCCGGCGGTGTTTCGAGGATTGCCGCACCCCCGCGAGGGAGGGCGGCGCTACGCGGTGATCGTCGTCACCTGCTCGTAGGCGGGCAGCGTCAGGAAGTCGATGAAGTCGGGCGGCGTCGAGACCTTCAGGAACAGCGCGATCGCCGCCGCGAAGTTCCCGCCGTCGTAGCGGTCGGCGCCGATCACCTGCTTCAGCTTCGCCATCTCCTCATCGATCAGCCCGCGCACCAGCGCCTCGTCGATGCCCCGCCCGTCCTCCAGCTTCGCCTTGTGCTTCAGCCACTGCCAGACCTGGGAGCGGCCGATCTCGGCCGTCGCCGCGTCCTCCATCAGGTTGTACAGCGGCACGCAGCCGAGCCCGCCCAGCCAGGCTTCGATGTACTGGATCCCGACGCGGAGATTGTTGCGCAGGCCCTCTTCGGTAATCGGCCCGGCGGGCACCGCGATCAGGTCGGCCGCGTTCACCGTCACGTCCTCGCGCAGCCGGGAGAGCTGGTTGGCGCCCGGCATATGCTCGTCGAAGATCGCCTTCGCCACCGACACCAGGCCGGGATGCGCCACCCACGTGCCGTCGTGCCCGTCGGTCGCCTCGCGCAGCTTGTCGGCCCGCACCCGCTCGATCGCCGCCTCGTTCGCGGCCGGATCGGCCTTGATCGGGATGAACGCCGCCATGCCGCCCATGGCATATGCCCCCCGTTTGTGGCATGTTTTGATCAGCTGCAGGCTGTAGGCGCGCAGGAAGGGGACGGTCATCGTCACCGCGTTGCGGTCCGGCAGCAGAAAATCCGGGCGATTGCGGAACTTCTTGATGAAGCTGAAGATGTAGTCCCAGCGGCCACAGTTGAGCCCGGCGGCGTAGTCACGCAGCTGGTAGAGGATCTCCTCCATCTCGAAGGCGGCGAGGATGGTCTCGATGAGCACCGTGGCGCGGATCGACCCATGAGGGATGTCGAGCGTTTCCTCGGCACAGGTGAAGACGTCCGCCCAAAGCTTTGCCTCCAGATGGCTCTCCATCTTCGGCAGGTAGAAGTAGGGACCCGAGCCCTTGTCCAGCAGCGCCTTGGCATTGCGGAAGAAGTACAGCCCGAAGTCGAACAGGCTGCCGGACATCGGCTGGCCGTCGACCAGCACGTGGGACTCGTCCAAGTGCCAGCCGCGCGGGCGGACCACCAGCGTCGCGGTGCGCTCCGCGAGCTTGTACGACTTGCCGCCTTCGGAATGGGTGATGGTGCCGGCGATCGCATCCGAAAGGTTGATCTGGCCCTCGATCAGGTTGGCCCACGTCGGCGTCAGGGAGTCTTCGAGGTCGGCCATGAAGACGTTGGCGCCGGAGTTGAGTGCGTTGATCACCATCTTGCGGTCGACCGGGCCGGTGATCTCGATCCTGCGGTCGGTCAGATCCGCCGGTGCCGGCGGCACCCGCCAGTCGCCGCGCCGAATGTCCTCGGTCTCCGGCAGGAAGCCCGGCAACTCGCCCCGGTCCAGCCGCGCCTGGCGATCCTCGCGCGCGGCGAGCAGCCTGCGCCGGGTGGCGCCGAAGCGGCGTTCCAGCAGGGCTGCGAAGGCGAGCGCGTCCTCGCTCAGCACGCCGTTCCAGTCGGGACGCATCGGCCCGCGCACCACCACACCCGGAACGACCATCACCGGTGCCGATGGCCGCCGGTCCGCTCGCATCGCATCGCTCATCACCCGGTTTCCTTGTTCCCGCTGGCTGCACGCCGCCTGTCGTCGATCCATTCCCACACATGGTCTCGGCCTTGGCGAAGATCGAGAACGTTGGCACTCTACACCCACGGCGTCGCAGCGGATAACTGCCGCTGTCCGGTCCCTGGGTAGGACAGGAGGACGGGGATCGCCCGAACTGGACCCGAGGGTCGCGTGATCTGTCACGTCGGTTGGCGTGCGCTGCGCTTTGCGCGCGTGGCCGTCCTGGCCCTCGGGGCGTGGCTGGCGGCACCCGTGGTCGTCACCGCCGATCCACCGCAGCAGCCGGTGCCGCCGGCGCTGCGCGAATTCGGGTTCGATGCGCAGCAGCACCGGGCGCTGGCCACGGGCGCCATCGTCACCGCCGACGTCCGGACCGCCATGCACAAGGAACTGATGGGCTCGGTCGCGATGCGGCTGCCGATCCCGCCTGCCGATCTGGCGCACCGGATCCGGTCCGGGATCAACGTCATGGCCGACCCGAAGATGAGCGCCTACGCCCCGATCGACCGGGCGGGCGACGCCCTCGCGTGGCGCGGCGTCGTTTGTTCCACCGCCGAAGTGGGCGAAGCGCGCGCACTCGCCGAGACGGAGCCCGGCACGGACTTCAACCTTTCGACGGCGGAATGGGCGGCGGTCCGTGCGCACTTCGCCGGCGTCCGCATCTCGTCCGACGACGAGGTGTTGGCGGTCGCCTCAGACATCTGGCGCGACGTGCTGGCGGGTCGCTTCCGCTCCTACCGGGACCACGGTCCGGCCGGTCTCGCCGGCTACGACCGGGGGGCATCGACGTCCCTGCCGGGTGACGAAATCCGGCAGGGCGACAGCGCGCCCTATGTGCCGTCGAGCCTCGCCGCGTTCGTCCGCGCCATCGACCGGTTCCCGGCACTGCCGCCCGGGATCGACAGCCGCTTCTTCTGGAAGAAGACCGAGATCGACGACCGGCCGGCGTTCGTGCTGGCGCATGTGTTGGTGGAGGAACGCGCCGACGGGGTCCGATTCGCGCTGCGCGAGTTCTATGTCTCGCACACCTACAACGTCTTGCAGCAGCTCGGGCTGGTGCTGCCCACGCCGGACGGCGGGTCGATCGTACTCGCGATCAACAGCACGATCACCGACCGGTTGCCGGGGATGTTCACCAGCCTCGCCCGATCCATCGGAGAACGCCGCTCGCGCGCCGCACTCGAGGACTACTTCGCCAGCATCCGCCGTGCAATCGGTGCCGACACACCGCTCTCCGGCGGCTGACCGCTCCTCCGCTCGGCTTTACAGATAGTTGATCAGGCTGAGCTGCTGCACCCGGGACATCGCCTGGTAGGACGCTTCCAGGGTGCGCGTCCCCTCCAGCAAGTATGTGATCGCCTCGGTCTCGTCGGTGTCCTCCAGGTCGTGGATCCGCTGCTCGAACAGGGCGGTCAGGCTGGCGTGCAGGGCGCTCGTGTCTTGCAGGATCGACTGATGCGTGCCCAGTTCCATGGAGATGTTGTCCAGGCTGCCGGCCAACTCCGCGCCGAACGGCGTGCCGGTGGAGGCACGGTCGAGCCCGCTGCTGACCAGCTGCAGGGCCTGATCCAGCCGTGCGATGTTGTTCTCCAGCCCGCCGGTGGTTCCCGGCTTGCCCTGCGCGATCAGGCCGAGTGCCCGGATCGCCTTCTCGAAGCCTGCGTGGGTGGCGTTCAGCGTGCTGGAAAACTCCCGTTCGGTATCCAGGCGGTGGGTCTGCGTCAGGTTGTCGCCCTGGTACCAGTTGCCGATGCTGATGGTGGCGGTGGTATCGGTAGTGCCGGCGATCACCGAATTGTCGACCGCCACGGGCGGTGTGCCGATCGTGCCCGACGCATTGGTGAGCGTGCCGTCGATGGTGATCGAGGTGCTGGTCGGATCGATGCTGACGACCGTGTAGATGCCGTCGTTGCCGCTGTCGCCGCCGCTGATCGTGATCGTCGCCCCCACCCGCAGGGCGGCGAAGCTGCCGACGTTGGCGGCGGTAATGGTATCGCCACCGCCGACGGCGTCGGAGTCGGTCATCGTCAGGTCGCCGGTATCTGCGTGGGTGAGCTGGCCGCGCATCTCCACGTGCCCCTCGCGGGTCGGCGGATAGACCACCTTGACGCCGTCGTAGACGCTTTGAAACGCTTCGAGTGAGGTGTATGGCAGGTCGAACGGCTGGGTTCGCACCTGACCGCCGGCGAACAGGTAGCGCCCGTCCAGGTCGGTGTTGAGGTAGTCCTGGACGTTCTTCAGCGTGCGGAACGCTTCCTGCTGCAGGTCCTGCGCCGTTGCCGCGGTGATCGGGTCCATGCTGGCGACCGACAGCACGAGCTTGCGGAAGGTATGGATGGTCTCCTCGATGCCGTCCACGGTCGCCGACGTGGCGTTCAGACGCGTGCTGATCAGCGCGTTGTCGTGCGCGAACTGTTCGAGCATCCGGGTCCGTGTCTCCAGGTCGATCAGATTGCGGGAATCGGCGGAGATTCCGGCATAGGTCTGGGACTTCTTGCCGGTGGCCACCTGCACCTGCAGGTCCTCCACCCGTGTGCGCGTGCGTCCCAGCAGGTCGAGCAGGTGTTCATTCGCCGCCAAGGTCGATATCCGGGTCATCGTTCGCCGTTCTTTCCTCACCTGCCGCCCGGCGATGCCGGCCGGCGCGCCCTTCATTCACCTGCAACCCGTTCCCTCGCCCTGCGCCACGATCCAAGCACTCGCTCGACACGCCCGGCAATGACGAGACGCACGCGCCCGCCCCACAGCGCGCCCGGTACCGCAGCTGCCGCTACCGCACCGCCTGATCCAGGGCGTCGAACATCTGCTGCACCACGGTGATCACCCGCGCGGCAGCCGAATAGGCCTGCTCGTAGAGCATCAGTCCGCTGACTTCCTCGTCCAGGTTGACGCCACGCATCGAATCCGACTTCTGCTGCAGGCTCGCCACCAGGTCGCTCTGATATTCGGCGTTCTCGCGATTGGTGGTGGCCAGCACCGAGACGTCGCTGATGAACGACGAGGCATATTCGGCGAACGTCGCGCGCGTCGCGCCGAGCCGGCCGGCGATGCCGAAGTCCGTGAACGAGGAGAAGGAGGTCGCCAGTTCGCGGGCGACCTCGGAGTCGCCCGGTGCCAGCACGTACTCGCCGGAGGGGCTCAAGGTCCCGTCCCATTGCACGCGGCCGCGGCTGACGAGGGACGGCGTGGCGAGGATGTCGCTTCGCACCGCGAGCGTGGACGAGGACCCCGTGGCGGCGATCTTCAGTCCGGATGCGGCGAGAAACGGCTCCTTGCCGGTGCCGTCGGGCGGTTCGGTAATCATCAGCGGCTCGCCATCGGCGGAGGACACGCTCAGGCGCACCCCGGCGCCGTCCGGGATCAGCGCCACCGCGAGGCCGGAGACGGACTGCAGCGCGCTGGCGATCGTCTCCAGGCTGTCGCCGTTGGTGATCGCCTGCGCCGTCGTCACCCCGTTGTGCCGGAAGCTGAGCGTGGTGTTGGCGCCGCTGTACGTCCAGGTTTTCGACAGCACCGGCGTTTCGTGCACCGCGGGGCCGGTGGCATCCACATAGAAGTCGTTGAGACCGAAGAAGCTGGAGAAGCCGGAATAGCTCCGCGACGGGGCGGCGCCGGCGCCGTCCGGATCATACGCGATCGCGGCGTCCTTGACGGAACTGCCGGCAGCGGTCGCCGACTGATCGCGGAAGGCCAGCTGCAACCCCGCCACCTTGACATCGATCGTCAGTTTGCCGTCCGCATCGAAGTTGGCGTCGAGCGGCGTGCCGAGGGCGGCACTGGGCGTCCAGGCGTCGAGCTGCGCCCTCAAATTCTCGATCGTCGTCGTCGCACCGCCGACCAGCGTGCGCACCGTCGTCCGCGCCACCTCACGGCCGGTGCTGTCGAACAGCACCACCGCGGTATCGTCGGTGCCGGAAAACGTTATCTGCTCGGTCGTCGGGGCGTCGAACACCCGGGTGCCGCTGAAGCTGGTGAGGCCGGGATAGGCGGCGCCCCGGTTGTGGACGGCGTTGACCACGTCGCGGAGCCGTGCGGACAGCTCGTCGAGGGCGCTCTGCAACGCCGGCAGGGTGGTATCGCGCATCTCGATCAGGCCCTTGAGCTCGCCGGTGCGCACGTCCTGGGTGATGTCGTTCTCGGCGATCCGTTCGCCGGCGTAGATGCCGTCGAAGTCGCCCTCGGCCTGGGTCACCGACGCGCCCACGGCCACCGCGCTGATGTGGCTGATGCTGACGGCGGAACTGTCCACCAGGGAGCGCCCGCCGGCGGTAAACACCACCACCTCGCCGCTCGGACGCCCGGAGAAATACACGTCCATCAGCTTGGCCAGCCGGTCGAGCGCCTGGTCGCGCTGGTCCTCCAGATCGGCGGCCCCGTCGTGCACGCTCTTGTTGCGCACGATCTCGATGTTCAGTTCGTTGACGTTCTGCAGCAGGGAGTTGATCTCGTTGGTGGCGGTGCCGATGCGGCTGTCCGCTTCCCGGCGCAGGTCCTGGATCTCCAGCGAGGAGCGGCGCAGCAGGCTCGCCACCTCGCTGCCCCAGCGCACCATCGTCTGCTGCTCGATCACGTCCTGCGGGGTGACCGAGAGTGCTTCGATCGATGCCTGCAGCTCCGAGATCATGTGGCTGATCGACGTGTTGCTCTCCGGCGTGCCGAACAGCTGCTGCAGCCGGTCCAGGCTGTTCGTCTGCACGTCCCTCTGGTTCAGCGTTCCGGTCTCGCGACGCAGCAGGCTCATCAGGCTCTGATCGATCCGCCGCGACAGCCCACCGAACTTCACGCCGGCGCCGTGGCCGGCCAGCGTCTGCTGTTCGAGGTTGATGACCTTGCGCGAAAACCCTGGCGTGTTGACGTTGGCGATGTTGCGCGCGACGACGTCCAGCGATTGCTGGCCCACCAGCAGGCCGCTGTTGGCGATGCGGAGCGCTTGCGTCAGGTCGCCACCCATGGTGTGCCTCCCGGTCCGTGGCGCTCAGAGGGCGCGGTCGAAGCTGAGTGCCGAAGGCGCGATCGTCGTCCCGCGCGGGCGCGCCGGCGCCCCGGAGCGGGCATAGGTGCCGGCCCCCCCGTCCTGGGACCGCACCGCCTCTGCGATCATGTCGAGGAAACGCTTGCGCGCGGCGATCCCGGCTGTCAGCCGGCGCTGGTTCTCGGCCGAGGCGCGGCGCAGCCGTTCGCCCAGCGTCGCAAGCTGGAGGCGGGCCGGCGTCGAGCCCACCGGCTTGGCGCCGGCATCCGCCAGGCGGCGCATCACGTCCTCGAACGCCGCACACGCGGCCTGCTTTTCGGACAGCAGGGCGCGCACCGCCGCCTCGTCGTGGGCCGCGAGCGCCCGGTTCTCCGCCTCCAGGACCTGGACCAGCCGCTCCGTGTCCGCCAGCAGCGCTGCCGGCGAGGGCGTGGCGGCGGGAGTCGCCGCAGGGGCTGCCGCAGGGGTGGCGGTCATCGCCGCTCTCCGTTGTGGGCTTCCTGGGCCGCGATCAGTTCGCGGGCGACGTGGTCGGCGAGGCCGACCCCGCCATTCGCGGCGAGCGCCTTGCCGTACTCCTGGACCTGCATCGAGCGCCACACGTCCTGGCCGAGGCCGCCTCCGAACGGTTCCGCCGCCTCCAGGTTTTCGAACATCGGCTGCAGCATCTGCGTCAGGTAGACGGCCTCGAACTCGACTGACTTGCGCTTCAGCGTCTCCCGATCGGCTTCGGCGTTGCGGGCAGCGGTGTCGGACAGGCTCGATGCGAGCGCCGTGGCGCCCGAGAGGAGGGCGGAAGCACCGGCGATGGCAAGCGGGATCATGGCTGGTTCACTCCTCACATCACGTCGATTTCGGCCTGCAGCGCGCCTGCCGCCTTGATCGCCTGCAGGATGGCGATCAGGTCGCGCGGGCCAACGCCGAGGGCGTTCAGTCCGTTGACCAGCTGCTGCAGGGTGACTCCCTCGCGGACGATGCCGAGCCTGCGCTCGGACTGTTCGTCCACCGCCACGTCGGTGCGCGGCACGACCACGGTCGAACCCTCACCGAACGGTGCCGGCTGCGAGACCTGAGGTTCCTCGGTGATCCGGATGGTCAGGTTGCCCTGGGCGATGGCGACGGTGGAGACGCGCACGCTGTCGCCCATCACGATGATGCCCGACGTTTCGTCGATGACGATGCGCGCCGGCTGGTCGGGCTCGATCTTCAGCTGCTCGATGTCCGTGACCAGATTGACGACACTGCCTGCATACGCATCGGGCAGGGCGACATGGACGGTGCTGGGGTCCTTGGGCCGCGCCGCCCCCTCGTGCACGAAGGCGTTGATCGCCTGGGCGATGCGCCGCGCGGTGGTGAAGTCGGGGTTGCGCAGCGTCAGCGTCACACTGTCCATCCGCGCCATCTCGTACCCGACTTCCCGCTCGACGATCGCCCCGGCGGCGATGCGGCCGGAGGTGGGCACACCCTTGACCACCGATTCCGCACTCCCCTTGGCGGAAAAGCCGGCGACGCCCACCTGCCCCTGCGCCACCGCGTAGACCTCGCCGTCGGCGCCCAGCAGCGGCGTCACCAGCAGCGTGCCGCCCAGGAGGTTGTCGGCATCGCCCAGGGCGGAGACGGTGACGTCGACGCGCGTGCCCTGCCGGGCGAAGGCGTGCAGCGAGGCGGTCACCATCACCGCGGCCACGTTCTTCGACGTCGTCCCCTTCTCGGTCGGCTTGACCCCCAGCCGGTTCAGCATCGACCGCAGGCTCTGCTTGGTGAAGCTGCCGTCCTTCAGCGTGTCGCCGGTGTTGTTCAGGCCGACCACCAGGCCATAGCCGACCAGCTGGTTCTCGCGCACGCCTTCCACGTCCACCAGATCCTTGATCCGCGACGGCACCGCGTGCGCATCCGCGGCCGGCAGCACCGCCAGCACCGTCAGCGCCATGAGCGCGACGAGGGCGCGAAGTGCGGTGGGCAGACTGGCATGGCGCCGCATGGAACCTTCCTTCCGATCGGGGGACGAACAATCGTCCGGCCATTCCCTTGCGAGCGCCGTGCCACCGGGCCGGCAGGCCAAGCGCATGATATCACGTAGTTTTCCCATGCGAGGAGGAGAGCGGGCCGGGCTCTGCGGGCGCCGCCCGGCACTCTCGTCCCGGTCGGCCGGCAGGATTTGCCGGGCGGCGGCGGGTGTCGTCAGGCCTGGGAGCGTCGCCGACGGAAGGCGGTCAGCTGGTCGGCGAACACCAGTGCCCGCCCGATCGCCACGCACATCACCACGTACGCCAGCCACGCGTGCAGGGCCGAGTCGGGCATGTCGTGGAGGATCAGCGCGTCGTTGCCACCCGGGATCAGGATCGCTCCCGCGCCCATCAGCGCACCGCCGATGCACGAGCGCACCGCCTGGCGGAGACCCGGTCGGCGCAGCCGCAGCGTGCGCTGGGCCGCGGCACCGGCGACGGAACCTGCGAGCAGGGCCGCGAACAGCGCCATGTCGAAGACGGCGGTGGCCGGCCGGCCGCTCGTCATGCCGTGCAGGGCACGGTGCAGTCCCTCGGTGTACGCCCAGGAGCCGTAGGCGCCGTAGAGCACGCCGGAGGCAACGCCGATCAGCGCTGCCGCTGCCGGCGCCGGCCAGCGGTCACGCAACAGGCGCTGCGCGACACCCGCCGCGGGTCGCCGCCGTCGCCAGAGCCGGAGCAGCGCTGCCAGGGCAACGCACGTGGCCGTAACGACGATCAGGAGCGCCGGCAGTTCGGGTTGCGCCAGCGGTGGTACGGTGGCGAGGGGCTGAGGCTGTAGCGAAGCCGGCAGTCGCTCGGCCGCCACGTAACCGGCGGCGAGGCCGGGAAGCAGGGCCAGAAACGCGGTCTCGCCGCGGCCCAGATGAGCGATGCTGCCGAACGCGCACGTGCCGTTGACCACGGCGCCGATGCCGAACAGCATCCCGCCTGCCAGCATAGCCGCCGCCGGCGCGTAGTGGACGGCGGGCGGCCCGTCGAGCAGACCCAGCCAGCGCAGCGGGTGCACGACCGCAGCCACCACCGCGACGCACAGCAGGAAGGCGAGGAAACGGCTGGTGCGCCGTTCGTCGATCAGCTCGCGGACGGCGAGCACCGCGCACAGCCCGCCCTTCTGGATGGCGAAGCCTGCGACGGCGGCGAGCAGCAGAGCGGCGGCGGACCAGGACAGGGCGGAACCTTCGCATGGCAGCGGACGGATCACCCGCAACCTTGCCCGCTTCGCTCGCGGATGGCCAGTGCGGGACAGGCGACACCGGTGGGTCGAACCCCCGATGCCGCCCCCCGTCGTTACAGCGAAGCGAGGAACGCCATCAGCGCGCTCCGGCGGTCCCGGTCGAGGGCGTCGTAGCGGTCGCGGACGGTGGCCGCCTGCCCCCCGTGGCGCCGGATCGCGTCCGCCGCCGAGTAGGACAGACCATCGTGCATCAGGCGGTTGCGGGTCCGCAGCCCCCACAGCGGCGCGGTGCGGATCTGGTTCGCGGTCTGGGCGTACTCCGGCCCCGGGTGGGTCGGCACGCCGTCGCCGGTGCCGACGTCGTGCAGCAGGAAGTCGCTGTAGGCGTGAATGGTCCGGTTGGTAAGGGCGCCTGGATCGTTGTACGCCTCGTCCCGCATCGGCGCGTCGGACGACGTGGTGATCGAGGGCGTGTGGCAGACGTTGCAGCCGATGTCGCTGAACACCCGCTCGCCGAACCGGGCCGCCGACGTCACCGGCCCGCGCGACGGCGCCGTGGTGGCACGGATGAAGTCGGCGAAGGCGACGATGTCGACACCGTCGTCCTCCGGATCGGCGACCCGGTCGTACGCCGCCACGCTCCGTCCGCTCGACGTGTTCTCTTGCGGAAACAGCGGGCTGGTGATGCCCATTTCGTTCAGGTACGCATCCGCGGCGAACGACTCCAGGCTGGCGTGCTGGTTCTTCCAGCCGAAGCGGCCGAGCCGGAGCACGCCGTTCGTTTCCAGCACCGGCACCCGGATGGCGGTGCCCCGCATCTCTGCCGGCTGTCCGTCGCGGATCGCCAGCAACGTCTCGTCGGCGATCGCCTCGACGTAGCCGTCGCCCAGGGTGCTCGTGGACACCCGGAGCGTGTTCACGTTGTCGGACGGCGAGACCTGCTCGATCAGGTCGGGGTGGATGGCACGGGAGTGAATCAGCGAGCCCCCGGCGGCCTCGGCGAAACGGCCGCGACGATTGCTGCCGGAGCGGTGCTCGGCGACCTGGCTGGCGCCTCCGGCGGCGCCGTTCTGATGACATTCGAGACAGCCGCGGGCGTTGTAGACGGGGCCGAGGCCGTCCTCGTCGGTCTCGGTCTCTTCGAAGATGAAGCGGTTGTCGTTGAACGAGCGCAGCGGCTCGACCGTGTCGTCGTTCAGGAGCGAATACTCCGGACCCTGCACCAGGTAGCCGTTCGTCCGGTTGTCGAGCCCGGTCGGAGCCTCGCGCGCCTGCGGAGGGGTCGGGTTCGCCGACCGGTTGGCGGTGTGGCTTCGATCCTGAGCCCGGCTCTCGCCGGGAGCCGCGAGGGCGATGCCGGTCAAGATCGCCGCCAGAACGATGTGCATCTTGTTCATGTTCCCACCCTTCGATGCGTGAAAAGACTGCAGCACTCGCCAACGAAACCGCATCAGAGTCCTTCCATCAGGAAGAAAATCAGATATTTGGGCGCGCGCGAGCGCTCACCGAACGTGGATCAGACAAATGATCCAGAAATCGAATGACACAGTGTGGGCGGAGATGGACCCAAACTGTCGCTATCTAACACTTCCGGTTAGCTTCGTTAGTCTTGCACACTGGACGGTATTTTGGGCACTAACGAGGCATGCCAAGGGTTTTTTTTGGATCACCACCATACACACCCCTGGCAATTCGGCAGCCGATGGTGGTAATCGGCTGCCGAAGGCAACAGGAGCGAGCTTGCAGGGAGCTGGGGAGGCCGGGCGTACTGCCGGCGCCCGCGGTTACAACGGACGCGCGCGAATCCTGAGCGTTCGAGACGTGCGTGGGGGCTGCGCCGCTGGATGCGACGTCAGCAGATGCGGGGAAGCTGTTCGCCGGCGAGCCAGTCGACGATGCGGTTGCCGCCGAAGCTGGTGTGCATCTGCACGAAGCCGTCCGGATCGTCGATCACCTCGCCGATGATCGCCGCCTCGCGGCCCAGAGGATGCGCGCGCATCGCCGCCAGCAGCCGCCCCGCGTCCTCCGGAGCGCAGAAGGCGGCGAGCTTGCCCTCGTTGGCGACGTAGAGCGGATCGAGACCCAGCAGCTCGCAAGCGCCGCGCACCGGCGTCGAGACCGGGATCGCGTCCTCGCGCACGACGATGCCGACGCGGGACTCGCGCGCGATCTCGTTCAGCAGCGCGGCCAGCCCGCCGCGGGTGGGATCACGCATGGCATGGATGCCGGGCACCGCTTCCACCATCGCCGCCACCAGACCGTGCAGCGCCGCCGAGTCCGACAGCAGCTCCGTCTCGAACGACAGGCTTTCCCGCTTCGACAGCACGGCCACGCCGTGGTCGCCGATCGAGCCGCTGAGCAGCACCGCGTCGCCCGGCCGTGCCCGGGTGGCGGAAATCTCGACGCCGGGCGGGACGACGCCGACGCCGGTGGTGGTGATGAACACGCCGTCGCCCTTGCCGCGCTCGACCACCTTGGTATCACCGGTGACGATCGCCACTCCCGCTGCCTTCGCCGCATCGGCCATCGAGCGGACGATCAGGGCGAGTTCGCCCAGCGGGAAGCCTTCCTCCAGGATCATGCCGACGGCGAGATACAGCGGCCGGGCACCGGCCATGGCCACGTCGTTGATCGTGCCGTGCACCGCGAGCGAGCCGATGTCGCCGCCCGGAAAGAACAGCGGCGAGATGACGAAGCCGTCGGTGGTCATCACCATGCGGCCGGCGTCCACCGCGAAGCAGGCCTGGTCGTTGCGCTGCGCCAGCCACGGGTTGTCGAAATGGGTCTCGAACAGTTCCTCGATCAGCTGCGCCATGGCCCGGCCGCCGGAGCCGTGGCTGAGGTCGACGCGGCCCGTCTTCAGGTCCAGGGGCCGCGGATAGGCACGCTTGATCGCCGTCATCGGGGACTCATCGGGGGGTTCAGGCTGGCACGTGGCGCCGCTCGCGCGCCCGGCCGAAGGTGTAGTAGGCCGCACACGCGCCCTCGGAGGAGACCATGCAGGCGCCGATCGGGTTGTCCGGACGGCAGACGGTGGCGAACAGCTTGCACTCGGTCGGCTGCTTCAGGCCGCGCAGCACGTCCGGGCACTCGCACGCCTTGTTGTCGGTGGCGTGCGTGTCGGCGAGCGTGAACCTGCGCTCGGCATCGAACCCTGCGTACTTCTCGCGGATGCGCAGTGCGCTCGCCGGCAACTCGCCCAGCCCCCGCCACTCGAAGCGTTCGCGCAGCTCGAACACCTCGGCCATCAGCGCCTGCGCCTTGACGTTGCCGTCGCGGGTGACCACGCGGGTGTACTCGTTCTCCACCTGGCAGCGGCCCTCGTTGAGCTGGCGGATCAGCATCAGGATCGCCTGCATCACGTCCAGCGGCTCGAAGCCCGCGATCACCAGCGGCCGCCGGTAGCGCTCGACGTGCGGCTCGAACGGCCGGCTGCCGATCACCGCACTGACGTGCGCGGGCCCGATGAAACCGTCCAGCGGCAGCGCGCCCGGCACCTGCGCGTCGGGGCTGTCCAGCAGCCCTGCGAGTGCGGGCGGTGTGAGCACGTGGTTGCAGTGCACGGTGAAATTGGCGAGGCCCAGCGCCTTCGCCTGCTTCAGCACGACCGCGGTGGGCGGCGTCGTCGTCTCGAAGCCGATGGCGAAGAACACCACTTGGCGGTCGGGCGCGGCGCGTGCAATCGCGAGCGCGTCCGAGGCGGAGTAGACCATGCGCACGTCGCCGCCGCCGGCCTTCGCCTTCAGCAGCGTTTCCCGCTCGGGTCCGGGCACGCGCAGCAGGTCGGCGTAGGTGCACAGCACAACCCGGTGGTCGAGGGCCAGCTGCAGGGCGTGGGCGACACGCGGGATCGGCAGCACGCACACCGGACAGCCCGGCCCGTGGATCAGGCGGACGTTCTCCGGCAGCAGGTCGGGCACCCCGTAGCGGAAGATCGCGTGCGTGTGCCCGCCACAGAATTCCATCAGGTGGTAGCGGCGTTCCGGTCGCGCCTCGGTGCGGATGCGTTCCGCCAGGGTCCGCGCCAGAGTGCCGTCGCGGAACTCGTCGATGTAGCGGACGCTCATGCCCGGCCCACCGCGGTGTCGTCCTCGTCCTCGCCCAGCATGCCGGCCTCGGCGAAGAGCGCAAGCGTGGCTTCCGCCTCATCCGGCTCCAGCCGGGAGAGCGCGAAGCCGACGTGCACGATCACGTACTCGCCGACCTCCACGTCATCGACCAGGCACAGGTTCAGCTCCTTGACCACGCTGCCGACCTCGGCCCGGGCCATCCCTTCGGGCAGGAGTTCGATGATCCGCGCCGGCACTGCGAGGCACATGCCCCCTACCTCCCCGCCATCGCCACCGCCCAGGCCTGCCCCAGGCTGATCGCGCTGTCTCCCGGCTTCAGCCGCTTCGGGCGCAACGGCTCGAGTCCCCGTTCGTGCAGCCCGTCCACCAGGACGTCCGTGAGCACGCGGTTCAGGAAGCAGCCGCCGGAGAGCGCCACCCGGCGGATGCCGGTGGACTCGGAACCCTGCGCGACCCAGTCGAGCATCGCAGCTGCGAGCGTGCCGTGGAACAGGTTCGCTCCCTCGCCCGCCTCCATGTCCGGCAGCCGTGCCAGCAGCGGCAGCAGGTCGAGCACGCCGTCCTGCAGCCGGTAGCCGTCCGCATCGACGGTGGGGCGCGTCGCCAGCCGCTCCAGCTCCATGGGCGCCTCGCCCTCGAAGCTCGCCACCGGCTTGACGCCGAGCAGGCCGCAGGCGGCGTCGAACAGCCGGCCGCAGCTCGACGTGCGGGGACAGTTGACGTTCTGCTGCAGCATCCGGGCGATGACGTCGGCGCCGCGCATCCCCTCCCAGCGGGTCGCGATCTGGTCCGCACGGCCGAGCGCGAACAGGACCGCGGCACCCATCCGCCACGGCTCGCGCGCCGCCCGGTCGCCGCCCGGCTGCGGCAGCGGCGCGAGGTGGCCGAGGCGGCGATAGCCGTCGGGCGCGACCAGCAACAGCTCGCCGCCCCAGGCCTGGCTGTCGGGGCCGAGGCCGAAGCCGTCGAGTGCGAGGCCAAGCACCGGTTCCTCGATGCCGTGCTCGCCCATCACGGCGGCCACGTGTGCGTGGTGGTGCTGCACCGGCACCGCATCGATCCCCATTCCGGATGCGAACGCCTCCGCCCAGCGGGTGCTGTGGAAGTCCGGATGCAGGTCGTGCGCGATCGCCACCGGCAGGTCGCCCACCATCGACAGCAGGTGCTCGGCACACGCCTCGAAGGCGCGCACCGCTTCCACGGTCTCCAGATTGCCGACGTCGTGGGAGATCACCGCGCGCTCGCCGACGGCGAGGCAGAGCGTGTTCTTGAGGAACGCGCCCACCGCAAGGACCGGCGGAACGGCGCGGGGCAGCGGGATCACGTCCGCCACCGGGTCGGTCTGCCAGCGCCGGGCAGGTACGTTCATGGGTGGGTTCCCGGTGGGGATGCGGCGATCCGCCGGCGGTCGAGCCAGCCATACCAGCCGTCTAATCCGACGCCGGAGATGGCGGAGACCTCGAGGATGCCGATGGCGGGATTGACCCGGCGCGCCGCCGCCCGGCACTGCTGCAGGTCGAACGGAACATAGGGGGCAAGGTCGATCTTGGTGATCAGCAGCAGGTGGGCGGCAGCGAACATCTGCGGGTATTTCAGCGGCTTGTCGTCCCCTTCGGTGACCGACAGCAGGACGACGCGCACCGCCTCGCCCAGGTCGAAGGCAGCGGGGCAGACCAGATTGCCGACGTTTTCGATGAACAGCAGAGTGCCCGGCGGCGGCGCCAGTTCCGGCAAGGCGCGGTCGATCATCCGCGCGTCCAGGTGACAGCCGTTGCCGGTGTTGACCTGCAGCGCCGGGGCGCCGGTGGCGCGGATGCGCTCGGCATCGACGCTCGTCTCCTGGTCGCCTTCGATCACCGCCACCGGCATTCGGGTTGCCAGGTCCGAGATGGTACGGACCAACAACGTCGTCTTGCCCGAGCCCGGCCCGGACATCAGGTTGATCGCGAGGATGCCGGAGCGGTGGAAGTACTCCCGGTTGCCGGCGGCCAGCCGGCCGTTCTCGGCCAGAATGTCCTGCTCCACCCGGATCAGCCGCGGCGCCGTCGGCTCCGGCTGCAGTGCCGCCGGAGCCGGCGCATCGCCGCCGTGCGGGTGCGGGTGCGGGTGCGGGTGAGCATGGTCGTGATCGTGGTCGTGATCGTGGTCGTGATCATGCGCATGATCATGGCCGTGCGGGTGCCGATGCGAAGCCCCCGGTGCCGCGGCCGGCGAAGCGGCTCCGCAGCCGCAGACCGTACACATCACGCCACCTCCAGATCACGGATGCGCATTTCGTCCCCCCGGACGAGCTGCAACTGCAGGCCGCCGCAGTGCGGGCACGCGTCATGGCGTTCGGCGATCGGCACCGGCCGGCTGCAGTCGAGGCAGAAGGCTTCCCCCGGAATGCGCAGCAGGTCCAGCCGGCAGCCCTCGGCCAGAGTGCCGCGGGTGACGGCCGAGAAACAGAACTCGATCGCTTCGGCGGAGACACAGGACAGGGCACCGATCTCCAGACGCACGGCCGTCACCCGGTCGAAGCGATGGGTTCTCGCCTGTTCCCGCAACACATCGACCACGCCCTGGCACAGCGCCAGTTCGTGCATGACCTGCCTCCCCGCGGCGTCGTTGCGCCGATCCTGCGGCTCTGCCGGCCGCGTTCCGTGGTGCCGGGTCGCGAACCACGTCCGCCAGCCCCTGCGACGCACTTTAGTCAATCTGCCCGGCGCGGGTCTTGCTTTTTCTGAGGCCCTAGGATCGCCGGGGCCCGGGCGTGTGCTCCAGGATCACGGCCGCGAACGGCGGAAGCTTGAGGACCACCGAATACGGCCGGCCGTGCATCGGCTCGGCGTGTGCCTCCACGCCGCCGGAATTGCCCACATTGGTGCCGCCGTAGGCTTCCGCATCGGTGTTCAGACGTTCCTCGTAGAAGCCGCCCACGGGCACGCCCACTCGGTAATTGGGGCGAACCACCGGTGTGAAGTTGCAGACGAACACCACGAGCCCTTTGCCGTCCTTCCCCTGGCGCAGGAAGGTGACGACGCTCTGGTCGGAGTCGTTGGCGTCGATCCAGGCGAAGCCCTCGGCCTCGCAGTCGAGTTCGTGCAGTGCCGGCGTTGTCCGGTAGAGGGCATTCAGGTCACGCACCAGCTTGAGCATGCCCTGGTGCGTGTGGTCGCCCAGCAGGTGCCAGTCGAGACTGATGTCCGAGTTCCATTCCCGGTCCTGGGCGAATTCGTCGCCCATGAACAGCAGCTTCTTGCCGGGATGGGCATACATCAGCGCGTAGTACGTGCGCAGATTGGCGAACCGCTGCCACCGGTCGCCCGGCATCTTGCTCAGCAGCGATCGCCGGCCAAAAGCCACGTCGGCATGCGACAGAGGCAGCACGTAGTTCTCCTGGAACGCGGTCGCCAGCCCGCGCACCACCTCTTCGTGGTAGTACTTGCGGTGAACCGGGTTGCGGGAAAGATAGCGCAGCGTGTCGTTCACCCACTGGGTGTTCCAGCGGAAGCCGAAGCCCATGCCGCCGACGAAGGTGGGATGGGAGAGGCGCTGCCAGGCGGAGTTTTCCTCGGCGACGGTGAAGATGCCGGGATTGGCGGCATACACCTCTTCGTTCATCCGCCGCAGGAAGGCGACCGCCTCCAGGTTCTCGTGGCCGCCGAAGCGGTTGGGTGTCCAGTCGCCGCGCGCCCGGCCGTAGTCGAGATAGAGCATTTTCTCGACGTCCGGCACCCGCAGTCCGTCGAGGTGATACTTGTCGATCCAGAACAGCGCGTTGGCGACGAGGAAGTTGGCGACCTCGCGCCGTCCATAGTCCCAGCAGAGCACGCCGGGGGTGCCCGGGAGGTAGCGCTGCTGCGGGTTGGGATGTTCGTAGAGGTGGGTGCCGTCGAAGCTGGCGAGCCCGCGCACATCCTCGGCGAACCGGTTGGCGACCCAGTCGATCAGCACGCCGATGCCGGCCTGATGGCAACGATCGACGATCAGGCGGAGCTGCTCCGGGCGACCCCAGCGGCTGGTGGGTGCGAACGGCGCCAGTGGCTGGAACCCCAGCGACGCTTCGTCTTCGTACTCGGCGATCGGCAGCAGCTGAATATGGGTAAAGCCCAGGTCCTTGACGTAGCCCACCACCTCGTCGGCCATCTCCTGGTAGGAGAGCCAGCGGTGACCTTCCTCCGGCTTGCGCCGCCAGGAGCCCAGGTGGATCTGGTAGATGGAGATCGGGCTTTCGCGGGGTACGAACGTCTTCCGCGCCTGCATCCAGGCGGCATCGCCCCACGTGTAGTGCTCCAGATCGCAGACGATGGACGCGGTGCCGGGGGACCGCTCGCTGTAGAACGCGACCGGATCGGACTTGTCGGAGAGCTTCCCGCCGTCCGGCGCCTTGATCTCGTATTTGTACAGGCTGCCGGGATCGACCCCGGGCAGGAAGATCTCCCACACCCCGCATTCGTGGCGCAGACGCATGCCGTGCCGGCGGCCGTCCCAGCCGTTGAAGTCGCCGATCACCGCCACCCGGCCGGCGTGCGGCGCCCAGACGGCGAACGCCGTGCCGGCGACGCCGTCCACGGTGGTCACATGCGCGCCAAGCTTGTCGTAGAGCTTCTGGTGGCTGCCTTCCGCGAGCAGATGCGCGTCCAGTTCACTGAGCACGGCGCCGAAGCGATACGGGTCGTCCACCTCCATCTCGCCGAGTTCGGTTGCGATCCGGAAACGGTAGGGGAACCACTCGCTGCGCCCGGGGACGGCGCCGGCGAAGAAGCCTTCGTCGCGCAGCTTCTCCAGCGGCGCGATCACGGCGCCGGTCGTCGCATCGATCAGGCTCGCAGCCCGGGCCTGCGGCAAGAAGGCGCGCACGAGCAGCGGCCCGCCCGGCTCCAGCGCGTGCAGCCCCAGGAAGCCGAAGGGGTCGCGATGGTCGGCCGACAGGATGGCGTGGACGTCTCCGTCCGGTGCCAGCCGTTCGCGCGGGATGTGCACCGGCTTCGGCGCCGGCTTGGGTTCGGCGGGTTTTACCTCAGCCGGTTTCGGCGCAGCGGCGGCAGGCGTGGCGGTGCGCGACGCGGCGGAGGGCGCGGCAGCCGGAGCGGCGGCCGCTGGGGGTGGTGAAGCGGGGGGAGACGCGGGAGGCGGAGACGCGGTAGGGGCGGTCGCCGGCTTCGCCGCCGCGGGTTTCGCCCCGGCGGACTTTGCTTCTGCCGTCACCGGCGCCGCGGCCTTCGCTTCGGGCGCCGCCTTCGTTTCCGGCACCGAAGCTCCGGCGGCAGGCTTCGCGGGTGGCGCTGCGGGCACTTTCGGCGGCGCCGCGGCAGCAGGCGCCTGCGCGGGTGCCACGGTGGGGGCCGCGGTGGGTGCCACGGTGGGGGGGGCTTTCGGAGGCAGTGCTGCGGGGGCCTTCGCGGATGCCGCGACGGCGGGATTCGGCTCGGGTGGCGGTTGCGACGGCGACGCAGGTGCCGACGCCGCGGACGGGGGGGTCACGCTGTCCGCCGGCGGCTGCGCGGGCGCGAGAGGCGCCTTGGCTTCGTCCGGTCCGGCCGCCGGCTGGACCTTCGGCCGCCCGTCACCTGAAGTTCCGTTGGCGCTCATCGGCCTGATTCCTTCTCGAGAGCACCGGCCACCGCCGGAGCGCAGAGCGTCGTGCCGCCCGCAGCCAGCGCTTCGGAAAGGGGGCGCCCTGCGTGCGGGGGCGGACCATGCCGTTGCCATTTCGCCCTGCGGGCTCGCGCGCTTTTTAGCGACTTGCGAGAGGCGTGTGAAGCCTGTCGCGCATGCCCCCCGCAAGCTGCGGGTCGGTCCGGCGCCGGCTGCCCCTGCCCGCTCGCGCCGTGGCAACGACGGGCGTCCGCGCCGGCGGCGGGTGCGCGTGCCTGTCCGGCACGGTCCCGTGGCCGGCGGCAGGCGCCGCCGTCCCGACGGATCAGTCGTCTTCGCGGCGGAGCGGCGGGCGGCGCTCCAGGTCGGCGAGTGCGTCGGCGACCGAGGGCACCAGCTCCGCGATCAGCCAGAGGGCGAGGATGGCGACGTTGAGATGAGCGAGCATGCAATTCACCCCCGTGAAGGGTGCAGGATTCGCCGGATATCGACCGGCCTGCGCCAAGTGCGACTATGCGTCCCGGATTGTTTGCAAAGCGTTTACAAGCTGCGGGAATCGGGTGCCGGAAGCGGCGGCCCGCATTGCCGGTCAGCCCGCCAGGGCGGCAACGGCATGAACCTGGCGACCAGAAAATCGACGAAGGCGCGCACCTTCGGGAGCAGGTGCCGGCGGTGCGGATAGACGGCGTAGATCGGCAGCAGATCCGTCAGGTGGTGCTCCGACAGCAGCGGCACCAACCCACCGACGCGGATGTCGTGGCCGACGCGGAACTCGGCGATCCGCCCGATGCCGACCCCGGCGCGGATCAGCTCGTACAGTGTCTCGCCGCTGTTGACCTCGCAGCGTCCATCCACCGGAAGGGTGTAGAGGCCCTCGGGTCCTTCGAACGGCCAGTCGTTCAGGCCGCTCTGGTTGCCGATCCAGGTCAGGCAGTTGTGGCGGGCGAGGTCGGTCGGGAGCAGCGGGGTTCCATGGCGACTCAGATAGTCGGGCGCAGCGCAGATGATGCGCCGGTCGTCGGCCAGCTTGCGCGCGATCAGCGACGAGTCCGCCTTCGCACCGATGCGGATCGCCACGTCCACCCCTTCCTCGACCAGGTCGATCACCCGGTCGGTGACCGTCAGCTGCAGGTGGACGTCCGGGTAGCGGGCGAAGAATTCCGGCAGCAGCGGCACCACCTGGTAGGTGGCGAACGCGACGGCGGCGTTGACCTTCAGCGTGCCGCGCGGCGCTTCGTGCAGCCGGCTGATCGCGTCCTCCGCCTCCTCGATGTCGCTCAGGATGCGCGCGCTGCGCTGATAGAACGCCACACCCTCGTGCGTCAGGCTGAACGCCCGCGTCGTCCGGTGCATGAGCCGGACGCCCAGCCGGTTTTCCAGCCGGCTGATCAGCTTGCTGACCGCCGAGGGCGTGAGCCCCAGCGTGCGGGCGGCGGCGGAGAACCCCCCGTCCTCGACGACGCGGACGAACACGGACATCTCTCCCGGCTTGTCCATCACCCACCGGGCCCCTTTCCCCTGAACCTATGCCTCACATTCACATCTGAAGTGAAATTTTTGGCGATTATGCTTCCTGAGGCAAGAGGGTAATATCCATTCAGCCGATTTGGAGAGGATCACGGCGATGCAGACCCCCCGGCATCCGACCAGCGACGAGATGGACGCCCTGGTGCACGAGGCCCGCGTGACGCGAAGCGCGGTGCTGTTCGACCTGTGCGCCCGTTTGTGGAGCAGGATGAGCGGCCGGAGGGTGGCGCCGGCTCCCACCAGATTTGCTTGAAGCACGGTTGATGAAGAATCGCTAAGGCGGCGGCAAAACCCCACGCGGACGCACCCCCCAACGCCTCCCAGGCACCCCGCGTTTGCCGCCGCCCTTCTTTTTCCGTCAAGCGCCTGAGCAATCCCGCACGGCCCCGGTATCGGGCCGGCAGGGTGCTTGCCGCATCGGCGGAATCGAGCCGCCCGATGCGAGCATGCGCTTGACAACGCCGGGCGCGTTCGTTGAGATGCCGCCCTTCGTGGCGGAGTAGCTCAGCTGGTTAGAGCAGCGGAATCATAATCCGCGTGTCGGGGGTTCGAATCCCTCCTCCGCTACCACTTCCCGGGCGCTGCCCCGGCGCAGGTTTCTCTCCACCATCGACACGCAGATTGCCGCCGCGGCAGCGCGGTCGCAAGGCCAGCCGTTCATTCGGCGTGGCAGGCGTTGGCTTCCTGGTGGTGAGACCGGCGAAGGAGCCGCGGAGGCGACGTTGAACCGCTTTCCGGGTCGCCACACCCGCCAGGTGCTGCGACCGGGCGAGGCGGTGATCGCCATCGGACGCATTCACTAAGCGGGGCTGGATCGCCCGGCACGTCGAGGAGACCGCACTCAACCGGATTGAGGAGCTGGTGCCCGATCGGACGGTTATTGGCCGGGTGCTTGGATACGGCAGGCTGGGGGTTGCGGGGACAGGACGGGGATAATCCGATCGCCTGGATCGTTGGCCGATCCGGTGGGATTGATGACTTGGACCCCGAGGTGAGGACCACCTGAGGGTCGTTTTCGATTGGAAACCTGGATTTCGCTCGCGCTCCCTCCAGGCTACGCTTGCTGTGGTGATCCGACACGGCATCCCCAAAGCGACGTTTACGGTCTCGGTGTTGGTTACGGCCGCCTTGCCTCGGTTCTCGACCCTCACGCCGATCCTTGCATGCGCGGACGGTGCGGACTAAGCTTAGTCCGGTCAGGCCCTATGAGGCGCAATGAAGACCGTCAATATCCACCAAGCGAAAACCCATCTGTCACGACTGATCGAGGATGTCTCCGCCGGGGAGGAAGTCATCATCGCCCGCAACGGCAAGCCGGTCGCCCGATTGCTGCCGGTGATCGCGCGCTCTTGTCCCCGTCGCCCGGGACAATGGCGCGGGAAGGTCCACATCGGCGTCGAGTTCGACGCCCCGCTGCCGCCCGCCTTGTCCAGCGCCTTCGGCGCCGGCGAATGAACCTGCTCCTCGACACGCACGTGCTGCTGTGGTGGATGGCCGACGATCCGGCGCTCGGCGACCGGGCGCGCGACGCGGTGGCCGATCCGGGAAACGGCGTGTGGGTGAGCGCGGCTTCGGCCTGGGAGATCGCGATCAAGGCCGGCCTCGGACGCCTCACCCTGCCGGGTCCGGTAGCCGAGGTGCTGCCGGCGGCCCTGGTCGACAGTGATTTCTCGCCCCTGCCGATCACCCTCGAGCATGCCCTACGCGTCTGCGAATTGCCGCCCGTTCACGCCGATCCGTTCGACCGCATTCTCATCGCACAGGCGATCACCCAGGCCTGGACGATCGTCACCGCCGACGCAGTGTTCGCCCGCTACCCCGTCGACATCATCCAGGCTTGACCGCCTTCGATGGATTCCAGTTACGACCGTCTTGCGGTAGGTCTCGTCCAAGTCTGCCGTGCTGCGCATTGAGACCGAAGTAGGGCCGGTCTAACGCGAAGCGTGACCTGCCGGATGCGTAGAACCGGCACACACGCATCCGGCGGATTGCGCTTCGCTTCGAATCCGCCCTACGGGGGCTACGCTGGTGTCGGCTGTGCGACCGATATGGAATATCCAATCCAGTCTTCGATGCTCTCGCCATCCTCAAGCCTTGCATCGCGACCTGTAGCCTGCATGAAGCGAAGCGGAATGCGGGGACTCCCTCACGACATGGAAGCCTGGATTTCGCTGGCGCTTCATCCGGGCTCCGCTTGCTCGGAGGCTCAGCGCAATTTCAGCGGTTCTGGACCGGGTTCTCAAGAGCATGAAGAGCGTCCTTCGCGACGTTGATTTCGAACCTCTGTCCTCAGATCCCGAAATGCCACGATGGAGGAACGCGGCTCAGTGGGCGCGGAATTCAATGGTGAAAGAAGGCCTCCTACGAAGCAACAGTCCCCGAGGAGTGTGGGAGATCAGTGATCGGGGAATTCAGTTCCTTGGCGGAAGGAACGACTAACCACAGCATGCAGCGGACGGCGCTACGCGCCGCCGCTGATGCTGAACGTTAGCGCGCTCCCGATGACGGTGGTAGGCTATATGCCATGAGTGACGCCGACGTCGCAGAGATCCTGAAGCTGCCAATCGAGGAGCGTTTGCGCCTCGTCGAGATCATCTGGGAAAGCATCGCCACCGACCCCGCTGGAATACCGCTTGGCGATGCCCATCGTGCGTTGATCGATGAGCGCGTTGCCGAGCACGAGCGTAACCCGGACGATGTCGTATCGCGAGACCAAGTGTTCGCCCAGGCTCGCCGCCGCTGAAGGCGCTCCCGGTCGTATACCGCCGCGCGGTAGGGCGGGATCTGGCTGCGGCATATGGGTGGTACGAGCAGCAACGCACGGGCCTGGGGGAGGAATTCCTTGCGGAGGTTGATACGACCTTCGATGCTATCGAACGTTTTCCCGAGGCATTTCGCCGGGTGCACGGGGAAGTTCGACGCGCCAACATGGCGCGCTTTCCGTACGCAGTGTTCTATCGCATCGACCCGAGGCATCTCCTTGTGCTCGCCGTCGTTCACACAGCGCGGGATCCGTCGCTCTGGCCACGATCGAGGGACAGAGCCCGCTAACTACCGCATCCAAACCGACGCGCACGCAGGCTGTGCGCGCGGTTGATCCGGGACGTTATCTTGCGACTTGTCGGGAGCCGATCGCGGCATGTCCGCCCATGGCTACCCGCGTTGCTCGTGAACTTTGCCGTGATCGACGCTCACACAGGTTAAAGCAACCTCGGCTGACTCTAGGCCGTGAGACTGCATCTGGCGATACGCGTCTCCCCGGGCCCAACCCCAGCGCACCCGGCACGTCCTCGTTCGTCCGTCGTTCGCCGCCCCGGCCGCAGCCGACCTCGGCGGGTTGACGGGCGGCGGGCTGGTGTGGCCGGATCCGGGATGGTCCGGCTGTCGGAGCGCCGCCCGGCGGTGATCGGGGCCGTGACCCGCGCCGTGACCGGCGCCGTGATCCGGGGCATTCGCGGAAATGACGACAGATGACGACATTCGACGACAAATGACGACATCGCGATGCCCGGAATGACGACAAACGACGACATTTCCCCTTATGGATTATCAATGGCTTGGCGGGTGTTTTGACGACAAATGACGACAGATGACGACAGTTTCGCGCCGACGACGCGTCCGCCGTGGCCGTCCTCCCGCCCAGATTGACAGGGCGGAGCCCCGCCTCTATCTCTGTCGCGACGCTCCACGGCCGCGACGGCGGGATCCGGCCCGTTCTCTCTGAGGATCACTGATGTTCGGCGCGATCGCCCGGCGGTTGTTCGGAACCGCCAACGAACGATTCCTGAAGGGTCTCCACCGGCAGGTCGCGGCGATCAACGCGCTGGAGCCGGACCTGGAGGCGCTCGACGACGAGGGCCTGCGCGCCCGCACGCCGTGGCTGCGCGAGCGACTGGCCGCCGGCGAGAGCCTGGACGACCTGCTGGTCGACGCGTTCGCCACCGTCCGCGAGGCCGCCAAGCGGACGCTGGGCCAGCGCCACTTCGACGTGCAGCTGCTGGGTGGCATCGTCCTGCACCGGGGCATGATCGCCGAGATGAAGACCGGCGAAGGCAAGACGCTGGTCGCCACCCTGCCCGTCTACCTGAACGCCCTCGAGGGCCTGGGCGTGCACGTGGTCACCGTCAACGACTACCTGGCGCAGCGCGACGCCGAGTGGATGGGGACGATCTACCGCTTCCTGGGACTGAGCGCCGGCTGCATCATCCACCCGCTCTCCGACGACGAGCGGCGCGCGGCCTACGGCTGCGACGTCACCTACGGCACCAACAACGAACTCGGCTTCGACTACCTGCGGGACAACATGAAGTTCCGCCTGGACGATATGGTGCAGCGCCCGTTCCGCTACGCCATCGTCGACGAGGTGGACTCGATCCTGATCGACGAGGCGCGGACGCCGCTGATCATCTCCGGCCCGGCCGAGGACTCCTCCGAACTCTACATCCGCATCAACCGGCTCATCCCCAACCTGCTGGAAGAGGACTTCGAGAAGGACGAGAAGGCGAAGGCGGTCACGTTTACCGAGGTCGGCACCGAGAAGCTGGAGCAGATGCTGCGCGACGAAGGCCTGCTGCAGCAGGGCAACCTCTACGACGTCGCCAACATCTCGCTCGTCCACCACGCCAACCAGGCGCTGCGCGCCCACAAGCTGTTCGCCCGCGACACCGACTACGTGGTCAAGGACGGCCGGGTGATCATCATCGACGAGTTCACCGGCCGGATGATGGAGGGGCGCCGCTACTCGGAGGGCCTGCACCAGGCGCTGGAGGCGAAGGAGGTCGTGCACGTCCAGCAGGAGAACCAGACGCTCGCCTCGATCACCTTCCAGAACTACTTCCGCCTCTATCCGAAGCTGGGCGGCATGACCGGCACGGCGATGACGGAAGCGGGCGAGTTCGCCGAGATCTACAAGCTCGAGGTGATCGACATCCCGACCAACGTGCCGTGCCGGCGGCTCGACAACGACGACGAGGTCTACCGCACCGCGGCCGAGAAGAACGCGGCGATCGTCGCCATGATCGAGGACTGCCGGTCGCACGGCCAGCCGGTGCTCGTCGGCACGGTGTCGATCGAGAAGTCGGAGCACCTGTCGGCGCTGCTGAAGAAGGACAAGGTGCCGCACCGGGTGCTGAACGCCCGCTACCACGAGCAGGAAGCGCTGATCGTCGCCCAGGCCGGCGCCAGCGGCGCCGTGACCATCGCCACCAACATGGCCGGCCGGGGCACCGACATCCAGCTGGGCGGCAATGCCGAGATGCGCATCCGCCAGGAGCTGAACGATCCTCTCGACGAAGACGGCAGGGCACGCATCCGCGCCGAGGTGGCCGCCGACCGGGAGAAGGTGCTGGCGGCGGGCGGGCTGTTCATCCTGGGCACCGAGCGGCACGAGAGCCGGCGGATCGACAACCAGCTGCGCGGCCGCTCCGGCCGGCAGGGGGATCCGGGGGCCTCGAAGTTCTTCCTTTCCCTGGAAGACGACCTGATGCGCATCTTCGGCTCGCAGCGCATCGACGGCATGCTGCAGCGCCTGGGCCTGAAGGAAGGCGAGGCGATCATCCATCCGTGGGTGAACAAGGCGCTGGAAAAGGCGCAGCAGAAGGTCGAGGCGCGGAACTTCGAGATCCGCAAGAACCTGCTGAAGTTCGACGACGTGATGAACGACCAGCGCAAGGTCGTCTACGAACAGCGGCGCGAACTGATGCACGCCGACGACGTGGCCCAGACGGTGGCCGACATGCGCCACCACGTGATCGAGGTGCAGGTCGCCCGCCACATTCCGCCGAACGCGTACGCGGAGCAATGGAACGCGCACGGCCTGCACGCCGAGATCCTGCGCATCTTCAATCTCGACCTGCCGATCGCCGACTGGGCGGCGGAAGAAGGCATTGCGGATGAGGAGATCCGCGCCCGGCTGACCGACGCCACCGACCGCAAGATGGCGGAAAAGGTGGCCAACTACGGCGCCGACGTGATGCGCATGGTGGAGAAGAGCCTGCTGCTGCAGATCCTCGACCAGGTGTGGAAGGAGCACCTGCTCTCCCTCGACCATCTGCGCCAGGGGATCGGGCTGCGTGCCTACGGCCAGCGCGATCCGCTGAACGAGTACAAGCGCGAAGCCTTCGAGCTGTTCGAGGCGATGCTGGAACGGCTGCGCGAACGGGTGGCGCAGGTCCTGGCGCACATCGAGCTGCGGGTCGATCCCGGCCTGGGCGAAGCCCTGCAGCCGCCGCCGCAGGAGATGCACGAGACCCGGGAGGATCCGGCGTTCGCCGAGGCCGACGCGGCCCCGCGGCCGGAAGCGTTCGTCGGCGGCGCCGGGGCAATGGCGATCCCGGCGGCCCGCACGCGTACGGATGCGGAGACCGTAGACCCACGCGATCCGGGCACCTGGGGCAAGACCCCGCGCAACGCAGCGTGCCCCTGCGGCTCGGGCCGGAAGTTCAAGCACTGCCACGGCAGGATGGCCTGAGCCGCGGAACACTCCGCAACGGCCGGGCGACCCGGTCGACCCTGCAGACAGACGCTCCTGCATCACCGAATGGTCGGGGTCGATGGTGCCACGACCGGCACGCGCCGCCGTCGGGGAGGTCGGTGCGCCGGTATCCGGTGCCCGAACTTGTGTCCTCCGGAACGGGCCCACAAAGGAATTGCCGGGAGCGGGAAAACTGACCCAATTTGGGCCAGTTTATTCTACACCAGCGCAATTTCGCGATTATGATCATGTGCGTTTGTGGAGTGCACGGCGGAGCGGCAGGCTGACTGCGCCGATCTGCAACCGCGAAAGGCAGGGTCGGGTGGGCTGGCTGGAAAAGACCAGAGGGAGCAGCGTGACGGCCGACCGCCACCGCGAGCGACTGCAGGCCGAACTGTGCGACCTGTACTACAGTGCCATGCCGGTTGTTCTGATGGCGAACGTACTCAATGCGTCGCTGCTGACCGCCTACTTCCTCGGGAGCCTGCCGATGCCGCTGCTGAGCGGCTGGCTCGCGGCGATGGGGACGATCGTGGCGGGACGGGTTGGTGTGTTCCTGGCCTACAAGCAACGTCGGTCAAACGATGCGTCGACCCGATGGCCGAAGCTGGCCGTCCTCGGCTCCGTCGCCAGCGGCATTGCATGGGGCGTGGCGGGCGCCACATTCTTTTCGGCGAGCCACCCGGAGCACGCGATCGTGCTGGGGTTCGTTCTGGGCGGCATGGCCGCGGGCAGCCTTGCAGCACTGACCGCATGCCTCCCAGCCTTCCAATGGTATTTGCTGCTCTCGGTGCTGCCGTTCGCGATCCGGTTGGGCACCGCCGACGGCGCCGCCTGGCTGGCGATGGCGTCGATGTGCGTCCTCTACATGCTGTTCCTGCTGCTACTCGGACGTCGCGCCCACACCTTCCTGCGCCAGTCACTGCTGATCCGTTTCGAGCACGCGGCCCTGGTGGAGGGGCTGGAGCGCCGGATCGCCGAGCGTACCGAGGCCCTCCAGGAAGCCAACCAGCGGCTGTCGCAGGATATCGGCGAGCGGCTGCGGGCCGAGGCGACACTGGCGGACTACGCGAGGCGGCAGGCAGCGGTCGCCAGCTTTGGTCAGCGGGCACTCTCGGGCGCCGAGGTGCACACCCTGTTCGAGGAGGCAACATCGCTGGTCGCGCGGCAGTTGCAGGTGGACGATGCGCTGGTGATCGAATCCGACACCGGCGGCTTAGGAATCCGGGCTCATGCCGGTCTGGCCGACACGGCGGTAACGGGCCTCGCCGATGGTCCGGTCCGGGTAACGATGCTGCCGGACGCCCCGGCCTCGGCGGCCGAGTTCGCACTTCTGCACAACCAGCCTGTCGTCAGTGACGACCTGACGAGCGAGTGGCGATTCACGGTTTCGAACGAGTTCCGGGACGAGGTAGCCAGGAGCGTCGCCGCCGTGGTCATTCCCGGCCGGCGTCAGCCGTTCGGGGTGCTGCAGGTGCATGACCGGAAGGTGCGCCAATTCTCGCCGGATGACGTCAACTTTCTGCAGTCGATCGCCGCCACGCTGGCAGCAGCGATCGAACGCAAGCAGGCCGAGCGGGACATTCAGCGTCTGGCGCTCGAAGATGCGCTGACGGGCCTACCCAACCGGGCGCTGTTCCGGGACCAGATGCTGAAGAGTCTAGCGCGGGTCAAACGAGGCGGTCGGCTGCTTGCCCTGATGTTGCTCGACCTGGATCACTTCAAGGACATCAACGACACCCTGGGGCATCCCATCGGCGACCGCCTGCTGGGGGAGGTAGCGGCGCGGCTGCGCACATGCGGACGGGAGGGTGAGGCACCCGCGCGGCTTGGTGGCGACGAATTTGCCCTCATCCCCTCGGACCTGGGCGATCCCGAGGAGGCGGCACGGATCGCTCAACGGATCATCGACAGCATCGCCGAGCCGTTTCTGATTGAAGGTCACGAGATTCGCCTGAGTGCCAGCCTCGGGATCACGCTTTTCCCGACGGATGGCAGCGATCCCGACACACTCCTGCGGAACGCGGACCTCGCTCTGTACCGGGCGAAGGCGGAAGGGCGTAATACCTTTCAGTTCTTCGCATCGCACATGGCCGCGCAGGTCGAGGCACGGAAGATGGTGGAGAGGGATTTGCGCGCTGCCCTGGTGAGCGAGGGGCTGGATTTACATTATCAGCCGCAGGTGGAACTGGTCGGTAGCCGGATTATAGCCGCCGAAGCACTTCTGCGCTGGCAGCATCGGACGCGTGGTCCGCTGATGCCGGACGCCTTCATCCCTGTCGCCGAAGCCTCGGGGTTGGTGGTGCCGTTGGGAACCTGGGTTATTGAACAGGTGTGCCAGCAGGTCGTGGCATGGCGAAAGGCGGGGCTGCCGCCGATCGTCATCGCCGTCAACCTGTCGCCGAGTCAATGTCGCCGACTCGATTTGCCCGCGTCCCTGGAAACGATCGCCGAACACAGCGGCTGCGACCTCCGCTTCCTGGAAGTGGAGGTAACGGAACAGATGTTCCTCCCTCAGGAAAGCGGCGTCAGCGTCGACTGCCTGCGTCGGCTTCAGCACCTCGGTGTCACCGTGTCGATCGACGATTTCGGCACCGGCTATTCCAGCCTCGGCCGACTGCAGGGACTGCCGGTGGACAAGGTGAAGATCGATCGATGCTTCGTCAGCGGCGTCGGCCGATCGCGCGACGCCGAATTGATCGTAGGCGCAATGATCGCGCTGTCGCGCAGCCTTGGTCTCACGGTGGTGGCGGAGGGAGTGGAGACCCGCGAACAGCTTGATTTCCTGCGTGCTGCCGGCTGCCACATCGCCCAGGGCTACTATCTGGCGCTGCCGATGGATGCAACCAAACTCGCATCGCTGCTGGAAGGCAACCTTCTCATAGGCGGCGACCCGCCGGTGCAGGAGGCCGCGGCATATCGAGCGTTCATCGGCGGCACCGCCTGACGCCGGACAGGAAAGACCTCACCACCGGCTGCCCTGCCCGGCTGCCCTGCGATGCCGGCGCGGACCGGACGGTCAGTCGTCCCCGTTGCGTGCCGCATCGGCCGCCTCCCGCTCTCCCGCCAGGGTCTCCAGTTCCTTCGAATGGCTCCACTCGCGCAACAGTGTGTACCCGACGGCGAGCAACGTCGGGCCGATGAACACGCCCAGCAGTCCGAAGGCGACGATCCCACCCAGAACCCCGAGAAACACCAGCAGGAGCGGCAAGGCGCTGCCCAGGCTGATGAAGTAGGGACGGATGACGTTGTCGACGGTGCTGACCACCAGGAAACCCCACAGTCCCATGAAGATCCCCCACTCGATCTCGCCGGAAGAGAACAACCAGAGCGTTGCCGGCGCCCACACCATCGGTGGGCCCATCGGAACGAAAGACAGGAGCGAGGTCAGCACGCCCAGGAACAGTGCTCCCGGAACGCCCGATAACCACAGGCCGAAGGCCGCCAGGGCACCCTGCGCCAGTGCGGTCCCGAGCATGCCGTAGACGACGCCGTTAATCGTCGTCTCGGCGACGATCAACAGCCGGTGCCCCCTTTCACCAGCCACCTTCTCCAGCATCACCTTCAGCCGCTTCGCCCCATAGGCGCCGTCGCGGAAGAAGAAGAATGCCGCGGCCACGCTGAGCGCCAGATCGAGCACACCGCGGCCGAGCTTGGTGCCGAGGCCGATCAGCCACTGCGTCGCAGGTCCCACATACTCGCGCACCGTTTCGGCGAAATGAGTGGTGTCATCGGCAAAGTAACGCCAAGCCTCGGCCAGCTCGGGACCCAACATCGGCAACTCGGCCACCCAGGGAGGCGGCGGTGGTGGCCCGCTCTCGAACACGGCGAGGATCTGGCTGCTCAGGCGGGCGAAGTTGTCGGCGAGGCTGGTCCCCAGAACACCGATCGGTATCAGGAGAGTCACAGCGAGCACGATCGTCATCACGGCTGCCGCCAGCGTCGTTCGTCCGCCAGTCATCCGTTCAACCCGACGAAACGCCGGCCACGATGCGATCGAGAGAATGGTCGCCCACAGCAGGGCGGCGAGAAACGGGCGAAGGACAACGAAGCACCCTATTGCCACAAGCACCAGCACGAACAGCCCGGCCAGTTGCTCCAGACGACGGGTTGGGGCGCTCATGGGCTCTCGGAGGCAAAAGGGTTGGTATGCGAGCGTCTTAGTTCGCATTCGCCGGACGGCACTACTTTTAGCGCCCTTCGTGCGCCGAGGCGAGCCGTCTTGCGCCAGTTGACCCGCCGGCAGGATGTATTCTTCAAGGCGAGCCGCTTGAATGCTTTCATCCTACCAAGACCACAGCCGCGACAAGGCACATGCCGAAGGTTGGGTGCCCCGGGCTGTAGTGCGGCGTGCCCACCCCCGGTTAACCTCGCGTTATCTCGTTCCATGCGAGCATCGCGGGATGGACGCCGCAACTTCCACAGGAGCGACAGCGTAGAATGAAAGCCGGCGAGAGACGCAAGGAGGCGCGATACGTGGTGATCGGGATCGAAGCGGTGCTGAACGGAGCACCCTGCACGATCGTCGACATCTCCTCCTCCGCTGTGCGGCTGCTGAAGCCGGAAGGCGCATCCGCCGAGGCGACCGCAGACATCGCCTTCACGATGAAGGCGCAGGGGCGATTTCGGCGGCGATCCTTCCGTGTCCTGGCCACGCTTGTGCGTTCCAACGAGATCGAGCTGATTTACAGGTATTCGCCGCCCAACCAGCAATGGGAGGAGATGCTGCGCGCCCATGACACGTTCGTCCTTACGCAGTTGACCTCCCTCTGAAGCGGTGCATCCAGCCATGGATCGGGAGGTTCTCAAGCTTTTCCTTCGTGCCGGACCAGCGCGCCGGTTCGATGTCTGCTACTTCACGCGCCGGCTCGCGAAGGCAGGCGGCAAGCCGGAATTCCTTTTCAATACCCCCTTCCTCAACCACTCCATTCTATTCAAGTGCGTGGACCTGAGCCAGGATCGCCAGCGTGAAGACCACCAGACGGTCGGTACGCTGGTATATATGCCCTATGACGTCACAAGACCTGGAGATGGCGGTGAGGCGTTTTTCTTTTCGGAGGAAAACTTCACGCGGTATTGCGAATACAAGGTTTCGGGAAACGACGGCCTGAACGGCGAGCTTGAACCGGATTGCAACAAGCTGCGGGTGTTGGATTCGATTCCGACATTCAGTCCGTTCGTGATCGAACAGGCATTCCAGCGAGCGGAAACGAGTTTTCCCGACAGCTATCTGCAGCTGACCCCTGACGTTCGCACCAGGGTTACGGCTCACCTCAAGGGCCGATTGCGCCCTTTGATCGTCGCCGCCTACAAGCGTTCCACCAAAAATGTCGAGAAAGCGGTAGAAGACCTGACCGCGAAGCTCTTCTGCCTGAGCGACCTGCGCGACATCCTGCCGTTGGTGCAGGCGTTGCGTCTGCCGCCCGACTTGGCGAAGGAGGTGCTGACCTCCTGGCTCGGCATTGCTTACTTCGAGTACGAGTACTCCTTCCTGCAACCGAAACTCAAGGAATTTGCTGGATGGATGGGCAAGTATAGCCAGCCATCTGAAATCATTGGGCGCCGCGAGCAGGAATTCCTTGTCGGTCAAATCAACTCGATAAAACAAAAAATACGTAGCGACTGGAATGAATCGGTTCTCATATCCAATGAATATCGAAACTCTTATGAGAGCATGGTTTTTAAGGGAGATCTGGAACCATTCGTCGGTTTCTTGAAAAACGCAGAGTCATTCTACTGGCGAATGGGAGAGGTTCTCGGGCGGCTAGAGCAAACCGTTGCGGTGTGGAGGCATTTTGTCCGCCATTACCACGAGCGAAGGCTACCCTTCGCGCTACTCTCGGAGATGCTCGACGTGCTTCGCAGCATCCATGCGACACCGGACATTCTATGCGGGATGTCCAGTCAGACATTCCACTAAGTCTCGCACTCTGAAATCGTCTTGCTGTTGGCTTTTTCGTCAACGATGACGTTCGCCCGAGTCCCGGTTATCGTGCGCGCAGGATGATGCAAAGCCTGCTCGAGCGCGCACCATGGAACCGAAGTGGCACGAAAACTCCCGCAATCACCAGGCGGCCGTCACCCTCACGTGCCGTCCCGAACTGTGAGCGACGATCTTTGGCATTTTTGGATTGCCTGCGGATTTCTATAACTGATTGATTCCGAATGGATTTCGTTCGGAATAATATCCTTGCCTACGCTGTGCCTACAAGCACTCTACGACTGCCGTTCGTTCCGGACGACGGCGTCTGCCGATCCACGGCAGATCAACCGCAGGTCAAGGACGTTCTTCCGAAGCGGGGTATGAAATAGGGGCAAGGTCCATAACCCCTTGCCCCCGTTGT
>Ga0209573_1000517_pt1 | contig 80145 bp, 17 predicted proteins | sample TNRBio252014_DNA_FD_185870 | JGI IMG/M metagenome (GOLD analysis project Ga0209573, IMG submission 185870) | Wastewater treatment Type I Accumulibacter community from EBPR Bioreactor in Madison, WI, USA - TNR Reactor_6/25/2014_ DNA (SPAdes)... | ecosystem: Engineered > Bioreactor > EBPR >... | reverse complement strand
GGCGATTGGAGAGGCTTGGCAAGGTCGAAACCCATGGCGGGCAGCGTGTTTATCACCTGGGAGGTCATGTCACAAGGAGGAGGATGGTTGTTGAGCATGAATCGCAAGAAAGGAGCGTCAACTTGCAATTGAGACTCCATCGCAGAAAAAACTTGCGCGTTTAATGGACCTGTCCAGAATCCGCGACCTCTGCGACAGAATCTCAGTATCACTCATTTCATGAAACCAACCCTGCTCCCGCACCTCCAACGTTCTGCCGGACGCGTGGCCGCCCTCGCGGCCGTGTTGTTCTTGGCCCTTGCCTCTCACTCTCGCTCGCAAACGGTGAGTGATCCTGTGTCCAAGCCGAAGCCAGCGACTGGTGCCACCGAACTGGATGCCATCACTGTTTATGGCGAGGCCGAGAGTGATTTCTACACCCAGCCTGTCTTTCCTGAGGCCGTCGAAGGCACGAAAATCTTCGCTGGTAAACGTGCCACCATCATCGACCTCGACGCGTTGCCAAAGGTGCAGGCCAACAACTACCGTCAGGCTCTGGCGCAGACTCCCGGCCTGCTGTTTTCGGAAGAAACGACGCCACTGGTCAGCATCGGCTATCGTGGCCTTGGCGAGCCGCACCGCTTCCAGTTCATGCAGGTGCTGAAGGACGGGATTCCGATCCATGCCGATCCCTTCGGCTATCCTGAAGCCTACTACACCCCGCCACTGGATGTGGTGGACCGCATCGAGTTCATCCGCGGCGGTGGCGGCCTGATGTACGGCTCCCAGCCCGGTGGTGCCTTCAATTACATCACCTACATGCCGCGTCGTGACAAAGCCTTCGGCTTCCGCTCCCAGAACATCTTCGGCACGGACGATCTGTTCTCCAGCTACACCGCTGTGGATGGCACCGTGGGCAATCTCGGCTACTACGGCTACTTCAACCACCGCAGCAGCGAGGGCTTCCGCAACTTCAACAGCGACTACCGCCTCGACGGTGGCAATGTGAAGCTCGTCTATCACTTCGATGACGACACACGCCTCATTTTCGGCGTGGACATGTATGAGGAAGAGCACGGCGAGCCGGGTGGACTCACGGCGGCGGCCTTCGCCGCCACGCCTGAGATGACCACTAAAATGAATGATCGTTTCAAACTCCGCCGCTACATGGCCAACGCGGAACTTCAGCACCAGATCCAGCCCGGCACCGAACTCAGTGTGAAGGCCTGGGGCGGCTACTACCAGCGCTGGAGCAAGCGCCAGAACGGCGGCGGCTTTGGCACCGCGCCGGTGGGCGCGGCGGCCAACACGAACAACATCGAAAACCAGGAGTTCTACAGCATTGGCATCGAGCCGCGCATCCGCCACGACTGGGAGGCCTGGGGCAACGAGCACACCCTGGCCGCCGGGATGCAGTTCTACTACAACTTCTCTCCCCGCGTGGACAAGCGCGGCACCCGTGCCGATGCCGAGGACGGCATCATCACCGCCGACTCCCGCCGCGAGGTCTTCTACAGCGCCCTTTTCCTCGAAAACAAATTCACCTTTGGCCGCTTTTCCATCACCCCAGGCTTCCGCATGGAGCTGATCAACCAGAACGTCCACACGCGCAACTTTGCCGCTGGCACCGGAGCTTTCACGGGCGAGTCCAGCAAGAGCGTGTTCGAGCCGCAGCCGCTTTTTGGCCTTGGCATGGCCTACGATCTCGGTCATGAGACCTCGCTTTATGCCAACGTCTCCCAAAGCTACCGCACCACGATCTTCGCCGAGTCCATCATCGCCCAGCCGGGCCTCGTCGCCACGGATGTCGATCCCAGCCTGAGCTGGACCTACGAGCTGGGTTATCGCGGCAAGCCTGCCACCTGGTTCACCTTCGACACCAGCGTGTTCCTCATCGACATGGACAACCGTTTTGGCGTCACCGCCGGACGGCTCACCAGCGTGGGTCGCAGCATCAACTATGGCTGGGACGGCGCCTTCGAGCTCGACCTCATCGGTCTGGCGGACAAGCTGCGGGGTGCCGAGGCCAACCGCGCCGGCTCCCTCAGTCTCTACGGCAACGTCTCCCTGCTGGAGGCCGAACTCCACGGTGGCCCCAATGACGGCGGCGAGCCGCAATACGCCCCCGAGTACATGGTGCGCGGCGGCCTGATCTACAAATTCCGCGACAAGCTGAAGGTCGGCTTCCTCGGCACCTTCGTCGGCGACCACCGGGCGCAGGACAACAACGACCCGCGTTTCAACATCCCGGCCTACATGACCTGGGATCTCACCGCCGAGGCGAAGATCAACGAGCACTTCACCGTCATGGCCGGCCTGAACAACGTCTTCAACGAAAGCTACTTCGCCCGCGTCCGCGCCGACGGCATCGACCCCGCTTACGGACGCAACTTCTACGTCGGCGGCAGCGTAAGCTTTTGATCCTAGCTTTAGGTTGGATCGAGACCCTGCGGGGCGCGGAAGTGGTGTTCCGCCCTCGCAGGGATTTTTTTTTGTGACTCAGGGCTTCTTCGTCAGCTCCAGCACGACGCGGAAGCCCGCATGCCCCAGCCGGGCGGTCTTGGGCTGATGCACACGCGCGGACGATAGCAGATTGTTTTTACCATCAAAGTTGTATGAGCTGCCCCGGTAAACCACCTCGGCTTCCGTGGGACTGAAGCTGTCTTCACAGACCTCCCACACGTTTCCTCCCAGGTCGTAGATGCCGAGCGCATTGGGCTTGAATTTCATCACGGGCGAAGTGCCGGCAAAACCATCCGTGTAACCGTAGCCTTCGAGGTAGCCCTCCATGTGGGCCGATTCGTCAGTCTTCTTCACTTTTTCAGCTTTGACCCGGGTCGTGTCGTAGTAGTTCCCGGCTCCGGCGGGAATAGGCCAGTCGGTCCCCCACGGATAGACTCCAGGAATCTTGTGGGACAGGCTTTCCGGGCTGGCAGTAGGCTGCTCTCGATCACCCAAACCCACCGCACAGCTCCATTCCCGGTCAGTCGTCAGCCGGTAGGTCCGGCTCTCCTTTTGGCCCAGCCAGGCACAGAATGCCTTCGCATCCTCCCAACTGACAAAGAGCACTGGATGCTCGTCTTCCTCGGCCTGCGACAAAGAACCGGTTTTTAGCTTCTTCCATTCCCCATCCACACCAGATGAGGCGAGCGCATGCGCACGGTAATCTCTTCGGCGGGTTTCATGAATGCACATCAGCACATTCGTTCCCGGCACCGGCACAAATTTCATGCCGAGGCTGTTCGCAAAAGGACTGGCGGCGGTGGCCTTTGTTGGATCAGAGCCGTCTGTGGGGGGCGCGGCTGCCTGTGTTTGCAGCCATGCCTGATCCACGCGGCTGAAGGCGGCGAGTTTGAGCGTGAGCGGGGTGCCGTCGTCTTTCTTGAGGGTGACGGTGTCGCCTTTCACGGAGACCAGTTCGCCGCGCATTGTGGTGCCAGCGCTGCTGGTGAAGGTGCGGACTTCGGCATGCACGCTCGTGACGGCAAGGATCAGGGCAGCAGTGATGAGGATGGATGGTTTCATGAGCTGAGGCTGGTTAAGGGGGGGGAGGTTTGATCGTGCATTTCACGGCTTGGAGTCATCCAGCACACAGCGGAAGCCGACATTCGGATTTCGGGTGTCCGGTGTCATTTTACCACGAACCGTCAGCAATGCCTGGGACTGGTCTCTGTTGAGCCAGGACGCTCCTCGCATAACCCGTTCGGTCTTTCTTTCATCGTACCAATCCTCACACCATTCCCAGGCGTTCCCGCCGAGGTCATGCAGACCCAAGCGATTCGCCGGGAAACTGCCAGCAGGGGCTGTCTCGACAAAGCCGTCGTTATAACCGGCGAGGATAGGCGTGCTTTTGTAAGTCCCGGCGGCCACTGCGGGCTTCATCTCCTCACCGGCATAATTCCCAGCCCCAGTCGGCGGTGGCCACCCATTCCCCCACGGAAAGGCGCTCGAGAACAGCTTGCCCAAGGCCGCTGGCGTCATGCCCGCGTCCTCCTTTTCACCGATGCCCGCCGCGCTGCTCCACTCGTGATCTGTGGGCAGTCGATAGCGTGCGCCCGCGCTCAGTATGCCCTCTTTGCGCTCTTTCTCAGTAAGCCAGACACAAAACGCCTGCGCATCGTCCCAGCTCACCTTGACCGCCGGATGCGTCGGCCCCTGCACAAAATCAGTCCTCAACCATTCACGCTTCGTCTCCTTGGCGAAGGCCCCATAATCCTGCACCCGTGTCTCCCACACGCTGAAGAGCACGCGATTCCCTTCTGATGGCTCGCCGTTGATTGGCACCGGCACGAACTTCATGCCGAGGGTGTTTGTGAAAGGCGACTCCTTGCTCGCAGTGGAGACAGGCAGAGTTGGAGACGCAGAAGCAGTATCACCTGCGGCAGCGAGCACACAGCGGAAGCCATGGGAAGAGCCACGTTCTTGAGGAACGCTGTGACGGCGACGCGACGACAGCAAAGTATTGCGATCCGGGCTGTCCCAGGAAGCGCCACGGAGCACACGCTGCTTTTGATCCTTGTCGAACCAGTCCTCGCACCACTGCCACACGTTCCCTCCCATGTCGTAAAGCCCATGCGCATTCGCCGGGAAACTTCCCACCGGCGATGTCGTCGCATAACCGTCATTGTAGCCCGTGATCCATGGCAGATCCTTCTCTCGATCCACCCAGTGCTTCGGAACCTTCGCGTGAAACGTCTCGTCCGCATAGTTCCCCCGCTTGCCCGGCGGCGGAAACCCGATGCCCCAGGGGAAATCCACCGTGTTCTTGTCGGTCTTCTCGGCGGGCGTCGCCCCCGGCTCGTGCGTCAGCCCCACCGCCCAGCTCCATTCCTCGTCGCTAGGCAGCCGATACTGCATGCCCTGCGGCAGTTTCCCCTCGGCGGTTTCTTTCGCCGTGAGCCACCGGCAGAAAGCCTGCGCATCCTCCCAGTTCACACCCACCACAGGATGATCGAACTCGCGGCCGGCGGGCACGCCGTCTTTTTGCTGCTCCTGCCATCTGCCATCCACCTTGTTGTTCTCCCGTGCGAATGCCAAATAGTCCTGCACACGAGTGTCCCACACGCTGAAAAGCACCCGCTTCGCGGCCGTCGGCCCGCCGTTGATCGGCACGGGGACGAACTTCATGCCGAGGGTGTTGGTGAAGGGGGCGTCCTTTGTCACGCCACCTGTTTCAGTCACCGATTTCCCGGTTGGCGGAGGGGCTTTCGGGTGCAAGTCTGCCGGCCTGCTTGCTGAGTCCGGCTCAGGTTCCACCACACAGCGGAAACCCTCGGTGTCCCGTCGTTGAAGAGGCAGCCAGTGACCGCGATAGGAGGACAGCATTTGTTCGGGTAGGTGGTCATACCACGAGCTGCCACGCACCACTCGCTCAGTCTTCTTCTCATCATACCAGTCTTCGCACCATTGCCGGAGATTGCCTCCCATGTCATAAAGACCAAACTGGTTGGGCGGAAACCGCATCACTGGCGACCTGTTCGCATAGCCATCCTCGTAGCCTTCGATGATGGCGAGGTTGGGCCTCTTCTCTTTGCAGGAAATATCACTAAAGTTCCCAGCTCCCTTCGGCGGCGGCCACCCTTCGCCCCATGGATATTGATTTGGCACGCTCCCACTGAGTTGCCTTGGAAGCATGCTCGCGAAGTCCTTCTCATGCTCCCCAATGCCTGCCGCGACGCTCCATTCATGATCGGTTGGCAGACGGTATCTGCGCCCCTCTTTCTTGCTTAACCATTCGCAGAACGCCTGCGCCTCAGTCCAGGTCACATTGGCCAGGGAATAATCGTCCTGCACGCTTGTCCACGTTTCCCCTGGCGGCATAGCCCTCCATCCGCTGTTTAATCCCGGCATCGCATTAGCAAAGACCGCATAGTCTTTCATCCGGGTGATGTGAACGCAAAAGAGCACCTTCGCCCCCGGCACCGGCACAAACTTCATGCCGAGGGTGTTGGTGAATGGGGCGTCCTTGATTGTGCCGAGAGATGTAGAAGGGGAGACCGCTGGTCCGGACGACTCCAGCACGCAGCGAAAGCCACGGTCCGTGATGCGCTTGTCAGGAGCATCGTTGCTGCGGTCGGATAATTGCAAAAGGCGGGGTGGCGATGCCATGCCATAGGAGCCGCCGCGCCCCGTGCGTTTAGGCTGATTGGGCTGCCACTGATCTTCACACATTTCATGGGCATTTCCCCCCAGATCGTAGATTCCGAATGCATTCGCTGCGAAACTTCCGACTGGAGCCGTCCATGCGAAGCCATCATCATAACCCGGGATATATTGGTAGTTTGAATTGCTCTGCCGTGCTTTGGCAGATTCATCCGCATAATTTCCAGCACCCCGGGGAGGAGGCCAGGCCGTTCCCCATGGATAGAGGTCGATGATTTGGTTGTGTTTCTGTTGTGGCGTTTTCGCCGGGTCTTCCCGCTCGCCAATGCCAACGGCGCAGCTCCACTCATGGTCGTTCGGCAGGCGATAACCATCGGTGGCGGCAATGCGCCCGGATTTTCGCTCACGTTCGGTCAGCCAGCGGCAGAACGCCTGTGCGTCATCCCAACTCATGTTCACGACCGGGTGGGATGGCTCCTGTCCGAAGTTGGGCTTCGGCCACTCATGTTTTGTCTCCTCAGCAAACACCTCATAATCCTGCACCCGCGTCTCCCACACGCTGAAGAGCACCCGCTGCTTGTCCGTTGGCCCTCCGGTAATCGGCACGGGGACGAACTTCATGCCGAGAGTGTTGATGAAGGGGGCGTCCTTGGTGGCGGCGGCAGGTGAAGACTTGGAGTTGGGGAGACTTGGAGACGGGGAGACCGGCTGGGCGGTGGACTCCACCACGCAACGGAAGCCCTCGCTGCTCTGACGCTCATGTGGCGTGGTGTGCATGCGTTTGGAGGAGAGCAAGACGTCACGCGTCGAGTCAAGGTAGGAACCCCCGCGTCTAAAGCGATCCGTTTGCGTGGCATCATACCAGTCCTCACACCATTCCCAGACATTCCCGCCCAGATCATGGACGCCCAGCTTGTTCGGTGAGTAGCTCATCACCGGAGCTATGCCGGCATGGCCGTCCGCATAACCCATGATTGTCGGCAAAGAGGAAAACTTCCCGGCTGCCAGGGTGTCCGCATAATTACCCGATCCCTGACCGGGCGGCCAGTTGCTGCCCCAAGGATAGACATCCTTGATGCCTGCATTGATGTCTTTGGGTGTCGCGCCTTCTTTTTCAAGATCGCCAATACCCGCAGCAGAACTCCACTCACGATCTGTGGGCAGACGGTAGCGCCTGCCTTCCTTCTTGCTCAACCAGGCACAGAATGCCTGTCCGTCCGTCCAGCTCACGTTGCTCACAGGCTGGTCATCATGGTTCGCCACAGGGATGCCATCCTTGGTCGGGTTCATCCATAGCTGATCCACACCAGGGCTCTCTTTCACATACGCCGCATAATCACCTCGGCGTGTCTCGTGGATGCACATCAGAATCTTGGTTCCCGGCACGGGGACGAACTTCATGCCGAGGGTGTTCACGAAGGGTGCGTCTTTTGTTGCTGTGGCAGGCGCCACATCATCCCATTCGACCAGAAACTCGTGACGTTGCTCCACCCCGGCATCCGCCCACCGCACTGCCAGCGGGTCAGGAGATTTCGACAGCAAAACGATGCCAAAGCGATTGTTTGCACCACTCCCATCGGGTTCGTTGCTGCTCCAGGCAGCGTGTTGGAAAGGCTCTCCTGTCACCCACTCCCATGGCCCGTCTTTGCGTTGGGAGCTGCCGCCGACCCAAATCTCCCTGCGAGCGTGGCCGTCGGGGATGAGCTGTCTCAGTTGTTCGTCTTCCGCCTTGGTTGTGATGGCTGCCAGATGTCCGCCCATGGCTTCAGCTTTCGCTTTTGCCTCATGCCAAGTGAGCTTCTCATTCACCAACTCGAAGCGATGACCGTCAAATGTGAGGGTGTTCACCACGGGGTGCGCGGTGGTGGGTCCAATCCCTTGGTCACGGAAATAAACGAATGCAGCGGCGAGAGCGGCGATCACACCCAGAGCCGTGAGGATCAAACCGAGCGGCCTCTTCTTGAGGGGTGGTTGTGATGCTGCATTGGGTGGTGGCAAACCCGGCACGCGGGCTTTCTTTCGCCCCCGCTGCTCCACCGGGGGCAGCGCCTTCACCTCCGCAGCCTCCGGCGCGACTTTTTCCACGGGCTGCGTCAGAATCGCATCGAGATCATGACGCAGGTCGAGCGCCGCTTGATAGCGTTGCTCACGGTCATCGCGCAACGCCTTCGCCACGATGCGGTCGTAGCGCGGATCGAGGCCAGGCACTTGGAACGACGGCATCTCGAACATGCCCTGCGGCAGCCTGCCGGTGAGCATCTGGTAGAGCATGACGCCCACCGCATAAATGTCCGCCCGCTGATCCACCGCGCTGCCGAGCGTCAGCGCCTCCGGGGCCATGAAATGCGGCGTGCCCATGGCCATGCCGCTTTGCGTGAGACCCGTCGTCTGGCCCTGGCTCATCTTGGCGAGGCCGAAGTCCGCCACCTTCACCACGCCGTTGTTGCCCACCATGATGTTGGAGGGCTTGATGTCGCGGTGGATGATGCCGCAGGAGTGCGCGTATTGCAGCGCGTCGCACACATGCGCGGTGATGGCCATGGCATGCGCGCTGTGCAGCCGCCCCTGGCTGGCGAGCATCAACTGCACGTCCGTGCCCTCGATGTACTCCATGACGATGTAGAGCAGGCCGTTGGCGCTCTGGCCAAAATCAAATACGGCCACAATGCCTGCATGACTGAGCTGAGCCATCGCCTGCGCCTCGTTTTTGAAACGCTCGGCAAAGTTCTGATCGCTCTCCCCCAGGTCGGCGGGCAGAATTTTGATCGCCACGAGGCGGTTCAGTGAGATTTGACGCGCCAGATACACCGCGCCCATGCCGCCGCGTCCGAGCATGCGTAAAATCTCATATTGCGGGAAGAACGGGGCCAGTTCCTCCGGCGCGAGGATGGCCGAATGTTTGGGCTTCGAGGCGTCTGAAACCTGCGTGGGCTGCAGGGCCTCGTTCATGAGGCAGTTCGGGCACAGACCGTCCGTGGCCTCCGACGGCAATGCCGCGCCGCATTTGGGGCAGGATTTCGGGAGGGCGGAGGAGTCGCTCATAACTATATCATGACGCGCTGGCAGAGATTGGTAACGAACTTTTTTCAGCCTGTGCGCATTGCTGCCTGCAGGCTGCGCATCTCCTCCTCCACCAGCGTGGCGTCATCCAACGTGCCGGCAACTTCGGCTTTCACACAGTCGCGGAAACGTTTTTTCAACCGTTGGATGGCCATCTTCAACGCGGCAGGTGTCATCCCGCAGGCTTCCGCGAGCGCTGCCTGATCCCCATGCACGGTCTCTCCAGTGAGCCAGGGTTTGACCTGATCCAAAAAAGCCGTGCGTCCCTCTGCCACGCATTCGAGCCGCACGGCTTCCAACGCCCGCGCCAGCAAGGTGATGGCCCACTGGCGGTCAAAGGAGGCGTCAGGCGAGATCTGCCGGGCATCGGGAATGGCGCGGGCGGCAGAAGCATCGTCGTCGAGGGACATCGGCGCGGCACCGCCGCCGCGCTTCAACCGCCGCGCCGCATCCTGCTCATGAAACAAAAAATGCCTCACCGCGCCGAGCAGGTAAAAGCGAAACCGCCCGTGCTCATGCTCCGCATGCGCGATGCTGCCACCGGCGAGCAGCCTGGCAAAAAAATCATGCGCCAGATCGCGTGCTGCGTCCGCGTCCCGCAGTTCGCAGTGCAGAAACGCCAGCACCGGCTCATAGTAAGCGTTGCAAAGGTCCGCGAGCGCCCGGCGTCCATCCTCTGAGTTCGCTTTCGCGCTGCGCACCTGCGTCCACCGTGTGGTGTGAAAGGAAGCCGGGCTCATGCGCATCAAGGATCATTTTTCTACCACCACATCCTTCACGCTGATCGTGCCGAAGCTGAAGCCGATGCTGAGATTGGTTTTGGGGCGTGAGAGGAAGGCGTGCTCGTAGGTTTTGGAGAAATCGCCGATCTTCACGGCCGCCTTTGGACCGCGCAGATCGACCGTCACAGGGGTCCACTCGCCCGGTTTGAGGATCACTGTTAGTTCATTGCCGAGGGCGATGGACTTGTGGTCTTTTTCCCCCGGCGGGAAGGCGCGGATGCCCGCGCCCCGGCTGCTCAGCACGATGCGGAAAACATGACCGTCCGCGCCGTTGCAGGTGAAGACGACACTCTTTGTGCTGGCGTCCGGTTTGAAGGCGAAGCGGATGGCCGCGTCGGTGTGGGCGAGGTCGTAAAAGAGGATGGGGCCGTGGTCCTTGTTCTTTTTGTAGAGTTCGTCGTCCTGGGTGCAGGTGGCGGTGTTGTCGGCGAATTTCCAATCGCCACGCGAGGCGCGGCGTTGCTCGAGTTTGGGGGCGGAGAAGTCGTCTTTGAGCAGGGGTGCCTCGGCGGCGAGTGCGGTGGTGACGCTGAGGAGGAGAAGAAGGCGTTTCATGGGCGTAGGACGAGTTTTCCAACTCGTCGGATGAGGTGAGGGTGAGGGGAACGAGTTGGAAAACTCGTTTTACAGTTTCTTGGCGATCTTGTCGAAGCCGGGGCGCACGGTGCCGTCGTGGTCGATGAGGGGCAGGGGATTGGCGACTCGGCCGAGGGGGCGGACGCCGGGAGCGGTGGCGGTTTTGTCGCCCAGGTCGGCTTTCATGGCTTCGGCGAGCGCCTGGAGTCGCGCGACTTGGTCTGGATGCTCGGTGGCGATGTTGTTGGCCTCGCCGATGTCGGTTTCGAGGTTGTAGAGCTCGGTTTTGGCGAGATGAAGCTTCCAGGGACCGCTGCGGACGGCTTCGAGGTCGTAGCCTCGGTAGTAGTGGAAGACGTCGTGGCCGGTGGCTTCTTGTTTGGCGAGGAGGAGCGGGGAGATGTCCTTGCCGTCGAGTTTGTGAGCTGAGGGAGCCTTTCCACCTCCCAAGACGGCAAAAGTCGGCAGCCAGTCCATGTGGGCGGTGATGGCGTCCGTTTGGGAGCCTGGGGCGATCTTACCGGGCCACCAGGCGAGGGTGCAGACGCGGATGCCGCCCTCCAGCGTGCTGCCTTTGCCGCCCCGGAGCGGGGTGTTGTCGGCCCCCTGGTTGGTCGGGCCGCCATTGTCGCTGGTGAAGATGACGAGGGTGTTTGAGTCGAGTTTCAGCTCGCGCAGGGTGTCGAGCACCTTGCCCACGGACCAGTCCACCTCGCGCACCCAGTCGCCGAGCAGCCCCTTGCCGGACTTGCCGATGTAGTCGTGGTGCGGGTAGAGTGGGAAATGGACGGCGCTGTGCGGGAAGTAGAGGAAAAAGGGCTTTTCGCGTTGCTCCCGGATGTACTTCACCGCCCGCTCGGTGTAGCGGCGGGTCATGGTGTGCTGTTCGGCGGCTTTGACGCGCTCGACGACGTTGTGGTCGTCCAGCATGGGCAGCGGCGGCTGGGTGTTGCCTTTGAGGCCGGTTTCGTCGTTCGCGGCCTGGGCTTTTTTGTTTTTGGCCTTGGGATCTGGGAGCGGGCTGCCCGGATTGCTCTTGGAGCCTTCGGCGGCGGTGCCCATGTCGTTGGAGTAGGGGATGCCGAAGTAGTGGTCAAAACCCTGCGCGGTGGGCAGGAACTCCGGCTGGTCGCCCAGGTGCCATTTGCCGATGCAGGCGGTGGCGTAGCCTTGTTCCTTCAAAACCTCGGCCACTGTGATCTCGGCCGGGTTCAAACCGACCGCGCCAGCGGGAAAGAGGACATGCGGGGTGGGCAGGACGCGTTTCGGGTAGCAGCCGGTCATCATCGCGGCCCGGGAGGGACTGCAAACTGGCGCGGCATAGTGGCTGGTCAGTTTCATGCCTTCCTTTGCCATGCGGTCGAGGTGCGGCGTGGCGTTTTTGGAGCCAAAAGCACCGATTTCCGCATACCCGAGGTCGTCGATGTTGATGAGGATGATGTTCGGCTGCGCGAAGGCGGAGAGCAGCGGGCAAACAACGGAGAGAAGGATTACAAAGAGACGCATGGCCCCTGAAACGGTGGGCAGCGGAGCATCTTGCGGAGGTGCTTGATCCATGATTACAGTGCTTGGCTTAAGATCATTTAGGGCCAATATGTGGCGTCCGTTGCTGCAAACACGCAAAGAGCTGATAATAAATAATGTAGTCAAAAATAATTACTCTTGTCTTGTCGCGGCAAATCTCACAGAATTTGCGTTCGTGGCGGTCTAAGCGGGTTCCGAGAATGGAAATTATCCTAGGCTGGAACGCTCCTCGTTTCAATTTTTTAACTTCTTGATCCTATGAGATACCTACGCGCCCACCGCCAGCCCATTGGTGCCCTGATGATCGCCCTCATGACTTTCTGGCAGATCGGCCAGCCCTTGCAGGCGGCCACGTTTTACTGGGACACTGATAGCAGCACCACTGGCAACAATACCGATGGCACCGGTCTCGGTGGCACGGGAAATTGGAATACCTCCACCAGCAACTGGTGGGACTCGACGAACCTCGTGGTGTGGCCGAACACGAACGCGGACATCGCCCTATTCAGCGGCCTGTTTTCGATCCTTCCGACGCTCAACACCGTGACCCTGTCTTCCGGCATCACGGCCAACCAGCTTAGCTTCCAGCGCAGCGGCCACACACTCACGGGGGGTGATCTCACCTTGGCGGGAACCACGCCGACGCTGCATGCCAATTTGGGTGCAACGGCCACGATTGACAGCCTGATCCAAGGGGCCGAAGGGCTGACCAAGACAGGGGGTGGTGCCATCCGGTTGGGAAACGCCGCCAACTCATACACGGGTGTTACCACGATCAATAATGGCATCCTGGTCATTGGGAACGCCGGGGCATTGGGTTCAGACACCTCGGCCATCGTGGTGAACGGCTCCGTCACCCGTGGATTTGGCGGTGGAGCGCTTCTCCTACAAGGTGGTTATGCCTCTGGCGTGGACTTGACACGAACCCTGTCGCTTCAGGGGCAGGGGCCGATTGTTCTTGGCGCAGCGCTGCTCAGCGTCGGAACGAATTCCGTGGCCTCGCTTTCCAATGGTCCGGGAACGATCAATACAATTGTCAATTCTGCCAATGGGCGTCTGACGGTGGGTGATCTGGCCCTCGCCGGCACCCCTGCGACTACCTTCATGACCTTCGGTGTGACCAACTCTGTGGGCGTGGGCAGTTATGCCATCACCGGGGCTATCACAGGCACAGGCAGCATCAACAAAACGGGCGCTGGCACTTTGATTCTGTCTCCCTCCAGCACCGCAGGATTCGCCGGGACCATCAGGGTGACGGCAGGCTCTGTGCGCATCAGCTCGGCTGCGGACCTGGGGAACAACATGGGCACGGTCACCGGTTCTCTGATTGATCTGGCAGGCGACACGGCCGTTTTGGAAGTGCGCGCAGATTCTCACAACTTCGGCAAGAATGTTTACAACCGCGCAGCCGGCAGTCCCACCATTTTTCTTGATCATGCTATCGGGAGCAGTGCGGTCAACGGCACGGCGGGTTTCGGCATTTTGAGCTATGATGTCAATGAGACGCTGACCTTCAGCAGCCGTAATGGTTTTGGTGCCTCGTTTACCTCGGCTCCGGTGGACACAGGAGACGGGGCAACTACCATCACCAACAACATGGGTGGCGACTTGACCATCGCGGGGAATCTTTGGAACAATGCCAACAATACAGCGAATCGCATTCTGACTATCAGTGGCACAGGCCGGACCGTGGTGGGTGGGGATTTGATGGCCTCTTCTGCTGCCTTTAACCACAGTCTGAGCAAGACCGGCACTGGATTGCTGACCATCCTGGGCACAGTTTCGAACCTGGACGGCACGGTGAGTGTGCAGGGGTCTCTGGCCATCACTGACTTCCGCTCCATCAACAACAACTCCCAGAGCATCACGCTGGGCAGTGCCACCACGACGTCTGGCAACTTGATCATTGGCACAAGCGCCGCAGCCATGGCAGACGGACTCATCACTAACAAAGCCATCATTTTCAACAACACGTCCACAACGGCGACAAGCGCGATCTATGCGAACCAGACTGGGGCAAGTCCTGTGGTCCTCAATGGCACAATCACCAAGCCCAACGCCACCAGTTACATCATCATCCTCGGCGGCACCAACACAGCGGACAATGTGATCAACTCGGCCATACCCCTCGCAGGGACGGGTGGTTTGAGAAAAGACGGCTCCGGCACATGGGTGCTGGCGGGGGAAAATCTCTACTCCGGAGCCACGACGATCGGAAACGGCACGCTGAAGCTGAAGGCCAATGCCGCTACTTCGACCATTCTATCCAGTGCCAACGACATTACCTTCAATCAATTCAACCAGTTTTCCGGCGGCACTCTGGAATTTGTCGGGCAGAACGCTGTCAACAATGTCCAGATTCTCGATCTGCTGACCGTCACGACGGGGGGTAATACGATCAAACTCAGCCCCGGAACAGCAGGCACGGCGTCCCTCGTTTTCACATCGGCCATCACCGTCGCAGATGGCGCCAGTGTCAACTTCGTTGGTGCCGATGCCACGAACACGGTGACGTTCAGTGCTGCGGGGACGGGTTTGTTGTCGTCGCGGGCCTATTTCAATGGCAGTGATTTCGCGTATGCGGACGCCGGGGTGCTGCGCGCACCGGTCTATGGCACGGACGCGAATTTTGTGACTTCCGCAACGGCGCTCACGGCCACCGACACCAACGAGATTACCGGCAGTTTTGCCACCAATTCGATCACGATTGATTCGCTCAAAATCAATGGAGCTCACACTCTTACCTTGAATGCGGCTCAGACCTTGACCATTCGCACCGGAGCTGCCAACACGGACGGCACCATCCTTGCCACCAATGGTTCTTCCGTGATCACGGGGGGCACGGGCATCAGCGTGGGTGGCAGCGGCTCACTCAGTATCCGTGTGGATGGTGCCACCGACACATTGACTCTGAATTCGCTTCTCACCAGCGGCACCACCGGGGGCGTCACAAAAGACGGCGCTGGCGTCCTGATCCTTGCCGGGGTGAATGCGCAGACGGGAACGTTCACCATCAACGAGGGGACGGTCCGATTGAGCGGGTCAGGCCGGCTGGCGGCGAACAACGTCAGTGTCACCATGCGTCAGGGGGCCACGATTGACCTCAACGGGGTCACCCCCAGCGGAAGCACCAACTCATGGAATAACAACGGTGTGCTTACCAACAGCAGCGCAACGGCTGTGACGTTCAATGTTGGCGGCAGCAATGGCACCGGCACCTCATTCGGCACTTTTACGCAGACCCATGGCGTCATCAACATCCTCAAGTCTGGCTCAGGTGCGCAAAGCTGGCTTGGCTTGAGCAATTACACCGGTTCCACGACCATCGGCTCCACCGGCCTTGTCACCGTGGACGTGCTGGCCAACATCGGAGAAGACAGCGGCATCGGGCGTGGGGATGCAGGCAACAATGCCGCCAGTCTTGTTTTTTCTGGCACCACAGGTGGCTTGGTTTATGCGGGGAACGTGCGCAATGGCAATCTCGTTTTGGGTTCGGTTTCTGCCAGCACAGACCGCCTTTTCACCATGGCTGGAACTGGAGCCACTCTTTCCAGCACCGCCACGAATGGCAACTCCATTGTTTGGAGCAACACATCAGCGATAGGGCACACTGGAGCGGCCGCCCGCACCCTCACCCTCACCGGCACTTCCACAGGTGACAACCGCCTCAATCCGCTGATCACGGACAGCGGCACAGGGGCCAACATCACAGGCATCACCAAGACGGGCGCCGGCGTCTGGGTGCTGGGCAACGCCGCCAACACCTACACCGGTGCCACGACCGTGTCGAACGGCACCCTTGCCCTTGGCAGCGCGGGCAGCCTGCCGGATGCTTCCAACCTCGTGCTTGATGGCGGGGTGCTCCAAACCTCAGGCACCTGGGATCGCTTGTTGGGCACGGGCGCTGACCAGTTCCAGTTTATGCCATCCGGTGCCAATGCAGCGAAGTTTTCCGGCGGATTTTCGGGTGGTGATGCCAAGCTGGTATTGGATTGGAGCGCAGGCGGTGTTCCGATCTGGGGTGGCACCACCCATTTCCTCGGCACTCGTAACGGTCTGATTCTAAGTTCGACGGTGGCGCTGTCCGAGGTGGAGATTGCCAGTGATTTCTCCCTGGGCACCGCCTCGGGCGCGGCGAAGACGCCTACCGTGACGACTACGAACAGCAGTCCGACCATCGCCTTCACCGCAGGGGACACGAGCGGTCTCCAGATTGGCCAGTTCATCTCCGGCACGAGCATTCCAGTGGGTGCCTACATCGTCAGCATCGACAGCGCGACCTCGATCACAATCAGCGCGAACGTCGGCTCCAGTTCAGGAACCACTGGTGTTGCCGCCACCATTGGCGGCAGTAACATGCGCCCCATTCGTGTGGATGACAACACCGTCACAGGCACCGACTTCGCCACCATCACTGGCGACATCTCTGGTGATGCGGGAACTGGTATTCGCAAGCTGGGAACCGGTGTTTTGCAACTCTTCGGCGAAAATACCTACAGTGGTGAGACCAATGTCGCGCAGGGCACCTTGGTGGTGACGTCGCTGGGGCTCAGCACCGAGGCTGCTACTGGTACCAGTGTGGGAACCAACATCGGTGCCAACACGGTGGCGCAGGCGCTCACCCTCGGCAACGGCGTCACCGGGGCTGGCATCCTCCAGTATGTCGGCACGGGGGAAATCAGTGATCGCATGATCCGCCTCAACACGACGACTGGCAGCACCCAGATTCATGCGGATGGCTCGGGCGCCCTCATCCTTACCAATGTGTTGAACGACATGGCGGCGGGCAACAAGACGCTGGTTCTGCGTGGTGCCAACGCCATGGGCAATATGATCACCAGCGTGCTGACGGACAATGGAGGCACGCTTGGCATCACGGCGGACATGGGCGGCACCTGGATTTTGACCGGTGACAACACCTACACCGGCACCACGAGCATCACGGCGGGAGCTTTGGGGGCAGGCCACAACAACGCGTTTGGGACGAGCGGCATTCTTTTGCGCAACGGCTCCCTGTTTGCCTACGGTGGTGACCGGACGATCACCAACGCAATCACCGTCAACTCCACGACTACGGCGGGGACTTCCACTTTCATCGGGGATCACAGTCTCAGTCTGACCGGGAACTGGACCCTTGCCAATACGACCGCAGGGCACGTCATCACCAACACCCTTGTCAGCGGCAAGACATTGACGATTGGCGGGAACCTGGGGTTTGGCGCCCTTTCCGGAGATGCCACACTGACGGTCAACGGCACGGGCGAAACGATCATCAATGGCAATATCGTGAACAGCACGGGCAGCAATCTGGCGCTCACTTATTCCGGCACCGGCACGCTGACACTGGGCGGAACCAACAACCACAAGGGCACCACGAGTGTCAGCGGTGGCGGCACCCTGCGACTGTCGGGATCAGGAACCCTCGGCACGGGGGCGCTCACGGTGTCGAATGGCACGCTCGAGATTACGGGCAGCGTCGATCCGACTGTGACCACGCTGACAGTGGGCGGTGGCACTGGAGTCTCAGGCACCGTGGACATCGGAACCGGGCGTGTGCTTACCGCCAGTGCGGTGACTTATTCGGGCACGGGCAGCCTCACCGGGGTGATTGGGGGGCTTGGCACACTGAATTTGGGGGCTTCCGGCATCACCGTCACCGTGGCGGACAACGTGGCCAATATGGTGGACATGTCCTGGGAGATGGGGGCGCTCACCGGCAGCGACGTGTTTACGAAGGCCGGTGCAGGCACCTTGGACATTCGTGGCATCACCACCAACAGCTTCAGCGGTTCCTATCAGCTCAACGCGGGTGCGATCCTAGGACTGGGAGGTTCCACGGGCAAGAACCTCATTCTCAACGGCGGGGTTTACGAGGGCAGCGGCACCTTCACGCGCGCGCTGGGCACCGGGGACGACCAAGTGCAGTGGGCAGCGGGTGGCGGCGGTGGCTTTTCGGCGCAGGGCGGCGCTCTCACCGTGACTCTTTCCGGCGCACCCAGTCCATTGGTGTGGGACAGCACGCCCTTTTTTGTCACAGGGGCGGGGGCGCTGCTGTTTGGCAGCACCTCGGCCGACAACGTGGTGACTTTCACTCATGACATTAATCTGAATGGTGCTGTGCGCACCATCTCGGTGGTGGACAACACGACGCTCACCACGGACCGGGCGGACCTTTCTGGCGTCTTGAGCAACGGCGGCATCTCCAAGACAGGCAACGGCGTGCTCAGGCTGGACGGTCTCAACACCTTCACGGGCGGTATCACTGTGTCAGCAGGCACGCTGCAGTTCAGCACCGTCAGCAACAACGGTGGCGCGGCGAGCAATCTCGGCCTGGGCACGGACGGCATCACCTTGAGCGGCGGCACTCTGGCCTTCGTCGGCTCCAGCGACCAGTCCACGAATCGTGCCATTGCTTTGCCTTCCAGCAGCACTCTGGATGCCAGCGGTACTGGAGGTGCCAGCATTACCTACAATGGCTTGATCACCGGAGGCAGCGCGCACCTCACGTTGACCGGCACCGGCATGGGTGTTTTGAATGCCGCCGTCACCCAGACCGGCACTTCGGCAGATTTGAATAAAAATGGCACAGGAACCTGGCGTCTGGATGTCGCCCAGCCCGGTCTTATCGATGATGTGATCATCAATGAGGGCACGCTTATCCTGAATGCGGCTGACGCGCATGATGGGGATGATTTGCACATCAGGGCTGGAACTTTGCGGCTCAATGTCAACGGGGCGCTGACCAACACGATGGACGATCTCAACGTTTCGGCCGAGACCGCCGGCGGCGGCGTGCTGGATGTGAATGGCACCACGGGTTCCGCGCCGACGGACATCATCCTGGGCACTGAGACGCTTTCCGGCAGCATCATTGACTCGGTGGGCACCGGTTCCATCGGCGCGACGGGCACCCTGGTTTTCCGCAACGGCGTTGTGTCCGCCCACCTGACAGGCGCGGCCGCCCTGACTAAAAACGGCTTCACTGCGGTCACCCTGTCCGGCAACAACGCGGGCTTCACAGGAAGCACCACCATGGTCAATGGCCTGCTGACTTTGGACTACACGACCAACAATGGCGAGAAACTCAGCGACACGGCCGCCTTGATCAGTTCAGGCGGGGGGAACATCACGCTCAATGGCAATGCCAGCAGCGCGACCACGGAAGTTCTAGGCAGCTTGACGCTCAATGCAGGGGCGCTGCATATCAACGTCAACCATGGCGCCGGACAGACGGCGACACTCAACCTGGGAGCCATCACGCGGGCAGCGGGGGGAACGGTGGAGTTCAACCTGTCCTCCGGCAGTTCCATCGTGCAGACCTCCAGCGTGAATGGTGCCGGCGGCCTCCTTGGCGGCTATGCCACGGTCAATGGTTCTCAGTTCGCGACGGTTTCTGGAGGCGTCATTCAAGGTCTGAGTTCAACGGTGAGCAACAATCTGGCCGCGTGGCAGACTGGAGGCGATTTGACGGACAGCACAGGTTACACGGGAACCGTTTCCGACATCATGATCAACAGCCTGCGTTTCAATGCGGCGGACGTGACTTCCACGGTGACCGTGGCTTCCGGCAGCCTGCTCACGATCCGCAGCGGCGGCATCCTGGTGACCTCGGAAGTGGGCAGCGGCCCCGCCTCGATCACGGGTGGTGCGCTTGCCGGGGGCGGCAACGATTTGACCGTGCATCAGAACAACGTCACATCCGCCTTCACCATCGGCTCCAGCATCACCGGTTCCAACACGCTGACCAAGAGCGGCCTGGGCACGCTGCTGCTGAATGGAACGAACACTTACACGGGCCAGACCACGATCAACGAAGGGACGCTTCTGCTTTCGGGTGGCAATGCCATTGGAGATGGATCATTCGTTACCATCAAGAATGACGCAAACGCGGTGCTCGACCTGAACAACAGCGCCGAAACCATTGCTGGCCTGGCATCCTTCGGGGGGCTGTCAACCACGGGCTTCACCAGCGGGATGGTCGCTATCGGCAGCGGCACTCTCACGCTCAGCCTCACTGGGGCGCGCAGCTACCAGGGTGGGATTTCAGGTGATGGCACCCTGGTCAAGACGGGAGCAAGCGACCAGAATTTCTTTGGTGCGAACGCGGGCTTCACCGGGACGGTCATCATCAACCAGGGGTTGGTGAATTTGAGCGAAAGCGCCACGGTGCTGAGTGGCGCGACGGCCTTCATCCTGAATGGCTCTGGCGAGCTTCTCGGTGACCAGGATGTGGCAGACATTGACCACATCGGCAACACCGCGACGATCACCTTGAACAACACCGGCGCGAACCGTGGATTGTGGATCAGAAACCTCGACCTCGCCTCCGCTGAAGCAGAAACAGTGGGGGCGATCATCCTTGGTGCGGGTCACAACGTCATTCAGGCGGATCAAGCCGGGGCCAGCGGATCCTCCGGGCGCGTTATCACCCTGACATCAGCTTCCCTGACGAGGAACAACCATGCGACGCTGCTGGTGCGCGGGCAGAGTCTTGGACAAAGTTCCACCGACCGCGGGCGGATCATTTTCACAGCCTCGCCCGTGGGCGCTGTCGGCGGCGGGGGTGGGGCAGCAACCACGACCATGAGCATCCTGCCCTATATCATCGGGGAATCGACGATATCGACCGACGCCACGCTCGCCGACAACTTCGGCAACTCCTTTGTCTTCAACACCGGCACCACGAGCGGCCTGCGCCCCCTCGACCTCACGACGGAATACATCCTCGACGAGGCCGGCTACAACGCGCTCACCGGCGCGGCCCTCGACAACGTCCGCTTCGCGGCAAATCCCGCCGCCGCGCTCACTGGCTCTGCCACGCAGATCAACTCGTTGGTGCTGGATTCATCCTCGGCCGCGCTCACGGTGAACGGACCCGCGAGCGCGCTGAACATCAAGAGCGGCGCTATTCTGGCCACGACCACCACAGCGGCCAATGGCATCAGCCTGGGCGGCTTCAGCAGCCTGACCACCGATGCCGGGAATGATTTCATCATCTATGTGACGAATGCCGCGAACACCTTCACGTTGAACTCAGCGCTCACTTCCGCGACACCCCTGGTGAAGTCGGGGGCGGGAACGCTGGCGCTCACCAACACAGGCAACGCCTTCACCGACGTCTATCTGAACCAGGGTTTTGTGCAGGTGGACAATATGGACAAACTGGGCGCCGGGGAGCTGAAGTTCATGGGCGGCGGCATCAAGCTGGCTCCTGGATTCACGGGCGACCTCTTCGCGAAGACATGGGACATCAGCACGGGCGGTGGCAGCCTTGATGTCGGCCTCTTTAGTGGCGGCTTCACGCTGACCGATGGCATTGTGGACTCGACGGCCAGTTCCAGTGACGTGTTCTCCTTCTTCACCCGGGCGACCGGCAGCACGGGTGACGACGGGCTGCTCATCCTTCAAGGCGCGAGCGCCTTCACAGGGACGACGGTGTTCAACCACACCGGTTTGAACAGCGGGGTGATCAATTCTGTGGTGCTCAATGGGACCACCAACCAGACGATCCTCGGCAATGTGATCATCGGGAACACCGGTACCATCGCCAATAACAACTTTGACGTGACAGTGGCGCTCGGAGCCGACGAGCAGATCATTGACACAGCGTCCATCACCTTCAACAGCACCAGCGGTGAGGAGGCATACTTCAAGCTGTTGGGTTTCACGGAAACAGTGGCGGGCATCTCCGCCGCCTCCCGCGGGGTGATCGAAAACCACGAGAGCGCCGTGGACGCCGTGGCGGGAGAGGGCAAGCTCATCGTCAACAGCAGCGAGGACTTCAGCTACACCGGGTTCATCCGGGACGCCGCCAGCGCCCCAGGCGGCGCGCTGGCCTTTGAGAAGCAGGGAACTGGCACACAGATGCTTATCGGCGCCAGCATCACCCATACGGGCACCACCACCATCTCCGGCGGCACACTGCATCTTCAGGGGGTGACACTATGGAACAGCAATATCGTGAACAACTCTTTGCTGATCTTGGATGAAACGACAGCCCGCACCCACGCGCGGGACATCACCGGAACCGGCAGCCTTATCAAGCAGGGCACAGCGGCCCTCACTTTCGCCGGTGGATTGAACCTGACGTATCAGGGGTCCACCACAGTCAAGAACGGCACGTTGACCATCGGCTCATCCATCAACGGAACCACGAGTCTGAACGTGCTCAATGGCGGAAGCACCCTCGCGCTCACCGGCGGCATCACCGATGCCTCATCCATCACCAACGTCGTCGTTGAACACGGCGGCACGCTCAGCCTCCTGGATGGCGTGGGCAACAAGCTCACCGACCTCACAACCTTGCAGCTTGGGTCTTCCGGGGGGACCATGACCACCCTGAACTTGAACGTCGGCGACTTCGGCGCGGCGGGTGACAATCTTAACACCGATCTCTTGTCACTGCTCACAGGTGGCACGTTGAGCCTCTTCGCAGGCAACCAGATCACCCTCAACCTCACGGATGCGGGCCTGAATCCTCTCCAGACCTACAACCTCATCAGCACGGACGATAGCGACCTGCTTTCCGTTCTTGGTTCCGGTGATTGGCTGCTAGGTTCCACGCCGGGTGGGTTCACCTCCATCACGCTCAACAAGACCAACAATCTGATCTCCATCACCACCGGGACACTGATCACCGGTGCCTCCTACTGGACCGGGCTGACAGACAACACATGGAACGTCGGTGCAAACAACTGGTCCACCGACAAGGCGGGCACCACACCTGCCTCGTCAATCCCAGGACAGGGCACGGATGTGGTGTTTGTGGCGAATTCTCACGCAGGCGGCGCTCTCGTCACCACGCTGGAGCAGAACTTCAAGGTGAATTCCCTGACCTTTGAGGCCAGCACAAGCACGCCCTCTTCGGTCACCATCAATCCCGGCGCGATCACCACCAGCCGCCTCGAGGTGGCCCCCCAGGTGGCCACGGACGGCATCAGGATCACCGCAGGCGGTCCTGCGGCTGTGACCATCGCCACCGCATTGCGGCTTGGCGCCAGCCAGACATGGAACGTCGCGGACGCGGCCAGTATCCTCACGGTTTCCGGTTCTTTGCTGGGTGAGGCGGATGTGGTCAAGACCGGCGCTGGCAAGGTCACTCTCTCCGCAATCGCAGACCCCACGTTCAACACCGGACTCACCACGGACGTTACCATCAACGCTGGCATTCTTGAAATCACCAACGCTGGTGCCCTGGGCACCCTGGCCAGCAGCAACCCGGCCAACGTGACCATCAACGGCGGCGCTTTTTACTATAACAACGCCGTCGCTGGCACGGTGGTCAATGCGTTGACGCTCTCTGGCGGCACGCTTTCGGCCGGCGGGGCCACACAGACCTACAGCGGCACGGTGGACGTCAGTGGCAATTCCTTCATCAACATGCGGGACAATAATTCCGCCGTCACTTCCACTGCGGCGCGGAGCATCACCCTCACTGGTGTGCTCAGCGGTTCGGGCAGTTTGACGGTCGATAGTGTTGACACCCTGACCGCCGGTAACGCTGAAACCGGCACCGTGACCATCAATGGCCTGGCCAATACTTGGACCGGCGAGCTGGCCTTTCAGCGCGGCACGGTGGTCTTTACTTCCAACCCAATAACGGACGTTAACGCCGGGCACACCGGGGCACTGACCTTTAACCAGTTTGGCCGGGTCATTTACCGGAATCTGAATGGTGAAACCCTCAATCGCACAGGTGCTTTGACCTTTGCCGCAGGTTCCATCGGTGAGCTTTCGGTGGACAACATCAGCGCGGTTCTCGGGGCTGATTACGTTATCAATCAAAACGGCCTCGTCACCCTCGGCTCGGGAGGAACCGGTGCCACCGCGCGCTTCAATCTGGCGGATGCAGCCAGCCAGTTGAATCTCACTGGTGGCGTCGTTCTTGGCGGCAACAGCAGCATTTCGGTCGAGGGCGGCGACGCGGACTCGATTGTGACCGTCTCCAGTGTCATCTCCGACGGCGGTTCAGGATATTCCCTCGCGGTCAATGACGACGCGGGAGCCTGGGCGGCGACCAACACCATCATCCGCCTTACCGGCCTTAACACATTTACGGGGAACATCTCACTCACCGAGGGAACCCTGCAGTTCAACACCGTCACCAACATCAGCAGTGGAGCCAGCGCCCTCGGCAATGGCACTGCCATCAGCATGGCGGGGGGGACCTTGAGCTTCATCGGCACCACCGCTCAATCGACGGACCGGCCCATCACCACCACGGCCAGCGCCACCCTTTCGGCCAATGGAGATGAGGCTGCCGACACCATCACCTACAACGGGGCCATCACGCAGGCTGCAAACAATTCTTTGGTTCTCTCTGGAACAGCCGAGAGGGAAGGGATTATCACGGGCGGTATCACACAATCGGGGACTACGGCCGACCTTACCGTGAACGGGGGCACTTGGACTCTGTCAGGGACGTCGTCAACCATCGCGGATGATGTGGTTGTCACCGGCACGACGACGGTCCTGAACCTCAATACCGCAGGTGTTATCGCCTTTGGTGCCAGCACAGGCAATTTGCTCCAGATTCTCAACGGGGCGGTATTGAATCTCGGTGCCACTGACACGATGACGGGGTTTGCTGACACGGGCCTTTACATTGCGCAGAGTTCGGGAGGGGCGGAGGCCATTCTCAACATGAACGGATTCGATCAAACCTTTTTGCGTCTCATCCTGGGCGAGCGCCTCGCGGATCGTTCTGGTTTAATCAACGGATCAGGAACCCTCACCATCAGCGGCACCACCGGTTTTGAACTCTACAAAGGCACCATCAATGCCAATTTGGCGAGCACTGCCGCGACCCCTTTCAATAAATATGGTCCCGGGACCGTGACGCTGAGGGGCGATAACAGCGGAATAGCAACCACGACCGCAGCGATCATCAACGAGGGAACACTCGTTCTGGACTACACGGCCAGTAACACCACGAAACTTCGCGCAGCATCAGCTCTGGACATGCGGGGAGGTAATCTGGAACTGCTCGGCAACGCCTCCGCCGCCACCGTTCAGGACGTCGGCTCCTTCACCACTGGCACTGGTGGCAACAGTATCGTCACGCTCACTCCGGGAGCAGGCCAGGACATCGTCCTGAACCTCAACGCCTTCACCCGCGGTCTCAACGCCCAGGACGGCACCGTGCGCTTCAATCTGCCCACCGGCGCCCAAAGTGCCACCAACGGTATCACCACCGACTCGCTCAACACCATCGGCACTGGTGCCAACGCCATCCTTGGTGGTTGGGCCACCGTGAATGACGGCACGGGGGTTTTCTTCGCCCAGAACGTCACCAACGCCGCCAATGGAAATCTCGGGATCGCCAACACCACGCTTCAGGATGCCGTCGCCTCCTGGGTCAGCGGAGAAAACATCAGCGACTCCACCGGCTTCACTGGTGCCCTGGGCCAGGAGTTCATTCTCAACACCCTTCGTTTCAACGCGGCATCCGGCTCGGATCTTGATCTGGGCACTGCCGGGCTGCTGCGTGTCACCTCGGGTGGCATTCTGGTCACCGGCAACGTGGTCGGAACACCTTCCATCACCGGCGGCACCCTGCATGCCTCCGCCTTTGCCCTTCCCGTTGCCACGGGCGAGCTCATCATCACCCACGACAGCGCCTCGACCTTCGAGATCGGCTCCAACCTTCATCGCAACCTCTCCCTGACCAAGTCTGGCACAGGCACCCTGCTGCTCACCGGAACAAACGCTCACACCGGTTACACAGAAATCCAGAACGGCACTCTTGTGCTCAGCGGCGGCAATGCCATCGGCGACACCTCCCTGGTCACCCTCGCAAGCGGTCGCGACAGCACCTTGGAGTTGCTCACTGACGAAACCATCGGACGTCTTGCCGGTGGTCGTCGCAATGACAACTCGGACTATGGTACCGTGGCCATCGGGGCGCATACCCTGACCCTCAACCACAGCGGGGGCAACACAATCTATGCCGGGTTCCTCACCGGCTCCGGCAGTCTGGTCATGAGCACCGGCAGCACCAGCCAGCTTAACATCACCGGCATCAGCACCGGCTTCACCGGTTCCGTGGTGGTCAGCGGCGGTCTCCTCCACCTCAGCGGCACTGGCGGCCGGATCGGCGCCTCTTCTTTCACGATCAACAAGGGCGGCAATCTCCTTCTCGACAACAATACCAATCAATCTTCAACCCGCATCCTCGACACCACGCCCGTCACCCTGAACTCCGCCGACGGCACCTGGGCTGGCCAGACCATCGTGCGCGGTCTCGCGATCCGCATCAATGAAAACGTGACGACGAACGAGACCATCGGCGTCCTCGCCTTCAACTCCGGCGCCAGCTACCTTTCAGGCGAGGCCAGCGGCACCACCGGTGTCGCGACCATCATCGCCAGCAACTTTGTCCGCGCCAACAACGCCACGCTTAGCGCGCGCGGGCGCGCGCGGGCGCGCGCTCGGCCTGACGACCGGGGACCGCAACCAGTTCCGCATTGGCGACGCCACCAATCAGACGAACTTCATCGCTACCCTCGTCGGCGGCGGTGGCGCGGCGGCTGCCCAGAACATCAGCATCGTGCCCTGGGCCATCGGTGAGACGACTGCTGGCGCCCTCTCTGACGCGCACATGGGCAACACCCTCGTCACCTACGTCAGTGGTGCAGGCTTCCGCCCGCTCAATCTGGCCACCGAGTTCGACACCTACTCCGCCTCCGCCGCGGACGACAACGTCCGTGAAAACCTCGCCGCCGACCTGACCGCGCTCACCGGCAAGACGCTCAATTCCCTCGTTCTCAACAATAACAACACCGCCACGATCAACGTCACAGGCAACGGTGTCGGCGAAACGCTCACCAACACCAGCGGTGCCTTCCTTTTCACCATCACCAACGGCGTGGCCTCCACGGCCTACAGCACCAACCTCGGCGGTTTTGACGGTGGCATCGAGACGCCCTCGGGCGAGTATGTCTTCCATGTCGTCAACCCTTCTTCGGCGGCCACCGCTCCGACGCTGACCGCCACGGTCGCCTCCGGCCTCGATTCCGCCGCTGACATCACCAAATCCGGCCGCGGCACGCTCATCTTCAACGCGGTGAACACCGCTGGCGGCGGCTCGAACAAGACCACCCTCAACGAAGGCACCCTGGAAATCACCGATCTCGACAACATCGGCGGCGGCACTGGCGGCCTCGTCTTTGCAGGCGGCACCCTTCGTCTCGGCACCGGCTTCACGGATGATCTCTCCACCCGCGCAATCACCTTCCTCGAAGGCGGCGCGACGCTGGACATGAACGGGAACAATCTCGTTCTCGCCAACAGCATCGGCGGCGCGGGCGGCTTCACCAAAGTCGGTGAAGGAGATCTCACGCTTTCGGCTGTTGCTTCCTATAGCGGCACCACCACCTTCACCAATGGCACCCTGACGCTCGGAGTGGACAATGCGTTGCCCTCCGGCACCGCCCTCTTGCTCAATTCCGGGACCACCGCCGCCATCCTGGACACCAACGGCTTCAACCAGACCCTCGGCTCCCTCACCAACACCACCAACAGCACCTTGCTCACCACCCAGGTCATCATTGATTCTGGCACCACGCTCACGGTGAACGGTCCGGTGCTGATCGGCTCCAATGCCGCGGCCGGCGCCACCACGCTCTTCACTGCGACGGGTGGCGGTTCCTTCGTGCAGAACCAAGCCGGCGGCATTTTCCAGCTCGGCGGCGCCACGGGTGACACCAACACCAACGCCGCCACCGCCGACTTCAGCGGCCTGGCAAATTTCACGGTGAACCTGGGGAATACCGGTGTCTTCCGTTTGGGTGACAACAACACCCCTTTCACTCCCACTTCGAGTTCCACTCTTACCCTCGCAAGCGTTTCGAACACCATCACCACCGGCATCCTCGGCCTCGGCGATGCCCAAGGCCAAAGCGGAACCCTCACGCTGGCGCTGGGAGGGGGTGCCAACACGATCAATGCGGATACCGTTTACATCGGCGCCGCCTCGCCTTCGGCACGCGGCGCGGGAGCCCTTGTCTTCAGCGGAGCGGGGGGCACACTCACGCTCCGCGGCAGCAGCGGTGGTGCCTCGCGTGCAGATGTCGCCATGACCACCGCGTCGATCAGCACGAGTGCCAGCTCGTCCAACACCTTCCTTCTCGCCGGGCATAGTGTGGATGTGCTGATCAACACTTTCTTGATGAGTGAGCGCACCGCCAACACTGGCAGCGTGACCTCCGCCTTTACCTTCGACACCGGCACTCTCGACATAACATCCCTCATCATGTCCCGCCGCTCTGGAGCTGGCACAGGAGATTCCACCTCCACCGTCACCCTCGGCGGCGGCACGTCCACCATCGGTTCCATCGACATGGCCGCCAGCACCGGCACTGGTGCTGGCAGTGATGCCATCGCCACCTTGAACATCTCCGCTGGCACCGTGGCAATCGGCGACGGCCTCAACACAGGCACCGCTGTCAATCTGGCCAATGCCGGCACTGGCCGCACCGTCACCTCCAACGTCAACCTCACTGGCGGCACCGTCACCGTCACCGGAAACATCATCCGCACGGGCGGCGCGGGCACGGAGAACGAAACCCTGACTCTCGACGGCTCGACGCTGGACATGAGTGGCAACAGCATCGGAACGGGAGCTGTGGACATCAACTTCGTGGCAGCTTCCGGCACGCTGCGAAACCTCAACGAACTCAACGGCGGCGGTGTGCTCGAGAAGACCACGACTGGAACACTCATCCTCGACACCGCGAACAACTACACCGGCAGGACCATGGTGGGGAATGGAACCCTCCAAATCTCTTCCGAATCCAACCTGGGCGCCACCCCGGGAACTTATGTCGCCAACCATCTGACTCTTGGCGACGGCGGCACCAACGGCAGGCTGAAGACCATGATGACGATGTTCCTGAGCGCCAACCGTGGCGTGACCCTCGCGGTTGGCGGTGGCACTTTCGAGACTGCGGCCTCCACCGTACTGACCGTTAACAGTGTCATCACCGGTGGTGGAGGCATCACGAAGGAGGGGGGCGGCACGCTGGTCCTTGCAGGTGCCAATGACTACAGCGGCACCACCAATGTCTCCGCTGGTACCCTTCAGGTCGGGGATGGTGCCAACGGTTCGCTCACGGGAGCGGGGGAGGTCAACATCACCGGTGCAGGCAGCAAGCTTTCCGGCTCCGGCAGCATCGTCGGCAGCACCATCATCGGCAACGGAGCCATTCTGGCCCCAGGCGTGGGAGACACGGATGGCAGCAATCAAACGCTCACCTTTACGACGGTCACCGTTCAGGAAGGCGGGCAGATTCAACTGAGCATCACCAATCGTACCGAGCAGCTTGGGTCGTCAGACATGAGCGCGCTTACGGAAGCCCTGGCTGGAGGGACGTTCAGCGACATTAAGACTCTCCTTGGAGCCAACCTGGATGCCTACCAGACCACCGTGCCTGGCGACCATGACTTCATCAACATCACAGGCACTTTTAGCCTTGATCCCGACAGCACGACGCCACTATTCAAAATAGTCAACCGCACGGGTTTCCCCTACACCACCGCAAGCCCGGCCATTGGAGATGTTTTCAATCTCATGGACTGGTCGGGTGTGTTGAACTTTGCCAACACCTCAAGCACGAGCCTGTCAGCGGCTAACTTTGACTTCGCTGGCTTCACAGGGGAATTCAGGTTCGACTTTAGCGCCTTTGAAACGCACGGCATCCTTGTCGTAGTCCCAGAACCTTCCCGCGCCTTGTTCCTCATGCTCGGCCTGCTGGGCCTCATGCTGCGCCGCCGCAGGCGCTGAGGCAGATTACAGGGTGATTTGACGAAGCCCCGCCGGTATTCCGGCGGGGCTTTTTGTGGCGGTTGATGCCAGTTCATGAGGCGGGATAAACCACGCCTTTGAGTGGTGGGTGCCACACCTTTAGACATTGGTAATCAATGAGTTGGGTTTGATAAGATTCATTCCCAACCATGAAGAAAACAAATCTTTACCGTGCCAGTGTCACGCTCCTGCTCCTCGGACTGCTACCCGTCCTGCCAGTGGGGAGACCATTGAATGCGGCCACCTTTTACTGGGACGCGGATGAGGACGCAAGCGGCAACGCGACGGACGGGAGCGGTCTTGACGGTAGTGGGAATTGGGACACAAGCACGGCGAACTGGTGGAATGGGGCTGCTGACTCTGCCTGGCCAAACACAAACGCCGACCTTGCGATCTTCACCGCCGCGTTCAGCCCAGGCGCCCCGGTTTTGAACACCGTGACGCTGGTCTCCGACATCACGGCCAACATGGTTTCTTTTCTGCGGTCTGGATACACTCTCACGGGTGGTGAGCTGACGCTTGCAGGGGCCTCGCCCACCCTCCATGCCACGCTGGGTGATTCGGCCACGATCTCCAGCCTTGTGGACGGCACCGATGGCCTCACGAAGACCGGAGGCGGCACCATTCGCCTGGCCAACAACGCCAACACCTACACGGGCGTCACCAACATCACCAATGGCACCCTCATCATCTCCAGCCAGGGTGCCCTGGGGACCTCTTCGGACGCAGTCGTCGTCACGGACGGGAATGCCGCCCCCTCAAACGCGGCCACCATCGGGTTCACTGGCGGTTCCCTCTTCCTCGACGGCTCCGCCGCCGGGTTCACCTTCTCCCGCGATCTGAATCTCAGTGGTTCGGGGCCTGCCGGTGGACGCGGCGCCGCGCTGCTTAGCATTGGCGACAACACCTTGTCTGGGATCGTCAACGCAGCTTTCAGCTCGCTTACTCCGGCCACTTTCAAGAACACACGGCTCATTTCCGCAGACGGCACCCTGACACTTTCAGGAACCTTGAATGTGGGAGGGACCGCTGGCACCACGATTACCAGCCTGGGGGGAATCAATCAGGCCGGGGCGAGCTTTTACAACTTCACGGGCATTCTTGCCGGAACGGGAACTCTGGAAAAATCCGGCGGAGGCACCTTGTTCCTCACGCCTTCGGACACCTCCGGCTTTGCCGGCCGCCTCCGCATCTCCTCCAGCGCCGCCTCGGGCCAGAGCAGCGTGCGGATCAGTTCGACGGATGTGTTCGGCACCGCCAATAGCACCAACGCCAGCGGACCCATCGACATGAGCGGCGGCACGCTGGAGATCCGCTCCGATGTCGGTCTCGACATCGGAAAGAATGTCTATAACCGGTCCACTTCGGTTTACTTCTTTGGTCCGGCTATCGGGGGCACCGGCATCAACGGTACAGTGAGTTTAGGCACGCTGCGGGCGGCCGCCAACACCACGCTCACCTTCAACAGCCGCAACGGCTTCGGGGCCAGCTTCGGTGTGCAAAGCATGGAGTCGTCCAACAACAACTCGACCTTCACCAACAACATGGGGGGGCTGCTGACTTTCACGGGTAATTTTTGGAACAACAGTGACGGCAGCGCCCGCACTCTGACGATCAGCGGCAATGGCAACACCCGCATCGAGGGCAGCATCAACACCAGCGGCGCCGGCACCAAGACACTGACAAAGACCGGCAGTGGAGTGCTCACCATCAATGGCACGGCTACCACGCTCAACGGCAATGTGAACATCAGCGGTGGTGCCATCGCCATCACCGACTTCCGCTCTCTCAACAACAGCAGCACGGGGGTCATCAACATCGGCTCCGGGACCACCGCCGGAGCGCTGATCATCGGCACGGACGCCGCTGCTGATTCCGAAGGGCTTGTGACCAATCGCACCATCAATCTGGCCAGCACCACTGGAGTTCCCAGCATTTACGCCAATCAGGCAGGCCCGAACGCCGTGGTGCTAAATGGCGACTTCACCACCACCGGAGGCAGCGCCACCCAGAGCAAAACACTGGTCTTGGGCGGCACCAGCACTGCCGACAACATCATTCATGGCAACATCAGCAACCAGGCTGTCTCCACCACCGGAGTCGTGAGCCTGTTGAAAGTTGGCTCCGGCACCTGGGTGCTGGCCGGGGAGAACGCCTACACCGGAACCACCAGTCTTGCCAACGGCACCCTCAAGCTCCAGGCCAATGCCGGCAACACCCCGATCCTTGGCAGTGGCAACGCGATCACCTTCACCAACAGCAACGTGTTCGCTGGAGCGACCTTGGAGTTTGCCGGGGCGGATGGAATCAACAACTCGATTTCTTTGGGCGCTCTGTCCTATGCCTCGGGGGCGAACACCCTCAAGGTCACTCCCGGCCTTGGCGGCACCGCTTCGCTGACCTTCAGCAACCTCGCCACCACCGGGGCCAGCACGATCAACGTCGTTGGCGCGGATTTCATCAACAACCAAGTCATCTTCACCCAGGTGAACGATGCTGCGGGAAGCAATGGCATCCTCACCCGCTCGGTTTACTGGAATGGCGCGGACTACGCCTACCGCGAGGAAGGGGTGCTGCGCGCACCGGAATATGGTGTGGATGGGGGCACGGTGACATCGGACACAGGGCTGGCTTCCGGCCACAACCAGATCACAGGGAGTTTTGCCACCGGAACCATTTCAATCTCTACCTTGAAGATCGCAGGCTCGCAGGCGCTCACCATCAACGACGGGGCCACATTGACCTTGTCGGCGGGCGGATTGCTTGCCACCGGAGGAGTCTCCAGCATCACCGGCGGCACGGTGGCCTTGGGTAGCCAGGCATTCGTCGTCCGTGTGAACGGGGCGGAGGATGCCCTGACCATCCATTCCTTGATCACGGGAACTGGCGGTCTCACCAAGGCGGGAGAGGGCACCTTGACCCTCACGGGCGCCAACACACGCACCGGCACGGTCAATCTCGACGAAGGTGTCCTGCGTCTTGCCCCAGGGGCAGTTTTGAGCGGAGCGAACGCCGCCCTCACGCTCCGGCAGTCAACTGTCTTTGACATGAACGGTGTGAGCACCGGCAACTCCGTCGGCGCGTTCAACAACGCCGGTGTGGTCACCAACTCCAGCGGGGATGCGGTCACGCTCACCGTCGGCAACAACAACGGTACCGGCACGTCCTTTGGCATCATCCATGAAACCAACGGTGTCATCAACGTCACCAAGCTTGGCAATGGTGCCCAGCTCTGGCTCGGCCAGAGCACTTATACCGGTGTGACGACCATCGGCGGGAGCGCGGCGAGCCTGGTCACGGTTGATTTCATGGCCGATGGCGGCCTCGCCAGCGGCATCGGCGCATCCAGCAGTGATGCGGGCAATCTGGTCTTCAACGGCACCGGGGCAGGCCTGATTTTCCGCGGCAATTTGGTCAATGGAAACCTTAATCTCGGCTCCACTTCAGCCACGACGGACCGCCTTTTCACCGTGAGCGGCTCCGGGGTGACCCTTGGCAGCACTCCCACCACCAACCTCAACAACGCCATCATCTGGAGCAACACCGGAGCCATTGTCCACGGCACCGATCAAGACCGCACCTTCACATTCACCGGCACCTCGCAGGGGGACAACACCTTCAACCCGCAGATCACGGACAGCACCGGTTTTTCCACCAGTGTGACAAAAACCGGCACTGGCATCTGGCGTCTGGACGGACAGAACAACACCTACAGCGGCGCCACCACCATCACGCAGGGCATCCTCATGGCCACGGACGGGCAGGGGCTCTCTTCCTTGTCGAATCTCGTCTTCGACGGCGGCACGTTCTACAGTCAGGGGACTTTGAGCCGCGATATCGGCACGGGTGCCGGGCAGATGCAGTTCGCTGCTCCTGCCAATGCCAACGAGGCGGAATTCATCGGTGGTTTCCTCGGCGGCGACTCGAAGCTGTCGGTTTCCTGGGCGGGCACGCCGATCTGGGGAAGCACCGCAGGATTCATCTCCGAACGTGACGGATTGATACTGAACGGCTCCCAGGCCCGGGCGCAAGGGGCGACTGGCTCGATCGCGCTGTCGGAGGTGGAGATCACAGGTGACTTTTCGCTCGGCATCGCATCGGCCACTGGCAAAACAATCACGGTGACAACGTCAACCAATACCACTGGAACCGTCACGGTCGGCGATACCTCAGGTCTCGTGGTAGGGCAGTCGATCACCGGACCCAACATTGCCTCGGGTGCCTATATTGTGAGCATCAACAGCGCCACTCAGTTCACGATGAGTGCCAATGCTAGCGCTGCCACGGCGACCAACCGCGATCTGATCGCCAACAACCTCCGCGCCATCCGCGTGGACGACAACACCAACACTGGCGCGGATTTTGCCACCATCAGTGGCGTCATCTCTGCCGGAGATTCCGTGACCGGTCTCCGCAAGTTGGGCACCGGAATCCTCAAACTCACCGGAGCCAACACCTATGAAGGTGAAACCAGCGTGTATCAGGGCACCCTGGTGGTCACCTCACTCGGCCTCAGTGGTTCGGCGGGAACCTCCAGCGTCGGTGCCGTCACTGTGGCTGCATTCACCGACGCGAACGCTGTCACCCTCGGAAACGGCGGGACCGGTGGCGCGCTTCTCCAATACATTGGAGCCGGTGAAACCAGTGATCGCAAAATCCGCCTCAACAGTACCACCGGCAGCAATCAGATTCATTCCGACGGTTCGGGGCCGCTCATCCTGACCAACGTGGTCAACGACATGGTTGCCGGAGCCAAGACTCTGTTTCTCCGTGGCACCAACGCCGCCGGGAACATGATCACCAGCCAGCTCTCGGACAACGGGGGCACCCTCGGTGTCAGTGTGGACAGCAGCGCCACCTGGATTTTGACCAATGGCGCCAACAACTATACCGGCACCACCACCGCCGGTTCCGGCGCCCTCGGCATCGGCCACGACAGCGCCCTTGGCTCGGGAACCTTCGTCATGAGCAATGCCAATATCTTCGCCTACGGAGCCGACCGTACGATTGCCAACACGCTTCAATTGAACACAGGCACTTCCCACGGCTTCATCGGCGATTTCAGCCTCACCTTCACGAACACCGTCACTATGGCTGCCTCCACCAGCAGCAGCAATTTTACCAACAACAGCCTCGTCGCGGGCAAGACCCTGACCTTCAACGCTGGCGTCATTGCCAATTCCCTCACCGCAACACGGAACTGGCAGATCGACGGGCCCGGCGAGACCATCATCAACGGCGATTTCACCACCAGCACGGCATTCGGGGTCAACCTCATCAAGACCGGCGACGGCATCCTGACCCTCGGTACCAACGGTGCCACCTCCAACTGGAACCAGGCTGGTAACAACGTGGATGTGGACCGCGGCACCTTGAAGTTCACCGCCGACAACGCCATTCCGACCGCCTCCGGCACCAACGGCGGCCTCACGATCAGCCCCGAGACCCTTGACGTGGACACCGCTACCGCTGACACCGCCACCGTCGATTTCAATGGCACCACCCAGACGGTCAACGCCCTCACCGCGACCTCCAACGGGATCCTCGTCCTCGACAACACCTCCGCCGACGCAGCCACCTTCCGCTTTGGAGCCAACGATTCCACGGTGAACTTTGGTTCGGGTGTTGGTTCCTACACCATACAGAACACCGGCGCGGGAGCGCTTTCCTTGGTCAAGCTTGGCAACACCACCGCCACCTTCATCTCCGGCATCACACTGGGTCACAAAGGTGTCACCGCAAGCGAGGGCGGCGGCGTCTTCACCATCGCCTCCCCGGTCACGGCCACCACCGGGTTGCGCGCCATTGAAGGCAGCGCCTTGATTCTTAGCGGCGGCCTTCCGAATGGAAACCTCGTCACCAGCATCGAAGTCGGAGGAGGTTCCACCCTCAGCCTGCTGGACGGGGCCGGGAGCCAGTTCAGCAGCCTTATCACCCTCAATCTCGGCAACACCGGAGCCGGCACCGTCACCCTCAACCTCAACGTCGGTGATTTGAACACAAACACCGACCGGCTCAACACCGACACACTCACTCTCCTCACTGGCGGCGTCCTTAACCTCGGAGAAACGATCACTTTCAACATGAACGACGCCGGTCTGAACGCCAACCAGACCTACACGCTGCTGAACTTGGTGGACGGCGGCCTGGATGCCTATGGTTTTGCCAACTTGCTTCAAGGAGCCACGCCAGGCGGTTTCGACAACTTCACTTGGTTCGTTGATGACAACGTCGTACAGCTAACCACCGGCAATCTCATCGTCGGTGACCTCTACTGGTTGGGAACCACGGACACCACCTGGAACGCCAACGCCGACAACTGGTCGCTCAACAAGGACGGCACGGGGCTTCCCGCCAGCATTCCCGGCCAGGGTACCAGGGTGATCTTCGCTCACGACGGCGTCGGAGCAGCGGCGCTGACGACGACCTTGGAGCAGAACATCAAAATCAACTCACTCGTCTTCGAGGCGGGCGCCACGACGCCATCCTCGGTGACGATCAATCCAGGCGCCGTTGCCACCAGCCGCCTCGAGATCGCCCCCTCCTCCTCTGCGAACGGCATCGCCATCACCACCGGCGGCCCTGCGGCGGTCACCATCGGCGCCAACCTCAAACTCGGCGCGGACCAGACCTGGAATGTGGCCGACTCCGCTTCCACCCTCACTTTCAACGGTGCGCTTTTTGGCGAAGCGAACGTCACCAAGTCCGGTGACGGCAAGGTCATCCTCAATGGGGCCGCCGACCCCACCTTTAATGGCGGACAGACTTCCGTTTTCAACATCACTGGAGGCAATTTTGAGATCACCAACCTCGCCGCGCTCGGCACCCTGGCCAACTCCAACCCCGCCAGCATTGATGTCAGTGGCGGCGGCTTCTATTACAACAACGCCACGGCGGGCACCGTGGTCAGCGCCTTGACACTCTCTGGCGGCACTTTGTCGGCCGGCGGGACCACACAGACCTACAGCGGCACGGTAAACGTCAGTGGCGACTCGTTCATCAACATGGCGGATTCCAACGGACCCTCGACGAACACGGCTCGGAGCATCACCCTTTCCGGCGTGGTCAGCGGATCGGGTGCATTGACGGTGAGCAGCAACAACACGACCCTCGTAGGTGGCAACGCGGAAGGTGGCACCTTCACCATCAACAATGCCGACAGCACCTGGTCCGGAGACCTCACCCTCACCAGCGGCAGCGTGGACATCACGGCCGCGGCCAGCGCGACCGTCACACCCGGAGACATCACTTTTGACGGCTTCGGGCGCCTCATCGTGCGTGGGCTGAATGGCCAGACGATCAACCGCGCGGACACACTCACCTTCACGGCTGGTTCCATCGGTGAGTATCTGCTGGACAATAGCAGCTCGCCATTGGCGGACGACTTTGTGGTCAACCAGAACGGCCAGGTCAACTTCGGCTCGGGCGGGACGGGGGCCTCCGCCCGCTTCACTGTGAGCGATGCCGCCACCCAGCTCAACCTCACCGGCAGCGTGGTACTTGGCGGCAACAGCAGCATCTCCGTGGATGGAGGCGATGCCGACTCCTTTACCACGATTTCCGGCGTCATTTCCGATGGCGGAAACGGCTACTCTCTCGCCATCAATGACGACGCGGGCGGCTGGGCGACGAGCAACAACATCATCCGCCTCACCGGTCTGAACACCTTCACCGGCAATGTTTCTCTGGCTGAAGGAATCCTGGAGTTCACCACGGTGTCAAACATCGGTGGTCCGGCCAGCAGCCTTGGCCGGGGGGATGAAATCCACATGACCGGCGGCACACTCAGCTTTGTGGGGGACGCCGTCAGCCAGACCACAGACCGGCAGGTCATCACCAGCACCGGCAACTCGGTGCTTTCTTTGGGCGGCACCAACGGCGCCAGCATGACCTACACGGGTGCGATCACTGTGGGCGTCACGAGCTCTGGCAACCGGCTGACACTCACCGGGATCGAAGGCAGCGAGGGTTTCATCACCGGGGGATTCACCATGACGGGCAACGCGGCCGATGCGGTCGTCAGCGGCGGCACCTGGACCTTGTCCGGCGCGCAAAACACCGTGGCGGACAACATGACTGTCACGGGAACCTCGACCATCCTGAATCTGAACGACACCAGAGTGCTGAGATTCCTTGCTGGCGCGGCCTCGGGGGACATCTACATCAACAACGGCTCCATCGTGAACATCGGCGCGGACAACGCCATCGACGTGACCATTCCCTACCGCCTGTTCATCGGCCAAACCGCTGGAGGGGCCGCAGGCATCCTGAACCTGGGAGCATTCGATCTCGAATCTGGCCGCTTCATCCTTGGTGAGCGCGCCGCCGACCGCAACGGCATCGTCAACGGCACTGGAACCCTGACCGTCCTTCTCGGGGACATCGATCTCTATGAAGGCGAGATCAATGCCAACTTCGCCAGCACGGGCAGCACGGCTTTGGAGAAGTTTGGTCCCGGCACCGTGACATTCAGGGGTGACAACAGCGGTCTCGCCTCTACGGGAGCCACCATCCTGAATGAGGGCACGCTGGTGCTGGATTACACCTTGAGCAACACCACCAAGGTCCGCGAGGCCTCCCAGTTGGAAATGCGGGGCGCGGATCTGCTGCTCATTGGTAATGCCTCGGCGGCCACGAGCCAGACCGTGGCCAGTTTCAACCTCGACGGCACGGCCTCAGACGACAACAGTGGCGCGAACCGCATCACCCTGCAGCCGGGCGCGGGACAGGAAATCGTGCTCAACCTCGGGGCGATCACCCGCACGGCCGTCAATCGCGACGGCACCATCCGCTTTGTGCTGCCGACGGGGGTGCAGAGCGCCACCCATGGGTTCACCACCTCCACCGGCTTGCATGGCAGCGGTCTGCTCGGCTCCAGCACCTCCTCAGGCTACGCCACGGTGGAAGACAGCACCGGCGTCTGGTTTGCCACCAAGAGCGACAGCAACATTGTGGGACTGGTTTCCTCGGCCAAAAACGATGTCACCACCTGGCTTGCCACCGACCACATCACCGACACGGCCGGTGGTTTTTCTGGAACGCTGGGCGCCACGGCCATCAACAGCCTGCGCTTTGACGCGGCCACCGGGTCGGAACTGCTCCTGGCCCCCACGGGCAGCCTGAACATCGCCTCCGGGGGCATCTTGGTGACATCCCAGGTGACGGGAGGTGACCCCTCCATTCTCGGCGGCCACCTAGCCTCCGGCACGACAGAACTCATCATCACCCAGGACAGCTCCCAGGTCTTTGAAATTTCCGCTTCCATCGGCACCAATCATGCCTTCACCAAATCCGGGGTCGGCACCTTGCTCCTTTCTGGCAACAACACCTTCACTGACGAAACGGAAATTCATGAGGGCACCCTGATACTCGCCGGTGGTAATGCGATTGGAGACAGCTCACGCGTCTCCCTGGCTGCCAATCGAGACACCCTGGTGGTGCTGACGGCGGATGAAACCATCGGCCAGCTTGGCGGGGGCAAACGCGCCACCAACTCCGAATACGGCACTGTCGCGGTGGGTGCGCACACCTTGACGATCAATCAGAGCGGCGGGACCACGACCTTTGCAGGTTTCTTCACCGGAACCGGGGGCATCGTTTTCAGCGAGACCAGCGTCTCCACGCTGAACATGCAGAACAACAGCTCGGGCTTCACCGGCACGGTGGTGGTCAACGGCGGCCTGTTTCAACTCAGCAACATTGGCCGCAATGACGCGTCATCCTTCACGATCAACGGCAACGGCATGATGCTGATCGACAACACTGGCAGCACTGTCAGCACGACACGCATCCTTGACAGCACGCCGATCATCCTGAACTCGGCGGCAGGTGGCGGCACCAACATCCGCGGCCTCTGGGTGCGCAACACCGACAGCAACGCCAGCCGCTTCGAGACCATCGGCGATTTGGCGTTTAATTCCGGCACCAGCTACCTCACGGGCGATGCCAATGACTCGGGAGCCACTGAAAATGGCCGCGCCGGCATCATTGCCAGCAATTTCATCCGCAATGACAACGCCACCGTGTCTGCCCGTGGTCGGAATCTGGGCACGACTCTTCAACACCACAACCAGTTCCTCATCGCTGCGGCCAACGAGGCGGCCTTCATCGCCGGTCTCATCGGCGGCGGTGATTCCTCCGGCGCCACCCTCAGCATCCTGCCCTGGGCCATTGGTGAGACCCACAACAACACAACCACGGTCGGCACGAACATGGGCAACAGCCTGGTCACTTATGTGGCAGGGGAAGGCCTCCGCCCCCTTGATCTCTCAGCACACTATGCGGACTACGCCACTGTCGGTGACACGAACAACACGCGTGAGACGCTCTCCGCCAACCTGACCGGCCTGGCTGGCAGAACGCTCAACGCCCTCGTCATCAACAACGAGGCATTGGGCTCGCTTGATTTCACCGGCCTCGGTGCGGGAGAACTGCTCACCAACACCAGCGGCGCCTTCCTCTTCACGCTGACCGGCGGTGCTGATGACACCGAATACGGCACCGTCCTCAGCGGGTTTGACGCCGGCATCGCCGTTGGCGGAGCGGAATACATTTTCCATGTGGTCAATCCCTCCGCGGCGGCCACCACGCCACGGCTCGTCGTCACCGTGGTTTCCCCGCTCACCACTGCGGCGGACATCACCAAGTCCGGCCGTGGCACCCTCATTCTGAACGGCACCAACATCGCCGGCGGGGACGCGAACACAACGACCCTCAACGAAGGCGTGCTCGAAATCTCCGGCCTCGCGAACATCGGCGGCGCCAGCGGCGGTCTTGTCTTCGCGGGCGGCACCCTGCGCCTCGGCTCAGGCTTCTCGGACGATCTTTCCCTGCGTGACATCAGCTTCCTGACAGGCGGCGGCACCATCGACACCAATGGCACCGACCTGATCATGACCGCCAGCCTCGGCTCCGGCGTGGGCGGTTTCACCAAGGTGGGAGATGGCAACCTCATCTTGCAGGCGGCCGCCACCTACAGCGGATCGACCACGATCTCCGGCGGCATCGTGACGGTCGGGGTCAATCAGGCGATCGGCAGCGGAAACCTCAACATCATCGGTGGCGGCACATTGGACCTGGGTGCCAGCGACATCACGGTCGCCTTGGTGACCACCAGCGGCGCCAGTCCGGTGATCAATGGCACGGGCGTGATCACATCCACCCAGGGCTTCGTGTTCAGCCACACCGGAGACACCACCGTCAGTGCCATTTTGGCAGGAGCGGGCGGCCTGTTCAAAAACCAGTCCAATGTCCTGGCATTGAATGGAGCCAGCACCTACTCCGGCATCACTGAGGTGCAGAACGGCACGCTGGCCATCAGCAGCATCAGCTCCGTCGGCGCAGGTCCGAGCGCCCTTGGCAATCCTGTGAGCATTGAGAACGGAATCATCCGCATGGGCCTCACCACGGGCGGCACGACGCTCAGCTACACAGGTGCCGGCCACAGCAGTGACCGCCTGGTCGGATTGCAGGGCACCACCGGCGGGGTCACCTTGTCTGCGGACGGCACCGGTGCGTTTCAAATGGGCGGCGCGGTCATGATCCGCGCCGGAAACAAGACCCTGACGCTGAGCGGCACCTCAGATGCCGCCATCGAAAACACCCTCGGCCTCGTGGACGACGGGATTATTGGGGGGCTCTCACTGGCCAAGGTGGACGCCAACACCTGGGTGCTCACCGCCGCGAACAGCTACAGCGGCATCACCCAGATTGACAACGGCACTCTCAAGATTGGAGTTGGCGACGCTCTACCAACCGGCACCACCGTCCGTCTCGGCTCCGGTGCGACGGCGGGCACCTTCGATCTGAATGGTTTCAACCAGACCATTGCTTCACTGCTCTCGCAGACCAACAGCGCTGTTCTCACCAACCATCTGATCATCGATCCCGGCAACACCCTGACGGTGACGGGTGCCGTCACCATCGGCTCTACCGCCGCGACCTCCACGACCCTCTTCAGCGCCATCGGAGGTGGGAGCTTCGTCAACAACAACGAAGGCGGCACTTTCCAGATCGGTGGGTCCACCAGCTTTTACAACGCCGTCACCGCCGACTTCAGCGGACTGGGCGGCTTCACCGTTGATCTCGGCAGCACCGGAACGATGCGCATTGGCGACAACTCCAGTGCCACAGGCTCCACCGGAGGCGCTTCCACCTTGATCCTCGCGGAGAACAACACCATCACCGCCAACCTCCTCCAGGTCTCCGGCCTCCAGCCGCAGACCCTCCAGACCCTGCGGCTGGGCTCCGTCATCAACCAGCTCAATGTCAACATCCTCTCCGTGGGCAGCAATCATCGCGGCAGCGGCACGGTGAATTTCGCCTCCGGCGCTGGCTCCATGGTGCTTCGTGCCGCCGACGGCACCGGACGCGCCGAGGTGCGCATGGCCGCCCATGCCATCGCTACCAACGCCAACAACGTCAACACCATCGATCTCACCGGGCACGACGCCGACTTGCTCATCAGCACCCTCACGCTCGTTGACCGCAGTGCCTCCGGGACCGCCAGCGGACCGGACAATCAAAGCGCCGGCTACGCCACCTTCTCCTTTGATCAGGGAACCCTCGACGCCATGTCCGTGATCATCGCCCGCCGCACCGGGAGCGGCAGCGGTGATGGCGAAGCGACTCTCAACCTGGGCGGCGGTACGGTGCAGATCAGCTCGTTGACCATGGCGGTGAACACCAGCAACGGAGGTGTGGTGTCCGGCACTCTGAACATCACCGGCGGAAACGTGACCATCGGAACCGGATCTGGAACGGCCATCAACATGGCCAACGCTGGCACCGGCCGCACGGTCACCTCCGACATCAACCTCACCGGCGGCACCGTCGATGTCACTGGCAACATCATCCGACAAGGAGGCGCGGGCACCGAGAACGCCACCGTGACCCTCAACGGCAGCACGCTCGACATGAGCGGCAACAGCATCGGCACCAGCAGCACCAATATCAATTTCGCCGCCCAGTCCGGCACCCTGCGCAATCTGGGAGAACTGAACGACGGGGCCGATCTCGTCAAAACCACTGCGGGCGTTCTCGTTCTGGAGGGTGTGAACCAGCACACTGGTCGTACAGTCATCAACGAAGGGGTTCTCTCCATCTCCAGCCAGGCGCATCTCGGCCTTGCTCCCGCCTCGTTCGCGGCGGACCACCTCCTGCTGGATGGCGGCACGCTGCGCACCACCGCCACTCTGGCCCTCAATGAGGCCCACCGTGGCATCACCGTGGGAGCTGGCGGCGGCGCTTTCGAGACAGCGGCGTCCACCACCTTGACGGTGGAAAGCGTCATCACCGGCGGCGGAGCGCTGAGCAAGGAGGGCGCGGGCACCTTGATCTTCAACGCGGTGAACACCCACACCGGAACGACCACGGTGAACGCCGGGGTGCTGGGCGGCAGCGGCGCGGTGGGCGGGAATTTGCTGGTGGCAGATGGCGGCACACTGGCCCCCGGCAGCAACGCGGGCATGTTCACCGTCAGCGGAGACCTCACGGTCAGCAGCGGCGGCACGCTGCTCATGGAACTGGGCGGGAGCACCTTCAACGCGGCGGCGGCGGTGCAGGCGGAGATGGACGCCAACGGCCATTTGTCCGGCATGGCGGCCTCGATTCCGCCCGAATGGGAAAACTATCAGCTCGGAGTCACCGAGCACGACCACATCCTTGTCAACGGGGCCTCAGCGCCGGTGATTGACGGCACGCTGCGCTTTGGGCCGCTGCTGGGGGCCTACAATCCGGCGTATGGGGACGTGTTTGACCTGCTGGACTGGAGTTTTGCGGGGAACATCAGCGGGGCGACGAGCTTTGACTTCAGCGCGGTGACGCTGGACGTCGGTCTGGGTTTCAACACCGACCTGTTCGCCAACCATGGCCTCATCGTCGTCGTCCCAGAACCATCCCGCGCCTTGTTCCTCATGCTCGGCCTGCTTGGTCTCATGCTGCGCCGCCGCAGACGGTGATGACGTTGTAATCACCGGGTTTAATTAGGGGTAATATTTCTATAACCAAAAAAGAGGGTCTGACTATGGATAGATGAATAATAATCTATTCATAAGTATCGTGTAATGCGATGAAGGGTGGGATACTGAGTTCTGAGTGTGCCAAATGCCTATTCGTGAAATAGGCTTATTCTCGGGGGTGGCGAGAGCATGTAGGATATTGAAAATCAATGAGTGGGGTGAAAAAAGAACGAACTTTTTTCTTGTCCGAAGTATCTAAATCCGCTCATACTAAGTCCCCCCAAACATCCTTTGTTAGTAGCGTTTCAAACCGCATCCGTGTGGTGAACGCCGCTAACAGGGAGTCGCATCCACCCGTCTATGAAGCAGCTCCGCGCTCACCGCACCGTCATTCATTACCTGATGATCGCCCTCATGGCGTTCTGGCAGATCGGCCAGCCCTTGCAGGCGGCCACGTTTTACTGGGACAGCGATGCCACCTCCGGAGGCAACATTGCGGCCACCGGAGCGGGTCTTGGTGGTGCGGGCACATGGGACACGACCACTGCCAACTGGTGGGATCTGACGAACGATGCGGCCTGGCCGAACAACAACACGGCCAACGCGATCTTCACCCATGCTTTCCCCTCGGCTCCTTATGCCATTCCCACTCCCTTCACGGTGACCGTTGACGCGGGAGGTGTCACCGCGAATCGGCTGAGTTTCCTGCGCTCCGGCTACACCCTGACGGGGGGAGATATCACCTTGGCCGGGACGGGTGCTGGACTGAATGCCAATCTGGGTGAGTCAGCCACGATCAGCAGCGAGTTGTTGGGTGTCAACGGACTCACCATCACCGGCGGCGGTTCCATCCGTCTCACGAATAATGCCAATGCTTACACTGGCGTCACCACCATCGCCAATGGCTCTCTCATCATCACCCACCAGGATCAGCTTGGAGATGACACCTCCGCCATCGTTGTCACGGAAAACAATCCTATTGCTGGCAACACAGGCTTTGTCGGTTACCAGGGAGGTTCCCTGGTGCTTGATGGCTCCTTGGCCGGGTTTGCTTTTTCCCGTGATCTTTCTTTGCAAGGCAGCGGGCCGCTCGGTGGTCGTTCTGCGGCGTTGCTGAGCATTGGCAACAACACTCTGTCTGGAGTCGTCAGCTTGGCGGCTGGTTCCACCCCACGCAACACACGCCTTACCTCCGGTAATGGTCTGCTCACCCTCTCTGGAACACTGAATGTGGGTGGCACCGCCGGAACGACCATCAGCACGCTTGGTGGCACGAATACCGCCGGCGCAGGGGGCGGCTACAACCTGACGGGGATTCTTTCGGGCACAGGGACGCTTGAGAAAATCGGCGCGGGCACCCTTTTCCTCAATCCTTCCTCCACTGCCAGTTTCAATGGGCGTCTCCGCATTTCCGGCAGTGCCACTGGTGGGCAGAGTTCCGTGCGAGTCACCTCGCTGAATGACGGTGCGAACACCACCAACATTTTTGGCACAGCGAACGCCGCCGATGCCAGCGCTCCCATCGACATGAACGGCGGCGTTCTCGAAATTCGCTCGGATTTAAGCCTGAACTTTGGCAAAAACGTCTATAACCGTGCTAGTTCCACTTACTTCACTGGCCCGGCGGTCGGCGGATCCAACGTCAACGGCACTACCACGCTTGGGACTTTTCGAGTGGCGGCAAACACCACTGCCACATTCAACAGCCGCAACGGCTACGGCTTCACTTTCGGTGCCTGGACGCAGGAAAGTTCAACCGATCAAAACACCATCACCAACAACATGGGAGGAACACTGACCTTCAATGGCAATGCCTGGAACAACAGCGACGGCAGTGCCCGCACTCTGACCATCGGAGGCGGCGGCAACACCATCATCGGTGGCAGCATCAACACCAGCGGCGCTGGCGTGAAAACCCTCACCAAAACCGGGGCTGGCAGTCTCACCATCGCGGGCACTGCCACGACCTTGAACGGAAACGTGAACATCCAGGGCGGTACCGTCGTCATCACCGACTTCCGCTCCCTGAACAACAACACAGCGGCCATTGTGCTCGGGAATGCCACTACGACAGGCGGCAACCTTATGATCGGTGGGACAGGTGCCGCCGCTACCATCGCCGGGCTCACCACCAGCAAGGCCATCACGCTGAACACCACTTCAGGGGCCAATTCCATCTACGCCAACCAGACCGGGGTCAACCCAGTGATCCTAAACGGGGCGATCACCAAGATCGCCGCTGCGACGACAGGTGCGCTAATTTTAGGTGGTACGAGCACGGCTGACAATATCGTCAATTCCATCATCCCTGTCGAAACCACACCCAGCACAGGGGGCGTTACGAAAGTCGGCACCGGTACCTGGGTGCTCGCTGGTGCCAACACCTACGCCGGCACCACCACCATCCAGAACGGCATCATGAAACTGAGAGCCACCGCTGGCGCCTCGGATGTGATCAAGTCGGCTGCCTCCAATACCATCGTTTTCAGTGCCGACTCTGTCACTCAGTCTGCCGGAGGCGTCTTGCAGTTCACCGGCTTCCTTGACACGGTGACCACGGAGACACTCGGTGCTCTGACTCCCACCGCTGGTGCGGGTAACATTATTGTCACGGCCAACGGTGCCGCCACCACCCTCACGTTCACCTCGTTGGGCACGAGAGGTGCGGGGGCTTACATTAATTACGCTCCTGATGCCTCCAGCACGATTGCCTTCACCGCGCTACCCACGGTGACCAATGGCATTCTGGGTGCTGCGTCCGCATCCGCTTTCCAAACTTACAATGGCGTCGATTGGGCGGCGCTCAGCGGCAGTAATGTGGCGCAGTTTACAGGTTACACCGTCAATGCCTTGCCAGCCTCTGGGACTGGCGGCGCGGCCGTCAATTATTCGCAGAGTGTGAGTGCTGCCACGAGTGGAACAGCATCCATCAATACCCTGAAGCTGATCGGTGGAGGCGGTAACCCCACCATCACTCTTGGCGGGCTGCTTACTCTCACCGGCCGGGCCATTCTCTTTGATAACTCCGCTGGTGTTGGAACCATCACTGGCAGCCAGTTGGGCGCGGCCGCGACTGAAGTCCACATCATCACGAATGGCTCATTCTCGGCTAATGGAGGCATATCCGGTGTGTCCCTCTCGTTGGGAAATGCGCTTACCATCAACTCCCTGATCGGCAGCACCACCGGTTCGCTCACCAAGTCTGGTTCTGGGACGCTGATCGTCGGCGGTAACAACACCTTCACTGGCAACGTCATCATCAACGAGGGAATTGTTCAACTTTCGGGCGGCACGGCCACGCTCGGCGTCAACAGCACAGCCGCCAACCTCACCACGCTCCGCCAGGGAGTAACGCTGGACATCAATGCCGCCGGAGCCTCCCAGACCATCAACGTCGGTGCGCTGGTGGGAGCGGGCGTCATCACCAACAGCGGCGCTGGTGTGGGTACAGCGGGCACCATCTCTTTCGGGCGCAGCACCAGCACGGGCACCACGGTATTCTCTGGCGTCCTTCAGGATGGTGTTGGCGCCGGGGGCGGAGTGCTGAATGTGACGGTGGACGGCACCACCGCACGCACACAGGCATTCCTCGGGCAAAGCACCTACACAGGTGTCACCACCATTGCCACTGGAGCCCAGCTCACGGTGAACACCCTGGCCAACGGGGGCAGTGCGAGTGGTATCGGAGCTTCCAGCAATGCGGCGGGCAATCTCATTTTCAACGGTGCCGCTCCTACCCTCATTTATCAGGGAAACCTGAGGAATGGCAGCCTGAATCTCGGCTCCACCTCCGCCACCACGGACCGGCTCTTTACCGTCTCTGGCAGTGGAGCCGTTCTCTCTAGCACTGCCGGCAATAACAACGCCATTGTCTGGAGCAACACCGGTGCCATCGCGCATGGGACAAATGCGAACCGCACCCTCACCTTCACCGGTACCTCTCAGGGAGACAACACCTTCAATCCCCAACTCACGGATAGCATAGGATTCACCACCAGCGTGACGAAGACTGGCACCGGGATCTGGCGTTTGGGCAACAGCAACAACATCTACAGCGGCGCCACCACGATCACCCAGGGCATTCTAATGGCTGTCGATGGAGCAGGGTTGTCTGCAAGTTCCAACCTTGTGTTTGACGGCGGCACTCTCTACAGCAGTGGGAATTTCACCCGAAACATCGGCACGGGTGCAGGGGAAATGCAGTTCGCGGCCCCGGCCAATGCCAACGAAGCGGAGTTCATTGGTGGTTTCCTCGGGGGTGACAGCAAATTGACGGTTGATTGGGCGGGAACTCCTGTCTGGGGGGCGACGTCTGGTTTCATTTCGACGCGTAATGGGCTGATTCTGAATGGTTCACAGGCGCGTGCACAAGGGGCCACCGGCTCGATTGCACTCTCCGAGGTGGAGATCGCAGGTGATTTTTCACTGGGGACGGCTGCGGCAACCGGCAAGACCATCGCCGTGACCACCGCCAGCAGCAGCGCCACCGGAACCGTCACCACTGGGGACACCTCGGGGCTTGTGGTGGGGCAGTCCATCACAGGTCCCAACATCGCCTCGGGCGCCTATATCGTGAGCATCAACAGCGCCACACAGTTCACCATGAGTGCCAACGCCAGCGCGGCGACGGCGACGAACCGCGATTTGATCGCCAACAATCTGCGCACGATCCGGGTGGACGACAACACAAACACCGGAGCTGACACGGCCACCATCAGCGGCGTCATTTCGGCGGGCGACTCCGTTACCGGATTACGCAAGGTGGGCAATGGCATTCTAAAACTCACTGGAGCGAACACCTATGAAGGCGAGACCAATATCAACCAGGGCACTTTGGCGGTCACCTCCCTTGGACTCAGCGGTTTGGCGGGAACCTCCAGTGTCGGTGCGGTTACGGTGGCTGCTTTCGGTAACGCGAATGCCGTCACCCTTGGGAACGGCGGAACCGGTGCTGGCATCCTCCAATACATCGGGGCAGGTGAAACCAGTGATAGAAAAATACGCCTCAACAGCACCACCGGAAGCAATCAGATTCACTCAGATGGTTCGGGGCCGCTCATCCTGACCAATGTGGCCAACGACATGGCTGCTGGAGCCAAGACTCTCCTTCTCCGAGGCACCAACACGGCCGGGAATATGATCACCAACCAGCTTTTAGACCATGGGGGTGCCCTAGGCGTTGGTGTGGATGGCAGCGCCACCTGGATCCTCACGGGAGACAACACCTATTCGGGCACCACCACGGTCAGTGGTGGCGCTCTGGGCATCGGTCACGACAACGCCCTTGGCACGGGTGCCGTGGTGCTTAGCAATACTACTGGAGGAACTGTTTTTGCTTATGGTGGTGATCGCGTCATTGGCAACGCCATTTCTGAGGCGAATTCCACCGGTGCCGTCACCTCCTTTAGTGGTGACCACAGCCTGACGTTCACCGGTGCCTGGACCAACCCGACGAGTTCCGCGTCCGGGCGCTTCACCCGCAACAACATCGTCTCCGGCAAGACGCTGACCATCAACGGCGCATACACCTTCAACGGCGTGACCACGGGCACGAACTGGAACTTCGACGGTTCCGGAGACACCATCATCAACGGCCTCATCAGTAATAGCGCGGGCACCATGGGAATCACCTACGCGGGCACGGGCAGCCTGACGCTGGGCGGTGCCAACACCTACAACGGCACCACCACCCTCGCTAACGGCACCATCAGGCTTGGCAGCAATGAAGTGATCCCCGACGGGGCAGGCAAAGGCAACATGGTGATCAATCCTGGAGCGGGTGTGACCGCCACCTTTGACCTCAATGGCAGGACGGAGACAGTCAACGGCCTCACCGCCAGTACCAACGGCACGGTTTTCATCGACAACAGCTCTGCCACCGCCGCTATGCTGACCTTCGGCGCGAATGACACTGCGGTGAACTTCGGCACCGGAGCGGGCACCTATTCCATCACCGATTCTGGCGCGGGGGCGCTCTCGATCGTAAAAGTGGGCACGGGAATAGCCAACATCGGAGGCGGGACAGGTGCCACCACGCTGGACTACTCGGGTTCCACCTCGGTCAATGGAGGGATCTTGAACATCGCTTCGGCCTTGACCGGCACCACCGGCATCTCAGTGGCGGGAGGTGCGACTCTGAACTTGTTCAACGGTCTCGCTGACAACCTAAGCGCGCTCACGGCTCTCAATCTAGGCAGCGGAGCCGGCACCACGACACTCGGATTGAATCTGGGGACATCCACGGCGGCTTCTGACCGTCTCGGCATCGGCGGGGCAGCCGTCACAGCCAACACCATTCAGCTCGACATCGTCGCCCTTACGGGATTCGGAACCTCGCTGACGTACGATCTGATCACGGCGGGCAGCGGACTGAGCGGCGGAACTTATACGCTGGGCAACCGGCCCGGGGGATACACCTACTCTCTGACGACCTCTGACACGTTGGTGCAGTTGGGATTGACCGCCATCGCGGACGGCGATCTCTACTGGCGGGGTGATCTGAGCGGCAGTTGGTCACAGATCAGCGGTGCCAACTCCAACTTCTCAACGGACCTCGGCGGCACTCTCGATCCAGGGGCTTCGCCAGGGGCGGGGAACACAGTGATTTTCTCCGCCACCGCCGCGCCGTTTACTTCGACCACCGTTATCAACACCACGCTGGACAACAATTTCTTCATCAATGCTCTGGAATTCACTGCCAATCCCATGGGGATCACTTCCGTCACGCTCGCTCCGGGAACGCTCGCGTCCAATACCCTGACGATCGCGCCTGCATCATCCACGGAGGGGATTGATGTCGCCGACAACGCCGGAGCCATCACCATTAGCGCTCCGGTGGTGGTGGGAGCGGCCCAGACCTGGAATGTGGCCGGCACCGGCGCCAACGGGTCTTCGCTCACCTTGAGCGGCACTGTGTCGGGAACGTCAAACCTTGTGAAATTAGGAGCGGGCATACTGACCCTTTCCGGGGATTTTACCGGCTTCTCAGGAGGCATCGCGATCAATGGCGGACTTGTCAATGTCGCCAGGACCGGCACGTTCACGATGTCGAATCTGATCACTGGGACGGGATCGCTGACCAAGAGCGGCACCGGAATCATGACATTGAACAACAATGCCAACAGCTTCGCTGGAGATGTCACCCTTTCTGGCGGCACGCTGGAGTTCACCACCGTTACTGATATCGGCGGCGCGGCCAGCAGCCTCGGCCAGGGCGGCGGAATCACCCTATCAGGGGGCACGCTGAGCTTCATAGGTGGCACGAGCCAGTCAACCAACCGACTGATCACGACCACCGCCTCGTCCACCCTCTCGGCCAATGGCACTTCGGGGGCCAGCATCACCTACTCGGGCGCCATCACACAGGCCACTAACAATGCTCTGACCCTCACTGGCACCGCAGGCAGCGAGGGCGTCATCACCGGCGGCATCACCCATCTGGGCACGGCGGCGGATTTGAATGTGAACTCAGGCACCTGGACACTGAGCGGAACTGCCAGCATCATTGCAGATGACGTCATCGTGACCGGCAGCAGCGCGGTTCTGAACCTCAACAGCACGGGTGTGCTGACTGGAATCGCCGGCAACACGACCAGCAATGGTTTGTATGCCCGCACAGGAGCCACCATCAACCTGAATGCCGCGAACGCCTATGGCAGCGGTCTTGAGTTCATCCTCCTTGGCGACAACTCCGTGGGCGGCGCGACCCTGAACACCAACACCCACAACATCACCACTCCACGTCTGGACCTGGGTCAAGGCACCAGCGGCTTTACCGCCTCGATCATCGGTTCTGGCACCGTCACGGTGGGAACGAGCATCAATCTTTACCAAGGAACGGTTTCCGCCGGTCTGGCGGGGGCCGGTGCCATCCTCAAGGGATTTGGACAAACAGTGACCCTTTCTGGCAACAACAGTGGTCTGACAGGCACCACTGCAGTGCGCGTGGACAACGGTGTTTTGGAGCTGAACTACGTCACTAGCAACACCACCAAGCTGCGGGCCGCAACCGGGCTCGACATGCGTGGCGGCACGTTGTTGATCACCGGCAGCGACACCGCGGCCACCAGCCAGACCGTGGCCTCCCTCACCCTGGGTGCTGGTGGCAGCAGTGTCATCCAGATCAATCCAGGCGCCGACCAGGGCGCGGTTCTCAATGTGAATGCGATCACACGGGCAGTGAACGCCCAGGATGGCACGATCCGCTTCATACTGCCCTCTGGTGTCCAGAGCGCCAGCAATGGCATCACCACGGACACGCTCAACACGCTGGGGGTCGGAACCAACGCGATTCTGGGCGGCTGGGCCACTGTGGACAATGGCAGCGGCGTGTTTTTCGCCGCCAACGCCACGAATGCCGTTGATGGCAATGTCGTCGCCGCCAGCACCATTTTGCAGGATGCCGTGGGCGCATGGAGCGCTGGCGCCAATATCAGCGACTCCACCGGCTTTACCGGAACCGTGTCGAGAGCTTATATCAACAGCCTGCGCTTCAACGCCGCTTCCGGTTCGGATTTGAATCTTGCCGACACAGGCGCCGGTGTTCTGAGCATTGCCAGCGGTGGCATCCTCGTCACCAGCAATGTGACCGGTTCTTCCGCCGGTATCTTGGGTGGGAGCCTGGTTTCAGGCGCGGTGGCGTCAGGAGTGCCGGAACTCATCATCACTCAGGACAGCTCTCAGGTGTTTGAAATTGGCGCCCGCATCAATGGTAGTCATTCCGTCACCAAGTCCGGGGGCGGGACACTTCTCCTGAGCGGCACCAACTATTTTAGCGGTTACCTCGAATTGCAGAACGGCATTGTTCAGGTCAGCGGCGGCAATGCCATCGGAGACAATTCGCTCGTCACGCTCGCGACCAACCGCAACACCACGCTTCAGCTTCTGGGGGATGAAACGATCGGTCGGTTGCAAGGGGGGCAGCGCGCCACCGCCGCAGATTATGGCACCGTGGCAGTGGGCGCCCACACGCTGACGATCAATCAGAGCGCCAGCACCACTTACTCCGGGCTCTTCACCGGATCGGGGACGATCGTCCTGAACGCTGGAAGCACCGGCAACCTCAACTACAACGGGCAGACCAGCACCGGGCTCTTCACCGGCTCGGTCATCGTCAACGGCGGTTTGTTCCAGATCAGCGGCGACACGGCCCGCCTCGGCTCTGCCACCGCCTTCACGATCAACGGTGCCGGAAATTTCCTGCTCGACAACGACGCGGCGGCAAACACCACGGACCGCATTAGCGACACCGCCACCTTCACGCTGAACTCCGCTGCCGGAACATTCAGCGGCCAGACCATTGTGCGTGGACTGGCGAATCGTAACAACGACAACGACGATGCCGTCGAGACCATTGGTCTTACCACATTCAACAGCGGTGCCAGCTACCTCAGCCTGGAAGCCAGCGGCGGCACGTCCGCCCAGGCCCGCATCATCTCCGCCGGATGGGCGCGGAACAATGCCGCCACCGTGAATGTGCGCGGACGCAACCTCGGCGGCACCTCCGCCGAGCGGACGCAGTTCAAAGTGGCGGACGCCAATGACGCGGCCATGATCGCCGCCAACGTTGGTGGCGGCGGAGTCATCGGTGGCACGGCCAAGAACGTCAGCATCATCCCCTGGGCAATCGGAGAGACCCTGACCGGTGGTTTGGCCGATGGCAACATGGGCAACACCTTCCTGTCGTATGTGGACAACCGCGGCTTCGTTGCCTTGAACCTTGCCAATGAGTTTTCCACCTTCGGCTCGGCCGCCTTGGGCCACAACGTCCGCGAGTCGCTCGGCGTGGACCTCACTGGCATTGCCGGAACCTCGATCAACTCGTTGATCCTCGACAACACCGCCATTGCGGGTCTCGATGTCACCGGCAGCGGCGCGGGCCAGACCTTGGCCGTCACCAGCGGTGCGATGATGTTCACCGTCACTGGTGGTGTGGCCAGCACCGCCTATGACACCACCCTCGGCGGCTTCGACAGCGGCATCACCGTGGGCGGCACCAACGAATACTTGTTCTATGTGGTCAATCCCTCCTCGGCTGCCACCACTTCCACCCTGACGGCCACCATCGCCTCGCCCCTGACTTCGGCGGCAGACATTACCAAGTCCGGTCGCGGCACACTGGTGCTTACAGGCGTCAACACGGCTGGCGGGGGTGCGCGGAGGATCACTATCAATGAAGGCACGCTAGAGATTGTCGATCTCGACAACATCGGGGGTAACACAGGTTCCTTGGTCTTTGCCGGCGGCACCTTGCGCTTGGGCACCGGCTTTGCGGATGACATTTCCACGCGAACTATCAACTTCCTTGAAGGTGGTGGCACCATTGACACTCAGGGTGCGAACTACACCCTCGCCAACAGCGTGGGATCGGGGGTCGGCGGTCTGACCAAGTTCGGCACGGGCACCCTCACCTTCGCGGCCAATGCCGCCTACACCGGCACGACGACGGTGGCAAACGGTCGCCTCGTGCTCAATGGCGGGGGTAACAACCGCCTTTCTAATTCGGCGGCCTTGGTGGTCGGCAGTGGCAGCACTTCCGGTGTGGTGCAGTTTGGAGATCTCATCAACGGTGCCTCCAATCAAACCGTGTCCTCTCTGGCCACCTCCGGCACGGGCACGACCAACGCCATCGTGGGTGGTAATGCCGCCCTGTCCACGCTCACCGTTGATCAGGGCATCGCCACGACTTATGCAGGTGCCATCGGTGGTGCGGGCACGAACGAGAACAACATCGCCTTGGTGAAAGCGGGCGGCGGCATCCTGACTCTGACGGGCACCAGCACCTTCACCGGTGGCATCGCCATCAAGGCGGGCATGCTGGCTGTTGGCAATTCGGCGCTCGCGCTCGGAGATGCCAGCAACGTGATCACCCTGGGAGACACCGCAGGCTCTGCCGATGCCACGTTGAACCTCCAAAACACGCATACCTATGCCAATGCGATCAATGTCATCGCCGGCAGCTCAGGGGCGCTGACACTGCTCGGAGGCAATGCGACAACGGGAGCGCCGACACTGAGCGGCGCGATCACATTGAACAACAACCTCTTCATCGCCAAGCAGGGCACCACGGGGGCATTCACCTTGAGCGGCGGCATCACCGGCACGGGAAATGTCGTCATCGAGAACATGGGGACCACGGGTACGATTGCGCTGACGACCAGCGCGGTGAATCACATCGGTTCCCTCACCCATTACGGTTACGCCACCGGTACCACCACCATCAGCGCCGACATCGGGGCCAATCTCACGGCCATCATTCAGAACAGCGCGACCGCTGCGCTGACCCTGAGCGGGGCGAACATCGCTTACACCGGTCCGTGGGCGGTGAACGCGGGAGTATTGAATATCACCGGTGTGCTGAACGCGTCAGGACTCGTGAAGAATGGTGCCGGCTTGCTGACGATCAGCAATGTTGGCAATGCGACGACTTTGGACACCAGCGCGGCACAGGCGATTGTCATCAATGGCGGCACGGTGGAAGTCCAGGGGGCCACCGGAACGGCTTTTGAAGCGCTGGGCACGGGTCCGGGATCAGTGGTAGCCGACAACATCGTGATCGCTGATGGAATTCTGAGCCTCAATCTCACCCAGGCAGTTTCCACCTTTAGCTCGAATCGCGGCATTGTCATCGGTGCCGCCACCGGCAGTGGCACGGGCACCATCAGTGTGGCCAGTGGCAAGACCGTCACCTATGGCGGCATCATCGCGGACAACGGCACAGGCGCGGACGGATTCACCAAGGCCGGGGCGGGCACACTGATTCTCACAGGCCAGCAAACCTACACTGGCACGACAACCATTGCCGCGGGTGTGCTTCAGCTCTCTTCCACATCGAGTGGCACGGCGGGCAGCATCCTGGCTGGCAGTGGTTCCGCTGTCGTCCTGGCGGGAGGCACGCTCAACCTCTTCCATGATGGCGATGGCACCAGCGGGTTTGAAAACATCACCTATGGCGACAACGTGACCGTCACGGCGAACAGCACCATCGCGGTGAACCGTTCCGCGCTTTCCTACGCGCCTTATTTCATCACCGCGGCCAACAAGACCATCCGCCAGGACACACTCACCATGAGCAATGGTGCCACGCTCACCGTGACCAACAGCAACGGCTATGGCCTGGAGTTCACTGGAGCGACCGATTTGGGGGCTGCCGCGCCAACCTTCAGCATCGGCACGGCCAACACGTCCCTGCAAATCCCGGGACTCGTGCTTTCCGGCGTGGTGAGCGGCTCGGCTGGCATCACCAAGGCGGGCAATGGCACACTGAAGCTGGCCAACACGGCCAACACCTTCACCGGTGACATCAACATCACGAACGGTACCGTGGAAGGCGTGGCGGATGCTTCCTTCGGGAATGCGGCCAACAACATTCAGATTGGCTCTAATGCCGCCGGCGAGGGGCTGCGCATTTCCGGCACTTTCGCCACCAATCGCATCATCAGTCTCACTGCGGCCAGCAGCGGCATTGACGTCACAGGCAGCAACACCTTCACCCTGAACAATGCCTTCGCCTTCGCCACCGCCACGAACGCGCTCGCCAAGAATGATCTGGGCACTCTGGTGCTCACTCAGGCACAGAGCGGCTGGAATGGGGTGATGACGATCAACCAAGGTGTGCTGCGTATCAAGGACGCTGGCGCCTTGGGCACCACGACCGGGCACACCACCTTCGGCAACGTGGGCGGGGCGCTCGAGATCGACGGTGGCCTCACCGGCATGACGATCGTTGAGAATTTCACCTTTGCCTCGGGTGACGATCTCACCACCGCAGGGGTGAACGGTGGTGGTGCCATTCGATCCATCAGCGGTGCCAACATTCTTTCCGGTACCATCCTTCTCAATGCGGCATCAGGAACGGATAGCACCAATCGTGCGGCCACTTTCACGGCGGACTTGGGTGCCAGCCTGGAGATCGCCGGTGTGGTGACTGGCAATGTGGGCAATGGTGCCGCCCGAGATTCATGGATCGGTCTGGGTGGAGCTGGCGACGGCATCCTGAGCACCGCCATGGTGCTGGGGGGCACGCTTGGAACCAATCGCTTCTTCTCCATTAACAAATTCGGCACCGGCACCTGGACGATCACCGCCGCCAATGCCCATCCTGGCACGCGTGTCATCATCAAGGAGGGCACCCTGGTGCTCAGCGGCGCCGGCACTCTGGGCACGCCAACGGCAGGCCAGGAGGCCACACCCACGGTTTATCTGAACCCCACGGGCGAGCTCAAGCTCGACAATGTCGGCGCGGATGTGGACAACCGCCTCAGCGGTCGTGCTCTCAATGTCTCTGGAGCGGACGTCACGATTCTCGGCAACGCCGCCGGCACCACGGAAACGGTGGGCGTGTTCACCCTGCGCGAAGGGCTTTCCATCTTCACCTTGGATGCTGATGTTGGCGGACAATTGAATTTCGCCACCGGTGCGCTCACCCGCTCCATCGGGGCCACGTTGCTCATTCGTGGGGACCAGTTTGGCTCTGCGGCGGCGGCCGGGGTCTCTACCTTCACCGGCAGCAGTTACGCCTACATCGGCCAGACCGGTGCTGCCGGCACCACGAACAAGGGCATCCTGCCCTGGGCGCTGGGAGACACCAGTCTTACCGGCCTGGGCGTCGGCTTTGTCACCTCTGACACCACTGCCAACACCGGGACTTCCATCCTGCGCCTGCTTGCTCCTTCTGAGCAGACGACCGACTTTGGCACCGCTGGAGCCAACGTGAACCTGACCACGACAGAAGCGCTCAGCACCCTCGGCACATTCAACTCGCTGCGACTTGGCAGCGGCGGCGGAGTCCTCCTCAACTATGTGCCCCTCACTCTGGACAGCGGCGGCCTGCTCACTCTCACCGGCAACAATGGCATCACAGGCTTCAGTGGTGTCAGCTATTTGAGCACAACCGCCAATGCGGAGCTGATCCTGCACACCGTGGGTGATCTGACACTTGCGGTGCCGATCGCGGCAACGACCGGCACCCTGACCAAATCCGGCGCCGGGACACTGACCCTCACGGCGGGAAACACCAATCACGGCACCGTTTACGTGAACGATGGCATCTTGAAAATGGGAGGTGGAGACCAGACTATCCTCCCAGGCCGCAGTCTTCAGCTCAACCATGGCGGCAGTCTGGATCTGAACGGTACGGTGCAGCAGTTCAACATTCTGGAATCACGTCTGACGGCCGTGCTCGCCCAAAATGACCTGTTCCCGGGTGACACAGGCGGCAAGGTGGTCAACACGGGCGTTTCCCAGGCGACACTGGTCATCGGCGGATCTTCAGGCTCCAGTGTGACCTTCACGGGTTCCATCGAAGGCAACATCGCCTTCACCCGCAGCCAGGCTTCGGCCACTTTCTCCGACTGGAACCTCTATTCGGAGATGACCTACACCGGAGCCACGCTTTTTAGCGGCGGGCGCACTCAACTGCTCGTCGAGGGCAGCCTGCTGAACACGTCCTCGGTCGAAATCGCCGGCGCCACGCTGCTGTATAGCGGCAGTAACGCCAACACGGACTTCAAAAACATCACCAATAGGATCAATGACACCGCTCCGGTGACCTTGCGCGGTGGTGCCTTGCAGTTCAACACCACGGCCTCTCTCATCACCACGGAAACCATGGGAGCCATCACTCTGGCAGGAGGTCACAACTTCATTTCGATGACCGAGGGCACCACCCGTGTGAACCTCTGGGATCTCACCGCCGCCAGCCTCACCCAGGCGGCGGGTTCCCGCGCCACGATTCGCTTCAGCGGCATCGACGCCACGCCGAATGACGACTCCCGTCTCTTCCTCACCTCCGCGCCGGTTTTGACGAACAACATCATCGGTGGCTGGGCTGTCTTTGACCGTGAATTCGCCAGCTATACTGCCGGTCAGGGGGTTGGCGGGCTGGGTGTGGTTCCCGTCAATGGCTACGCTGGCTACTCTCCCAGCCTGATCAATGACGGCATTGCCACAGACAACATCCGCATCGCTCTCCCTACGGCCGGCTCCACCACGTTGCTGACTGGAGATCGTGTCATCAACAGCCTCAACCTCAACGGCGCTGCCAGCTCCACGGGCAACAGCACCCTCGATCTCGGCGGCAACAGGCTCACGCTGGTCAGCGGCGGCTTGATCGCCTCCAGTGCCACCAATGACCGAGTCATTCACATCATCAATGGTGATCTGACCGCCGGGGGGGTTGACACAGGGGGCGATCTTTACCTGAACACCGCCAATCTTGTCGCCACAGATATGGTCAATCGGGATGTGAACGTGTCTGCCAACATCGTGAACAACGGAGCCGGGGCGGTGTCCTTGGTGATCAGTGGCGATGACGGTCGTGGCACCGGTCTGGACGGCTTGTTGAGCGGCTCTTCGGTCAACCTCACTGGTAGCAACACTTACACGGGCGGCACTTGGGTGAATTCCGGGCGCGTTATCCTCAACAATGGCAGCGCCAACGGCACCACCTCCACAGCCACCGGCACTGGCGACTTGACCATCTCCGGCGGTGCCAGCACCAATGGCAACACCTACCAGGAGTTCCGTACCAGCGTCATTCTGGGCGGGGCGGACCAGATCGCCCACAGCGCCACGGTGAATCTCAACGGCTCTGCCAGGTTGAATCTCAACGGCTTCAATCAGACCATCGCCAATCTGGTCATCAACAACACGGGCGGGCACAACCCCGAGGTCACCACCGGTGCCGGCACCCTCACCATCACAGGCAACAGCATCACCGCCAGTGGTCAGAACGCCAGCAGCAGCGCCTTCTCCGCCATCAACGGCAAGCTGGCCCTCACTGCAGCCACGACCACCTTCACGGTCAATCCCATCACCTGGAACAGCGAGATTCTCAACCCCATCGCCCCCAACCTGACGATCGGCGCGGTCATCGAGGGCACGGATCTCGTCAAGGCCGGCAACGGGGTGCTTCGCCTCACCGGCTCCAATGCCTTCACCGGCAACTTTGACCTCCAGGCAGGCGGGCTTGCCCTCGGCAGCAACAATGCTCTTTCCACCGGCGTGCTCACCATTGGAAACGGCACCTTCCTGACCTCCACCGCGGACAACCGCATCATTGCCAACGCCTACGTCATCAGCGGCACTTTTGCGCTGCGTGACGCCTTCAACCTCACCCTCAACGGCAACACGACCCTCGCCGCCGGACAGCGTGGCATCTCGGTGGATCTCGTCGGCAAAGTTCTCACTCTTGGTGGGGTCATCAGTGGGGATGGAGGCATCAACAAGACCGGGGACGGCATCCTGCTGCTCAACAACGCCAGCTCCTACGCTGGTGCCACCACGGTCAGCGATGGCATTCTGCGTTATGGCGTGGTCAATGCCCTACCCACTGCCGGGGCCGTCACGGTGCTCGAAGGTGGCTTGCTGGACATCACTTTGGGCGGTTCTTCCATCACGATTGGTTCCCTGGCCGGCACCAGCGCCTCGCAGGGCGGTGTGGTCTTCCACGGTGCCACCAGTGGCACGGCCACTTTGACGGTTGGCGGAGACAATACCAACACCGCCTTTGGCGGCGTCATCGCCAATGCGGCGGGTTCCACCCTCAACCTGACCAAGGTCGGCACAGGAGCGCTCACCCTCGGCGGCGCGAATCAATACAATGGTGCCACCACCATTGAAGACGGGCGTCTCGTGATTCTCTCGGTGGCAGGCGGCAGCGCCCTCGGCAGCAGCCAGAGCCTTGTCTTTGGCGGCATCACCACCTCCGGCATCCTCCAATTGGGTGACGGCACTGGCGCGGTGAGCAAGACCTTCACCGGTATTTCCAGCCAGGGCAGCGGCACCGCCAGCCAGATCGTCTCTGGCAACGCCGGGATGGCCACCCTCACGTTTGACCTGGCCACCACGAGCACCTTTGTCGGTAACATCGGCGGTGCCGGGAGCAACGAGGCCAATTTGAACATCGTCAAAAACGGTGCGGGCGATCTCGTCATCTCCGGCTCCGGGACCAGCCTGTTCAGCGGCACCACGGCTCCGGGACCAGCCTGTTCAGCGGCACCACGACGGTGAGCGCGGGCAAGCTGTTCATGGACACTGTTGGCGCCTTCTCCGCCACCACCGCCGGGCTGACCTTGGCCGACGGCACCGAGTTCGCCTTGCGCGGCACCACCTTGAACACCGTCAGCAGCTACGGCTTCTCCGGCACCGGTAATGTCATCACCATCGGCTCCACCACCGGCGCCACGCTGGGCTTCGGCCTCGACGGCACTGGCAACTCCCAGTTGAACCTCGCCACCGGCCAGACCATGGACGTCAATGGCACCCTGACCACAGCCGTTTATGTCAACAGCGCGCCGGTGGCCGGACACAAGTATGTCCTGATCAACGGCACGGACGCCAATTCTCTGAGTGGCAACGGCGGCGTGTTTGAGCTCAACCCTGTGATCTTCAACGGTGGCAGCTTCACCTACGCGCTGAGCTTTGACAGCGGAGTTCACAGCGGTGGCGCACAGCAGTGGGTGCTGACTCCGACCGCCCAGCCTGCCCTGGCCGATGTGTGGTGGAAGGGCGATCTCACCGGAATCGCCACAGGCGTCTGGTCCGCCACGCTGACCTCGGGAACCGGCTCCCCTTCCAACTGGGCGGCTGAGGCCGATGGCTTGGTTGATGCGCTCGTCCCTCCGGATCAAAACTCCATCGTCCACTTCAGCGCCACCGGAGCCGCGAATTTCGCCACCACCCTGGGTTCAAACATGACCATCCAGGCCCTCATTTTCCACACTGGCAATGCGGCAACCACCATCGGCAGCTCCAACGGCGTCAATACACTGACACTGGGCAACACCTCCGCCGCAAGCGGTCTGACCCTTCAGACTGGCGTGGGTGATGTCGGCATCAGCGCCATCGTGGCGCTGGCGCAGAACCAGTCCTGGAACATCGAGGACAGCGCCCGGGTGCTGAATCTGTCCGGCGGACTGCTTGGCACAGGAATGACCCTCACCGTCAATGACGCCATCACCAATGCCGGCACCCTGCTCTTCTCCGGTGCCGCCGCCACCATGACCGGAACACTCGCCATCAACGCCGGCACCCTGGCCTTCACAGACACTGGCAGCCTGAACTCCGGCCTGAACGTGGTGCTCGGCACGGTTTCGGCTTCAGCCACTCTGCTCGTCGGTGGTGCCACGGCGGCCACGGATGTGATCATCGGCGGCCTGGGCAATGGCAGCTTTTCCGGCAGCCGGGTCATCGGCGGCAACGCCACGGCCTCCACGCTGACGATCGGCTCCACCTCCGGCTCTCACACCTTCAGTGGTGCGTTGGGCGGAGCGGGGGCCAATGAAAACAACTTCAACCTCGTTAAGGCGGGTGCTGGCACTCAGATCCTTGACGGTGCGCTCACCTACACCGGAACCACGCTGGTCCGCGCTGGTACCCTTCAGCTAGGAACGAGCAGTTCTTTTGTGCCTGCTGCCACGATCTCGGTCCTGGCCGATGCCGGTGCCACCGCCGTTTTCGACATCAACGGCAAGTCCTTCACCACGGTGGGCGACCTGACGCTCGGCGGCGACGGGGCGGGTTCCATTGCCCAGATGGTGGATACTGCGGTCAGCAAGGGCACGGTGACACTCGCTGGCAACATCCTCTACAACGGCAGTCTGAACGGGGCAGGGGCCGTTCTTGGTGTGAATCTCTCCCGCGTTGGCGGTCTTACCATCACCAGCCAGGATTCCACCAACAGCACCAGTGAGCTGACGCTCAACGGCACACTGACCGGCACCGGTTTCAGTGACACGCTTCGTCTGACCTTCACCGGCGCTGGCAACACCATTGTCAATGGCGCGATCTCCATCACCGGCTCTGCCTCAGACATCCAGATGACCGGCACCGGCCAGCTTACACTCAATGCCGCGACGAGCGCCGTCGATGACTGGCTCATTGGCGGCGGTGTGGTCAATGCCATGGCGAGCAACGCGTTGAACGCCACAGATAACGTGGTGATCACCGGCACCGGCACTCAGGGGTCGGTTGTGGTGAACATCGACGGCACCGCAGGTGCCAGCGGAGTTCACCAGGGAAATGACTTCTACATTCGCGGAGGCGCTCATGTGAACGTGCTGGTCAATAACGGCATCAGCACCGGCACCGATCAGTTGCTCATTGGTGATTCCGGCTCCAACTCGGCGGCTGCAGCCGGCTTGTTGAATCTCGTCAATGCCAACATTTCCCCCACTAGCCTGTTGCTGGGAACCACTGGCGGTCAAATCGGCATCATCACTGGCACGGGAACTCTTTCCACCACCGGCAGCAAGGAGCTTCGCAACGGCACCATCGGTGAGGGCATCACCCTGGGTGGGAATGGCGCCATCATCAAGAACGTCGTCGGCACTGTGACCTTCTATGGCCAGCGGGACGTCGCTGCCACCGGCAATGTCGAGGTCCGTGAAGGCGAGCTCATTCTCGACTACAGCCTGAACAACAGCTCAAAGATCGGCAACACACTGGTCCTCGGTATCAATTCAGCGATCACCAATCCCATTCTGACCATCAACGGCAATGCCTCTGCGGCAACGCTGCAATCGGTTGGCACCACCACGATCGCGTCCGCCTTCACAGCGGTAAATATCAACAACGGCTCAGGTCAGACCGCCACTTTGGCCCTGGGAGCCATCAGCCGTGCGGTGGTGGGCGGCGCGGTGGCCTTCCGCTACTCTTCCGCTGACGCGGTGGCCACGAGCACCGGCCCTGCTGGCACGCTTGGCTGGGCCACGGTGGGCACGGGGCTTGGACTGGCCCGTCTGGCGGCCATTGATGGTTCTGGCAACATCGTGGCCGCCTCCACCTCGGTGGCCAATGATGTGGCTGCCTGGACGAAAGGGCTGAACGTCATCAATGACGCAGCCTTCACCGGCACTGTTGGCACCTGTGAGATTGAGAGCCTGACTTTTGCCGCATCGGCGGCCTCCACCATCACCATTGGCGCCACAAACCGCCTGGTCATCAGCAGCGGCGGTATTCTGGTCTCCGAAGGGCTGGGCAATGTGAACTCGGTCATCACGGGTGGTGAGCTGGTCGGCGGCAAGAGCAGCGCCGGAGGCATCCTTGGCGAGTTGATCATCCATCAAAACAACGTGGGTTCCAGCGGCACCACAGGTCTGTTGACCATCGCCTCAAACATCGTGAACAGCAGCGGCATCACCAAAACCGGCGCGGGAACTCTGGTGCTCACAGGCAGCAATACCTTCCGGCCTCTCTCCCAAGTGTCGATCTTCGAAGGTACGCTGCGCATCGGTGGTGGAAACGCCATCGGTGACAACTCCACCGTCATGATTCGTGTGGGAGCCACCCTGGACTTGAACAACTCGGTCGAAACGATAGGCACGTTGAGCGCCGGCAACGGCACGCTCGCCCTCGGTACTGGCACCCTGACGATTAATCAGACGACCGCTGCCACCTCGAGCGCCGTTTTCACCGGAGGCAGTTCAAGCACCTTGGTCAAAACGGGCACCTCAACGCTGACCTACACCGGGACTTCGGCCGCTTTCACCGGCACGCTCCGGATTGACCAGGGCCAGCTTCTTCTCAGTGGCAACAATGCCAACTTCACGGGTGTTACGGCGATCATCTTGAACGGCGCGGGTTCGTTGAGAAACGACCAGACGAACAATATTCTTGGGGACCGCATCAAAGACACGGCCACCATCACTTTGAACAACACCAGCGCGGGTGAGGGGCTTAGATTCTTCAACAGCGATGACGGCAGCCGCTCCGAGACGGTCGGCGCTCTCACCCTGGGAGCCGGACACAACGTGATCACGGCGGAGTCCACCGAAGCCTCGGCGAACGCCTTTACTGGCAGTTGGATTTTCTCCTCGCTCGCCGCAGTCAACAACCATGCGACCTCACTGGTGCGTGGCACCGCGCTGGGATCCGGCACGGACGACGGGCGAATCCGTTTCACCGCCGCCCCGACCGGTGGCGTGGGCACCACGGCAGGTGGCGCGATCGGCACCACCAAGAACCTCATCATCCTGCCTTACCTGGTGGGGGATGTCAGTGCCTCGGGTCTGGGGAACTCGTTCGTCACATACAGGGATGCCACCAACGGCCTCCGTCCGCTGGCTGCGGCGGAATACGAGCAAGACTCCACTGCTCCGACCGCCGGAAACAATGTGCGTTACACCGCGACGACCACGATCACTGCCGCGACGGCGGTCAATTCCCTCGTGATTGACGCGACCACCGGCCGCACCATCACCGGCCCGGCCACTGACATGGAAATCACCTCCGGCGCCATTCTCTCCGCGAACGCCTCCGGCACGGTCACTCATACGATCGCGGGGTTTGGGGGCACCAATGGCATCACCACCGGCGGCGGACGTGACTACACCGTTTACGTTACCTCCGCCACGGGCACCCTGGCCATCTCCTCCAAACTCGGCAGCGCTGTCGCGTTGGTGAAATCCGGCGCGGGAATTTTGTCGCTCACCAACACGACCAACGCCTTCACCGACGTCTATCTCAACCAAGGTTCCGTCCAGGTGGACAACTTTGACAAGCTGGGAACGGGTGACCTTTACTTCTTCGGCGGCAACCTGCGTCTCGCCACCGGCTTCACGGGGGATTTCAGCGGCAAGGAATTCAAGCTCGGCTCCGGCGGTGGCGGCATCGACACCAACGGCGTCAACGCCACAGCAACCAATCTTGAGCTGAGCGGCGCGGGTGATTTCCGCAAGCTTGGCACCGGCACGCTGACCATCGGCGACTCCAGCCTGCTCTCCAACACCGGACGCTTCGTGGTAGAAGCGGGTGTGTTGCTGCTGAACAACACCCTGGGCAACTCCGTGGGAGCAGGAGGGCTTCTCATCAGCGGTGCCACACCCACTGTCCGACTGGGGGCTGGCAATCAGATTGCTGACACTGCCGCTGTGGAGATACGGCATGGCACAGGGACGCTCCAACTGCTGGACCTCAACAATTTCTCCGAGACCATCGGCAGCCTCACGATCACAACGACTTCCTCTGGCGGTGGTGTGGTGAAAACGGGAGCCACGGGTGTGCTCACTGTGCTTGGAGACATCACGATGAATGCCAATCGCGTGAATGATGGGGGCACGACTGAGTTCCAGAATCTGATCACAGGTTCGGGGGCCATTGGCACTCGAACCACTGATGGTATCCTCGATCTGGGTGGTGTCGATCGCCGTATCATTGTCCAGACCACGATCGCGGTACCGAACCGCAACGACGCGGTCATCGAAACCGTCATCCAGAACGGCGGCATCATCAAGGAAGGCGACCGCACCTTGTATCTGCGCGCGGCCAACACCTACGCCGGGACCACCACCATCAACAACGGCACGCTCAGCATCAGCAGCGCTGCCAATCTGGGGGACAGTTCCGCCACCAACACGCTGGCCATCAACCATGGTGCCACCCTGCAGAACACCGGTGCCAATGTTGATCTGGGTGGGAACCGGAGCATCGCGCTCGGCGGCATCGGCGGCATCTTGCAATCCAACGGCACCAACCGCCTGACGGTTTCCGGGGTGATTTCTGGAAACGACTGCGCGGACCTGACCGTCACTGGCCCCGGCTTGGTGGCGCTTTCTGGCACCAACACCTATGAAGGCCGGACGTTGGTCAATGGCGGCACCCTCCAGGTGGGAGTGGCTGGCGTGGGCCAGACCGGCACGGGAGTGGTCACCGTCGCCAGTGGAGCCACTCTCGCAGGTTCCGGCAGCGTCAACGGCAGCACCATCATCGGTAGCGGCGCGGTCCTCCAGGCGGGGGATGTCACCACAGTCGGCACTGCGGCAACCACGGTCACCGGGAACGGCGGCCTCATCTTCACTGCCGCCAGCAGCACGGCCCTCACGGTGGAAAATGGCGGCCAGATCCGCATCGGGATCAGCAACACCGCTACTCATCTCAGCACGGGTGTGGCGGATGCCCTGACGACGGGCACTTACACCGACGCGCTCACCTACATCGCCGCCAACGGCACGGAGTTCACGACCAACTGGAACAAGGATCCCGGCAGTGCCTCGGACATGGATTACATCAACCTGACCGGGGCAGGCTCCAATGTGAGCATCGGCACACGCGCCAGCGGCACGTTTGGGAATGGCTCCATCTTGGTTGCAGGCATCACCAGCGCACAGTTGGGCCAGGTGTTCAATCTGCTCGACTGGCAGGCTTTGACCGGCATGGGGGGCACGTTCACCACGGGTGTCCCCTTGATTTATGATGCCACGACCAACGTCATGGCCGGAGACCTGGACCTGACAGGGCTGGGAGCGGGACTGGCCTGGGATGTCAGCGCCTTCACGACCTACGGCATCCTGGTGGTGGTCCCCGAGCCCTCCCGTGTTCTGCTTATCATGCTGGGCCTCCTCGGTCTCATGTTGCGCCGTCGCCGCAGGTGATGCGGGCGGTGTTTTGGCTTTGTGCGGCGCACACTCAAGGAAAGTTTGCGTTTTCCCCGGCGTTTTGGTTAGGCTTTGGAAACCGCCCTGATCGCGCCCGTTGTTGCGCGTCTGGCGGTCTTTGAACCATCCTTATCCCATGCAAACGAACCAAAACCCAACCTCCCGCCGCACTTTCATTCGCGGCACCGTCGCCGGCGCTGCCGGACTCGTCGCCTCTCGATCCTTTTCCGCGCCCATCGGCGCCAATGGTGACGTGCGTGTCGCGGTCATCGGCTTCAACGGCCGCGGCGGCGGCCACATCAAGAGCCTGGAGGCCATCCCCGGCGTGCGCATCGTCGCCCTCTGTGATGTCGATTCCAACGTGCTCGCGAAGGGCGTTGCCAGCCAGGCGAAGAAAAACAACACCGTCACGGCTTACACCGATTACCGGAAGCTCATGCTCGACCCCGAGGTGGACGCCGTCACCATCGCCACGCCGAATCACACGCACACGCTCATCGCCATGACCGCCATGGCCGCAGGCAAGCATGTGTACGTTGAGAAGCCCGTCTGCCACAACATCTGGGAAGGCCGCCAACTCCTGAACGCCGCCGAAAAGGTCGCGAAAAAAGGCCTCGTCGTTCAGCACGGCATGCAGCGCCGCTCCTCCCCCGGCTGGCAGCAGGCCATGGACTGGGTCAAGGAAGGCCACATCGGCAAGGTCACGCTTTCTCGCGGCCTCAATTACAAGTCACGCAATTCCATCGGCAAGGTGGACGCGCCGGTCGAGGCCAAAGACGGCATGATCAAAGGCACGTTCCACGATCCACGCAACGTGAAGACGAACCCCCTTGGCGCACCCCAGGACGTGGATGTGGACTACAAGCTCTGGGCGGGTCCGCGCGGTGTCGCCCCGATGAGCCGGACGCAGTTCCATTATGACTGGCACTGGCAGTGGGCCTTCGGCAATGGCGACATCGGCAACCAGGGGCCGCATCAGACCGATGTGGGCCGCTGGGCGCTGGGCAACCCGGAACTGCTCCCCAAGCGTGTGATGAGCTTCGGCGGTCGCTGGGGTTATAAAGACGATGGCGAGACCGCGAACAACCAGATGGCCTTCTACGACTATCAGCCCGCGCCGTTCATCTTCGACAACCGCGGCCTCCCCTTGAAGGACATGGACTGGCGTCTGGAGCCGGTTTACCGCGTGAAAGGCCTGACCGCCGCCGCGCGCGTCGGCAACGTCATTCATTGCGAAGGCGGCTACGTCATCGAGGCCAAGGCCTACGACAACGAGGGCAAGACCATCATGAAGTTCGACAACTTCAATGACGGCGCGGACCACATGCTCAACTTCATCAACTCCGTGCGTGCCGGGAAGCTCATCAATTCCAACCTCCATGTCTCCCACGGCTTCCACGCCGCCTCGCTCGCCCATCTGGCGAACATCTCTTACCGCCTCGGTGTGGCCACGAGCGTCGGTGAGGTCAAGGAGCGCCTCAAGAACGACGCGGCCGGCCTGGAAACCTTCGAGCACTTCGTGCAGAACCTCGTGGACAACAAGATCGACCTCGACGTGGACAAAATCAGCGCCGGACCCTGGCTCGACTTTGATCCCGTCACCGAGAAATTCGTCGGCGAGTTCGCCGAGGAGGCCAACAAGCTCGCCACGGAGAACTATGTGGACGAGTTCAAGCTGCCGGAAGTCTAAACGTAAAACGAGTTTTCCAACTCGTTCGCACTCGACGCGGAGCCAGGAAACTGGCTCCGCGTTTGTATTTGGCCCTGATGCTGCTTCCTTCCATAGAAACCGACCACCATGGAACCTCCCACATCACTCACGCCCACGGTCAGTCAGGACGAGAAGACCCTCGGCATCGTCATGCATGTCCTCTGCCTCATCGGCTTTCCCATCATCGGCCCGCTCGTTGTCTGGCTCATGAAGAAGAACCAGAGTTCCTACCTCGACTCCCAAGGCCGAGAGCTGCTGAACTTCCAAATCACCTACCTCATCTACGGTTTCGTGGCCTTCCTGCTGTTTTTTGTGCTCATCGGCTTCGTGCTGCTGCCGGTGGTCGTCATCGCCACGATCATTCTGACCATCATCGGCATCGTCCGCGCCGCCGAGGGGCAGGTGTACCGCTTCCCGCTGACCATTCGCCTGCTGTGAGGCAAAACGGTTGCGACTCCAGTGCCGTGGTGTTAGCAGAGTGCCCCGCTTTCCCCAACCCCTCCAGATGCGTCCCAACCAACTTCTTCAAGCCATCGGTCCCGAGCTTCGTGCGCAGATCATGACCTACCTGCAGACCGAGCACCGTGCCGCCTACAAGGCCGTCATCGACTCGCTCGCCCAGCAGCGCCGCCTGCGCCCGGTTTTCGTCCTCGAAAAATCCCGCGCCAAGCAGGCCGAGTGGGTGCTGGAGCAGATCAGCACCAAGTCCAACGAGGAAGTCACCGCGCAGATCTTTCAAATTTGGCTGCTCAAAGGCCAGGCCGACATGCTCATCACCTTCCTTGATGCCGCCGAGATCGCCCATGATGGCAAAGGCGAGGTCACCGAGCTGCCTGAGGAAATCACCGACGAAAAGGCCGAGGCCTCCGTTGCAGCTCTCACCGCCAAATTTCCCGCCAAACAGGTCGCCTTGTACCTGCACATGTTCCAGCAGCAGCGTGAAGGCGGCTGGCCTTCGCTCACCAAGGCCATCGAGGCCCGTCCCGAGCTGAAACTCGAAGCCTGATCATTCCTGCCATGATGGACGCACTCGACCGCGCCATCGCCGCCACCCAGGCCCATCTTGAAAGCCTGCGGCACGCCCAGGGCCACTGGGAGGGCCATCTCAGCAGCAGCGCCCTCTCCACGGCCACCGCCATCGTCGCGCTCTCCCTCGTGGATCGCGAAAAACACGCCGCCTTCATCCAAAAAGGTGCGCAGTGGCTCTGCGACCATCAAAACGCCGACGGCGGCTGGGGCGACACCACCCTCAGCAAATCCAACCTCTCCACCACCCTCCTCTGCTGGAGCGCCCTCCATATAGGAGCGCGGATGCCCCCATCCGCATCCCACCCAGGAGGGCGGACGCCCTCGTCCGCCATCCCATCCGCCAGCACCTGGATCACCACCCAAGTCGGCTCCCTCGAACCCCAGGCCATCGCCAAAGCCGTCGTGTCCCGCTACGGCAAGGACAAGACCTTCTCCGTTCCCATCCTCATGCTCTGCACCCTGTGCGGCACCTTGGGAAACAATGGTTGGCGTCACGTCATCGCCCTGCCGTTCGAGCTTGCTGCCCTCCCACGCGCTTGGTTCGGCGCTATCGGTCTGCCCGTCGTCAGCTATGCGCTGCCAGCGCTCATCGCCATCGGCTACACCCGCTTCAAAAACGCCCCGCCCGCCTCGTGGAACCCATTGCGCTGGATTCGTGCCGTCGCCTGGCCGCGCATCCGCCCCATGCTGCAAACGTTGCAGCCATCCAGCGGCGGCTATCTGGAAGCCACCCCACTGACCAGCTTCGTCACCATGGCCCTCGCTGGGGCAGGCCAGCTTGATCATCCCTGCCTCCCCCGAGCCGTCGAATTCCTCTGCCACTCCATGCGCGAGGACGGCTCCTGGCCCATCGACACGAATCTGGCTACCTGGGGCACCACGCTCGCCATTCGTGCGCTTCCACATTCAGCCCCTTCGCCCTCCGCCCTTCGCACTTGGCTCCTTAGCCAGCAATACCACGAAACCCACCCCTTCACCAACGCCCCGCCCGGCGGCTGGGCCTGGACCGACCTCCCCGGCGGCGTCCCCGATGCCGACGACACCAGCAGCGCCCTCATCGCCCTCAAAACTCTCTCCGCCAGCGATCCCAGCCTTCGTCATTCATCATTCATCATTCGTCATTGCCTCCCCGGCATCACCTGGTTGCTCGATCTGCAAAACCGCGACGGCGGCATCCCCACCTTCTGCCGTGGCTGGGGCACACTGCCCTTCGATCGCAGCACTCCCGAAATCACCGCCCACTCCCTCCTCGCCTGGTGGACCTGGCATGACGAACTCCTGCCCGCGTTGCAAATCCGCATCGCCCAGGCCACCCAACGAGCCTTGAGCTACCTCAAAGCCTCGCAAACACCCGAACACGCCTGGATTCCCCTCTGGTTCGGCAACGAGCACACGCCGGACGAGAACAATCCCGTCTATGGCACCGCCCAGGTCATCAACCACCTCAGCGGAAACGCCCAACTGGCCGCCCGAGCACACGACCTGATCCAAACCGGCCTGACTTACCTCCACACCGCGCAAAAGCCCGACGGCTCCTTCGGCGGCGACAAAAACGCTCCCTCCACCATCGAAGAAACCGCCGTCGCCTTGCAGGCCCTCTCCCACAGGAGCGCGGATGCCCTCATCCGCATCCAACAAGCCACACAGTGGCTTTTAAACACCACCGCCCAAGGCACCCGTTTTCCCCCCGCCCCCATCGGCCTCTACTTCGCCCGTCTCTGGTATCACGAGCGCCTTTACCCCGTCATCTGGACTCTGGGTGCGCTGACATCTGCAAGAGCAGCCCTCGTGAAGCAATAAAAGTGGTCCGCACAGTCCGCTGTGCGGCGCGTGGTAGGCGTGCGGCATCCTTTGCGCATCCAGCCCCCGCAGGACAAACTGTTTCTGAATCAGCGCGTCTGTCATGACGACGAAGCCCCGCACAGAGGACTGTGCGGACCACTATTCCTTCGCCTCCGTCGGCTGTTCCACCACGCTCACCACTTCCACCGGCAGCCCACCCTCTTCCTGCTTCTCCACCGGCTGCACCTTGATCTCCACGTTCACCGGCACGGCGCGCAGGCCTTCGATGATCTTTTGCAAGCGCTCGATGGTCACGTCGGAGAGGGTCGGTTTGCTCACGGCTTGCTCGATTTTCTCCAAGCCGACCGTGAAGGCGCTCATGTGGCCGGTGATGCGGTTGATGGGGTCGTTTTCGCCTGCGCCGCCGGTGAGGAGGTTGCGTTTGAAGGTGCGCTTGATCTCGTCCCAGCGGACTTTGTCTTCTTCGGTCGCCAAACCATTGATCTCACGCCATTTCAGCAGATTCGCCTCCGCGGCACCGCTGAGCGTCTGCGCTTCACCGCGATAGTGATCGGCGATGAGCTGAGCCACCTCGGCATCCGTCATGAGCGGCAGGATCTTCTCCGCGATCTTGTTCATGTTGCGGTAGCTGCCTTGCAGCTTGAACGGCGGCTCCACGCGGTAGGCGTCTTCCATCGCCGCGCTGGCCACATACTGCTGGTTCACACGCAGGATGATCTCGCGCACATGCAGCAGCTTCTCCATGACCACGACGGCGTCATTGATCTCCTCCGCGCTGAAGCTGCTTTCAAACTCCACACCTTCCCGCGTGCCGGTTTGCGCGATCTTGAGCACGGCGAGCGCATCGGCATGACTGCGTGACGCGATCCGCGCCAGTGTGGCATTGCTGGTGAGGCCGTTCTCGATGTAGCTGTCTTTAAACACCTCCTGATGCCCGCCGAGGATGTCGCCGAGGTTGTAGGTGTCGGCGCGGTTCGCGAGCATGTCCGGCACTTGGAATTTGCCGCCGACTTCGGTGTAGGGGTTGCCCGCCATCACCACGGCGACTTTACGGCCACGCATGTCATACGTTTTGGCCTCGCCTTTGAAGACGCCTTCGATCCTGCGCGTGCCATCGCACAGCGGGATGAATTTTTGCAGAAATTCGGGATTGGTGTGCTGGATGTCGTCGAGATAGATCATGACGTTGTCGCCCATCTCAAAGGCGAGGTTCAACTTCTCGATTTCCTCTCGCGCTGACGCATTCCGCGCTTCACTCGGATCGAGCGAGGTCACTTGATGCCCCAGCGCGGGTCCGTTGATCTTGACCAGCGTGATGCCGAGCCTGCTGGCGATGTATTCCATGAGCGTCGTCTTGCCATAGCCCGGCGGAGAAATGAGCAGCAGCATGCCCATGCGGTCCGTGCGCGTGTCCTTGCCCGCCGCGCCGAGCTGCTTCGCCAAATTCGCGCCGATGAGCGGCAGATACACCTGATCAATCAGGCGATTCCGCACAAACGAGCTGAGCACGCCCGCCTTGAACTGATCCAGCCGCAGATCCTTCCGCCGCGCCTCAGCCAGCGAGTGCTTGAGCTTCTGGAAGGCCACAAACGCAGGCACGACCTCCGCCTCGTAGCGTTGCAGCCGCGTCGTGAACTCATGGTAGTCGAGTTCCATCTTCGAGTCGCTGATCCGCGCATGAGCGCCGGTTAAACCAGTGATCGTGATGCGTGAACTCGGCTCCGTCGGCGTCGCCGCTGGCGGTTGATCATTCGTGACGACCATGGCTGCCGTTTCGATCAGCACACCGCGATCCGCCGTCGGATGCAAAGCTGTGACCCACTCCAAAGCGATCTCAAATGCCAGCAACGGCTGCGCAGCCAGCGCTGTGAGCGTCTCCTCAAAATCCTTCGCCGCTCGTTTCGCCGTCAGTTCTTTTCGGAACGCACGCAGCAGTTCCAAAGCCGCCGCCAAGCGCGTGAAGTGCGTCTTGGACTGCAATTCGTCGAGGAGGCACGCGGCGATGTGGAGTGCGGGTGCCCCCACCCGCTTGTTGGATTGCGGATGAGGGCATCCGCGCTCCATCCAGCCTTCGACACGCTTCACCAATTCGTCATCGACATCTGCATTCGAAATCCCCAGCAACTCCCGCATCCGCCCCTTCGACTGCATTCGCGCAGCGAGAGCTTTTTTGTCGTCATCCTCGGCCCAGCCATGCCAGAACAGCCGCGCATAGCCACGAGCGGCCGGTGAGTGCCGCAGCAGCCCCAGCGCGGTCTCCATCTCACGCAGCGGCTTCAAAATCAGCGCCGCGTCATGGTCATGCACGCCCTTGGTGTAGCCTTCATCGTAGCGCTGGGCCATGAACGCACTCACATCCGTCAATTCGGTCGCTCCGGTCAATCCTGTCAGAATCTTCCACGCCAAATACTCAGCTCTATACACTTGCTCATTCTCCGAAACCACCGCCTGATCCCACACACGGCGCTGCGTCTCCAGCTCCGCGCTTTCGACCTTCTCAAAGAATCGTGTGCCCGTGAGATGATAGGCCAAACCGCCATCGCGTGGCAGGATGGTCAGCTCCAGCGGCTGCTTGTTCACGCTGAACTGATGCTGGCCGAGCTGGATCAAATCTCCGCCGCCGACAAAAATCTCCGACTTGTCGCGGATCTGCTTCAGCGAGTCCTGCTGCACGGTTTTCAGCCGTGTGCCGAGTTCATCGGCGCGCACGCTGTCGCCGAGCTTGCGCAGTTCGTCGATGAGATCGCGCAGCTTCGCCACCATCGCGTCCGCAGCGAGCCAGGCGTGGACTTCTTCCGGTTTAGCAAAGTTTGCTAGACGATTGCGGATGCTCGTCAGAATGCGCTCCGCCGACTGCCCCAGGCTGCCGCAGCGGCGGTTCAATGCATCGCTGAGGCCTTGGCGACGCGATTCAAAGGCCGTCTGCACTTCCTCGCGCTTCTTCACCAGCTCTGCCGCATACTCATCGAAGTCAGAGAACTTCGTCTCCATCTCCTCGATCTGCACGAGCACGCGCGTGAGTGATTCATCGCACTTCTCCGGCGTGGTGGCCACTTCGAGGTAGTTCAGCACGCTTTGACTCAGCAAGCTGAGTTGTGCCTGAAACTGCGCAGCGCCTTCCGTCTTCGCGAGGTCGTTGCGGTGGTTACGCAGCACGCTGCGCACCTGATTGAGCTGCGCAAACAGCGTGCTGATGCCCTCGATGATGCGCGTGGTCTCCGTGGCATCTTGAATCTTCAGCCCGCTGACGATGCCGGTGAGCATCTCCAGTTCGCTGCTCGCCTTCGCGAGCGCTTGCTCGACCTCCTGCGCCTCGGTGACTTTCACCAACGTCGGGACACGGGCCTGTTGCTCGCTGATTTGTTTCCGATAGGGATCAAGCGCCTCCGGCTTGAGCAGGAAAGCCACGCATTTCGCGCTGAGCTTGTCCGTGCCCTCCGCCACGGCCTTGTCCATCGCATCGATGACCGCCGCATCCGTGTAGCGCACATCGCGCAGCGCGATGATCTGGCCGCGCAGCTCGCGCAAGGTCGTGAGGAGCTGCACGAAGCCGAGGATGTCGCTCGGGTCGGTGTTGCTGGCGGCATTGAGGGCCTTCTGCGACTTCTCTTGCAACGCGGTGGTCTGATCCGCCGCCGTCTTCCTCATGCGGCGCACTTTTTCAAACTCACCCAGCGCGGCCTCAGCGGTCGTTTTGATCTCGATGAGCGTGGTCTTGAGATCATGCGCCTCTTCCTTGCCTACCCAAAAGTAACTGTCAGCGATGTCGCCGCAGGAGCGCACGAGCTCGACGTAGAGGCCGGAGAAGGAGTCATCCTTTGCCAGCAGCGTCAGCACGCCACGGCACTCCGCCATCGCGCGGACGATTTCGGCGTTGCCGATCTTGCTCAGGAAGGTCTGCGTGGCCTTTGCCTCGCTGACATCGGCGGTGAGGAAGGGCGTGCGCCACACCTGCACGACGTGATGTTTGCGCGGCTCCGCATCGGCATCGAAGAGCATGAGTTCGCCCGACGGGAAGAGGCTGTAGCCGTGGCAGGGCTGCGGCGTGGCGATGCTCTGCGTGATGAGGTTGTAGCTGAGCAGCAGATACGATCCGCTTTCGAGATGGCCGAAAACAAACAGCGTGTCTTCGCCATTCGCTGCGGCGATTCGCTTCTCGAAGCGCATCGGCGGCAATCCGGTGTCAAAGCGGCGAACCTCGCCCGTTTGCAGCACATAGCCGTGCGGGAAAAGGATGCCGTGATCATCCGGCAGCAGCACGCAGCTCTCCGCAATGCTGTCGATGCGATGCGCCTCACGCGTGCGCTCATTGAAGACGAGATGCCGCCACGTCTTCTCCTGATACGGCAGCACCTTCATCAGGATGAGATTTCCCACGATGGCGTAGTGCACCTCCGCGTCATCGAGCGTCTGGTCTTTGTTGTCGACCGGCTCGTTGTAGATGCCACGACCAGAGGCTGTGTTGTTTTCCACCTTCACCGTGAGGTCGCCGCCGATGGTCTCGACGAAGACACGATCCTCGATGCTGATGTGCGGATGCTCGCCGTGGATATACATGTCCCGCGTGGCCCGCTTCCACGCGAACTCCTGCGGCGTGGGGAAGACGAACTCGTGGTCGCTGCGGTTGCCGAGATACTTCAGCGTGCCTTTTTCATCATCGACGAGCCATTTGAAGGTCTTCACTTCGGTGGCCCGCTGCCCGACCTGAAAGCCCATGTAGAGGTGCGGTCCGATGCGGTGAAACTTCAGGAAGGTGGCGTTCTTGTAGTAGCTGTAGAGATAGGCAAAATCCTCCGCGAACTGCGCATCGCCGAGGATGGCCTCTTTGTTCGTGTGGAAGCTGTGATCGCCCTCCTGGTAATCATACACCGCGAAGACGTCCTCGATCTTCATCGTCGTCCGCAGCCCGAGATGCACATTGTAGCCAAACAAGAAACGCTTCGGCCCGATGGCCGCCATGTCGCGCGGCACGCAGTTATTGTCCGTCGTCAGCCGCGTCGTCGTGAGCAGCGCCGTCTCAATGCCGCCGAACTCGGCCTTGCGATCCCCATTGAGGAGATCAAGCCGCTGCTGAAGTTCGGAGCCATGCTTGTTCAGCCGCTGACGAATGACTTCGTAAGCGCCGGCTTCGAGCTGGCTTGCAGGAGCGCGGACGCCCTCGTCCGCTTTGGTCGTTGATGTGGGTGATTCAGCCATCGTAATGCCTTTCAGGAGTGCGGACGCCCTCGTCCGCTCGATTCAAAGGCGAGTGAGGGCACTCGCACTCCTATTTCTTCGCCTTCGCGGTGAGCAATCCAGCCACGGTCTGCTCGGTCAGACCGAAACGTGACGCCGCACCGATCATGCCCGTGAGCTTGTTCAGCGTGGTGGCATCAGGATTGAGTCCGATGAGCTTCGCGAACAGGGCCGACAAGGTGAGGTTCTTCGTGTCCTCGGCGGTGAGGCCGAATTGATCGACCACCGTCTTGAGCTGCGCTTTGAAGTAGTCGGGATCGCCATTGAAGAAGGTCTCCTTCACATCGGTGAGGGTGCGGCTGCCTTCGACGAGGCGGTCCACAGCACGGGCGTTGCCGATGGCGTTGGTGATCTTGTCGAAGAACTGCGTTTCGCCTCCGACGATTTCGATCTTGGCGGACTTCATGGCCTCCCCAAGTACGCCAGCCTGCGCGGCGGCGATGTCTTTTTGAATATTGATTTCCGCGAGGGCGATGGCCTTGTCTTTGTCGAGCGTGAGCTTGAATTCTTCGTGCTCGCGACCGGCGTTTTCGAGAAGCTTCATGGCCTGTGCCTTCTTCGTGATGCCATCGGCCTCCGCAGCGAGTTTGAGCTGCGTGACTTCGGCATCGACGGTGCCTTGCTTCTGCGAGGCTTCCGCTTTCGCGAGGGAGACTTGAGCCTCGCCGAGTCCGATGGCGGCAGACGTGGCGGTTTTGCCTTCGGCGAGAGATTTCTCGGCGCTGGCTTCCTTCGCGGCGGCTTCCTGTTTCGCGTCGGCGAGTGTGAGGATTTCCTGAGCGTGCAGCTCTGCGGATTGTTTGGCAGCTTCAGCGGCCTTGATCGTGGTGAAGGCATCCTGCTCAGCGGCAAGCTGAGCGGCTTGTTTGGCAGCTTCAGCCTCTTTGATTTTCTGAATGAGCTGCTCCTGGGCGGCTTTCTCCGCATTGGTCAAGGCGACCTGCTTCTCGCGGTCGGCGGTGGCAAATGCCTCGGCATCCTTCATCTTCTGCTGCTCGATGACGACGGTCTTTTCGAGCGCGACGCGGTCCTTGATGACCTCCTGGATGTTTTTCTTCTCGATTTCGACGGCCTTTTCCTTCTCGATGTCCTTGAGCGTGGTGACACGTTGACGGTCGATGATTTCGAGATCGCGATCACGGGTAACGCGCTCGATCTCGACCGCGTCCGTGCGCTCTTTGTTGCGTTGGGCGACGAGAATCTGGCGGTCTTTGTTTTCATTGGCGATGGCGATCTCTTCGTCGGCAGCGATGTTGGCGCGTTCGGCTTTAAGGCGCTCCTCGGCCTGCACTTTGAAGGTTTCAGCCTCTTCACGAGCCTTCACGCTTTCGACATCGCGCTTCTGCTTGGCCTCAGTCTCGGCGAGCTGGCGTTCCAGCTCCAGGATGGCCTCACGGGCCTGCACGTCCTGCTGTTTGATGACCTTCTCTTTATCACGCTGGATGTTGTTAGAGAGCTTGGCCTGTGCGGCGGTGAGTTCGGTGATTTTCTTGATACCCTCGGCGTCGAGGATGTTGTCGGGGTCGAGATTTTCGAGCTGCGTCTGCTCCAGGAAGTCGATGGCGCAGTCGTCGAGAGTGAAGCCGTTCAAGTCGGTGCCGATGACCTTCAAAATCTCGCTCTTGAAGTGATCGCGCTCGTTGTAGAGCTGCACGAAGTCGAAGCGCTTGCCCACGGTCTTCAGCGCCTCGGAGAACTTGGCGTCAAACAGCACGCGGATGGTGTCCACGGCGCTGGCTCGGGCACAACCGATGCTTTGTGCCACACGGAGCACATCATCCGGCGTCTTGTTCACGCGGACGAAGAAGGCGACCTTGATGTCCGCGCGTAGATTGTCTTTGCAGATAAGGCCCTCGTTGGCTTTGCGCTCAATCTCGATGCGCTTCACCGAGATGTCCATGTACTCGGCCTGATGCGCCACGGGAATGACGATCATGCCATTGAAGGACACCTTCGTGCCGCCAATGCCGTTGCGCACGATGGCCTGGCCTTGTGTGACCTTGCGAAAGAAACGTGAGAACAGGATCAGCACCCCAAGGAAGATGCCGATGATGATGACGCCGACGAGGAGACTGCCTTCGAGGAGCAGGGCGAGTGGGAGTGTGGGGTGCATATTGATGATTTACGATTTGGGATTTATGATTTCAGAGACTCGATGAAGTAGAAGGCGTTGTCCGGGCCTGCGGTGGTGACTTGGGCTTGGGTGCCTTTGGGCAAAGCAGGGGCGCCTTGCTGGGTGCGGACGTTGATTAAAAGTGGAACGCCTTTGGCCGAAATTTCGAGCTGGCCGTAAGTTTCATCAGCTTCGATGGAAACGACGGTGCCGGTGCGGCCGATAACTTCTTCGGCCTCGGTGTCAGCATCGGCCATGGCTTTGAAGAGCTTGGCGACTGGGATGGTGACGAGCTTCGTGGCGATAGCGCTGATGGCGAAGTTTGGCAGCAGGAGAAACAGGGCACGGAGAGTGTCGGCATCGGCATTCCACTTCTGATTCAGCACGAGGGAGACGAACCACATGAAGAGGACGATGAAACTGCCCCAAACGGCGATGGGCACCTGCGAAAAGCCAAAGAGACGGCCTGCGGTGATCCAGACGCCGCCGGTGTTCAAACCGTGACCGTGGTGGGCATCCACATCGGCGCTGCCAAAGTCATCGGGGAGGTCGGTCTCGAAATCCAGCGCACCGAAAATGACGAGCAGCCAATAAAGAACGACCAGCGCCAGAAGGAGCGAGAGCAGGAGTTGATGGGGCGAGATCGCGGCTTGGAAGAGTTCGAGCATGTCGGGAGGGCAGGCTGAATAAGCCGCGATTTAAGCGAGTCGCCTGTGGTGAAGCGATTACAATTTTGAAGTTCATCTTCAGAGGATTCACATGAGACATTCAGCGCCCGGCGTGCGCTGTCCCAGTCGTTTCCGGGTCCGCCTTAGCCGGGCTGGCCGTTGCTGACAAGTCTTGTGAGAAGCGTTGACAATACGGGCGCGGCTCCTAGAATCCGTCTCAAATTCACCCAGTACCAACAGCGAATCGTCAGGCAGCGGAGGTTATCAGCATGAGGAACACAGAATTTGAAGATGAACGGCGTCCGCCCAATCCGCCGCTGCATTCGGAAAAAATCGTCACCGAACGGAAGATCTTCTTCCTCGATCTCAAGGAGAACGACCGCGGCAAGTTCATCAAGATCACCGAGGACGTGCGCGGCCGCCGCGACAC
>Ga0209573_1000516_pt1 | contig 80182 bp, 66 predicted proteins | sample TNRBio252014_DNA_FD_185870 | JGI IMG/M metagenome (GOLD analysis project Ga0209573, IMG submission 185870) | Wastewater treatment Type I Accumulibacter community from EBPR Bioreactor in Madison, WI, USA - TNR Reactor_6/25/2014_ DNA (SPAdes)... | ecosystem: Engineered > Bioreactor > EBPR >... | reverse complement strand
CGAGGCTTCTACAGCAAGGACTTTGTCGAGCGGCTCTTGATGGAGGTGAATCGGTTGCGGAAGCAAGGGATGGAATACCAAGCCGTCGAGCGATTGAACGCCTTCCGGCGACGCTTCTGCGATCTGGGGATCTGGATGAAGGAATTGAAGGAAAGGTTCAGCCGTTGGTACAACCGTCGGCATCAACGCAAAGGAACGATGTGGATGGCTCGATATAAGAGCGTGCTGGTGGAAGGATCGGAAAGCCGAGGCGAAGGGCGACTGGACGCCCTTCGGACGATGGCGCTCTACATTGATTTGAACCCGGTGAGGGCAGGCCTTGTGAGCGATCCAGGCGACTATCGATGGAGCGGCTACAGCGAAGCGATGACGGGCTCAGCGCGAGCTCGCGCCGGCCTGTGCTACGTGGTCGCCGGAGCAAAAGCCAAGGGCAACTGGAGGGAGTGCGGACCCGCGTATCGGATGTGGCTCTATGATGCAGGGCGGATGGAGCGCGGAGCGGACGGGAGCGTGAGCAAACGCGGCATCGACGCAGCGCAAAGAGACAAGGTCTTGAAGGCGTTCGGGAAGATGCCGTGTGGAGAGATGCTGATGAAGCGAGTGAAGTATCTCACTGAAGGAGCGGTGCTGGGCGGGAAGACTTATGTGGAAGGTATCTTCGAAGGGCTGAAGGAAGGCTATCGACGAAGGAAGAAGGGAGCGATGGAGCTGAACACGACCGGCGGGACACGAGCCGCAGGGAAGGCGACGGCGGACGATGGTGGAGGGTTGTTCGTGCTGAACGGCGGGGCTGGGTGATTGAGCCTGTTCCCGTAGCGGTGCCGATCTGGATACATCGCGAGAGGTGTGGGATTGGTTGTATTTTGGCGTGGCGTTGATCAGGAGTGGGACAACAACGAAAGGCGCTTTTCAGTCGCCCTGGGCGGTTATGAGACGTCTTTGCCGGATGTGGGCAACCGGCGATAACGTCAGCAGTCGAATTGGAGCTTGATCTCTTCAGTGCCACCGCTCATCCTTCGATGAGGAATTATGAAACACGCGCTGACATTGATTGCTCTCCTTTTGCTGACGGGTTGCGGCGAAAAACATGAGGCCAAGGCTCATGCTCTCGAACAGTGGATAGGTTCGGAAGTTACGGTCAACTTCAGCAGAGATTTGCTCGGGGCGGCGGGCAACCCCATCGCACCAACCTCCACCTGGCTGAACAACACAATGGTGTCGTTAGACGGTAAAATTGTGGCGGCGCATCCTGAGGGAATTTTCTTCGATGGTTACTACAAGATGAACTTGGGCGACGCTGATCTGCGTCATTCCCAATTTTGGGTTCCGATGAACTCGATCCTGACGATTGAGAAGAAGCAGTGATCGCGATCTTGATCGTTAGACGTGGTGCCTCAGCGGGGGCGTGTGCGTTCCGTGCCTTTTTGGGCCAAGCATCGCTTGGGTGGTTCGGAAATTCGGGCGATTTCAGGTCCCTGTGGCCGTTTTCCGTCGGCTGTCGGGTCTCAAACGTCCGGGGGGATGCCCTGCGGATTCGGAAAAAGGGCTCAAAAACAAGTTGCGCACTGGCCAGAGTCAGCCATCTTCCCGGCCCCTCGTTCCAGACCCTGATTGTTTATGGCGTCTGCGCGGGATCCCCCACCGGAGTGTGTTATGAGCAATATCATCGAGAAGATTCAAACTGAACAGCTGAAAAAAGAGATCCCCAATTTCAAGGTTGGCGATACTGTGAAAGTGCACACCCGAGTCGTTGAAGGCGATAAGGAACGTATCCAGATCTTCGCTGGGATCGTCATCTGCCGCCGCGGCAGCAGCCTGAATGAGGCCTTCACGGTCCGCAAGATTTCCTACGGTGAAGGTGTGGAGCGCGTTTTCCCGCTGCATAGCCCAAAGGTGGCTACCATCGAGGTGACGAAGTCCGGTAAGGTCCGTCGTGCCCGTCTTCACTATCTCCGCAGCCGTAAGGGAAAGAAGGCGATGCTGGTGAAGGAAGAAGGCCGCGCAGTGACTGCCTAAGTCCTGAGTGCTCATCCATTTTAGCCCGCTGTTCTCCTTGGGAACAGCGGGTTTTTTGTTGCTGCGGGAGGGGGCAGCTCGGCGTATGTGATTGCCAAATGACTGATGGAGACTCTTTGATACTGGGCATTGATTTGGGCACTACGAATTCCCTGGTGGGGGTGGTGGATAGTGGACTGCCGATCTTGCTGGCGGATGCGGAGGGGGCCCGCATCACACCTTCGGCGGTGCATTTCCCTGCTTCGGGTGGGGTGCCCGTCGTCGGGGTGGGGGCCTTGCGACTGCGGGCGCTGCATCCGGCGCGGACGGTGACGTCAGTGAAGCGCCTGATCGGGCGTCGGTCGGGTGAGGGGGACTGGGTGCCACCGTATCGTCTGGCAGAGCTTGGGACGAGCGCGGTCGATGTCTCTGCGCGAATTTTGGCCCATCTGCGGGCTGTGGCGGAGCGGGCGATGGAGACGCAGATCACCCGGGCGGTCATCACGGTGCCAGCCTATTTCAATGATGCCCAGCGTGCGGCGACGAAGCAGGCTGGGGAACAGGCGGGCCTGAAGGTGGAGCGCATCCTGAGCGAGCCGACGGCGGCCGCGCTGGCCTATGGTCTGCAGCGGATCGATGAGCGCAAGAAGGTGGCCGTCTTTGATCTGGGTGGCGGGACTTTTGACCTGTCGATCTTGGAAATGCGCGACGGGGTTTTTCAGGTGCTGGCGACGGCGGGAGATACGGAATTGGGGGGAGATGATCTGGATCGGTTATTGGCTGAATGGATCTGGGGACAATTTGATGTGGGGGGACGTGGCGGCTTCCATGAACTGTCTGCGGTGGCGCGGGCACGACTGCTGGAGGCGGCAGAGGAGGCGAAAAAGCGTTTGTCGAGCGATGAGTGCCACACGGTGGAGTTGCCCTTTTTTGAGGCGCAACGAAGTCTGCGGATCGGGGTGACCCGTGCCGACCTGGAGAGGATCGCGCGACCCTGGGTGGAAAAGACGCGAACGCACTGCCTGCGTGCCTTGGCGGATTCGCGACTGGCTGTGGATGATCTGGACGAGGTGATCCTGGTCGGTGGCAGTACCCGAATTCCGTTGGTACGCCGGGTCGTGGCGGAGATCTTTGGACGCGAGCCGAATAGCAGCCAGAATCCGGATGAGGCGGTGGGATTGGGTGCCGTGATCCAGGCTGGGATACTCTCCGGCAGTTTGCGGCAAGTTTTGCTGCTGGATGTGACGCCCCTATCGCTTGGCATCGAGACCTTTGGGGGGCTGATGAATATCATCATCCCAAGGAATACGACTCTGCCCTGCAAGGCGGGGGAGATGTTTACCAATGCGGTGGCCGGGCAGGACTCGATGCTGATCCGGGTCCTCCAAGGGGAGCGCGAGTTGGCGAAGGACAACTGGGAATTGGGGCAGGTGGCGGTGCCATTTTCTCCTGGGGGCAAGGGGTCGGCTAGGGTTGGTGTCCAATTTTCGATTGATGCCAATGGCATTTTGCAGGTGCTGGCACGGGATACGGTGACGCAGGTGGATACCGTTCTGGAGATCCAAGGCACAGCCGTCGATGTGGCAGATGAGCGCGTCGAGCAGATGATTTCAGAGTCCGTTGACTATGCCTTTGATGACATGAACGAGCGTATCTGGACAGAGGCAAAGCTGAAGGCGGAGGAACTGCTACCGGCCGTGGAGGCGGCGCTGGCTCAGGCGGGCGATGCGATCAGGGCGGAAGATCGGGCGCAGATCGTGGGCGCGGCGGATCGTGTGCGTGAGGTCTTGGCTGGGACGGAGCATAGCTCGCGCCTGCTGAAGGAGGCAACCCAGGTTCTGGATGATGCTACCCAGAGTCTCGCCGTGATCCTGGTGGAGCAGGCGATGGCGGCATCACTGGCCAGGCGAGGGTTGCTCTAGGCCTGGCGTTTCATGCCGCCGCGGGCAGCGATCTGGGCGAAGGCTCGCGAGAGGGCGTCATTGAGTTCATCAATGGTGGCCTTTTCGAGTGCGGGATCGATGCTGCCGTTTGGGGCGGTCGCCTGGGCGAGAAATGAGTCTGCTGAGGTCGTTTTGGCTGTGATTACCTCGGGTTCGGCCACGGCGACGCCTCCGCCCGACTCTGGCTCTTCCCAGCCCCAGTTATTGCCCGGGGCATTGTCGAAGAGGGAGACACCGCCAAACTGGGAGGCGCTGGTTTCGACGTCTGCGCTCCCCCCGAAGAGTGCCTCGAGAGGTTGGGCATCGGTGGCTGCGGAGTAGGCTGGGGCGGCTTCTCCCATGGACGGAACATCGATCACGACGGGGCCGGCCTTTGCTGGGGTTGGCGTCTCGTCTGGGAGATCTACCAAATTCGAGACGGCCTGCCGCATTTCTTGCAACTGCACCATCTGGTATTCGAGCTGGCGGACCAGAAAGTCGCGAGCTTGAACCAGTGCCTCCATCGCTGCGTCCAAGCGCATCGCGATCGACTCCAGGATGGGGCGCTGGGAGGAAGGTGGGGTGGGGGTTGTGCTCATGGGGTTGAAAGAAGGGCCTGAATCGGATCAATTCTAATTTTGGGAGTTTAATATGGTTTTTATGGTTTATCAACAAAATAAGGGTTAACGGCCGTAAATATTTCCATTGGCCAACATTTAACCCCCGGATCGAACGGGCTCGGGTCACTGGACTTTCCAAGGGTTCCCGATACCCTGTAGGATCGCGTTTCTGCCCAGCGTCGTTACTCTCCTCCCTCCGCCGTGAAAAGACTCATTTTCCTTCTGACCTCGCTTCAATTGGGGGCCGCGTGGTCCCAAGAGAGCGCGCAACGCCTCGTTCGCGAAAGTGAGGCCCAATCTCCTGAACTAGAGCTGGCCGGGTTTCACGTTCCGGACGGCATTAAGGTGCAGCTCTTTGCCAGCGAGCCGATGATCAATAAACCGATCAACATGGCCTTCGATGCAAGGGGGCGTTTGTGGGTCAGTTCAACGGTCGAATATCCTTACGCCGCCGAGCGGGAACGATGGAGCGACGCGACTGGCGGTCGAGTTAAAGACAGTCGCGATGCCATCAAGATCCTCGAGGACACCGACGGGGATGGGCGGGCTGACAAGGTGACCGACTTTGCCGACGGGCTAAACATCCCGACTGGGGTGGTGCCATGGCATAAGCCAGAGCATAAGGATGGCTGCATCGCGTGGAGTATCCCGAACATTTGGTACTTTGCGGATACGGATGGGGATGGGCGTGCCGACCTGCGCGAGGTGCTGTTTGGACCCCTGGGGTATGAGAAGGACACGCACGGCATGTGCAGCAGTTTCCGGCTAGGGCTGGATGGGTGGATCTACGCCACGCACGGTTTCAATAACAGCAGCCACCTCCAGGCCAAAGATGGCAGCACGCTGGACCTGAACAGCGGCAATGTCTTCCGCTTCCGTCCGGATGGGTCGCATGTGGAGATCTGGTCTTGGGGGCAGGTGAATCCCTTTGGGCTCTGCTGGGATCGATACAACAATCTTTACAGTGCTGATTGCCACAGCAACCCGATCACCCAACTGATTCGCGGTGCGCATTATCCCAGCTTTGGGAAGCCGCACGATGGCCTCGGCTTTGGACCGGTGATGTGCCAGCACAGCCACGGAAGTACTGGACTCTGCGGCATCGTTTATATTGATGGCGGCGTCTGGGGGCCCGAGTGGGACGACCAGATGCTGCTGGGCAACTGCGTGACGTCCAAGGTCAATCGCGATGCGATCACCTTCTCTGGCAGCACGCCCAAGGCGAACGAGGGCCCTGACTTCATCACCAGCGATGACCCCTGGTTCCGCCCAGTCGATCTGCAACTAGGGCCGGACAACGCGCTCTACATCGCAGATTTTTACAACAAGATCATCGGCCACTACGAGGTGCCGCTGGATCATCCCGGGCGGGACAAGGAGCGTGGGCGGATCTGGCGTGTGGTGCGGACAGCTAACGACGGAAAGCCGCCCAACGATTTCACCAAAATGACACCACACGAGATCGCAGGGGAACTCGGTAACTCCAATCTTGTACGTCGCCACCTAGCACTGAGGGAGGTGAAGCGACGAGGTGCCCAAGACTGGCTGCCGGAGTTCTTGGCCATCTTCGATCCAAGCGAAAATGTGGTGCCGCAGGGTGATCGTCGGCCAGAACGAATCGATCCGCGAGATGATACCTGGACCGATGACATGGATACTGTCGCGCCGAGCGTGGCGGACACGCGATCTGCCAATACCCTGTGGGCGCTTTCTTATCTGGGCGAACGATTGCTAATCTCTGAGGTGCTGCGTGCTTTGCACACTGGGGGGATTTGGGTCGAGGACGAGGGCCGTGGCGCGGGGCAATTCGGTTTGCTCATGTCGCATGCGGTCCAAATCATCGGCTGCTACGACCAGTGGCACGGCTGGGAAAAATGGAACCTGGGTGTCGTCTTCGATAGTCGTGGGAGTGCCGCAGGGAGGGCGGCGACGCAGGTGTTGTTGAATCGTCCCGATTTTCTAGCCGGCGATCCGCAGTGGCAATCATGGGTTGTGCCCCTGCTGGCGGAGCAGTTGAACGGCATGCTGGCACCTAGTGAAGACGACAAGCAGTATCCTTGGAACACCCAAGCTGATCAGCAGTACATCCACGCCATGAAGCTGCTGCTTCGGGACTTCTTGACGCAGTCTCATGGCTTGAGCGTCCTAGCATGGAGCCAGTCGGATGAGATCTACGCCGATTGGTTTAAAGAGATTGTTTTGGCGGTCCCGACAGAAGAAGCCGCACGCTTCCTCAGTCTTCGTGACGACTTTAAATCCCAAGTAACGATGCGGCACATCGCGATGTACGGCGATCCCGAATGCGTGCGTGCGACGATCAAGTATGCACGTGCCTACTTTGCCAGAACAGGGGAGACCGAGGCCGCGACGTGCTTCGCTGCGCTCCACGATGGATTTATGCAGCGCGGAATGGCTTCACCACGGGAATTCTTGGCTTGGGTCACTGAGTTAGCGGAAGGGGCGCTCGCCAAGGCTGGGGTAACGGCCGCCACATGGGCCACCACTTCGACCAACAACAGTCAAAACCCCTACTGTCTGCAAGAGCGCGAGTGCGCGGATGGGCGGTCGGTGCTGGTCATCAGCAGCCTCAATCGCGACTTGAAGTGTCCGGAAAAGCTCACCGGAATCCTGCGCACTGCCCCGTTTGCAGCACCGGCTCGGCTGAGCTTCTGGATCTGTGGTCACCAAGGCTTCCCGAACGAACCGGCGAATGAAAAAAACATGGTGCGATTGGTGGATGAGAAGGGGGCTGTTTTGCAGAAAGCACTGCCACCACGGAATGACGTCTGCCAGCGGATCGAGTGGGATCTCAGCGAGATCCAAGGAAATGTCGTGCGGTTGGAGATTGTCGATGGTGATGACGGAAAGTCCTATGCATGGCTGGGGATCACCCGCATTGACCCGGCCGTGGCCGATGTAGCGACTTTTGAGAACGATGCCGCCCGGCAGCAGAATCTGCGGGTGCTGGCAGGAATTCTCCAACACACGGCCCCAGTCGCCTTGCGGGAGAAGCTTTCGGCCTATCTTCCTGCGCGCCCAGCGCCGCCGCCATTGCCCGTCAGTGCGGAGCAGCGCCAGCAACTCGATGCACTGATCCGATCCCGCGCGACCGCCTTTGCCGCAGCGAAACCCGAGGTGGAAAAAGGCAAGGCGATCTTTGCAACGAACTGCGCGATTTGTCACCAGATCGCTGGGGAAGGGGGCCTGATCGGGCCACAGCTTGATGGCATCAAGAATCGTGGGGTAGAGCGCCTCTGCGAAGACATCCTGGATCCGAATCGAAATGTCGATGCGCACTTCCATTTGCACGTCCTCAAAACCAAAGATGGCAATACCTCCGCCGGATTTATGCGGGGTGAGTACGGGCAGGCGGTAGACTTGGTCGATGCGGCGGGCCAATCACACCGGGTCAGCAAGGGGGACATCGTGGAAGAGCAGATCGTGCCAATGAGCGTGATGCCGCCGACCTTCGGCCAGAGCATCGCTGAAAAGGACTTCATTGATTTGCTGGGCTGGCTGATGACGCAGTGATTATCATTGACGGTGTGAGGGTTTTTGAATTAGGCTTCAGGCGCAATGAAGTCCCCCGCTTTTCTCATTTGTCTCAGTGCACTCGTCTTTGGTTTCGCGATTCCTCCTCCAGAGGTGAATGCGCAAGGTGTTGATCGTCCGGAAGTTGGTATCTCTCCGCCGGGTGCGCTGATCCCATTGGGAGGCGATCTATCGATGGAGGCATCCGCGAGCGACTATGAAAGCGCGATTCGGTGGCAGAAGGACGGGGCAACGATCAGGGGGGCTGTTGAATCGTCATATCAAATCACCGGTGTCACGGCGAGATCTGCTGGTGCCTATCGAGTGACAGCTCGCAATGCGGGCGGAACTGGCGTCTCCGAGCCGGCGCGAGTGGTGGTGTACGAAGGTCTGCAGCCAGAGAATCCAGTGGTGGTCAATGAGGGGCGGCCATGGTCGATGACTCTGCGTGCATGGGGGGGAGGCAGGCAGCACCTTTGGACTCGGGAGACTGGAGAGGAATTTGATCGGCGTTTTTCGGGTGTTGGCTCCGCCCGCCTTGCTGTTGCCGCAGCAAGCTTGTCAGATCAAGGCGTTTATCTCTCCCACTTGGGGATCCTGAGACCAGTGCGGAATCTTGAGGACCCTTATTTGGTGGCTCCCGAGCAGGTCGGGCGCGTCACACTGGTGGTGTTGCCGAAACCGCGTGTTGCCTTTCTATTTGAAAATCCGAGTGAAGTCACCCCACCGGTCTTTACGACTGAGGTCGGTAGCCAAGTGCCATTCCCTCCGCTCGGCCTGGTTGACTACAGTGAGCTAGGCACACCCCCTGAACGTGTGCCCGAACTTGGTGCGACCACGACGAGGGTGATGGGCCTGCCTCCGGGAATTAGCTACAACGCTAACACCAATTCGTTCTCGGGGGTGCCCACACGTCCGGGCCGCTACACGGTGCGTGCCAGTGGTACCAACCGAATCGGGACAGGGCCGACAGCTATACTGACCGTCGTCGTCACGCCCCTGCCGTCCGAGATGGTGGGAACTTATGAAGGGCTCGTTGATGCGGGGGGCTTGAGCAACTTGTTGGGCGGGAAGTTCAATCTCAAGATCAGCGCTGATGGGGCCGTGAGCGGACTTGTTTATCTCGCCCAACGGCGACTTCCCTTTTCTGGGCGCATGGGTAGCACCGTGGAATCGAATTCCTACTACGGTTCGACCATCAGTTACGCCGCTTCTTTCGACCTTGGGCAGGGGTTGGTGATTGCCATTGAGATGACCGAACTGAGCGCTGGAGATTTGGGCACGATTACTACTTTTTATGCGTTGGCCGAAATTAGTGGAAATCCACCTTGGCCGAACTACGGAAACTATGACGATGAGGGTGAGTTGATCGCCACCAACGCTACTGCCTATCGCGCTCACTGGAGTCGTTCTAACCCCTTATTGGGAGGGGCGATTGGGACCTACAACGTTGCTCTGAAACCTCAATGGATGGCGAACACAGGCTACCCCGATTATACGCCATTGAGTAGTGATGGTTTCCCGCAAGGCTATGGGTTTGCCCGGGTGACCATCGGCAGGGATGGGCATGTGGTTTGGGTGGGTAAGCTTCCTGATGGCAGTCCATGTATTGGTTCCGCAAACCTTTCTGCCAACCTTACCTTTCCTGTCCAGTGGCTGCTGTTCAAAGAGGCCGCTTACCAAGCGAGTGGGTTTCCTTTCACTGGTACGGCGCAGGGGTGGTGTGGCATCAGTGCCGGTGGCGAATCATCGGATCGGTACATTATCTCCAGCACCATTGTGCCAAGTAGCGATCACTGGCCAGTTACTGCCGGAAATCTAATTTATCGGAAGAAGCCAGCTGCAAACCGCCTCGCACGGCGGTACGCCAATGGCTTTGGCGACTTTTCTGATGCGACGAGTACAGGCATTGCGGTCAAGGGGCAGATCTATCAGATGCCGAGCATTGGGGGCAACGTACTTAACGTGCCCAATGTCGGTGATAATGTCGTGATCACGGCAGGGGTTTCTGATCCCGTTACCCTTGGGGGAGATACCGCCGAGCCGTCGTCACAGTTGCTAACCTTAACGACGACGCACCAATTTCAGCGTGGCTACGGTGACCGTTTTCGTCCGGTAGTCCGCGTCGATCCACGGTCCGGTCTGGTGACTGGAACGATGGTTTTGCAGCGCCTCACCGCCAGCGGAGCCCTTCAGAGTGATACAGTGCGGTTGATGGGACTCGTGTTCTTCGAAGATCCGGCAGCAGGATCGGGTCTGGTCTTTGGTGGCTTCGAACTTGCTAGCCTGCCCAATCCGTATGGGGCTCCCCCGACGACGGCCGCAAATAGCCCTATCGTGAGTTTGCCGTTCTTGATCGGTTCGCCATACCAGGGAAGTCTTAACGTTTCTGGATCTTCGGAATCGTCGGGTTCGACTTACGGGGGATCGATCTATTCTGGTGGTTTCACCGTAAACTTATATTCTGGCAGTTTGATTCTTCGCTCTGGCAATGCCGAATTCCAACCGCACTAGGAAATCAGGGCATCGACGTCGTTCTTCAACGCTCTAAATGCATGAAAAAGTTCTTCCTTCGGTTCTTGATGGGTTATGCGGTAGTGATGGTGGGGTGGGCGTCTTGGTATTTTTTGATCCGCTCCCTTGAATCGGAGTTCCATGCGACGCAGGCCAGTTTTTGGCGCTCTGTGGAGAATCGTGATTGGCCTGCCATCTCTTATGTCATCTCTCCAAACTACGAGGATGCTGGCGGTTACACGCGCGATACGGGCGTCAAAGAGGCGCAGCAAGCTTTGGGTGGCTTTTTGACGCTGACGGTGAAGGATGAATTGGTCTCTGAGGAGGTCACCCGCCAGCCGAATGATCCAGATCATCGGGCGGTCGCGGTGGCGCAGGTGAAACTGAGGTTGGACGGCAATGGCGTCGGAGCCAGTCAGTTTGTGGTCAGTAAGGTCAATGGGATGACAAAGCCGTGGATCATCCACTGGGAGAAGACCGGACCCTGGCCATGGGATTGGCACATCACGGAGATCCACCACGATGAGTTGTTCGGCGCAGGGGCTGAGCAGCCGTGATGCCTCACCCCAGCGAGAGAAATTCGCGGGCAGTGTGGTTCAGGGCACGGCGGACTTTGGGGTAGGAATCGGTGAGTTGGTCAAAGACCTCCACCAGCGCAAATTCATCGGCTAAGATGTGCTGTCTGGCAGCAGTCAGGTGGCTGACGACGACGTCTTCGTAGTAGTCCACATCCGGGGCTCCCCGCCTCATGGCGCGGGCATGGAGGAAGTCTGGGTAGAGGCTTGTCAGCACCAAGAACTGATTGGCGCACTGAACGTGGAGAAAGAATCGCTCGTGGCGACTGGCGTTTTGCAGGGCCTCCAGGTAGTCCACGCTGTAGAGGTTGCTGATTTGTTTATCGCCGACCTTGGGGCCCCGCTCTGCGCGGCAACCGAAATCAGCGCATACGACGGCGATGTAGTCCGCGACCTGGAATTCGACCACGGCGACGCGGGCTAGGGCCTGCCGAACCATGATGAAGAAGAAAAGTTCTGGCGAAAGGAATGTGCCGCACCGTCTGTCCATGAGCGCGTCAAAGAGTCGCGGGTTTGCCAGGATCATCTCGAGCGCGTCGGGGTCCTTAAAGAGCTTGGCCAGAGCTTCGCGACCTGGCTCGGTATCGGCCAATGAATCGCCGATGAAGGTCCAGTCAGCATCCGTGAATCGATGCCAGCAGCCGGGTCGGGGCAGAGTCCTCGTTTTCAGGAGATTTCTCATGAGGTAAGGTTGTTCAGTTTCAGGCGGCCGGAGGTGCAGAGAGCGCACACGGAGTCACTGCGATTCGACGCGGGCTCATTCCCCAATGTTCAAAACATTCGGTTTCGTTTCTGACACAAGTATGGTAACGCCCAAGATGCCCAGAACCGATGGCCGCAGCGCCGACCAACTCCGCGAAATCCGCTTTCTTCCAGACATTGCACCCCATGCGACGGCGTCGATGCTCGTGTGCTTTGGCAATACCCAGGTCATTTGTGCCGCTACGATTCAAGAGGAAGTCCCACGCTGGATGAAGATGCAGGGCGTCAAGGGAGGGTGGTTGACGGCAGAGTATTCGATGCTGCCATACTCGACCCTAGATCGCAAAGATCGCGATAGCACACGGGGTAAACTTGATGGCCGCAGCATCGAGATTCAGCGCCTGATCGGCCGCAGTCTGCGGGCGGTGGTGGACTTGGAAAAGCTCGGGTCTCGCACCCTGTGGATTGATTGTGATGTGCTCCAGGCCGATGGTGGCACGCGCACAGCCGCTATCACTGGCGCGTGTGCTGCGGTGGCGGTGGCCATTAATCGCCTCATGGAGAAGGGCAAGATTACCCGGCAGCCCCTGAAGAAAAAAGTCGCGGCCGTCAGTGTGGGGGTCGTTGGCGGCGAATCTCTATTGGATCTGTGCTACGAGGAAGACGTGAAGGCCGATGTCGATAGCAACATCGTGATGACCGAAGACGGCGAGTTTGTGGAGATTCAGGGCAGTGGTGAAGAGGCGACCTTTACCCGTGCGCAATTGGACGAAATGATGGCCCTGGGCCAAAAGGGAATCCTGGAGCTCTGTGCAATGCAGCAGGCCGTGATTGACGCAGCCATGGCTCCCGCCGGTGGGGAGCAGATCGTGAAGTTGGCGGATTTTTTCAATAAGCGCTGAGCCATTGGCTTATGGGCCTTGTTCAAATGACGATGACTCAGGCAGAACTGGCATTTCTGCTTGCAGGGCTTCGATTGGGGTGGGAGTGTCTCCGATTCAACCCATGATTGACCTGCCCTCCGGAGACCTACTTTCTGCGCTGCAGATGTTCTTTGCGTTGGCCATTGGTCATGCGCTGGCAGATTTCCCATTGCAGGGGGAGTACCTCGCCCTGGGCAAGAATCGTCGGTATCTGGAGAAGCTGGGTGACCCGCTGCGTCCACCCCAGATCTGGGTATCGTGCATGGGGGCTCATTGCCTGATTCATTCGGGGGCCGTGTGGGCGGTGACGGGCTCGTCATTGCTGGCTTTGATCGAGTTTGTCCTGCATTGGACCCTGGACACGGTCAAGTGCGCCGGTCGGACCAACTACACCCAGGATCAAGCCATGCACCTCGTTTGCAAGGCGCTCTATGTGGGTGCCGGATATGCAGGCTGGATCAGCCTGACGCAGGCAGCCTGACCCGCCAAATACCGCGATGGAGAGAACAGCCGTCCTCAACGTGGTGGGCCTGACCACACGACTCATCGGGCAACACACGCCCAATATCCGCGCGTTTTTGGAGCGCAGTCGTTCTGCCCGAATCGAGCCAGTGCTGCCCGCTGTCACCTGCACGGCACAAGCCACTTATCTGACCGGAAGGTTGCCGCGTGACCACGGGATCGTCGGCAACGGATGGTATGATCGCGAGTATGCAGAGCATCGCTTCTGGAAGCAGCCCAACCAGCTCGTTGCGGGTGAGAAGTTGTGGGAAATGCTGCGTCGTGTCGATCCAGAGTTCACCTGCGCGAAGCTCTTTTGGTGGTTCAACATGTATTCCAGCGCGGATATCTCCATCACACCGCGCCCGCTTTACCTCAGCGATGGCAAGAAGGTCTTCGATGTGCACACGCAGCCGATGCAACTGCGGGATCGACTCAAAAAGGAGTTGGGTGCGTTTCCCTTTCCTCATTTTTGGGGGCCGGGGTCAGACATTCGTTCCACGCAGTGGATCGCCGAAAGCGCGCGTTGGGTGGAGGAAAAGCACTGGCCCAGCCTCTCCCTGGTTTATCTCCCGCATCTAGATTACAACCTCCAACGCGTTGGCATCGATATGAACGCGATTCGCGACGATCTGCGCCAGATCGACGACGTGGTGGGGGATCTGATCCGTTTTTACGAACACCGTAACATCCGCGTCGTGCTCTTGTCTGAGTACGGGATCACTGATGTGGATCAACCAGTGCATCTGAACCGTGTGTTTCGGGAAAAAGGCTGGTTGTCGATCAAAGACGAACTGGGGCGTGATGGCATCGATCTGGGCGGTTCAAAGGCCATCGCCATCGCGGACCATCAGGTGGCCCATATTTATGTTCATGACCAGTCGATGATCCCTGAGGTGCGGGAGGTCTTGCTCGCTACGCCGGGTGTTGAAAAAGTGCTGGGCAAGGCAGAAAAATATTACGCAGGCCTGGATCACGAGCGGGCAGGGGATCTGATCGCTGTCTCAGATGCCCGCAGTTGGTTCACGTACTATTTTTGGGATGACGATAAGCGTGCGCCGGACTATGCCCGATGTGTCGATATCCACCGCAAGTGTGGCTATGATCCGGTGGAGCTGTTCTTGGACCCGAAGCTGCGATTCCCAAAGCTGAAGATGGGTTGGAAGCTGGCGCAGAAGCTGATGGGCTTTCGCATGCTGTTTGATGTGATCCCGCTGGATGCATCGCTGGTGAGTGGGAGTCACGGTCGGGTCCCAGAAGATCCGGGTGATTGGCCCGTCTTGATCGGTGATTTTGACGCACTGCCACGTTCAGGCGTTGTCGGCGCACACGAGGTCTGTGGTCACCTCTACAACCTCTGTGTCAGAGGAAAGGGCTATAGCTCCGTGGGGCTCTGATCGATTAAGGGAGCTGTGAACTGCGGGAAGAGCCTGGGTTATTGCCACGGATGCGATTGAGTTCCTCAAGGCGGGCCCGCTGATCGTCGTTCATGTCTTCCAGCTTCTTGCGCTGCTCCGCAGTGATGCCGATGACGAAGCAGGAGACATCCGCAATGAGAATGACCATGGCCACGAAGATGCCATATTTCTTGAGGTTCTCGTCAATGACCTTGTTCTTGTTGACCGAGAAATTGTCCGCCTTGGAGAACATCGACTGAAACAGACGACGCCACCCTCTAGGCTCCCTCGCAATGCTGAAGGACCAGATAAATAGGGCCGTCAGCACAAGGCAGGCGATTTGGTAGCCAATGGGTAGCTTTACATCCATGGTTGGTGCGCGAATTTTTCTGATTTTTCAATAACCGAACCAGTACATAGCGGACCGCGCGCCGCCATGCAACCCTCCCTTTCTTTTCTCACACCTTTAAAAACCGATCATTCGCGGGCAAATCCCCCAATTCGACTAGGCTGACGCGCCCATTATCCGCCAGATGGTGCAGAATATGGAAGACTTCCTCAATGTCCGCCCCCAGTTTTGTGGCGATGTCTTCGGCCGTGGCGCCTGGGCCTGAGGAGGGCAGGGCATTGGCGACTCCGGCCAGGGTTTGGAGGAAGGCTTCTGCGGCTTTTTTGCCAGCCTCGACCCCGGGCTGGTGATACGCATTGACGTTCACGAGTGTGGCGTAGAACCCGACGGCGCGCTCGAAGAGGGCGATCAACATCCCCAGGGAAAAGGCGTTCAGCTCTGCAATGCTCAAGGTAACGGATTCGCGCCCGTTTTCTGCCAGCGCCTTGCGGGTGCCGCGCAGGAAGCCTTGGAGGTAGTCGCCGCTGGTGAAGATGCCTTCGACCTCAAAGCCGGCGGTGGCGCGTTCTTTGCGGACTTCCACGAACACGGCGAAGAAATTGTTCACCCCATCGCGGAGCTGTTGCACGTAGGCGTGCTGGTCGGTGGATCCCTTGTTGCCATAGACGGCGATGCCTTGGTTCACCTTTTTGCCATCGAGATCTAGTTCCTTACCCAATGACTCCATTACCAACTGCTGGAGGTATTTGCTAAAAAGCACGAGACGATCTTTATACGGCAGGACGACCATGTCCTTGGTGCCACGGCCATCGCCTGCATGGTGCCACATTAGGGCAAGGAGCATGGCGGCGTTTTCACGCACTGGCTTGCTACGTGTCAGCGCGTCCATCGCGGCGGCACCTGCGAGGAACTGCCGCACGTCCACGCCTTGCAGCGCTGCGGCGATCGTGCCCACGGCGCTCATGACGCTGGTTCGTCCGCCCACCCAGTCCCACATCGGGAAGCGGGCCAGCCAACCCTGGGCGATGGCGTGCTTATCCAACAGGCTATCGACGCCAGTCACGGCGGCGGCGTGCTTCGCAAAATCGAGCCCCCGGGTCTTGTAGGCGGTTTCTGCCTCCAGCATCCCGTTGCGCGTTTCCTTCGTCCCACCAGACTTGGAGATGACCAGCGTCAATGTCGTGGCCAGGGCGTCTCCGATGCGGCCGATCACGCGGTCGATGCCGTCGGGGTCCGTATTGTCAAAAAAGTGGATCGCCATCGGCGGGCGGGCTGTAGTCAATGCATCCGCCACCAACTGCGGTCCCAGGGCAGATCCACCAATCCCCACCACCAGCACGTCTGTGAAACACTGGCCATTCGCGGCCAAGATCCGGCCCTCACGGACATCGTCGGCGAACCGCAGCGTGGATTCCAGTGTCCCGTCGATTTCTGCCTTCAACTCGGACGTAGGGGCCAGATCGCTATTGCGCAGCCAGTAGTGGCCTACCATGCGGCCTTCGTCTGGGTTCGCGATTTCACCCGCCTCCAGCGCCTTCATGGCTGCGAACGCTGCCTCCACCTGTGGGGCCATTTTTGCAAAAATGCTATCGTCAAAGGACATCCGGCTCGTGTCGATGGCGAAGCCGATTTCGGGGTAGCGGACGAAGCAGGATTGGAAGCGATTCCAAGCAGAGGAGCTCATGAGATTTTCTTTGGGTAAAAGGGGGAGAGGGGAGGCGTTTACGGAGCACGCAGCGTGCCCGCATTCAACTGATTTCCCTGTGACGGGAGGTGGTGGATTGCCCGGGATGAGGGTGGGTCAGGCTTTGTCTTCGAACTCAAGACGCGGGAAGAGAGGGATCGGCGTACCGAGCTGATGTCCCGCCGGGAGCAAGCCCCACTGGAGGTCATTGACCACAAATCCCTCGGGCAGCGCCCAGCCGATCTGCGTCCGCAGGGTATTCATGGCATCTGGCATGATGGGGCTCAGCAACACGCTGACGTGTAGCAGGGCCTCCGCTAGATGGTAAAGGACACTGTCAAGACGGGCGGCCTGGGCTTCATCTTTAGCCAGTTTGAAGGGCTGCGTGCTGTCCACAAACTGATTGGCATGCGTGACGATCTTCCACGCCGCAGCAATGCCGTCATGAATGTCCCAGGCGCCCATTTTGGCTACGTAGGCAGTCGGCGCGGCGGCCACGGTCTCCCGCAGTGCCCGGTTTTCATCATCGTCGTAGGCACCAGGGGTCAAGATTCCGCTGCGATACTTGTGCGCCATGTTCAGGGAGCGGTTCAGCAAGTTGCCGAGACCGCCCGCCAGTTCCTTGTTGTAGGACATGATGATGCGTTCCTCGCTGAAGTCGCTGTCGTAACCCGTAGCGATGTCTCTCATCAAGTAATAGCGCAGGCCGTCGGGAGTGAAGGCATCCGCTAGCACATTGGGGTCGATGACATTGCCGAGGCTCTTGCTCATCTTGGCACCCTTCACATTCCACCAACCGTGGACGATGAGCTTGGGCATGTCCTCGTCAGAAAAGCCCAGGGCGTGCAGCATGGTCATCCAATAGATGGCGTGGGCTGGGACGAGGATGTCTTTGCCGATCACCTCTGCGTCTGCGGGCCAGAGGCGCTTGAATTCGGGCAGGCCATCATTGCCACATTCCTCTGCCAAGTAACCGGCAAAACTGATGTAGTTCGTCAAGGCATCGAACCAGACGTAGTTCACAAAGCCTGGATCAAAAGGGAAGGGGATGCCCCAGGTGAGGCGCTCCAGCGGTCGGCTCACACAAAGATCCTGGCCACCACTGGACTCCAGCGCGTTCAGAACATCATTCGCCCGGAAGGCCGGGGTGATGAAGTCGGGATGACTGCGAATAAAGCCCTTCAGCCACTCGACGTGCTCGCTCAACTTGAAGTAGTAGTTGTCCTCTTCCAGCTCAACGACCTCGCCCCATTCCTCGCCAAAGACTCCGTCGGGACCGCGTTCCTTGTCGGTCAGGAATTGCTCCTGACGAACGCTGTAGTGGCCCTTGTAGGTCTGCTTGTAAAGTTGGCCGCAGTCGAAGAGTTTTTGCAACATCGCCTGCACGACCCGCTTGTGCCGATCATCAGTGGTCGCCGCCCAGCCGTCGTAGCGCACGTTCAGCCGCTCCCAGAGCGCCAAGAACTTGCTCGTCACGCCATCGACAAAAGCCTGTGGGCTCAAGCCTGCCGCATCCGCGCTTTTTTGCACCTTTTGCCCATGCTGATCCACGCCCGTCAGGAAATAAACTTCCCGCCCCGTCAGCCGCTGAAAGCGCGCCATCACATCTGCCATCACTTTCTCATAGGCGTGACCGATGTGCGGAGGCGCGTTGGTGTAATCAATCGCGGTGGTGATGTAGTAGGGCTTAGACATGGAAAAACAGGCTCGCCAGAGTCGCGGAGAACTTTCGCAGGGTCAAGCGCCGGGTTTTATTCACGCCAATCAATGCAGAAACCATCTCGAATGAAAACCCTTATGTCCACAGGGCGGAGAATTGCTGGTGCCGCCTAGCGGCTATATGCCCGACGTCCTCGGTTTTTGGAATCCCTCATCCTCGGTGAAATCACGTCAGGTTCCAAGGAAGGGCGGTTTGCAACCGCCCTTAGGCGCTTGAAAAGTGGCTTTCCTTTGGCATTCCGCCGGAGGCAAACGTGATTGGCGGCGAGGGAACTGTGCCTTGTCACGGGACGGGGACTTTTTTCCTCCGAGGTGGGAACGGCGTGTTCGGGGTAGCCAAGGCCCCCGCACTTTTTTCTTCCCACTCCGGCCTCGGTTTCATAGTCTGCTGCGCATGAACCAGTCTCAGCTCAAGATCAAGTTGTCGATTTTCATGTTCCTCCAGTACTTCATCTGGGGGGCGTGGTATGTGAGTCTGGGGAACTACCTGTCCAATACGCTGCATTTCAGTGGGCCGCAGATCGGTCTGGCGTATGGAGCCTTTGCGCTTGGGGCGATAATTTCTCCGTTCTTTGTGGGCCTGATTGCGGATCGGTATTTTGCGTCTGAAAAGATTCTCTTTGTGCTGGGACTGCTGGGCGGGGTGCTCATGTTCGTGATCGCTAGGGTCGGTGATTTTGCGACCTATTTCCCTCTGGTCATCGCCTATTGTGCGACGTATGTACCGACGCTGGCGGTGGGGAATTCGCTGTCCCTGCACCACCTGACGAACGCGAAGACGGATTTCCCACGGGTTAAAACGCTCTCTGCGGTCGGATGGATCGCTGGTGGGGTGACGCTGAGTTTGCTGAAGGGGGAGCAATCCAACATTCAGTATTACATCGCCGGTATCGGCTCGGTGGCGCTGGGCTTGTTTTCACTGACTCTGCCGCATACGCCGCCAAAGAAGACGGGCGCAGATGTGAAGATCGGCGAGATCCTCGGGCTCGATGCCCTGGCCATGCTGAAGAAGCCGTCCTTTGCGATCTTCATCGCCTGCATGTTTCTGATCTGCATCCCGCTGTATTTCTATTTTGTGAACATGAACCAGTACATCACGGAACTCGGCTGGACCTACAGCGCGGCCAAGATGTCGCTGGCACAGGTTTCGGACATCATTTTCCTGATCCTGCTACCGGTCATGCTGGCAAAGTTTGGCTACAAAAAGACGATCTTTCTGGGCATCGCCGCCTGGGTGGCGCGGTATTTCCTGCTGGCTGGCAGCACCGATGGCAATGCCATGGCAACGACGTATATTTTTGCGGCGATCCTTCTGCACGGCGTTTGCTATGATTTTCTGTTTATCGCTGGCCAACTGTATGTGGATGATGAGGCAAATGAAAAGACGAGGGGTGCCGCGCAGGGGTTCATTGCCTTTATCTTGTGGGGCGTCGGGAACTTCGTCGGCAGCACCTGGGCAGGCAATCATCAGGGCAAATACACTTTGGCCCAACCGCAAGGTTCCATCGCCCACGATTGGCACCAGATCTGGATTTTGCCGGCATGGATTGCCCTGGCGGTCTTGGTGGTCTTTGCGATCTTCTTCCGTGATCCGGCTAAGAAGAGCTGAGAAGCAGTTGGCCCGTGAGCTTTTCGGGCTAGTCCTCTGGTCGAAAAGTGCCGCCTATTCCTGGGCTGTAGAGCTTCAGCCCGGTGATATCCGCCACGGATTCAAAGTGCGCATCAATGGTAAAAAGTCGCACCTTGTCATGCAGTGCTAAGGCGGCGATCACAACATCCATCCAGGGGATGGTCAGCCCACGATCACGGATGCGCCAGGCCAACGCGGTGGCACGATCCCAGTCCTCCTCTTTGCAGATGCGGTAAGGAATGACCGAAAAATGCTGCCCCAGCCTCGCACGATCCATCGGACGCGCCCCCCCAAGCACCTCCAGACGAACCGGAGAGCACCACTGCGCCTCGTAGGCCTCCAGCAACCCCTCAAGAGCCACCTTCACATCCAGCCGACCGTTGCGGCGGAGAGACTCAATCCAAACTGATGAATCAACGAGAACCATCGGCGCGTTACTCCATGATCAGAGGTGGTACCGGATTCCCTGGGTCACTGCCGTATCGAACAGCGTCCTCAGCGACGATGGACGGGTAGTCAAAGCTTCCTTCCCGCATCAGTCGTCCAAAATCCCGCGCCTTTTGTCTCCTGACAAACTCCGTGACGGCCTTGGCCAAGGCCGGGCTTCTATTTTTCTCTCCCGTCAATGCCATTGCGTCCGCCAAGATGGCTTCATCAATTTCTATGCTTATCCTCATGCTGCCATATATGATTCATTTTGAATCATTTTGCAACAACTTTTGAATCATGGGGCGATTTAGGTGGCGCAACGGTTGCAATCGGGGGGCTTGTGCTGTCAGCTCGGCAACGAGCTCCGAGGCATTGAGTGCGCGATTCCAGCCAGGTATGGAGAGCCGACGACTCGTCGGCATTCCCCGCAACGGTTGCGACGAACTCATGGAGTGAGCGCATCGACGTTCTCGTTCCAACGCCGGACGCTTGTGAGGTCCCAATCTTGTTTTCCCGTAGGGGATTGGGAAAAGGAGTGCGCCCGCCCGGATTCGAACCGAGAACCAAGGGATTATGAGTCCCCTGCTCTAACCGTTGAGCTACAAGCGCAGAAATGACCCCTGAGTATGCACTGTCCAAGGGGAAGGAGCAAGCAAGAGGAGTTCCTACCACTACCTCAGCAGTCGATCAAGCTCCCGTTGGAAGGCGGGGATGTCTGCTGGAGGTGGCTTGTAGCCTTCTTGCGGGGCGTTGAGGCCTAGTCGCCCAAATTGATCCACATACCAGCCTGCCAGGACCCCATCGCTGAAGGTGACCTTACCACTGACCATGGTGCCGGGGACGGTGATCTGATCCACGGTGACGCTGATGGTGCCACCCTCTGGAACGGGGCCAAAAGGCTGCTCAGGCGGGGGGACAGGGGCGTCTTCGGCAAACTCTGCATCTGGAACCTCGTCGGTCGGAGCGGCCGCTGGCGCTGGGGCGGGCTGTGCGGCGGGCTCTTGAGGCCGTGCCTTTTCTTTTAGCTTCACCTCCAGGTCGATCATCAGGAGCCGCGCGTCCATGTAGGTCAGCGTCATGCCAAACTCCGTTTTGATGCGGTCCTGGATTTCGTTCAGGGTCGCGCCTTCTGCCGCCCAGGTTTCAACTTGCTGCTTCTGATCGGGGGACAGGTTGGCCATGATTTCGTGGGAAAATGAATGCGGTGCGCTTGGGGTTACTTCGTGGACTCGGATACGATCTCTTCCAGCAGTGCGGCATTTTCATGCAGAGTCTTCACTTCTTCGGGAGTCATCGATTTGCCTTCTGGCACATCGACGAGGGGCAGGAGGGCGCGCATGGCCTCCATCAACGTGCTGACGGGTTCCCGCTTCTGGATGTCTGGGTGCAGCGTTTCGAGATTGATCATGTAATACTCCACAATGTCCCGGCGGGCGAGGTGGCGGCTTTTTTCTTCGGAGTAGTTTTCCGCGACGGCCTGGGTGGAGATATCAAAGGCGCGGATCCAGCCGCCGAGGCTGATGAGGTGGGCGATGTCGGTATCCCGCAGTTGCACCATTTCGGCCTCGACATCTGCCTGAGTGCGGGCGAGTTCGGCGCGCAAGTCGCCCCAGTTCCCCTTGATGCTGTGCTCCAGGAGGCTCTGGGTGTGCTTATTCACCCGATTGCCGGCACCGAGACCCTTGGCCATCTTGAGCATGGCGCGGCCGATGCCTTGCATTTCTTCGACCTTCTCGCACTGCACGACCAGGAAGCCGTCCGCGATCAGGGTGCCGAGTCGCAGGGAGACGGACACGCGATCTGCGGGGACCTTATCGTTAACAGGGCGCTTGAGGTTATCATAGGAAAGGGAGCCCAGTCCGTCCATCATCTCAAAGAGACGACGGATCGAAGGGGTGGTGAACTCGTTGACGCCGAACTCCTCACGCACATGCTCATCGCCAACGAGATCCTCGGGGATGACTGCTTTTTTGACCTCTTCGGGCTTCTTGGCTTTCGGCTTTGCGTCCTCTGCGATGAGCTGCGACGTCAGCACTACCGCGAGGGGCAGGAGCAAAAACCGGGTCCAGGGTGGAGGAGTTCTCATGAGGATGGGGTGGAGCATAACAAGCAAATGGGCAAATTCCAGCGCGACTGCAAGAAAGCGCAAAATAGGGATCAGCGCCGCCGCAGGACAAGCAAGAGATCGGAGTATTCGTCGTCGAACTTTCGTGGGGACTGGAGGTCGTAGGTAAAGTCAAAGCAACCCGCTACTTCCAGGTCCGGCGCTGCCTCGCGCAAGGTGCGGCGCAGTTGTGCTGCGGAATAGGTGCGGAAGTTCCATCGTGTCTCCTGGGTGTGCTGCTGGCCATCGCGGGTGATCTTCATCCGGGTGCGCACTGCCTCCAGTCGGGTTTTGCGGTCTGCGGGCCATCCCCTGGTGTTGCAGATGACGGAGACGCCGCCGCGTTGCTCTGCCCACCGTTCGTGCTCGCAGGTGGTGCGGCTGTAGTCCGTCAGGTGCACGCCCAAGAAATACAGCCCGCCCGGCAGTAATGCATCCGCCACGTGGCGCAGATGCGCCTGGGCAGCTTCTTCCGTGAGCAGATATTTGAACGTGCTGACCAAACAATGCGCCAAGTGGTAGCGTGTCTGCCCAGGCACCTGAAACTGGCTCATATCGTCAATCCACAAACGCGCCTTGAGGCCTGCGGATTTGAGGCGCTGTTTGGCATAGGTTAGCATCTCTGGCCCGAGATCGAAGCCGTCAACGAGCCAGCCTCTGCGTGCCATCTCCAGCACGGATCGGCCGCTGCCACAGGCGGGTTCTAGAACGCGGAGTGGGCCTTTTTTACTGGTGACCCGACCGAACTGCTGCCAGGCCGCCTCCATGAAGTCCGCCTCCTTGGCGGTGTCTGCATCAAAGATGATGTCATAATACTCAGGGGTGTCATACCAGTCGCGGTGCTCGGTTTTGCTCTTGGCCATGGGGGTTCATAGTGGCCAAAGTTCAGGCACGCCAGTTGCAAAGTGGGCTCGACACCCGCAGTTGGCGAAAAAAAGCCTTGTGCTGAGGCCTCGGTGACACCTTCTTAACAGGCAATGGCCAAACGCTCCCGACGCCGCAGTAGCAAGCCGCTGATCCCAGGATTCTGGTTCTTGGTGGTCGTTGGGCTCTTGGTGGCGGGCTCGGTGGGCGTTTATTGGATTTTGGGTAAGACGACGCAGCTATCGGTGCAGTCCCTGCCTGCCCCGACAGCCGCCAGTCCAGAGAAGAAGCCCGGCCCGAGCACCGCGACGGCAAATCGCTGATTTCTCAACCCAGCCTTGTCTTTGGGCACAGGACAATCAATGATGGGGACTGTCTTTCCCGCGATCCATCATGCCTTTCCGTTTCCCATTCAATCCGCGCACCGCCACCGCCCTGCTGGCGGCGACCATGTTGTGCAGTTGCCAAACCATCAAAAAGATCACGCCAGATTGGAACCTTCCCAAGCCCGGGCTGCCCAAACTGTCCAAGGTCAAAAAGATGATTCCTGGCCTGGATGATGGTCTGCCAGCGGACGATCCAAAGGTCCCGTTCAATGCCAATGGCACCCTGGGGTATGGTCACAGCATGGCGATGGATGTTTATGAGGGCGTTCGCAATCCAAAGCGGCTCTTTGAGGGGAAGCGGATGGTGGATGAAAATGGCGTGATCTCCTTTGGCAAAACAGGTTCCGCTAAGGTCGGTGGTCGCAGCTTGGTGGAGGCAGAGAGGTTGATCTCCTCTGTCTTTCGGGTGGGAGGGCGCAGCTCCTTTGCGCTGACGGTTCATCTGCCAACCATCGAAGGCGTGGAACTCGTCCGAGTGGATGGCGATGTGGTGGGCCCCGTCTATGTGCCCATGTGGGAGAGAATGCATCTGCGGGATCTTGTGCAACTGGCAGGAGGCAGAAAGGCAGGCTCCACGGCGCGCAGTTTGTACATTACCCGCGACGGGCAAAAGATGTTTTTCCCCAACATCGAAGCGGCCGAGACCTGGTGGAAATTCCGCGCCGGTGATATCGTGACGCTTTCCCCTGATCTCTGATTTGCCTCGTCTGAACCCCAACGCGCCCGTCTTCCCATGCTCGAATATACCGGAGAAAATCCTGCCACACCCCAGAGTCCGATCGGCTCACTGTTCAAGACCGTCGCCATCCTGAGGATCGGCACTGGCACACTCCTCCTGACTCGTCATGCGCTCGCGGCGCTGCCTGCCGCTTATCACTTTCTCTGGAACAATCAGCCCTGGGATTGGGCGACATTTATGGCGGAAAACGGCGTCCCGTATGCGCACCTCGTCGCACCCGCAGTGGCGTTGCTCGTCGGGTTAGTGGCCGTATTTTGGGTGCTGGGTTTCTTGACGCGTTTCTTTGCTGTGGTCTTCCTACCCATTGCGGCTGGGGCATTGGTGCTGGCCCAGAAGGTTGGCTCCCCCATGGTAGAGACTTGCTGGCTCTATATTTTCGCAGCCATCACGCTGTTGCTGTTCGGGTCCGGTGCCATCTCTCTGGATAAGCTCTTCAACCTTGGGCAACGTCCCAAGAAGAAAAAGAAGCCGTCCTTTTGATCGCATCCGATGTCTGATCCCGCCCCCAATGTCGAGCGCGTCTTGGCCATCGATCCTGCCTTGCGCAAGACTGGTTGGGCCATTCTGGAGAAGTCTGGCCGCGAGCTCCGTGCGGTGGCCTGGGGGGTCATTCACAACGTGCCCAAGCTCCTGCCATCGGGCTGCCTGGTCCAGATCCGTGAGCAACTGAATGCCGTGATTGTGGAGCACAAACCGACCGTGTGTGCCATTGAGGCGACGATTTTTGTGCAGAGCTTTAAGACCGCCATCGTGCTCGGGACCGCTCGGGGGGCCTGCCTCATCGCCGCTGCGGAACACGGTCTAGCTATCTTTGAATACGCCCCACGGGAGATCAAGCAGGCAGCAGTGGGGAAGGGGGCCGCGCAGAAGGAGCAAGTCGCGTTCATGATCCGCTCCATGCTGCAATTGAGAGAAACCCCCAGCCCCGATGCGGCCGACGCATTGGCCGTTGGCATCACGCATTTCCAAAATGCGGATGCTGGCCGGATCTTGGATCGCGAGGCGCGGCGGGTTTGATCCTTCAACCAATGGCGCGGCGCAGCAGATTTGCCGTCACGCGCTGGATCCTTGCGTCGGGACCGTGGGGCCTGGAGTAGTGGCTCCATACGGGCATGTGGCCAGGCGGCTTGCTCATGCCTTGAGCCCACCAGATCGTGGAGGCATTGAAGATGAAATTGCCTTTTGGGCCATCAAAAATCACCGCCTGCCACTGCTGCGGATTCCGTCCGCCCTGCCAGCAGGTCCCCCCTGCTAAAATCGTCAGTCCTGGCAGATCTGCGGGGGCATCCCCATGGTATTCCCAGCCGATCATGCCGGGGACGGAATCCCCCTTTTTCATGCCTGTGCCCTCAAAGAACCAGTGATCGGGTGCCTCGCAAATCCAGTCGCCGCCTCCATTCACGGGGCTGATATTGCGCACCCCCATCAGGTAGCCCTCATCGGGTCCTCGGTGTGGATAGGGGCCGTAGTCCTTCTCACGTTCCACCGCATACTTGTAGTCCCCGCCATACGGTCCGCCCCGGAAGATGCGCCGACTTTCCGCACCGGCCGCATTCGCAGAAAACGGCGTGACCCAACACACGGAGTTGCCCGACAGGAAGAGCAAATTTACGCCCTCATCGCGCATCTTTGCGACGCTCTCGTATTGCCGGATGTCCCAGTATTCGTCGTGACCGACGCTGATGAAGCTCTTGCACTTCAGCCCGTGATCAGGCGTGATCATGTCTGAATTTGAGCAATAGGTCACATCGTAACCGTGCTGCTCCAGCCAATATGACAGGGGGAATTCAAAGCACAGCCACTCCCCACTGCCGACCGACTGCGGGTTCTCATAAATTTGCGCATACTTCGCGTATGGACGATCAAAGCTCACCTTCGGCCACGGGCCCTGATTGCCCTTGGGATCTGTGTATAGTGAATAGATATCCGGCCAGCGATTGTAAGCCTGCCAAGTATTATCGCTGCACTGAAAGAGAACATCCGCAGGCCGATCATCGGTCACGATGAAGACCACGTAGCTCTGCCAGTAAGGTTCGTCAGGGCTCGCAGGCAGGGTAGTCAAGCGGCCCAGATACACTCCGCTGATCCAATCCGCAGGAATCGTCACGCTCAGTGATTTTTTCCAAACGCACTCCCGCAGCCTCATCTCACCCACTTCAGGCACAGGCTGTGGGCTGCCTTCAAATGGGCCATACTCGCCCATGAGGCGCGCGCCCCGCCCTCCATAATAGCCCGTGCGGAACACCTCCATTTTGAATCGAGCCGCAGGCTGTGTGCTCACAAAAACATCCAGAGTCTCCCCTGCGCCCAGCGATTGTCGCGAGCAATAGCCCTCGATCACTGGTGACCGAAAGCCCTCCGTCTTGTCCAGGCGCATTCTTGTCAATTGCCAGTCCAGGGAGCCTTCCCGGGCATTCTCTTTCTCAATCAGATTCATGGGCAAAGTACGGGCGCAGACGCAGCGTTCTTCCTTGGCGGCTGGAACTCGGGCAGTCAGTCGTGATTGAGCCCTGTGCTTATTTTCTTGCCTTCATCTGCCTGTCATCTCAGTCTTTTATGACCATGCAAACGCCCTTCTCACTTCCACTCGGCATCGCATTCCTCTTGGGGCTGTCGGTCCCGCTTCGTGCCGCGGAACCGACGTGGCAGGAAGTCGCTGCTGCCCATGCCCGCATCCTTTCCCACGTGAAGTGGACGCCCATCGCCGATACATTGCCGAACCGAAAGGGGGGCTTCTTTGAGAAGGGTAAAGAAGTCACCGGCGTGCCTTACTCCAGCGTCCGTTCGGAGGGGCGCTACATCGGTTTTGACATCGCCGTGCGCACGTTTTTGGCCGCTGTAGAGAATCCGCATAGTGTGCTCTACACTGAAAACCTGACGGGCAAAGTCTCCAACGCCGCTGCCTACTACGGCAGCGTCTGCTCTGCCTACACCAGCTATGCGCTGGGCTGCGGCCTCCCCGAGGTCAGTCGCCGCTACGGCCCACCCGTGAGCCAGGGGATCATTCTCGTGGATCCACAATCCGCTCAGGCCGCACAGGTAGGTGACGTGATCTACACACCCCATGCCACAGAGAGTTCTGGCTCGCATGTCGAAATCATTACCGCTGTGAAGAAGGACCCGCAAGGCATCGTCACCACGGTGCGGGTCGAGGAGAGTCGCCCACCTTCCACCCAGGCCACGGACCGCACTGCGGCGAATTTTAACACCCATCTTGCCTCGCGGAACAAGCAGCTCTTCCGCATTACCGATCGCGATCTCTGGCGTGGAGCCAACCGCGCTGAACCCCTGCGTTTCCCAAACTTTGGGCTGGATGCATCCACGCCAAAAATCAACCGTGCGCTCCTGCTGGACCTCGGCGACTGGGTGCCCTATCAAAAAGGAACACCGGTCAGATTCCACGTCATGGATCGCGACCAGCGTGGTGTGAAGTCACTCGTCATCCGCCGTGGTGATGCCTTGGTGGAAGAGATCCCGTTGGATGGCACTGGTCTGCATGAGCGTCAGTTCAAGGATTGCGGGGACTACACGGCGCACGTCATTCACAAGGACGGTTCGCAAAGCCAAGCCTGCGAGTTCGCGGTGTGCGATCTCGAACTCCGTCTGCCCAGCGAACCTGTCTCCATGAATCGGGAGTGGAAGGTCGATTTTGGCAGCAAAAATATCGATGTCATCGCTGTCTATCTCTGGAATTCTGCGGACAGCTACGGTCGCCACGCGATCTTTTTGACCGAAGCCCAGCGCAAGGCTGGCTCGATCACGATTCCCAGCGATTTGCTGAAGAAGCCCGGCTCGCTGCAAGTCTGGCTCATTGGGGAGCATCCACTCGGTCGCTTGAAATTGCGCAAGGACATCCCGCTGGTGAAGTCTTGATCGTCCTGCGGGGCAACGCCGTTTCGAGCATTTCCTTGTATCCGCAGTTTGCTCTCCGGAGAGCGTGATTGACCTGTCACCCCGTCGCCCCTTACCATCCACCCCATGCGCTCGATTCAAACCCTCCTTCCTATTCTCCTGCTGCTTGCGAACCTGCCCCAAACGCTAGGGGCTGAAGGTCGTCCTCCGAATATTGTTTTTGTTTTAGCGGATGATCTTGGCTTCACGGATCTGGCTTGTTTTGGTAGCAAGTACTACGAGACGCCCAACATTGATCGACTCGCAACGCAGGGCATGAAGCTGACCAACCATCACCATTGCCAGAACTGCGCTCCGACTCGGGCCGCCCTGCTTTCCGGTCAATACGGTGCACGCACCGGGATCTACACCGTGGGATCGATTGAGCGCTTTGATTGGCACTCCCGTCCGTTGCGTCCGGTGGAGAACTTGACAAAGCTGCCCCTGGATCGCGATACCTTTGCCAATCAGCTCAAGTCCGCTGGATATGCGACGGGGATGTTTGGTAAATGGCATCTCGGCAACACGGCAGAGCATCATCCGGCGCAGCGTGGTTTTGACGAGGCGATCGTGTCTGAAGGGAAGCACTTTGACTTCGATACCAGCCCGCATGTTGACCATCCCAAGGAACAGTACTTGGCCGACTTCCTCACGGACAAAGCCGTGGACTTCATCGACCGCCACAAGGCTGGCCCCTTTCTCCTCTATCTCCCTCACTTCGGGGTCCACTCGCCCTTTCACGCCAAGGCGGACCTCATCGAAAAGTTCAAACCAAAGCCAGGAGTCGGTGGCCACAACAGCCCGACTTACGCGGCGATGATCACGAGCGTGGACGAGAGCATCGGTCGCATCATGGCAAAGCTAGACGAACTCAACTTGGCTGATGACACCGTCTTCATCTTCGCCAGCGACAACGGCGGTGTGGGTGGCTATGGACGGCCGGACGGCCTCATTCGAGAGCCTGGCAAAGATGCGAAGGGCAAGAAGAACAAGGCTGCCGACGACGAAGCCGGTGGCGGCATCACTGACAACTCGCCACTGCGCAGCGGTAAGGGCAGTCTCTACGAAGGCGGGACCCGCGTGCCTTTGATCGTTCGTTGGCCAGGTAAGATCGTGGCTGGCAGTGCGGTGGACACCCCCACCGCGCATGTCGATATCTTCCCCACCTTGCTGGATCTTTCCGGTGCCGCGAAGCCTCGTCAAATGCTTGATGGGGAAAGCCTTGCGCCGCTCCTGCTCGGCAAATCAGCGACGCTTAGTCGTGCGGCGATCTTCCAGCACTTCCCGGGTTATCTTGGCTCAGGACCCGGCCTCTGGCGCACGACTCCAGTGAGTCTTATCCAAGCCGGAGACTGGAAGCTGATGGAGTATCTAGAGGATGGCCATCTCGAACTCTACAACCTCAGCAACGACATTGGCGAGACCCAAAACCTCGCAACGAGCTCGCCCGACAAGGCCAAGGAACTGCATGATCGATTGCTGGCCTGGCGCAAAGAAACGAGTGCTCCAATGCCAACTCCCAACGCCGAAAGCCCCGCTGCTGGGACGGCTGCGCCCAAAAAGAACGGCAAAGGTAAAGGCAAGGGCAAAGGAAAAAAAGCCGGTGCTGCGAAATAGTCTGATCCCCATCTCTGCCAAGTTGTGAGTGCATCCGTGGCTGCGGGCATTCTGAAGAAAGAGGACCGCGTCGGCGGTGTTATGGGAGAGGGCATGGACGCGCCCTTGGTCGCCCGTTGCCGGATCCAACACGATTTGTTCATGAAGTCCGCTTCAATCATCCACCTCCTTTTCCTGGCACTGGCCTTGTGGGCCCGTCCGCTTTCTGCTGCCGTTCCCTTTCCCAACGTTCTGTTCATCCTCGCCGATGATTTGGGGTATGGGGATCTGGGATGCTACGGGAATCCGCAGATCGATACGCCTGTGTTGGATCAACTGGCGAGGGAGGGGGCGCGATTGACCGCGCATTATTCGCCTTCGCCACTGTGTTCGCCAGCGCGGGCCGGGTATTTGACGGGGCGGTTCAATCATCGGACCGGGGCGGTGGATGTGCCGAGCAATCGCGGGCTTGATCGCATCGCGTTATCTGAAAAAACGATGGGCGACTACTTTCATGAGGCGGGTTATGCCACGGCCTTGATGGGGAAGTGGCACAACGGTCTGTACTGCCGCGACTACTTGCCACACCATCGGGGCTTTGATCTGTTTTATGGCTTTGCCAATGGCGGGCAGGATTACTGGAAATGGAACCTGCTACGCAATGATGAGGCTGTGCCGCATGATGGTCGCTACCTGACCGACGTCTTGAATGATGAGGCCGTCCGCTTTATTCAGGAGCACAAGACGAAGCCCTTCTTGCTTTTCTTAGCCCATCACGCGCCGCACAGTCCGTTGCTAGCACCGGAACCATTGGTGAAGAAGTATCGGCAGCGACTCAGCAAGGAAGTGGGAGATGCGGTGGCGGTCACTTATGCGATGATCGAGTCAATGGATGCGGGGCTGGGTCGTGTCTTTCAATCGCTGAAGGAAGCCGGCCTGTGGGAGAAAACGGTGATCGTCTTTACCAGTGATAACGGACCTGTGATGGGTCGTGATCCGCAACTTGGATCGCAGAAGCGCTTCAACGGGGTCTGGTCTGGTGAGAAGCAGGATGTTCTGGAAGGCGGCATCCGTGTGCCTTGCATCGTCGCGTGGCCAGGGACGATCCCTGCGGGACAGGTGGTGGAGACGCCGGTGCATGGATGCGACTGGCTGCCGACTTTCTTTGCCTTGACCGGCCAAACGGCACCCCAGGGAGCCAAGCCGCTGGATGGTGTGGACATCATGCCCCTACTGAAGGGCCGACCCTCCCCAGAACTCCTCGAACGCACCTTCTTCTTTCAGCGGAATCGTTATGCACCGGTAAAGCACGCCAATGCGGCCATTCGCCAAGGTCGCTGGAAGCTCTACTGGCCAGGCGATGAAGCATCGTTGAAGAAGGACAGTGCGCGTGACAATCCCTCGTATGTGAGAGGGATCACCGAACCGCATTGGGAGATGCCTCTCGACCGGCAATTGGATGCGCCTACCCAGGGGCAGCAACCGGCACCGCAGTTGTTCGATATCGTGGCTGACCCAGGCGAGAAAAAGGATCTCGCCCGAGATCATCCAGATCAGGTGCAGAGGCTCGCCGCCCAGCACGATGCCTGGTTCAGCAGCGTGTTGGTGGATTGGCAGAAATCACGCGCGTCAATCCTCGCGACTGACCGCGAATACTGGAAGAACCGTCCCTCCCCCAATCCGACGGCCCTCTTCAACGACTTCTGGATTTGGAAATCAGCGCCTGCGGGCACTGATCGCGATACTGCTGATCCGCTGAAGGTGTTTCGTGGGTATTGGTCCGATTCAACAACGAACTAGAGTTCGAGGGGGGCGTTCTCGGCATCGTGGGGGATGCATCTTGTTGATAGGCGATGTAGGGTTCCAATCCAGATCGGATGATGAAAGGCTAGGAATGGCCGTTCGCTACGTTTTCATCCGACCATGAAAGCTGTTCCGACCTTTTTTCTGCTCACATTCGGCCTCGCGAGTTCAATTCTCGCGGCAGATGATGCGAAGCAAATTTTCGACCAAAGCCACACCACCGGCGGACTCGTGGTTCTTGTGGGATCGGGGGATGGGGCGCTGGCGGCGGACATCGCGGCGGCGCGGGATTCGTTGATCGTGCAGACACTGGATCACGATGCGGCGGTGGTGACGCAGGCGCGGGTGAAATTTCGGGAGAGCGCGGCGGCGGCACGGCTTTCGGCAGAAGTTTGGAAGCGCAACGATCTGCCGCATGCGGAGAGCTTGGTGAATCTTCTGCTCCTCGATGAGGGTGCGCAGGTTTCGAAAGAGGAGGCGATGCGGGTGCTGGCTCCAGGTGGCACGGTGATGAGGAAAAAGGATAGCAAGTGGACGATGGAGACGAAGCCGAATGCGCCGAAGACGGTGGAGTGGACTCACTATCAATACGATGCGGCGAACAATCCGGTGGGCGAGGACAAGGCCAGTGGCCAACCTCGTCGCTTTCAGTGGGCGGGGACGCCCTTGTGGTCGTTGGCCCATGAGAGCATGGCCAGTCTGAATGCGATGGTGTCTGCGAATGGTCGCGTGTTTTACATCATGGATGAGGGGGCGCGCGCTTCGGTTCAGCTATCGTCGGACTGGCAGCTCACGGCGCGCGATGCCTACAATGGCGTGGTGCTTTGGAAAAAGCCGCTGAAGCAGTGGCTGACTCGGTTCTGGCCTTGGAAGAGTGGTCCTGCGCAGATGCCTCGCAAGCTGATCGCCATCGGTGATCGTGTTTATGCGCCGCTGGACATCAATGGGCCGCTCATCGAGTTCGATGCGGCGACGGGCCAGCAGTTGCGCGTGTATGAGGAGACGACAGCGGCGGAGGAAGTGATCTCGACGCAGGGCATCCTGCTCGTGGTCTGCAATCCTAGCCCGCCAGACATGAAGGCGATTTCGGAGGACACGCAGAAGCGCCGTCACTTCAGCTACGATGGGCGCAACCGCGTGGTGCTGGATCACACCGCGCTGCAAAACGTCATCGCGGTCGAGGCGGCCACTGGAAAGGTTTTGTGGAAGCATCCCGGGCCGCAAATCAGTGTGCTCACGCTCGCAGCGCTTGGCGATAATGTGGTCTATCACGACGGCTTCAGCCTCGTGTGCCTCGATTTGAAAACGGGCGCGCAGAAGTGGAAGTCAGCACCGATTGCGCAGACGACGAAGCCGCTGTTCACGGTGTCTGAGGAATCGCCAACGGTGGTGCTGCATGACAAGGCCGTCTATTACGCCTGGAATCGGAAGCTGACGACGATATCGATGGCGGATGGGACGGTTCTTTGGGATGCGCCGTGGGTGGATAATGACTATCGCAGCCCGGTCAGTGTGATGCTGATGCAGGACCTCGTTTGGTCGATGAATATCGCTTCCGCGAAATCGCCTGGCACGTTCACGGGGCGTGATCTTTTGACGGGAGAAGTGAAGAAGGAGTTCGATTTGCCGCCCTTCAAAGGCATCGGGCACCATCGTTGTTACAAGGCGAAGGCCACGGGTGACTTTGTGCTGCTTTCGCGTTCTGGTGTCGAATACGTCAACCCTACCGATCAGAGCTACGGCGAAAATCACTGGATTCGTGGTGCCTGTCTCTATGGCATATTGCCCGCGAACGGCATGCTTTATTCCACGCCCCATGCCTGTGCCTGCTACATCAAGGGCAAGCTCAACGGCTTTACCGCGATGGTGCCAGGACCCACCGAAGTTATGAAGCCCGCGAAGGACAAGGCGGACCCGATCGAGACGGGCCCAGGATTTTTGACCGCCATCGAAGCGATCGCAGACCCAGAAGGCTGGCCGACTTATCGTCATGATGTCACTCGCAGCAGTAAGGCCAGCACCAAGGTCAGCACCGATCTCAAACAGACTTGGAAGACGCCGATTGGTGGTGAGTTGACCAGCCTAGTCGTCAGCGGGGGGCAAGTGTTTGTCGCCCAAAAGGACCGCAACACTGTCGTCGCGATGGATGCCAACACGGGCGCGATTCAGTGGAAATTCACCGCTGGTGGCACCATCGATTCGCCGCCTACTGTCGAACGTGGCTTCGTTTATTTTGGCAGTGCGGATGGCTGTGTGTATCGGCTGCTGGCCAGCGATGGGACGCTGTGCTGGCGCACGCGAGCAGCACCGGATGAGCGCCGCGTCGTTGCTTATGGTCGCCTGGAGTCAGCATGGCCGGTGCATGGGAGCGTGCTCGTCGAAAACGGCATCGTTTATGCCGCCGCCGGACGTTCGTCCTTCCTCGACGGCGGGATCCGCATGGTGAAGATCCACGCGCAATCTGGCGAGTTCTTTGGCGACGAGCGGGTCTATGACATGGAGACTGGCGTGGAGCCCGAGGTCACGAGTTCTTTTGAGATGGACGGTGCTTTACCCGATATCCTATCCAGCCAGGACGGCATGGTCTTCATGCGCCACCGCACCTTTGACAAAGAAAGCCTGTCCCAACGTGCGCCCGCGCCGCATCTTTACTCGCCCACTGGCTACTTGGATGACAACTGGTGGCACCGCACCTACTGGGTCTATGGCGAAGACACGAAGAGCGGCTACGGCGGCTGGTGGCAGAGCGGGAACAAGCTGCCCGCCGGCCGCATTCTCGTCGTCGGTGATGACGCGGTGTATGGTTATGGGCGCAATTTTTACGCAGGCCAAAACGCTGCGCAGTTCTCTCGCGGCGAGAAATATGTGCTCAGTGCTTCTGAAAAACGTTCGGGGGAAGAACCGGATTTTTCACCTGCCATGAAGGACTTCAAAGCTGGCGAATATTTGAAGACCGACTGGACCAAGATGCGCACCACGCCGGTGAAATGGTCCGACGAGATCCCCTTCAGCGTCCGGGCGATGGTGCTGGCGGACAAGACCCTCTTTGCGGCGGGACCGTATGGCGATGCTGTGCGCTCTGACGAAGCCTACGCGGGCAAGCGCGGGGTGCGTCTCGCCGCAGCTTCGACGACGGATGGAAAGATGATCGCCAGCTATGCCATTGATGCGATGCCTGTCTTTGACGGTCTGGCCGCCGCGAATGGTCGCCTTTACATGGCGATGAAGGATGGCAGTGTCAGTTGTTTTGGTGGGCAGGGGGCGGTGCTCGAATCCAAGCTGGGCGAGCCTATTGAAGTGCTTCCCGAGGAGCTACTCCCAGACGATGCGGAGTATCGCAAGGAGTTCCAGGAGCGACTTGGTGTCACGGAGTTCGACGGACGTGATGGCCAGGGTAAGGGCAAGCCCAAGGGGGCGGTTGCCAAGCGGGCACAGATTACTGGTGAAGACATCTCCTATCGATTCGCCAAAGTCACTGGCGGCAAGGTCATCAATAGCGAGTTGGGTTACCGCCTGGCGGCGGATGAAAACAGCGTGGCGCAGGCGCTCTACGAATTCGGCAAGCCCGTCACGACGAAAACGACGTGGACCTTCAAGCTTCAGCGCACCCCCGGCTTCCCGAACCCGCCCTTTTACGGCAATGGCTTCTTCGTTCTCGGAGATGGTGCCAAAGATGAGCAACTCATCAAATGCGGCATGCAGTTCATCCGCGGTAGCCTGGTCATCTTCCAAGGCCCCACCGCCCAGCAAAAGGGCGAGAAACTTGCCTTCGACGGTAATGCAGATGCGATCACGGAGCTCAAGGTCACCTTTGATCCTGAAGCCCAAACGATCACGCTTAGCGCCGGCAAGCAATCCCTCTCCGCGAAACTGAACAGCCCACTGAAACAGATCACGCACACCGGTTTTACGACATGGAAAGCCGTCACTGACTTCAGCGCGCTGGGGCAGGAGTGAGCGTGAGGCAGACACTCCTGTCTGCCCGTGGTGGAGTGGTGGAGTGGTGGAGTGATGGAGTGATGTAGTGATGTAGTTTTGGTCCTTTGTAGCTGGGCTCTGTGAGCCCGGCGCGATTGAACCGCCAATGAAGCCGCGAGGGATGGCGGCTTCGGGCTTCTCATCAGCGTCTCATTCGCCGAGGGACTTCGGCACGACCCTCTCCTTGGGGCTTGGGGTTGTTGTAGCTGGGCTCTGTGAGCCCGGCGCGACTGAACCGCTAAAGATGCAGCCCAGGCCAGTAGGAGCATTCGCCAGAAAGCTTGGTGGGGCGACGGCGACAGAGCTTTCTCACAGATTGCGGGTGGAAATCGAAGGCGGGGGAAAGATGGCGCGGGAATGAAATGCCCGCTGCCACTTGGTTCCCCAAAAGCTGCGATTCAGTATCAATGCCCTTCTCAGCGATAGATCACTGCTGTCCGGTGATGGGTGTAAAGGTGAAGACGTCTTCGCTGCGGGTCAGGTCGTATCCGGCGAGCTGGGCGCAGTAGCGCAGAGCCTGGGTGAGGGGCACTTGCTTCAGCGATAGAGAGAATCGTGCCTCCTCCTTTCCGCCGGGTTTGAGAATCATCTTGGGCGCTCTCTTTTCGGGATTGAGTTTCTGGGATTTGGATCTCAGGAAGTCGATGGCAGTGCTGAGCGTGACGTCATGGAATTCGACTTCGGGCAGAATGATCTTGTCCGCCAGTGTCGGGTTGGTGGCAGGCGATTCGAGGCTTGAGGCTTTACCAAAATAAGGAGTGTTGCCTTCGATTCCAACGCTCGACGATTCGCCTGCGGGCGCGACATCGAGAACCACTGCGTGGGGTTCGATCACGTAGTTGAGGCCAGCACGATCTGCCACTTGGCGCAGGGCTTCGATCAGTGGCACGTTCTTTAGGTTGAGGCTGATCGTGGCTGGGGCGGCTGGGGGCTGGCGGAGGAGAATGCTCACGCCTTTTTGGGCGGGATCTGAGGTGCTGGTGTCGAGTTGACGACTCTTGACGCGCAGGAACTCGACGGCGTCTTCGACCTTCGCATCTTTGAATTGGACCGTAGTCAGGATGATACTGCGGAGCTTGGCGGTGATGGCGGAGGTTTGGGAATCAATGGGCTTGCTGTCGAGCATGTAACTGAGATCCAGCTTTTGCGATGCCTCTGCCTCGGCTGGGGTGCCAAAGTAGATGCCGCCAATGGGGCTGCCGCTCTGAGTGTCGTAAAAGGTGAGATGTGGGAGCCCCTCCTGAACATCAGGATGATGGATGGTGACGCTGCCTTTGCCGCGCGTGACGGTTTGGCTTTGCGAATGGTGGATTTTGACTCCGGTATTCTTGGTCGTAGTGGAGGTGAGGTGGAGTGAAACACGGGCGCTGTCAGCGCTGGCCAATTCGTAGTCGGCGGTGACGGTCATGAAGTCCTTACCTCGTTGCACCTGGCGGATGCGGATGCTGTCTCCCTGGCGGAAGGTGGACTTACCGACGCTGAAGTCCGTGGGGGCGGCCTCCTTTGGTTCTGCTTTGGCCACGCTGGCGGTGACGAGCACGAAGGCGTATCGGGTGTAATGGTCTAGACGCTGGCTCAGGACTTTCCCGTCTGCATCCTCTTCGATGACTTCCTGCGTATCGGATCGCGCACCGATGTCGAGGAGGACGGTCTGGCCGGGCTGGACGGTGGTTTTGGCTTCCCCTTTGCGTTCGTTGAATACGGGCTTCTTTTCCGCGTTCGGCCCATCTACAAAGCCATCGAATTCGACGATTTTGGAGCTGATGGCCAGTTCCATTGAGCCAGCGTCGGTCAAGGTCGGCAGGACGTCCATGGTCACGCCGACTTTGGGCCCCTCGATGGGCTTGTTGGCGGCGTCGAGAAACTCTCGGGAAATCTCAACGGAGGCGCGTTGTCCAGAGCGCGTGACAATGCTTGGTACGGCCATGAGATCGACGCCTTTCATGGCGCTGAGCTGGCGGAGGAGGAGTTGATTGTCGGAGTCGTTGAGTTGGGCTCTGATCGGACCTGGTGCTGGGTCAGTTTTGGCAAGATCGGCGAGCAGTTTTTTGAGCGATTCCTCGGCGGAGGTGGGATTGTTCTTTTCGCCTCGGATCTCGATGAGACGGGCGACGAGTCGGATCTCCGGTCCCGCTGGGGACTCGGTGGCGGCACGCGTAATGCCGAGAAAGGTGAGCAGAGCGGTCAGAGCTAGGGTCATGAGTTTCATGGCGGGTCGGGTTGGGTGGTTGTGGGCGATGGACTGAATGCGGGACCGCAGGGTGGCACCGCGCTGGAAGATTCCGACGAAGCCGAGACTGAGGCCGCGTGGGCAGAAGGCGGTCTCGACTTTCAGCAGGGCGTGGCCGTATTCGCGGCGACGGTCGGTGCTGTCGTTTTGCAGCACTTGCGCGTCGCAGGCGGCCTCCCGGTCGAGTCGGGCCTTGAAAAAAGCAATCCACAGCAGTGGATTGAACCAGTGCAGGGCCAGGAGGACGCAGAGCACGGCATTCAATGGCAAATCGTGGCGCTTGAGGTGCATGAGCTCATGCTTGAGGACGAGCCCTGCCTCCGTCGGGGTAAAGGCGTGATCAAAGTGGGCGGGAAGGAGCAGGGTGGGCCGCAGAATTCCCGTCACCGCTGGGCTTTGAATGGTGGAGCCCATCCAAACGCGCGGGACACGGCGCAGGCCAATTTCGCTGGCGATCTGAGCCAGCCTTCTGCTCAATTCGTCGCTAACGGGCTGGCGGGAGCGCTTGAAGCGGCGCAGCGTGACCAAGAAAGAGAGGCTGCCAAACAAGAGAATAGCTGCTGCACCGATGGCCCAGCCGATGACGAAGACGCGCTGCCAGTCGATGGGAGTCGGTGCTGTTAATGCCGGGCTGGAATCGATGGCGATCGTGCGCGGGCTGTAGTCAATGGGGGCAGGCGTGACCTGAATCTGCTGGGGCGGCGCTGGTTCAGTGAGCAGGGTTGCAACGCTCCAGCGACTTTGTGGAAAGACTGGCATGAGCAACACAACCAGCACGGGGAGCCAGAGCACGTAGCGCATCCGGGCCGTCAGGTGGCGGCGCAATGCCGCCTGAAGTAGGAAGACGGCGAGAGCGAGCAGGGAGGCGCGGAGGCTTGTGCCAAGGAGCCAATCATAAAGATCCGTGAGCGTGGTCATAAGGATTTAGGAGTTGAGGTTGCCGTCGAGCAGCTTTTTGAGTTCCTTCACCTCTTCGGCGGAGAGCTTGGCATTCTGCGCGAAGTGGACGAGCAGGGGCTTGGCCGCGCCGCCAAAGATCCGCTGCATGAAGGAATCGCTTTCGGCACGGACGCAGGCTTCGCGTTTGAGGGCAGGGAGGTAGGTCCGGGTGCCGCTGGCGTTTTCTCCCGTCGTGAGCGCGCCTTTTTCAACCAAGCGAGTCAGCAACGTGCGGACCGTATTTTCCGCCCAGTTCATCGAAGGGCGCAGGGTCTTGGTGACCTCAGAGGCGGTCTGCGGGGAGGACTCCCAGAGGGCCTCCATGACAGACCATTCGGATTCAGCGATATTGGGAAGTGACATTGTGAGACCACTTCACTACAACTGTAGAGGTCTGTCAACTACAAATGTAGTGACCAGCCAAAAAGGCGGCTTCACCGCAGCGGATAGTGCTGCTTCAGGTGGGTGTAAGTCAGGTCTGACACGGCGCGGATGACGTCTGAGCGGCGGGAAATCCAAGTGCCGTAGGAGGGGACGCGGACGGTGCTGTCGATGACGCCGACGAGGATGTAGGGGTAAGCGCGGCCATCGGTGCCTTGGGCGACGAGGATGCCCATGTCGCCACAGCACATGGCGGTGCTGCCGGTCTTGTCATAGACCCGGGTGCCATCAGGAATCTGGCGGGTTTTGGTGCAGAGGCGATCTGGGCCGGGTAAGGCCATGAGGCGGAGGATCTCGTCCGCATACGGGAGCTGTTTTTTCCAAAGGGCGCTGAGAAAGGCGGCGTAGTCTCCCGCCGAGCCGAGATTGCGGTAGGCGCGGCCGTTGGCGGGGATGTATTCGATGAGGCGTAGGTTCTGGCAGAGGCTCGGGTAGTGGCGCGCCAGGAGTGCCTTGGTCGCGGCGGGGCCGCCCGTTTGGCTCATGACCCAGTTGGTGGAGGCGTTGTCGCTCTTTTGGATCATGAGTTCCATGTGGCGACGGCTCGCATCACCGTAGCGGAGTTGCCCGCTTTGGACTTGATGAAAAAAGGCCAGCGCGACGAAGGGCTTGATCATGCTGGCGGCCTGGAGAGGTGCTTGCTCATTGATGCTGACGAGCTTGGCCCCGGAGGTGAGATCGTAGGCGGCCCAGGCAGTGCGCTCGCTGCTGCGGATGCTGCCTTTGGCACGCAAAGATTTGACCAAGGACTCGATTTGAGTCTCGAGCGGGCTGCCCGTCGCTGCGCTGGCTGGCGTCAGTGACGACGTGGTGAAAAGGGTCGCAAAGAGTCCTGCGAAGATGTGAAGATGGATCCTGTAGCTGAGCACGGCGGATACTAGTGGGGCATTTTCGCGAAATTTCACGGGCGAATTTTCTCGTTTGTCATCGGATGCTCACGAATCGATGCGGCGTGAGTAGCGGGCACGGCCGTGAGTCGGCCACGCTCGGGATGGCGAAAAGGGCAGAGTTTGCTGAAGAGAGAGGTCGCTGAAGCGCGTTTCGATTGTTCATGAAACTGCCATCGTTGATCCTCCTGCCGCTGTTCTCCTTTTCTCTGCTGACGTCTGGGGTTGCCGAAGATGATCTGCCGGAGCCGATGGTCAGTTGGAAGTATCCGCCAGAGATGACCGTTGGGCGTGTGGAGGTCTATCGCACGATTGGGGATGTGAAGCTGAATGCGTACGTCTTTGAGCCCAAGGGGCATTTGCCGACGGATCGGTGTGCGGCGGCGGTGTTCTTTTTTGGAGGTGGCTGGAAGGGCGGCACGCCGGGACAGTTTCTGCCGCAGTGTTTGCATCTGGCGGAGCGTGGAATGGTGGCGATTTCCGTGGACTACCGGGTGCTGAGTCGGCATGGCGTTTTGCCGCAAGAGTGCGTGAAGGATGCGAAGGCGGCGATTCGTTGGGTGCGGGCAAACGCTGCGCGTCTGGGTGTTGATCCAGATCGCATCGTGGCGGGTGGTGGATCGGCCGGTGGGCATTTGGCGGCGGCGACTGCGCTTTTGCCTGGGTTTGAAGATGCTGACCATGCGGGGGTGAGCTCGATGCCAAACGCGATGCTGCTGTTTAACCCGGCGGTGGTAATGGCACCCGTGGAGGGCCACCCCGAGGTGGTGACGGCGGAGAAGTTGGCAGACATCAGCGAGCGCTGCGATGGGCGGCCACTGGAGGTCTCGCCGTATCATTTTGTTCGTGCTGGGCTGCCGCCGAGCATCATTTTCCAGGGTATGAATGATGAGGCGGTGCCTTTTCCTTCGGTGCAGCTCTTTCATCAGGCGATGATCGCTGCGGGGAATCGTTGTGAACTGAAGGCTTACGAAGGGCAGCCGCACGGGTTCTTTAATCCTGGACGATGGAAGGCTGAAGCTGGGGCGGGGGCAAAGCTCCACTACTACAAGACCCTGGCAGAGGTGGATGCCTTTTTGGTGTCCCTAGATTACCTGAAGCCAAAGCCCATTCATGAGACTTTTGATGCGGATTTTGATGCGAAGCGCTTCCTGACACCGATCCCGAACAAGAATACGGAAGTCCGTGATGGGGTGATGTGGACGCGTGGGGCGAGCGGTGGAAAGTATCCACCCATGGTCTATCTGCCTGTGGCTGGGAAGGATCTGGAGATCTCGTTTCGGTATCGCCATCTTGGGGATGGAGGTATGGTCTGGTTCTTCGTGGATGGGGACGATGGCTTTGGCAGTGTGGATCACATGCTGCGGGTGAAGTTATTGCGCAATGGGGTGCAACTGGAGGTGGATGCTCACTCAATGGATCCCAATCATCCGATGCGCCAAAACACGGGGCGTCCTGCGGATCCTGTGAGTAAGGCGTTTCGCCTGAATGAGTTTTTGCCGGTTGAGGAGGTCGATCTGAAGGCGAATGCGTGGCACGAGGTGAAGCTAGTGTTCCGCGGGGAAAATGCGCGGCTGAGCATTGATGACCAGCTATGGACCAAGGAATTGAGGCGCGCCAATTTCAACGCGGCCAAGCGCAAATTGCTATGGATGCAGAACGGCGGTGAAGCGGGAATTGAGATCGACGATGTGCGCGTCGAAGGTGTCGGGGAGTGATGAGTGGTGGAGTGGTGGGTTGTAGCTGGGCTCTATGAGCCCGGAGCCACTGAGCTGCCGAAGGGAACGTGATGGAGTTTAGTGGTGCAGACACTCCTGTCTGCAATCCCATCAAACGCGAAGCGACAAACGAGTGTGGAAATCGCAGATTTCCAGGTGGGTTGGGTTGCAGACAGGAGTGTCTGCATCACTAACTTTGCGGCTTGAATCGCACCCGCTTCGCTTTGGGCTACTGCCAGGGCGTCTTGCCGCCTTTTTGGACTTCGGCCTGGAGGGCGGTGCGGAGTTCTTGGAAGATTTTGGGGGCCTTTTTGGAAAGATCCTGCTCTTCTTTGGGATCGTTCTCGAGGTTGTAGAGCTCTAGCGGCGCGAAGGGGGAATCGTGGACGATCTTCCAGGGGCCGTGGATCAAGGATTGAATGGTCAGGCCCATGTAGGCGGGGCCACCTTCACGGCGGACAAAGTAAAGATCGCGCTCGGCGGCCATGGTGTCGCCCTTCAGGGCAGGTAAAAAGCTGCGGCCTTCGATAACTGCCGGTGGGGTGGTTCCTGCGATTTCGCAGACGGTGGCGGCGATGTCCATGCTGGTGGCATGGATTGGCGAGACGCTGCCGGGGGCGATGACACCGGGCCAACGGACGGCGCAGGCGACGCGCAGTCCGCCCTCATACATGTGCGTCTTCCCAGAGCGCCACGGGCCATTGTTGGCACCAGCTGTGAGGAGGCCGCCGTTATCGCTGGTGAAGATGACAAGGGTGTCGTCGGTGAGTTTGAGTTGATCAAGGGTGCCTAGGACGCGGCCGATGCCGTCGTCGAGGTGTTCGATGAAAGCGACGAGTTTAGTGCGTTTCTCATCGAGTTGGGGCTCGCGTTTTTTAACCTTTTCGAGCCAGTCCGGCGGCGGCTGAACAGGGTCATGGGGCGCGTTGTAGGCGAGGTAGAGGAAGAAGGGCTGCTTGGCAGTGGCGCGCTCCGTGATGTAGGCCTGTGCCCATTGGGTGAAGAGGTCGGTGGCATGGCCTTCGGGGGTGATGACCTCCCGGTCTTTGCGCATGAAGTTGTGGCCGTTGCGAAGGTGGGTCCAGTAATCATCCATCATGTCCCCCAAAAAGCCGTGGAAGTGGTCAAAGCCGCGATCCATCGGGGTGTCAGGCGCTTCAAGACCGAGGTGCCATTTGCCGACGATGGCGCTGTGATATCCTGCGGGCTTCAGCATTTGGGGAATGAGGACGGCATCATCGCTGAGGTTCCCCCAGGAGTTTTCATTTTTATCGCGAATCACGCCCGGAACGCCGACGCGATCTGGGTAACGACCCGTGAGAAGGGAGGCGCGGGTGGGGGAGCAGACGCAGCAGTTGGCGCGGAAGTTCTTGAGGTCCATGCCCTCCGCAAACAAGCGGTCGATGTGCGGGGTGCGGATGTCCTTGGTGCCAAAGGCGGAGTAATCTGCGCGGCCAAGATCATCGGCTAGAATGACGATCACGTTGGGTTTGGCGGCGTGAGCGAGCAGCGCAGAGGCAAGGAGAGCGAGGGTGGTGAATAGTGTGCGCATGGTTGAGGACAAAAGGCGGGTTCGCGGAAAAGCAAACGATCTGCTGGGGGATGAGATTGCAGGCAATGCTTGCGGAGGTGCCCGGCACGCGCTTTGTCTGCACCGTGAAATTGCATTACCATCTGATTGCGGAAATCATCCGCGCGCTTGAAACGATCTTTGTGGAGCGGAGGCAGCCTGACAAGGTGATCGAGCGGACGTTCAAGGCCCACACGAAGTGGGGCGGGCGGGATCGGAAATTGGTGGCGGAGTCTGTCTATGAGTGTGTGCGTTGGTGGCGCTGGTATTGGTATCTGGCGGGACTTCCAGATGCCGGTCATGCCGATCTACAGGCGATGACGCCGCAGGCCTTTTGGCGGGTGTGGGGGACTTGGTGGTGGACGGCGACTGGGGAGGTGCCGCCCTTCATCGAGATGCAGGGGCTAACGCCTGATGAGCTCAAAAGGCGTGCCTCACAAAAGGTGGCCCCAGCGATCCGTGCGTCGATCCCAGATTGGTTGGAGGAGGTCGGGACCCGCTCATTTGGTGAGCGATGGGAGGCCTTGCGGCCTGCGCTGAACAAGCCCGCAGAGGTTTTTTTGCGAACCAATACGCTAAAGACGGATCGCGACTCGTTGATTCGCGATTTGACCATCGAGGATGTCCCGGTGGAGGCGGTGAAAGGTCTGCCGGATGCCCTGCGCTTGCGCGAGCGCCGCAATGTGTTTGGGACGAAGTCCTTCCGCTCGGGGCTCTTTGAGGTTCAAGACGCGGCATCGCAGCATATCGCACCGTTTTGCCACGTGGCACCCGGGATGCGGGTGATCGATGCCTGCGCTGGTGGCGGCGGGAAGTCACTGCATCTGGCGGCTCTGATGAAAAATAAGGGGCGGATCATCGCGATGGATGTGCACCAATGGAAGCTGGACGAGTTGCGCCGCCGAGCCGCCCGCGATGGCGTTGATGTGATCGAGACGCGCGCCATTGAGGGTACCCGCGAAATCAAGCGGCAGGCAGGCACGGCGGACTGTGTGCTACTGGACGTGCCATGCTCTGGGCTGGGCGTGCTGCGCCGCAATCCAGATGCGAAGTGGAAGCTGAGCTTGGAGGAGATCCAGCGACTGACCGTTTTGCAAGGGGAGATCCTGCGCAGTCACTGTCGCATGGTGAAGAAGGGCGGCACGCTGGTCTATGCGACGTGTAGCCTGCTGCCTGCGGAGAATGAGGATCAGATCAAGTCGTTCCTCGCTGAGCACGGCGATGATTGGCGACTAGACGAGGAACGGTGGTGGTCACCCGAACGTGAGGGCTGGGATGGATTTTATGCAGCGCGCTTGGTGCGGAGTGATGGAGTGGTTGTGGCACCGGTTGAGGATGGGACTGATTGATTGATCGGTGGGCCTGCGCTTTGCGAGGCCCAAACTTTCTGCGGCTGCGCCGTTGGGGGCGGCTACCTGAAAAAGAGGGGGCTCTCAGACCTGCGTGCGTCGCTATGGATGAAAGCTCCGCGTCGCTTGTGCGTTTGGTTTCTTCTTGTGATGCGAACCTTTTTCCTTCTCCTTTGTTTGCCTGTAGTCGGTGTCTTCGCCGAGGACTTCCCGGCACCGTTTAATTCTGAAAAGGGTGACCCCATGCCTGCGGAAGAGGTGGCGCGGACGATGGCACTGCCAGCGGGTTTCAAGTGCCAGGTTTTTGCGGCGGAGCCGGAGGTGCAGCAGCCAATCGCGATGGCTTGGGACGCAAAGTGTCGCCTCTGGGTAGCGGAAAACTACACCTATGCGGAGAATCCGAGCCGTTGGAGCACGGACATGCGCGACCGGGTCATCATCCTGGAGGACAAAGATGGCGATGGAAAGGCGGACGGGCGGAAGGTCTTTTGGGACAAGGGTGCCTACCTAACCAGCGTGGAGACGGGCTTTGGCGGCGTGTGGATTTTGAATGCGGGAACGCTGAGTTTCATCCCGGATAAAAACGGGGACGATGTTCCTGATGACGACCCTGAGGTTCTGCTGGACGGATTCAACGTGAAAACCATCGGCCACAACATTGTCAATGGTCTGCGCTGGGGGCCGGATGGCTGGCTGTATGGGCGGCACGGTATCACGGACACTTCCGCCATTGGTGCGCCGGGCACACCTTTGGAAAAGCGCACGAAGCTGAATTGCGGCATTTGGCGCTTCCATCCGGTCACAAAGATGTTCGAGGTCGTTTGCCACGGTGGCACGAACTCCTGGGGGCATGACTGGAATGCAGAGGGGGAGTTGTTTTGGATCAATACAGTGATCGGGCATCTCTGGCACGGGATTCCGGGGGCCTACTACCGTCGGATGTTTGGGTCCCACCTGAACCCTTATGTCTATGAGATCATCGAGCAAACGGCGGATCACTTTCACTGGGACGCTGGCTCTGAAAAGTGGAGCGATATCCGCACAGGGATCAGCAATAAGACGAAGGAGCTCGGCGGTGGTCATGCGCACATTGGGCTGCTGATTTACCAGGGCGGTGCCTGGCCCAAGGAGTATGATGGCGCGATGCTGACCTGCAATTTGCACGGCAATCGCATCAACGTGGATCGCCTAGTGCGTGAGGGCTGTGGCTATGTGGGTAAGCACGACAAGGACTTCATGCAGGCCCAGGATCAGTGGTTCCGGGGGCTGGATCTGCTGACCGGACCGGATGGCAATGTATTCGTCTCCGACTGGAGCGACTCGGGTGAATGCCACGATAACGACGGCATTCACCGCACCAGCGGACGCATTTACAAGATCGTCTATGGGACGCCGGAGCCGCAACCAGCGGTGGACCTGGGGCTGATGGATGACGCCGCGCTGACGGCTGCCGTGACCGACCACGCGACGAATAACTGGTGGCCACGGATGGCCGCACGGGTGCGGGCAGATCGCGGGCAGATGCCCGCGGAAAAACCGATGCCGACACTGGCGGATGCATCCAGCACGGACGGGCTGGTGCGTCTGCATTTGGCCTCGTCGATGCAGCGTCGGCCACTGGATGAGCGCTGGCCGATTGCGATGGCTTTGGCGCAACATGCTGAGGACGCTAACGACCGGCAGCAGCCGCTGATGATTTGGTATGGCATTGAGCCTGCGGTCCCTGTGGCACCAGAGAAGGCGCTGGAATTGATCTCCGTGGCGAAGATGGGGACGGTGCGTCGCCTAGTGGCACGTCGGTTGGCGGAGGAAATTGAGCGTCAACCTGCGGTGGTGGATGGTTTGGTGAAATTGATTTTGGCCAAGGCGGACCTGCGGGAGGATGTGCTGGCTGGATTAGCTGCGGGGCTGGAGGGTTTTAGCAGTGCCAAGAAACCGGAGGGCTGGGACGCGCTCGAAAAGGCAATCGGCGGCGCAGGGCAGGGGGCTGAGGTGATGCGGCAGTTGTCCGTTTTGTTTGGCAGTGGCCGGGCGGTAGAGGAGTTGATCGCCATCATCGAAAACGCCGATGGCGACGCCAATGCGCGTCGCAACGCCTTTGCCAGCGTCACGCGCCAGCCAAAGCCGGAGCTGATGCTGGTGGTGCGGAAGTTGATCAACGACAAGATTCTCGGCACCGTCGCACGCGGCGCGCTGGCGGCTTATGACGATCCATCGATCCCCAAGGCCCTGACGAGTGCCTGGCCGATCCGCAGCGAGGAGCAGCAGGCGGCGACTGTGGCCACGCTGGTTTCGCGGCCCGCTTACGCGGATGTGCTGCTGGATGCGATCAGGGATGGAAAAGTGCCTCGGGCGGCTCTGACGCCGTTTCATGCTCGGCAGATCGGGGCTCTCGGGAACGAGGCGTTGGCGAAGAAACTGACCGCTGTTTGGGGTGAGGTTCGGGAGTCTCCGGCGGAGAAAATCGCGGAACTCGCGCGCTGGAAGTCCATCCTAACTCCCGAGGCTCTGGCCAAGGCAGACAAGAGCAAGGGGCGCACGGTCTTTGTGGGAGCTTGCTCCGCCTGCCACAAGCTCTACGGCCAAGGCGGTGTGATTGCGCCGGAATTGACGGGGAGCGATCGCCACAACCTCAATTACCTCCTGGAAAACATCCTGGACCCCAGCGCGGTGGTACCTGCCGACTTCCGGATGAGCGTCTTCAAGCTGAAGGACGGGCGCATCCTCAGTGGGGTCGTGCCAGCCAAGACGGACCGCTCTTTGACGATCCAGACCCTGACGGAGCGGATGAATGTGGAGCTGACTCAGATCGTGGAACAGCAACAACTTCCAGCCTCCCTCATGCCAGAAGGCCTCCTGCCCGCCCTCGGGGAAGAGCAAGTGACAAACCTGATCGCCTATCTGATGGGCAATGAACCGGTAGAGCCTGCGACAAAGTGAAGGTTTGCCAGTAAAGAGGGGGCGACAGTTTCTCAATTTGAAGCGTTTTTCCCGCTTGCATCCCCCACTTGCATCGGCATAATCTCCGCCCCCCTGCGAGATGATCAACCGCCGTTGGTCTCTGGGCCTGCTGTCTCTTTTACCAGAGCGGTGGGAAACTCGCCCCAGAGGTAACCCGGCTATCCCCATAACTCCATGTCAGCACGTCTAGCACGCTTCGAAATGCCCAATCGCCTCGTTCGCAACGAGGCAACCGCAACCGATACCTACGCCCAGTTTGTGGCAGAACCGTTTGATCGTGGCTACGGTCACACCATCGGTAACTCACTCCGCCGGGTGCTGCTTTCCTCCCTGGAAGGTGCCTCCATCACTTCCGTGAAAATCCGCGGGGCTGAGCACGAATTTTCCACCCTCCCTGGCGTGGTTGAAGACGTGGTGCAGATCATTTTGAATTTCAAAAAGGTGCGCTTCCGCCACCACAGCGATGGCAAAGAGCCACGTCTGCTTTCCATCAGCGTCGATAAAGAAGGCGTCGTGACCGCCGGCGATATCAAGGAAGACAACCACTACGAGGTCATCAATCGTGACCAAGTCATCTGCACCCTAGATCGCAAAGCCAAGTTTGAGTGCGAATTCGAAGTGCGTGTCGGCCGTGGCTTCTCCACCTGGGAAGAAAACAAGCGCCCAGATACCCCCATCGGCGTCATCCCGATGGACTCCATCTACTCTCCCGTCACTCGTGTGAAGTACGCCGTGGAAAATACCCGCGTCGGCCAGAACACCGATTATGACAAGCTGGTCCTGGACATCTGGACCGATGGCCGCATCGCCCCTGCGGATGCCCTCCTCCAGTCCGCTGCGATTCTCCGCCACCACTTCGATGTGTTCGTCAACTACGACGACAGCGCTGTGGAATTCGAAGCTGCGCCAGAAGCTCAGTCCGAAGAAAACTCTGAGCTGCGCAAACTGCTCAACATGAGCGTGAACGAGATCGAACTCTCCGTCCGCGCCGCGAACTGCCTGAACAACGCGAACATCACCAGCGTGGGCCAGCTCGCGCTGAAGACCGAGGCAGAAATGCTCCGCTACCGCAACTTCGGCAAGAAGTCCCTCACCGAGATCAAGGAAAAGCTCGCAGAGCTGGGTCTGTCTCTCGGCATGAAGCTGGATTCCTCGCTGCTTGAAGCCAGCCCTGGTGGCAGCTCCCTGCTCGCCCGCAGCACCATGATCGATGACGATGATGAAGCTGACGCGATGGATTTCTCCAAGCTCGTGGACTCCCATCTGCCTGATGTGGACGAAGAAGACGAAGAATAGTAAGACCCCGAGAGAGGAACACCCCCACCTGATTTCAATCCAATGAGACACCAGAGAAAAACAGTCAAACTTCAGCGCGACGCCTCCCACCGTAAGGCAATGCTTTCCAACATGGTCTGCAGCCTCGTGGAGCACCGCCGCATCCGCACCACCCTGGCCAAGGCCAAGGCACTGCGTCCGCTGGCAGAGAAAATGGTCACCCTTGGCAAGCGTGGAGACCTCCACGCCCGCCGCCAAGCCGTGGCAGCTCTGCATCAGCAGGCCATCGTGAAGAAACTCTTCGAAGAAATCGCCGTCGCGTCCAAGGACCGCAACGGAGGTTATACCCGCATCACCAAGCTCGGCCAGCGCGCTAGCGATTCCGCCCCGATGGCATTCATCGAGTGGGTGGACGCCTTTGTGCCAGAGGCCAAGGTGGAAGTCGTCACTGCTGCCCCAGAGGCCGCAGCTGAAGAAGAAGCCGCCCCCAAGAAAAAGCGCGCCACTCGCAAAAAAGCAGCGGACGGTGATGCTGCGGAATAATCGATCCGGTTTAGTCCGGTAAGGTTTTCAAATTACGAGACGCGAGGTGCCAGTCACCTCGCGTCTTTTTTTTCACGAAGTTGCCACGTCTTTAGCCGGTAGGGCTGCGGGTTCTCCAGCAGCCGGAGCTTGGGGAGGTGAAAGAGAAGAGCCCGGCGGGAACGTCGTGCCGGGCCTGCCGCTTTTCTTTCGCGGGGCAGGCGCGGCGCTCAGGTGGCTTGAGCGCCCTACCTATTTTTGGGTGAGCCCTTGATAGGCGGGAGACATTGGAAGGCGTGGTCGATTCCTGACGTATGTGAATGGGTGATCCACTCCCCCCTCCATCGTCGCACGTTCATTACCGATTTCGGAATGGGCTTTGCGGGCGTGGCTTTGCAGGGGATCCTGCAACGGGAGGCGCGGGCTGAGGCCGTCTCGCTGCCGATGATCCCCGACGGGAAGCCGCATTTTGCGCCGAAAGCGAAGAGTGTGATTTGGCTCTTCATGCGCGGCGGGGTCAGCCACATGGAGAGTTTCGATCCAAAACCGCTGCTGAATAAATATGCGGGCAAGACGATCCCGGAGACGCCCTTTGGTGGTGTTTTGGACCCGAAACGGCTGAAAAACGTCCGTGTCGTGGTGGTGAACGATGCGAATGGGAAGCAACGCAACCAGATCTACCCGCTCCAAATTGGGCATCGACCTGCCGGCCAGAGTGGGATTGAGATCAGCGACTGGTTCCCGCACTTGCGTGACCACGTGGATAAACTGGCGATCATCCGCAGCATGTGGACGACGGACAACAACCACGGTGCCCAGGTGCAATTCCACTCGGGGCGGCACATGCTGGATGGTCGTTTCCCAACAATAGGGGCATGGGTGAACTACGGCTTGGGCACGCTGAACGATAACCTGCCGCAGTTCATCAATATCGGTCCACGCTTCTTTGATCCCCGGGACGGACACTATCTCGGTCCTGCCTTCGATGCGGTGAATCTGAAGATTGACCCGCAGAACCCGCTGGCCTTTGCCCGGCCCGAGATGCCAATGACCGCAGAGTCGCAGGTGGCACGGTTTGGTTTGGCGGGGAAACTCAATCGACTCAGCGCGCTCCGCTATCCCGATGATCCAACGCTGGCGGCGCGCATCAAGTCCTACGAGTTGGCGTTTCACATGCAGCGTGAAGTGCCAGACGTGGTGAGTTTTGACAAGGAGAGCGAGGAGACGAAAAAGCTGTACGGCCTGGACCAGGAGGTCACACGTCCGTTTGGCCAGCAGTTGCTAGCGGCGCGGCGGTTCACCGAGCGTGGAGTGCGCTTCATCCAGATCATGCATGGCGATGGCGCAGCGGGTGCATGGGACAGTCACTCAAAGCTCCACGCGAATCACTCCAAACTGGCTGCGCAGGTGGATAAGCCCATTGCGGGACTTCTGGCGGATCTGAAGCAGCGCGGGTTGTTGGATGAGACGATCGTGGTCTTTGCGACGGAGTTTGGTCGCACCCCAGGGAGCCAGGGCACTGATGGCCGGGATCACCATCCATATGGCTTCAGTGTGTGGATGGCGGGTGGCGGTCTGAAAGGTGGTGTGGTGCATGGGGCGACGGATGAGTTGGGCTTCCACGCGGTGGAAGATCCGCACTACGTCACGGATGTGCACGCGACGTTGCTGCATCAATTGGGCCTGGACTCTCACAGGCTGGAGGTCGCGGGCCGCAAGCGCCTAGAGATCGAATTCGGTGATCCGATTCGGGAAATTATCGCGTGACACAAAAAAAGCGGAAGGTGCTGGCACCTTCCGCTCTCGTGATTGACTTCCGCTAGGAATTACTTGTTCTCAGCAGGGGGTGGTGGGGCACCTTCGGGCTTGCCTTCACCTTCGACTGGGGGGCGTGGACGACCCGCGCCGCCTTCGCCTTCTGGGCCGCCTTGGGTGGGCGGACGGCGGAAGCCGCCTTCACCGCCGGGGCCACCAGGACCGCCTTGACCACCTGGGCGACGGAGTCCGCCAGGGCCTCCCTGGCCGCCGGGCATGCCACCTTGGCCGCCGCGCATCGCTTCACGCAGCCTGTTCATGCCTTGGGTGAACTCCTCTTGGGTCACCTTGCCATCGGCGTTTTGATCCATTCGGGAGAAGCGGCCTTCGATTTCTTGGCGGGCAAAGGCGGTGTACTCTTCTTTGTCCACGCTGCCGTCGGCATTGCCGTCCATTTTCTTGAAGATCTCTTCGCCACCAGGCATCCCACCGGGGCCTCCAGGACCCCCAGGCCCACCAAAGCCACGACGACTACCTTCGCCACCCTGTCCAGGAGGGCCACCTTGTGGGCGGCCGCCTTCTGGCCGTCCTTCAGGGGGTGGGCCGCCTTCTGGGCGTCCTCCTTCGGGTGGACGACGGAAGCCACTGCCTTCGGGTGCACCCGGTCCAGGACGTCCAGCGCCGCGCTCGCCTTCACCGCCGCGACGACCGCCCATGCTGCCGAGCTTTTCGCGGACTTGCTCGATCTCTGCAGCATCGACGAAGCCATCGGCATTGCTATCGACACGGCCAAAGCGTTCTTCGAGTTCGCTGCTCTGGCTCTTGATGAATTCCTCTTTGCTGACTTTGCCATCGGCATCGGCATCGGCTTTCTTCATGAACTCTTCGATGCGGCTGGCACCATCGCCGCCTGGGGGGCGCTGTCCTTCCTGCGCTTGGGTGGTGATCACGGCTGCGCAGGCAAGACCGAGGCCATAGATGAATGCTTGTTTGGTTTTCATTCCGTTGAGTAGTTTGGTTTTGGGGTTCGCAATGGTTGAAACACGACCGCCTGCGAGGAGTTGCGTTTCGACTGAAAATTCACTGCGGGCGCTTGCCTGGCAAGAGAATGAGCGTGCCCCAATCCTTGAGCTGGGTGCGGGTGTTTTTGTGTCCTGCCCACCAGTCCTCGTGATGAAAGTTGCCAAAATTGCCCTCTCCGTGCTTCTTCTCATCCAGATCTCCGACTGCAATGTTGAGGCCCATGCTCGTCGCCTCATCGGTGGCCTGATAGTAGGTGCCCACGGCGGTTTGAAGGCAGGGATTGAAGGCGATACTCCATTCGATGATGTAGCCCTTGCCCTGTGGGAGCGGTTTTGCGATGGCCTGCATGGCTCCGGACTTGATCCACTGTTGATAAGTCTGCCAGGCGCTGTCTTTGATTCGCGGTTCTCCCTCAATGAGTCCGCCCTTGCCCACCCCGTGGAGTCTGCTCTTGGTGAGGTTGCACACCATCTGCCAGGAGGTGCCATCGCCTGCTGCGACCTCATCTCCTTGCCATTGGTTGGTGGGGTTCAGCAGGATCTCCATTTCGTCGCCGAACCATGGCCAACCTTGCTGGGTCAATTCGTGCGCTTGTGGATTTTTTTCTGGCAGCCAGCGCTCTGTATCGATGCCGTAGAGCACATCGTCCCGGACCTGAAAAGCAAACCAAAGGCGTTCTGTGTCGTGCTTGACCCAGCCACGCAGAGAAAGATCCGCAGGATCGGTGGTGGGGCTGAACTGGGCCGCCCAGCCGTCGCTGCCTATAATCTCCGTGGCATCCGCCCATTCAGCGGGCGTGATCTCGCCATCTAGCTTGGGCGTGGTGCCCAGGTAAGCCTTCAATTGCTGTGGGGATTCACCGCCGCAGGCTGTGGTTGCAATCCATAGGGCTAACCAATGCGCACGCTTCATCGGGCCAGTTCTTCGAGAAGATGTTGATTCAGTTGAACTCCAGCGATGAAGTTATCGATGGGGAAATTCTCGTTGGGAGCGTGTGCCTGACAATCGCCGAGGGCGAGTCCCAGCAACAGGGTGTCAACGCCCAGAACGGTCTTGAAGGCGTGCACGATGGGGATGCTGCCGCCTTCGCGGATGAGTGCGATCTTGCCGCCGAAGGTGCGGGTCAGCGCGTTTTGCGCAGCCTTGCCCAGATCGCTGTGAGGGTCCATGACGTAGGCATTGCCGGTGTGGCCACGCTTGATCTCCAGCCGAACCCCTGGCGGGCAGTTCTTTTCAAAATGGGCGGCTACAAGGTCCTGAATATCCGCCGGCGTCTGATCGGGAACGAGTCGGCAGGAGAGCTTTAGCATCGCCTCCCTCGGGATCACGGTCTTGGAGCCTTCGCCCTGATACCCGCCGCCGATTCCATTTACCTCAATCGTCGGGCGTGCCCAACAGCGCTCGGTGGACGTGTAGCCGGGCTCGCCGAAGAGGGCGGGGGAACCTGTGAGCTCTAAGGTCTCTGCATCGCGATCTCCGAGTTCCGCCCAAGCGGTGCGTTCCCATTCTGCCAGCGGCTTTACCGCGTCGTAGAAGCCCGGCACGAGCACGCGGCCATCTGCATCGTGGAGCGTCGCGGCGAGGCGTGCGATCATCAGCGCGGGATTGGCGATGGCTCCACCAAAGATGCCAGAGTGCAGATCAATCGACGGGCCGTGGATCTTTGCCTCCAGACAGGCGATGCCACGCAAACCATAAGTGAAGGTGCCGACTCCTGGGCCGACCATGCCGGTATCGGAAATCGCGACGACATCGCACCGCAGTTCCTCTTTGTGCGCCTGGAGAAAGGGTTCCAGATTTGGTGATCCGATCTCTTCTTCTCCCTCGAACAAAACGATGAGGTTGACCGGAAGATCGCCGTCTCTTTCGAGCATTGTCTGTAGCCCTCTGACATGGGCCATGAGCTGTCCTTTGTTGTCAGTGGCCCCCCTGCAATAAATGCGACCGTCCCGGATGGTGGGCTCAAAGGCGGGTGTGCGCCACTCGTTGAGCGGTTCGGCGGGCTGCACGTCATAGTGGCCGTAGAGCAGGACTGTGCGCCGATCAGGCCGGTGGACATTGCGGGCCAAAACCACCGGGTGGCCTGGTGTCTCGTGCAGAACTGCGGGTAACCCGATGGCCGTGAGCTTTTGCTGGAGCCATTGCGCGCAGGCGCGGACATCGTCGCGGCGGGTGGAGTCTGTGGAGACGCTGGGGAAGCGGAGCAGCGTGAGGAGGTCTTCGAGTCCAGGTGTCATGGGAATGGGAGGGATGGGGGCGATCAGCGCATATTGGTGAAACTGAATTGGCCTCGGCCATTTAGTTCCTGCCAGTTATTGTACGCCAGCATGCCAAAGAGGAGGAGATTAAAGAAGGAGTGCGTGAGCTGGAAGATCCAGAGCCCAACGAAGACTGCGCAGGCCAGACTGATCGTCAGTGTCTTGCGGCGACGAAACGGTCCCATGAAACCATCCAGGATGTGCCCCCCGTCGAGTGGCACGATAGGCACCAGATTGAAGATGCCCCAGAAGACGGAGATCTGATAAAAGAGGTCAAAGAAATGGTCGATCCGCTCGTCGGGCGCAGCCCATGAGCGGGTCGCGTAATACACCAGCAGGCCGACTGCAATTTGCACCATCGGACCTGCGGCCGAGACGATGATGTCCTCCGTTCGAGTCCTCCGCACACTGGGAATCGCCAGGCCTCCAAAGGCGTAGAGGACAATGGCGACACGGCGATCTCCATAGCGCCGCATGGTGAAGGCGTGACCGAGTTCGTGAATGAGAATGGATAAAAAAGCCGCAGCAATCCAGATCACCACCGCCTGGATGGCCCTGGGGCTGTTAGCACTGAGGGCACCACTCAGGAGGGCGCAATTGAGCCAGAACATCCATTGAACGCCGACGGGAAAGCCAAAGAGGGTAAAGCGCCACATAATCAGTTGTTACGGGGTGATTACGCCCTGAAAAGGGCCTTCGCAACCCAAACACAGCAGCGGCTGAGATCGCCTGGGGCGATTTGTCTCCTTGCAATTGCCGCGATCATGCCTAAGTGGGAGCGGCTTATGGCATCCACACCTGTAATCAACCTCCGCCGCGGACAAGCTGTCCGCCACAATAACGACGTCTGCGTCATCACTGACATGGAGCACAAGACGCCGCCACGTATGGCTTCTTATGTCCAGATGTCCATCAAGAGCATCACCACTGGCCGTGTCCATAACCTGCGTCTGACCTCCAATGAATCCCTCGACGGGGTGAACCTTGAGCGTGACGCGCACGAGTTCAGCTACATTGATAGCGATGGCTACCACTTCCTCCATCCAGAGACCTTCGAAGACGTCCTGCTTGATGAAGGAAAGATCGAAACGGTGAAGAAGTATCTGATCGAAGGTCAGAAGTACATCATCGTCTTCACCGATGGCACGGTCGCCGGGATCGAACTGCCTGCGTCCATCTCCATGACCATCACGGATGCCCCTGAAGGTGTGAAGGGTGATTCCGCCAACAACGTTTACAAAGCCGCCGTGACAGAGACTGGCCTGATCGTTCAGGTCCCGCTCTTCATTGGCCCTGGCGAGAAGATCAACGTGAAAACCGAAGACGGCACGTACCTCGGTCGCTCGTAGTTGATTGAATAGCGATACAGCAGCGGGCTCGTTCTGGCGACAGAACGAGCCCGCTTTTTTAGGCAATAAAAAGGGCAGCCAATCCGGCATGACGCCGGATCTGGCTGCCCGAAGTGGAGGGATCAGTTGGCCAGAAACTCGTCCAGTGCCGCTTTGGTGATGCGGTACTGGGTGCCGATCTTCTTGGCCTTGAGATCACCACCTTCGATGCTTGAGATGACGTCTGCCTCCGTCACGCCGAGCATCTGGGCCACCTGGGCAGGGGCCAGGATGTCTGTCACTGCTGGCGATGCGGTTGCGGCGGGGGCTGCGGTCGGAGCTGGGGCGGAAGGGTTCATGCTGAATTGGCCCGACTTCATCATTTCCTGGGCCACACCAAAGCCGACGGCCAGTTCTGCCGCAGTGCCACCTGCGCCTGCGCCTGCGCCGCCTGCGGCCATGCCCTGGGCCATCTGGAACTTCACGTAGTCGTTCAGATTGCCGATGGCGCTCATGCTGGAGCGCTGATCGATAGCTTTTTCCACTTCGGGCGGCACGCTGGCGTTTTCCAGAATGAAGCTGGAGATCTCAATGCCGTACTTGCCCTGGGTGGCCGGATTGATCAATGGGAGCAGTGCCTCGCCAAGATCGCTGTAACGTGTGGCGAGGTCCAGCACCGGCACTTTTGCGGTTGCTAATGCATCGCTAAAGACGCTGACGATGCGGGAACGCATCGTGTCTGCGAATTCATCAAGGCGGAAGTGGTGATCACTGCCGGCGACTTCCTTGAGGAAGAGTTTCGGGTCGGTGATGCGGAAGTCAAAGGTCCCAAATGCGCGAACGCGGACGATGCCAAAGTCCGCATCACGCATCATGATCGGGTTGCTTGTTCCCCACTTGTTACCCGTAAAGAGGCGGGTGGTGACGTAGTAAACGTCTGCCTTGAACGGAGACTCAAAGCCGTACTTCCAGCCTTTTAGTGTGGACAGGATCGGGATGTTGTCCGTGACCAGGGAGTGCTTCCCAGGGCCGAACGTATCGCCAAACTGACCCAGGTAAACAAACTGGGCGACTTGGCTTTCGCGTACAATGAGTTGTGCGCCTTTCTTGATTTCCTTGTCGTCGTCCGGGAAACGCCAGGAGAGAGTGTCGCGTGAGTCATCAGTCCACTCGATGATTTCGAGAAACTGTCCTTTGAGGTAGTCCATCAGGCCCATAGTCGTGCAGTTGAGTTAGTTGTGATTTCGGTGAAGTGAATCGGACAGAGGTTAGTCACAAACGTTGCAATTATCCAGCAAAAGCAGATGAAGGCACGCCGCTGACGCCTGGGCGGCAAACAAATAGACGCCCTGCGAGGTCTTCCTCCAGCCCTGGTTTGATGCCCGTCGTCACGTAGAGGTCGGCAAGGTCAGGGCCGCCGAAGGCGCAGGCAGTTGTCTCAACACACGGAAAGGCGATCTCCTCTTCCACTTTGCCAGAGATTGGATTGAAGCAGACAACCTTTGCGCCATGGCAAAAGGCGATCCAGAGATTGCCATTGGCATCGATCGTCATCCCATCGGGACTGCTGGGATCGTCTGCCGTATCCCAAATCACACGCTCGCCAGAGATCTCGGCAGCGGCGTTATCGAAGTCAAACGCGCGCACTTTCTTGCTCGGTGTGTCGATGTAATACATCGTCTTCGAATCATGGCTCCAGATGATCCCATTGGAATTCGTGACGGGTCCAAATTTTCTCTCCACCCGCAGATCTGTATGGAGACAGTAGAGGGCAGCTTCGGGTCGTTTTTGCAGGCAGATCGTTCCTGCCCACAATCGCCCAGAGGGGTCGCACTTCCCGTCGTTGAATCGATTGTCCGCAAGCTCAGGCTCAGGGTCTGCGATGGCGGTGCTCTTTCCGGTCGCTTCATCAAAGAAGAAAAACCCATCATCACCTGCCCACACGAGGCCATCTTTTTGTCGTGGCACAACGGTGCCGACCCGCTGCCCGACATCCCAGATTTTTTCACGGGAGTCTTCAGGAGAAAAGGCAATGATTTTGTGTGACTCGATATCAACGTAGAGGAGGTGGTTGCGATGCCAGATTGGCCCTTCGCCCCATTGAGAAACATGCTGTCCGACAGGTTCGACTTTGATCATGCCCTATCCATGTGGAGGTGAAGGATTCGGGCAAGCAAAGGTTGAAAAAAACAACTCTGATCGGTGAGACGGTGCCTTTGTTGGCATACCCGCGAGCCCCTGTTTTGTGTAACAAGTTTGTAATGTATCGGCTTGGGATTCTGGCTTTCGCTGAACCTTGGGAAGCTTCTTGCCGGTCTAGTCGATACAAACGACTAAGGTTCGGGCACTTTTGGTCTGAAAATCAGACGAAAACGGCTCTTTTTGTTTGACTGAAAACGGGGTAAGAGCGCCTAATGAGAATCGAAGCACGGATCTTTGCACGAAGTCGATGGTCGGGTGCAGGATACCTCCGTTGTCCCCATCTCGGGTGAAGGCGCTAAATTCTTATTCCTCCTCTTTTATGAATCTCCAACACGTCCCGCCCGTTGACGGAAGGACAGTTGTATTCGAGTCTCAAGGTGATCGACTGCCTGCCCTCTTGGTCACGCCCCCTGGACCGGGGCCGTGGCCGGTTCTCCTCATTTGTCACGGGGCTGGCGAGTTTAAAGAGAACTATCAGGAGATGGCCTCTGCTTTGGCGGCGCAGGGAATTGCCAGCTTTATTCCAGACATGCATGGGCACGGGCTCAATTGCGAGATTCCGTTCCGGCTATCGATGAAGGAATGGGTCGGGGACATTCGGGCAGCAGTTCGGTGGATCGAGGCCTGCCCCGAATTGGATGAGTGCCGGATTGGGGCCGCTGGCCTCTCGTCGGGGGGGACGGCCATCTTGGAGGCTGCCTTGGAAGAGCCTCGCCTGAAGACCCTGGTCGCCCTGGATGCGACCGTGATGGACACGCTCCCGCTTACGATTTCGCTGACCATGCGAATTCTTTCGGTAGTCGGCTGGATCAAAAAACTTGTGATGGGAAAAGACGTCACCATCTCGCTGCTGAAGGATATGGAAAACTTAGAGCTGGCCGTTGATCCCGAGGTCAACAATATGCTGAAGCTGCACCCAGGCAAAAGACGTGCTTTTGGGGCATTTCCACTGCCAGGGGCTATCGACGCATTTGTAGTCACGACTATTAAGAGAGTTGGGAAAATCGAGGTTCCAACCCTTGTGATATGGGGCGAAGAGGACAAATTGGATCCACCGAGCACTGGCCAGAAACTCTTCAATGCCCTTACGTGTGTAAAGTATTTCGAGGTCGTGTCAGGGAACGGGCACGTGGGCCATCTCGATCAGAATCGCCATGAGGTTTTTCGACTTACCGCAGATTGGTTGAAGCGATATTTGCCATTGTGATCGGATTGTGGGTATATAAATCGTCTAGAATTATCTTGATCTGTTATCGAATGCGTTGACCATGAGAGGCGCATGAGAATGATTGTGGCCGAAGAGGCTCAAAACCTGTCACCTACAGAAAAGTGGGAAATGCTATCGCCGCATTTGCGGCAGCATGGCAGGGGGTCACTGTCTTATGCCACGCTCCAGCAGGGGATGGAGTATTTTGTCCATCCAAAGGGTTACCTTGCGTTCACGACTGTGGTGCATCCAGTATTTGCGCGAAAGGGAAAGCGGATTGTGCTGGGGGATCCTCTCTGCGCGACGGGGGACACGCAGGAGGTGATCCGGGATTTTACGAAGCTGAATCCACACTGTGTCTTTGTGGTCGTGTCTGAAGGGTGCGCGGCAGTGCTCCGTGGGCTTTCGTTCAAGGTGAATACCGTGGGCTATGAGCCAGTACTCCCTGCGCAGACCTACAATACTCAGGGCAACTGGAAGGAACTGGATCTGATCAAGCGCGCCCGCAATGAGGCCAAGCGCGAAGGTCTGGTCATCAAAGAGGTCGATATTGAGAGCGTGCCTGTCGCGGAACTGGAGGACCTTTCCAGGCGTTGGCTTGATGGCAAGACGGTCAAGGATCGAGAGATCTGGGTTTACGCCCGAAGGCCCGTCTATCATCCTGAACCGGACGTTCGTAAGTTCGCTGCTTTTGACAAGACTGGGCTCCTGGTGGGATACGCGTTTTACGACCCGATTTACCGGGACGGAAAGATTCACGGCTACGCCGCGAATACGGTGCGGTGCGACGAAAAGAAGTATGGGCGGTTAGCCACAGCTGTTCACATGGCAGCGATGGACGTCTTCCGGTCTGAGGGTGCGGAGGAATTCAACCTGCTCCTCTGCCCGTTCGATAAAGTGGATGGTGGGAAGTATTGCGATGATTGGGCAACGAAGTTTTTCTTCACCACCAGCGTTCGCTACGGCAACGAGATTTATAACTTTAAAGGCCTGTCCTTCCACAAGTCGAAGTATCGCGGCGAAGACAAATTCGTCTATTTTGCCTCGAATGGAAAGCTACCCTCCAACGATGTTTACCTCGCCTTCTTGACTGCGGACATCGCGGATAGTTATTGGGCCACCATGGGCCGACTCTTGAAGGGCGTGATCAAAGAAACCTTCTTGAAGAAAAAGCAGCCAATGCGGAAGGAAGGCGTCAAAGCGGAGGAGCCAAGCTCCGTAGCAGGCCCTGGGGATAAAGCCCCGCAAGAAAAGTTGCCAACGCCAGTGCCGTCAGCAAAATCATCGTAGCGCGCGATACCTGCGGGGGCGCTTGGGCCTCGTCTTTCTGCGGAAGCACAAAGACACGTTTCAAGACCTGAAGGTAGTAGTAGAGCGAAACAGCACTCATCAGGATCGCGAGAGAAGTGACCCCGATGGCGAGGCTCGATCCGCCACGCAACACACTGGCAAAGACGTAGAACTTCCCGAAGAATCCCGCGAGGGGAGGGATGCCGGCGAGCGAGAGAACAAAGATCGCCAGCAGAAGGGCGAGCGCTGGACTGCGTTGATTCAAGCCATTAAGTCCCTCCAAATTGTCCGAGCCAGTATCCCGTCGCAGCACCATGACAAGCCCGAACGCTCCTGCGGTGGCGATGGCGTAGGTGACGGCGTAATAGAACAGAGCGCCCATCGGAATCGGCTGATCACTGGCTCCGCAAAGGCCGACCAAAACGTAACCTGCGTGAGCCACGGCGGAGAACGCCAGCAGCCGGGTCAGACTCCTTTGCGAAATGGCCGCAAGATTGCCCAGGATCAGGGACATGACCGAGACGGCCACGATGGCGGGCACTATTGCCTCCCTGTGGAAGGCCCCCACGACGCGGGCAAGTAGATAGACGCCACCGATCTTGGATGCTGATGCGATAAAGGCCGCGACAGGGGTGGCGGAGTGTCGATACACATCCGGTGCCCAGAGGTGAAATGGGGCGGCAGCAAGTTTGAACGCAAATCCAACGACGATCATCACCGCCGCCACATACGCGATGGGTGATGGTGGCATTCCGGCAAATGCCTGGGTGCATTCAGCGAAGTTTAATGACCCGGTGAGCCCATAAATCAAGCTCAAGCCGTACAGCAAGCATGCGGCGGACACCCCGCCGTAGAGGAAGTACTTGAACCCCGCCTGAACTGCCTCGGCACGTTTGCGATCCAAAGCCACCAAGACGTAGAAGCTCAGGCTGGCAGTCTCCAAGCCCAGGAAGGCGTTCAGCAAATCGTCCGCATGAACCATGAAGACTAGCCCTGCAGCGGCTACGAGGAGAAGGAGGAAGTACTCCCCGACTTGTTTGGTGAACTTCTCACCCAGGCTCAAGATGGCTACAGAGGCCGTCATGGCTGCAATAGCCTCATCAGCCTGGAATTTACCGCACATCGCGATCCCGCAGCCGCTAGCCGTCAGCACTGCCGCCACCGGATATCGGTGTGATGGCCAGCTGCGCACCATGACCAGTCGGTCCACGATCAATACGATCAATGCGCAGCAGATCAGGGTGAGCTCCGTCAGGTGCCCTTGGATCAGAAGAGAGTAGTTCATGGCAGGCCTCCTCCTATGCATGGCCGCATCAGCGGCGATTTGAGGGCACCCTCAATCCATCCCATCAGACCCGCCGGTTGCAGTCCGATGTAAAGAGCGATTGCGATCAAAAACAGGGTTCCCGTTAACTCAGGCCAAGTCAGTGGATCGAGAGGAGCAGTGCCGCGTCCCTTCGAATCTTCGTCCGGAAAAAAGACCATTCGAAGCACCCGCAAGGTATAACCCGCTGCCAAGAGTACGCCGACCGCAGCAAGCAACGCGATCACAGGGAATGGTTTCCAAGAGCCTTGCAGGACAGATAGTTCAGCAATAAAACCGCTAAATCCAGGCATGCCCATAGAGGCGAGCCCAGCCACCAAGAACGCCCCTGCGACGAAGGGCATTCGTCGCGTCAAACGCATGCCTTGGAGCAGGCTCAGGTCACGCGTGTGCGTTCGGTCATAGATCATGCGCCCGACGATCCCAAACAGCAGTCCCGCGATGATTCCGTGAGAGAACATCTGCATCACGGCCCCCTTTTGGCCGGCCAGCGTCAGCGTTGTTAAGCCAAGCATGGCAAATCCCATGTGGCTCACGCTCGAATACCCGATCACGAATTTGAAGTCATCCTGAACCATCGCCGCGAAGGCCCCGAAAAGGATGCCAATTACCGCAAGGCTGGCGAAGGGGATCTGCCACGCTGTCAGGGCGTCCGGGCATAGTGGCATTGCGACCCGCAGGCAACCATACGCACCCAATTTCATCACCACCCCTGCCAGTAGCATTGATGCCGCAGTCGGTGCCGCCACATGTCCGGTCGGTGCCCAGGTGTGGAACGGCCAAAGGCCTGCCAAGATGGCAAAGCCGATGAACAGTAACGGATAAATCCACATCTGCTGCGCTGCGGGGGCCGTCTTGAGTGCGAGTGTCGCGAGATCAAAGCTGCTGCCTCCGGTAAAAACATGCGCGGCCAATAGACCGATCAATACCAAGGCGCTGCCCACAAAGGAATACAAGGCTAGCTTCATCGCGCCGTACTCCCGATTGGTGGAGCCCCAGATCGCGATGAGGAAATATTTGGGCACAATTGCAATCTCGTAGAACACGAAAAGCAGAAAGAGGTCCGCGCTCAGAAAGACACCAAACACACCCGCGAGTAGAAGAAAGTATAGCGCAAAGAACTCACGCAGACGGTGGCTAATGTTCCAAGAAAACAGCACTCCCACAGTTGCTGCGATGCTGGTAAGTAGAACCAAGGTCAGGCTGATGCCGTCTGCCGCTAAATGGTAATTCGCGCCGATTGCTGGAATCCATTCCGCCTTCGTCAAGGTGATCAATGACCCGTCTGGCAGAGGCTCAAACTGGCAGGCCGCATTGAGCGTCAGCAACAGAGCGCCAACGGCAACCCCCAAAGCACCTGCCCGGACGGACCCATCACTACGCCCCGGCCAGAACCGCAATAGCGCGGCTCCGACAAGGCAGAGGTAGATCGTCCAAGGGAGTGAGATCATCGAAGAATGGAGAGCAAGGATTCAGAGACTGGATTCAGCCACTTCAAGAGTAGTTGGGGGCAGACGCCAAGCAAAATCATGAGCACCAGTGTCGGAGCCAGCACTAGACGCTCCGTGCTGCTCAGATCAGGCATCGCACCGCACTGGGGATTCAGCGGTCCATGAAACACCTTCTGCCAGAAGCCGAGCAGAAACACCGCCGTGAGGAGCAATGAGCCCGCCGCAACTGCCGTTGCCCACGGGTTGAGGGCGAAGGAGCCCTGGACCATGAGAAGTTCGCTGATGAATCCATTCAATCCAGGCAGCCCGATTGAGGCAAACAAGGCAATTCCCCAGAGTCCTGAAAACACAGGCATCACTGCACGCAAGCCGCCAAAAGAATCAATCCGTGTTGAGTTCGTGTTACGCCGTTCCAGCAGCGCAACGCAAGCGAAGAGAGTCGCAGCGGTGATGCCGTGATTGAAGATCTGCAGCATGGCTCCGTTGAGGGCGGCAGTGCCATCAACACCGGGTTTTGTCACTGACCACGCTGCGAAGATTGCCAGGAGGCACCAGCCGAGGTGATTGATCGAAGAAAATGCAAGCATCCGCCGCAGATCACGCTGGGCCAGTGCGGTCCATGCAGACGCCAGAATGCCGATGGCGGCGATCCACATCAACATCTGCGAATGAATGCGAATCTGGTCAGGGAAAAGTGGGCCGACGACGCGTAACATGCCCACCACGCCCATCTTGGACATCACCCCAGTGAGGATCATCGTCACTGGGGGATCGGCTTCGCTGTAGGTGGCTGGCAACCAGCCATGCAATGGATAGAGGGGCACCTTCACGGCAACGCCGATGAGGATCGCGAAAAACACCCAGGCTGCCCACACATCGTTGCCTCCGACCAATGTGGTGATCTTTGACGAGAGCGTCACGCCACTGCTCAGAAGTGCCAGTGAAGGAAGATGAAAGGTCCCGGCGGCCGCATACACTGCTGCCATGCCAGCCAACATGAGCGCGCTGCCCGCCATGGTGTACATGAAGAATCGCAACGCTGCTTTAGCCCGCAGGGGGCCGCCCCAGCCACGCACAAGGAAGAAGGCGGGGATCAATGCCAGCTCCCAGAAGAGGAACCACAGCACAAAATTCAGGGAGACAAAATTACCGATCAGCGTCGATTGAAGGAGCAACATCCAGGCCGCCATCGTCCCAGGTCGCCGTGTCTTTGGATCAATCAGTGCAATCGCAAACGGCACCACGATCGCGGCGAGCAATAGGCTCATCAGTCCCAGTCCATCAACGCCAACGTTAAACTCCGCACCGATTGATGGCAGCCATTTTGCAGCCCCAGCGAACTGAAAACGAGCGCTCTGCGACGTATCAAACATCATCACCGCAGCCAGTGTCACGCAGAACTGCAAGCCCACAAAACCCAGGGAGAGGAACCAAGCGCGTGCCTGGGATTTTCTGGCGATCCAGCCCACGACGGCTGCGCCGATCAAGGGAATCGAGATGAGTAGAGTCAGCCAACTCATCGCGCACCTCCTTTCCCAAACCACAGCCAGGTGACTGCTAGCAGCACTAAGATCGCTGCGCCGACGGTGCGGAGAGTGAATGGTAGGCCTTGACGATGGGCGTCTGCGATCTCTTTTCCTGAACCGCGCAGGGAATCGCAGCTCTTGTCAAAGCCGTCGTTGATCAGCCATTCGTCGTAGCAGCGGCTCAGCCAGGAGAATCCATTGGATATCTGTGCTGCGGCCCAAATGCCGCCAACCCACAGCCTTTGCTCGATGATCGTTAGCCAGTCGCCAACGCGGCGGGTCCCGCTGATGATGGTCTTTTCGTAAAACTCATCGAACCACAATCGATTCTCCAGGTGGTGATACAGGCGTGGCACGACGACCTGTAGGGGATCCTTTTCTTCAGCGGTGAGTCGCAGCCGTTGGAAGTAAAGTCGCCAGCCGAGCCAAACACCAGCGGCGACGGCGAGGGTGGAGACGATCATCAATCCAAGTGTTTCAAGATGGAAAAGGTGACCGAATTGAAAATGGCTATCCCGCCCTTCGATCCAGCTCGTGAACCAAGGCCACGCTGGCGTTCCCAAAAATCCGAGCACGATGGCAAAAAAGGCCAGCACCTGAAGAGGCGCAGTCATTAGGCGTGGGCTCTCATGGGGCGGATGTTTTGCATCGCCGCGATAGGTGCCAAAGAAGACCAATGACATCAGTCGCGTCATGTAAAAAGCAGTGAGCACCGCCCCGAACAATCCGGCGTAGAAAGGGAGGTGTGATCCGACCGTCGAATGGGCGGCATGGAGGATGGCTTCCTTGCTCCAGAATCCAGAGAACAATAGCGGGAAGCCCGACAGCGCCATCATGCCCACAGCATACGTTGCGAAGGTCTTGCGCATGGGTCCGTGCAGTCCGCCCATGGCCCGGATGTCTTGTTGGTCATGGCAGCCATGAATGACGGAGCCCGCGCCAAGGAAGAGCAGTGCCTTGAAGAAGCCATGAGTGATCAAATGAAAAATTCCCGCTCCTAATCCCCCGACACCCAGGGCCAGCATCATGTAGCCGAGTTGCGAGACGGTTGAATAGGCGAGGATGCGTTTGATGTCATTTTGCGCAATGCCGATCAACGCTGCGATCACTGCAGTGCAGGCTCCGATGCCTGCGACGACGCTGAGTGACTCCGCCGTCATGAGTGGATGCACACGCCCGATGAGAAAGACACCTGCGGCAACCATCGTGGCGGCATGAATGAGGGCGGAGACAGGTGTGGGCCCTTCCATCGCGTCCGGTAGCCAAACATGCAGCGGCACCTGGCCCGATTTGCCCATCGCCCCGCAGAAGAGCAGCAAGCTAATGGCTGTCGCAGCACTGAGGCCACCGACCGCGAGACCGTTCAGGTGCTCCAGTGCTGCCTGTTCCAGAAAACCACCTCCGCCATCAAAGAATAGCAGCGATCCGTTCTCCTTGGCGATCCAGACGATGCCCAGAAGGAAACCGACATCCCCGATCCTGGTGGTGATGAAGGCCTTCTTGCAGGCGGCGGCAGCGCTGGGTTTGGAAAACCAAAACCCGATCAAGAGATACGATGCTAGGCCGACGACCTCCCAGCACATGAAGAGTAGCAGCAGACTGTTGGAGATGATCAGTCCCAGCATCGCGGCGGCGAAGAGAGAGAGGAAGGTGAAGAACTGCTTTTGCCGTGCATCGTGGGCCATGTAGGCGACGGAGTAGATGAAGATGCAGAGTCCGACAAGGGTGACCATCACCAGCATCGCCGCGCTTAGTGGGTCGAGCAGCCAGCCCAGTCTCACATGACCCGAGCCGAGGCTGAACCAGTCAAAGTTGTGATACAGCCTGCCACCGCCTGCTACCTTGAGGAGGGCGATGACGGAGATCAAGAAGGACGCAGCCATGGTTCCTATCGTCAACCCCATTGCCACCCGACGTACATCGCCTGGCAGCACGGCATTGATCCCTGCGGCGATCAGGGGCAGCAGCGGGATGAGCCAGAGGTATTGCACAAAGGAATTCATTCGCTAGCGGGTGGGATTTCATCGATACGCGCGCTGCGGCGGTGGCGATAGAGAGCGGTGACCAAGGCCAAGCCGACCCCAGCCTCCGCTGCGGCGATGGCGATGGCAAAGATAGAGAACATCATGCCGTCTGAGGAAGGGTGGGCAAACCGCCAGAAGGCCACGAAGTTGATGACGGCCGCGTTCAGCATGAATTCAATCCCGATCAAAACAAGGATCGCGCTGCGTCTGCCAAACACAGCGATGAGACCGATCCCGAAAAGGAGAGCGGAGAGAATCAGGCAGCCATTGAGCGTCAGTGATTCATTCATTCGCCACCTCCTTTCGGGCCTTCTTCAGAGGGAGCTGCAAGCAGCAGAGCTCCGATGAGGGCGGCTGTCATGAGCAGCGCAACGATGATCAAGGCCAAGACATTCTGCGGGCTCGCCGTCAGCAGCCTGCCAATTTCTTGAATGCTGAGCTGCGGTGCGCTGGATCCTTTTGGGGCAACATAGGCGGCGAGGCCAGCGGCGACTGCCCCACCCACGGTGATGGCGATGAGCGCACCCTTCCAGAATGTAGGGCGTTGGGTGGGACGTGGGTCCGCAGCCTCCGTGGCGGGGCGCGTGAGCAGGACGGTAAACAAGATCAAGACGGCCACTGCCCCCACATAGACCATGAGTTGCACGAGGCCGAGGAACTCCGCGTTCAGATAGAGATAGAGGGTGCCGGTGGCCAAAAAGGTCAGCGCTGCGCATAGACCGCAGTGCACCAAATTCCGCAACGACACCGCTGCCCACGCGCTGGCGAGGATGACGGAGGCGATGATGAGGAAGGGGATGCTCATATCAGTCTGCGTATTGGTAGATGCGTTTTCCGCCGCGCGGGCGGCTCCCACGCAAGAGTCTGCCGAGGCCGATCACTGCGGGGACGAGGAGGAGGATGGACACGGGCCAAGCGATCCATGCAGAGCTCTTTACCCACAGACCCGCAAGCCCGATGTTGAGTAGGGCGATGGGCAGCAGGAACTTCCAGGCAAGGTTCATGAGTTGATCCGCACGGAGTCGAGGCAGGGTGCCCCGAATCCAGATAAATAGCACGACAAAGCCCGCCAACTTTCCGAAGAACCACAGCCACGAGGGAATGAAATCAAGCATCGGCAGCGGTGCCTGCCAGCCGCCGAGGAAGAGTGTGATGGCCATCCCGCTGATCGCCATCATGCCCAGGTACTCGGCCATGAAGAACAGCGCATACTTGAAGCCTGAGTATTCGGTTAAATGTCCGGCGATCAATTCAGACTCTGCTTCGGGTAGGTCAAAGGGCGCTCGATTCGATTCCGCTAGCGCGCAGATAAAGAACGTTAGCAATGCGATGGCCCCCCACGGCGTGCACACATGCCATGCCCAAAAACCGCCAGCTTGAGCCTCCACGATTTTAACGGTGTCTAGCGAACTGGTCACCAGAATCACGGTGATGGCTGCGAGGACCATTGGCAATTCATAGCTGATCATTTGCGCGATGGCGCGGATCGAACCCAGGATGGAATATTTGTTGTGACTCCCCCATCCGGCCATGAAGATGGACAGCTCTGTGGAGGCCCCGATGGCGAAGAACAGCAACACCCCCAACTGGCATTGCATGGCGACAAGATTCCGACCGATGGGGAGGACAGAATAGACGAGAAGGGAAGGGACGATCAATGCAATGGGGGCCAAGAAGTGCAGCACCTTGTCTGCCCGCAATGGCACAATGTCTTCTTTGATCAGCATCTTGATGCCGTCCGCCAGGGGCTGGAGCATGCCGAAGGGGCCGACGCGATTTGGCCCAGGGCGGTTCTGAATTCGGCCGAGTCCTTTGCGCTCTGCTAAGGTGGAAAGAGCGAAGAGGGATGCAAAAACACCGATGATGGCCGCCGCAGATATGAGCATGGCCACCCACGGCTGAAGAAATGCAGGGAAAAAGCCAACGGCCCATCTCTGGAGGAGAAGGGGGGCTTGATCAATGCGCTCTACCAGGTTCATGAGAATAAGCGGTTAGGTTGCCGTGGAGCTGGGAGGCGCGGCTTTGGCTGCTGCTGCGGCCGCTTTGGCTTTGGCTGCCTCTTCTGCCTTGCGTCTGTCTTCCGCCAGGCGTGAATCCACCTCATCCGCCTCGGTTGGTTTGATCTGGTGGTAGTAGTGATTGGACTTGGCCAGTCGATGCTTATCCACCAGCAATCCGGTGAAGCGATCATCGCCAGCGAGTTCGTAGATGTTATCCATCTTAATTGCGTCAAACGGGCAGACCTCTGCACAGATGCCGCACTGCATGCAAACGGAAAAGTCGATGTCAAAGACGCGTGGATGCTTCACGGCTTTGTTGTTTTCATCCCGTTCTTGGATGATGAAGATGCACTGCGGTGGGCATTCCTTTTCACAGATGCGACACGAAACGCAGCGCAGTCCTAGCATGGCATCGTTGCCATCGAAAACAAGGAAGGGAAAGGTGCGGAAGTTCTCCTTCGTCTTCACCTTTTCTTCGGGATACATCACCGTCGGCAGGCGCTCCTTATCACGGAAGCTGCCAATCACATTGCGGGCGGTTTCTTTGAGACCTTTGAGAATGCCGGTGCCTAACATGAATGAGGGTGTAGTTTGAGGGTTAACGGTCTACTTCTCCCAACACGATGTCGATGCTGCCAAGGATGGCGATGGCATCGGCGACAGTCCCACCCAGGCACATGTCTTCGAGCACGGTTAAATTGATGAGGCTCGGCGGGCGCACCCGATATCGATACGGGCTGGGGCCACCTTCGCTGATGAGGTAAAAGCCCAACTCGCCCTTGGGTGCCTCAATGCGGCCATAGGCCTCGCCAGCTTTGGGCCGCACACCGCGCGATTTTGCTTTGGGGTCCATGATGGGGCCAGCGGGTAGCGCAGCGATTGCTTGGTCGAGGATTTTGAGGCTCTCGCGCATCTCCAGGAGGCGAATCATGAAGCGGTCGTAGCAGTCGCCATGCGCTCCGATGGGAACCCGAAAATCAAATCGGGAATAGATCGAGTAGGCGTCCACTTTGCGCAGATCATGCCCCACACCACAGGCGCGCAGGCAGGGGCCCGTGATGCCGGCATTGATGGCCAACTCTTTGCTCAACACGCCCACACCTTGGGAGCGGGCAATCAGGATTTCGTTTTGCGTTAGCAAGGATTCGAACTCGTCAAGAAAGCGCGGATACGCGGCGACCACCTTTTTTACCTCATCGATCCATCCCGAAGGAAGATCGCAACGCACGCCGCCGAAGCGCATGTAATTGCACATCATGCGGGCACCAGTGAGGCCTTCGAAGAGATCGAGGATCTTTTCTCGCTCGCGAAAGGCATACATCAGCGGCGTGCCCATGGCCCCGAGATCCTGGACGAAGAAGCCCATCAGGCAGGTGTGGTTTACTAGGCGTGTCAGCTCTCCAACAATGACGCGGATGTACTCGGCACGTTCCGGCACTTCAAAGCCGGTCAGCTTTTCTACCGCAAGACAATAGGCCCAATTGTTCGTCAGTGAGCAGAGGTAGTCGAGCCGATCAGTATAGGGGATCGAGCCGAGGTAGCTGACATCTTCCGCGATCTTTTCATGATTCCGATGCAGGTAACCAAAGACTGGCTTCAGGGAGACGATGCGCTCTCCATCCAGCTTCACATCCATGCGGAAGACGCCATGCGTGGACGGATGGTGGGGGCCCATGGAGACCTCCAAGATCTGACCTTGCAGCGGATCCGTCTTCTCTTCGATGGTCACGCCGGGGATCATGACGCAGCAGGCGCGGCCTCCTCTCCTGTGCCGGGGCGTTTGGCTTTGATTAGGAAGGCATCGTGTGGGGTTGGTTCCCACTCGTAGTCATCGGGTTCGACGTAATCTTTGCGCATCGGGTGCCCTTCAAAGTCATCCCACATTAGCAGGCGTCGCAGGTCTGGATGACCCTCAAAGACGATGCCAAAGAGGTCGTAGATCTCGCGCTCCTGGAATTCGCAACTCCGCCACACGGGCGTCAGCGATGGCAGTGTTACCCTGTCGGTGCGGTTCTCGGTGCGCAGACGTAGAATGACAGGGCCATGCCGTTTTGCCATGGAATAGAGATGGTAAACCGCCTCCAGATAGCCTGGCTCTGTGCGCGTCACTTCTTTGGCGACTTCCTTTTCTTCCCCATCCACGGTTTCCTTTATCGTGATCTTCTCTTTGATCTCACGATCCGGGCGATCTACTCCGGTGACGTTGGACGCGTAATCAAAAGCAAGGTCTGGGGCATCGCGGAGGTAAGTGGCGATTTGCGCCGCGTGCGCTGGGTCAAGGATCAAGGAATGCTGGGCGACCGGGGCTGGATTCGTCAGTACCTCAACCCTGGCTTCAGGGAAGGCAGCGATGAGTCGGTCGCGGAGCTGTTCAGCAGATTCCATGAGTGAGGGTTACAGGCCTTCGCGAATCGGTTCCGGCGGGGTCCACACAGCGGGATTGCTAGGCGGTTCCAGATCGCAGGTGCCGAACTCGGGCACGGGAAATTCTCCAGACACGTCGGAGCGCAGGTGTCGCGGACGATTCTCTCCAGTCAGGTTTTGTTCGCGGATCTTCTCCTGAAGTTCCATCAGTCCGTGGAGCAGTGCCTCAGGTCGCGGTGGGCAGCCGGGGATGTGGACATCGACCGGGATGTAGCGGTCAATGCCTTTGAGGACGTTGTAACCTTGTTTGAAAGGGCCGCCGGAGATCGCGCAGGCGCCCATGGCAATGACGTACTTGGGCTCCGGCATCTGGTTGTAAAGGCGCACCACTTGCGGGGCCATTTTTTTTGTGACCGTTCCCGATACGATCATGAGGTCCGCCTGACGTGGCGATGGACGGAAGACCTCCGATCCAAAACGTGCGATGTCAAAACGCGACATGGAGGCAGCGATCATCTCAATGGCACAGCAGGCGAGCCCGAACTGCAGGGGCCAGACGGAATTGCTGCGGCCCCAGTTATACAGGTCCTCCAGCGTGGTGAGTAGGATGCCGCTGCGGCGCAGGTCCTGAATGGTTTTTTCGTCGGCCTCAGTCATTTCCATTCCAAAAAGCCCCTCCCCCAGGCCCACACCAGTCCTTCAGCAACCAACAGAACAAAGAAGAGCATCGCCACAATGGCACCGACGGGCAGGGCGGCGTAGGCCGCCGCAAAGGGGATCAAAAACACCGCCTCAACATCCACGATGAGAAACACGATCGCATACAGGTAGTAGTGGATCTTCATCTGCATCCAGGAGTCGCCCTTGGATTCGAGGCCGCATTCGTAAACGGCGTTTTTTTCTTTGCTAGGTTTCTGTGGGGAAAACACCAGGAACCAGAGTCGCGCCAGCGCCAAGGGGATCAGTGGGAACACAAGCGCCACCGCCCCAAACACAACCAAGAACCAATAAGGTGAGGGATTGTCCATGGTGTCAGAGAGAACGACCACACACTAGGCCGTGGATGCCTAGAATTGCCAGCCGAATTTTGTTCATTTGTGTGCACACAATGGAAGGGTCACTCCCGCGTGATGAATTCATCAAGGTTTAGGATGATGCGCGTCGTGGCCGTCAGGGCTGCGTGCTCCGTCGGGGATGCGCCCTTGGGCAAGTGATTGCCGTTCATGGCTTTGATCTCTGCCTGTGGCGCTGCCTGGTAGTATTTTCGGGCATCAAGGAGAAGCTCATCTAGCGTCGCTAGCTCGCTTTTTTGGGGCAGGCGCGATACACAGCGGCGGATCGCGGCAGTGAGGCGAGCTTGGTCGTTGCGCAGTCCTGGATCCGCGAGGAGCTGAGCGGCCAATGCCTGTGCAGCCTCTGTGAAGGCCTCGGCATTCAATGTTGTGAGCGCCTGTAGGGGCGTGTTGGAGACGGTGCGGCGCACGTTGGTGAGGTTGGCATCCGGGCAATCAAACGTCATCAATTCCGGGTGCGGTGCTGTCCGTTTAAAGAAGGTGTACATTCCCCGTCGATAGCGGTCAGCGCCCTCGCTGGTCTTCCACGTGAAGTTGTTGGCGTAACTCAATGCTGCTACATCCGGTGGCATGGGCGGATAGACACTGGGACCGCCGAGCTTCTCCGATAGCAGCCCACTGGCCGCGAGGTAGAGATCGCGGACGACTTCTCCTTCCACCCGCAGCCGATTTTGCCGCCACAGGAAAAGATTGCGCGGATCGATGTCTTCAAGTTGGGCGAGCTCTTCACCGCTGCGCTGTCCGCGCACGTTGTTGGTGAGGGTGCTGGCTTGACGATAGGTGGCGGACGTCATGATCAGGCGCAGCAGGCTCTTGCGTCTCCAGCCGTCCTTCACGAAGTGGCTGGCCAGCCAGTCGAGTAATTCGGGGTGGGTCGGGGCAGCGCCGCGCACTCCAAAATCTGCTGTCGTGCTCACGAGGCCTTCTCCGAAAAGGTGCGTCCAAAGGTGATTGACCGTGACGCGTGGTGTCAACGGGTTGTTAGCGCTGACGAGCCATCGTGCGAGATCGAGTCGGGTAGCCTTGTCCCCGTTGGCCTTCAGCGGGGGCAGCGTCGCAAAGGTGGCAGGCGTGACTGCCTCCGCGGGTTGGAGAAAGTCGCCGCGATGCAGGACGTGGGTCGTGCGTGGGGTCGTGGTTCGTTGCGCAATGACTCGCACATCCATCAAGGGTGGGGCGGGAAGTTTGGACTCGGCTTCGCTCAAGATCGCCTGGGCTGCGCGGACTTCGGGATCGGTTGCCTCCATCCATTCATAGAGCGCCTGGATCACGACGGGATTGCGGCGCTTGGGCTCTTCGTTGAGGATCTTGAGAACGGCTGCGGGGACGATGCTCGCCTCAGTTTCCTCGCCAGCAGCGAGGATGCGGAATCGACCGATGCAGTGCTGCCCGCCGCTCTTGGCGTAGAGCTGATCCAGCACCAGCTCGAGTTTGCTGCCCGCCGCAGCCTGGAGGGGCTCAGACGGTTGCACGGTCAAGACATGCTTTTGACTCGTCCGCCCACCGACGGCCCATCCGGTCGAGGGCTTGCCGTCGGCGGCACCATCTGCCTTAAAGTCCTTTTGGGAATAATCAGCGCTGGCGCTGTGGAGGATGAGCTTGCTGCTTGATCCTGTCGCTGGCAGCAATCGCGCGGAGACTTCGTTCAGAACAAAATTGCCAGTGTTGCTGCGGCCAGGGCCTTGCCGGGGCAGGCTAGGATCTGGCAATACCTCGAGCTGCAATGCGGTGATCTGTCCGGGTGGGAGTTCGACCGTGACGGTGTAGGTGTCCTGGGCGGGTTGCTTGCCTGTGGCGAGCACGGATCCATCGGCTTGCGGTGTGAACTGGGTGGCCCCTTTGCTTTGGGTGCTGATCACTTTGAGTGCGGTAAATGTCTGCGTCTTCCCGGCACGTCGCGCAGCTTCGAGGCGGGCCTGGATGGTCTTTTCCCAATCGGGCAATTTCACGCGCACACTGGTCTTGGCGATATCTACCTTCTTGCGCAGAGGGATCAGCGCACGCGCTGCTGCGCCATTTGCCTTTTCATAAGCCGCCCACTCTGCAGGCGAAGTCGGGGCCTGGCGGGTGACTTCGTCGCCATTGTTAAAAAAGGAAAAGAGCTGGTAGTACTCCTTTTGGGTGATCTGATCGTACTTGTGGGTGTGGCAGCGTGCGCAGCCGACCGTGAGCCCCAGCCAGATCGTGCCCAGTGTCTCAGTGCGGTCCATGCACGCTTCAATGCGGAACTGCTCTTGGTCCGTGCCCCCTTCCGTGTTCGTTAGGGTCTGACGATTGAAGGCCGTCGCCACCAGCTGCTCCGCCGTGGCATCGGGCAGGAGATCGCCTGCCAGTTGTTCGATCGTAAATTGATCAAACGGCATGTCGTCATTGACCGCGCGGATGACCCAATCGCGATACCGCCACGCATCAGGCCGGGGCCGATCCTTCTCGTAGCCGTCACTATCCGCATAGCGTGCCATGTCCAGCCAGTGGCGGCCCCAGCGCTCGCCGAAGTGCTCGCTTGCCAGTGCCTGATCCAGCATCTTTTCGTAAGCCTGCGGGGACTTGTCGGCGATGAACGCATCCACTTCTGCAACGGACGGAGGCAGTCCCAGAAGATCCAAATAAACGCGCCGGATGAGTGTCGCGCGGTCTGCCTCGGGAGCGGGCACTAGCCCTTTGGCCTCCAACCCTGCCAGGATAAAGCGGTCGATGTCATTGCGCACCGCATCAGTGGTTTTCGCCGCAGGCGGAGGCGAGAGCCGCAGCTCTGCGTAGGCCCAGTGGGACTGAAACTCCGCGCCCTCCGCGATCCAGCGTCGCAGCGTCTCGATCTCGCCGGGCTTCATCGGCTTCTTTTCCTTTGGCGGCATTCGTTGATCGATGTCCCCAGTGGTTAGCCTCTCCATCATTGCGCCCTTTGTGGGTGCCCCCGGAATAATCGCATGTGCTCCGCTCTTGAGGGCCTTCATCGCAGCGTCACGACTCGTCAAAACCAAGCCCCCCTTGGCGTCATCTGGCCCATGGCACTCCAGGCAGTGCTCGGCAAAGATCGGCTGCACCTGCCGTGCAAAGTCCACTTTGTCCTCGGCAGGCAGCGGGGCGGTCAGCGCGGCCAGTAAGGCGGATGGGAGGAGCAGGGAACGTGGCGCGGTCATCGTCAAAAGAGAACGTTTCGGCACAGGGCACTGTTGCAGGGGCCAGATGCGGAACAATTTTGCCATTGTGAATAAATCGCTTGCGGATTCCATCAGTGCCTGACAATCTCGTGATTACCGTGATTCATTCAAATAGTCACAGTCTTTGGGGGGAGCGTCTGGCAGCAGAAATCAGCCAGGTGGTGCCTCCATCGCCAGATTCCATGACCCCCTCTGCCTCGTTCGCCGAACGGGGCTTTTTTATGCCCATTTTTCCCCATCAACTACTATGGACCGTGACGACCCTACCGCATTGCTAGCCCCCACTCTCGTTTCTGCACAAGACTTTGGCCCTCTCTTCGGAGGCCGGTCCTCGACTCCAGGGAAGGATCCCAATCGACTGAAAAAACCAGGAAAAGGTCGCAAGCCGGGCCTCAAGGCTGGGGTGAAAACCTTTGTCCTGGATACAAACGTGCTGCTGCATGACCCGGCGGCGATCCAAAAATTCGCGGAACACCAGGTCTGTATTCCGGTGGATGTCCTCAGCGAGTTGGATCGATTCAAAAACGAGATGACGGATCGTGGGGCCAATGCGCGGGAGGTGCACCGCACACTCATGGCCGCGTTTTCGGCGGACGGGGCTTCGGTGACGCATGGCACCCAGACCGATGGGGGCGGGACTTTGCGCGTTGTCGTTTATGATCCGGCGCTGGCTTCCCGTGTGCCGAGTCTGATGGAGTTCCAGCGTGTTTTCCCTGGGCTGGACAAGATGGATCACCGGATCTTAGCCTGCACCCTGTGGTTGCGGGATCAAGTTTCCGGGCCCGTCACATTGGTGACAAAAGATCTGAACATGCAGCTCAAGGCGCTGGCTGTGGGCATTGAGTGTGAGGACTATCTTCACGATAAGGTGGAGCCACGGGAGGCCTCCAACTATGACATCCCTCGCATCGAAATCAGCGGTCACGAGTTGCAGCGTTTTGCTAGCTCTGGCCGGATCACGCTGACTGCGGCGAAGATGCGGGATTTGACGGTCAACGACTACGTACTGCTCTGTTCTGGAGAAAAAGCCAGCATGCCAGCACGGATCGGCACGCAGGGGGATTGTGTGCGTCTTCACCATTTACCAGAGTCGCTCCGCATCGGCACTGGGCGGACGATCAAGCCCATGAACCTAGGGCAGGCATGTCTGATGGATGCCCTGCTGGACCCCCAGATCAGTCTTGTGACCTGTTACGGGCAGGCTGGTACAGGTAAGACGTTGGTCGCGGTCGCAGCGGGGCTTTCGCAAGTTTTTGCCCACACCTACCAGGGTATCACGATCAGTCGGCCTATCGTAGCGATGGGCGAGACGCTGGGGTTCCTACCCGGATCTCTCCAGGAAAAAATGCGCCCCTGGTTGCAGCCAGTGTATGACGCACTGGATTTGCTGATGCGGCCCGTGCCCAGTCAGCAACAGGGGCCCATGAGAAAAAAGAGCCGCACCTCGCCACCCGCCTCTCCCAGCGCAGGATCGGCATTGACGCCCGCAGCTCCATACGATGGACTGATCCAGCAGGGAATCATCGAGGTTGAGGCCCTCTGCTACATTCGCGGCAGGTCTATCCCAGATCGATTCTTCGTCCTGGATGAAGCCCAACAACTGACCCCTCTGGAGGCGAAGACCGTCATTACCCGAATGTCGCGTGGCTCAAAACTCGTATTGGTCGGGGATCCGGCCCAGATTGACAATCCGTATGTCGATAGCCGCTCCAATGGCCTCGTCTATGCCCGGCAGAGGATGCGAGGTCAGGCCTTTGCTGCGCATGTTTCCCTGACCAAGGGAGAGCGGAGCCCCCTCGCAGAGGCTGGTGCCCGACTCATGTAAGAAGTGGCTGTGGCTTGTGCTCTGGTGAGCAGTGGCTGTGGTGGGAGCCCTCGGAAAAGATCTTTTTTGAGGGTTCCTGAATTTTTTTGAAACTGCCTGACCGCGTACGCGTTTATCCCGCCACGCGCAGTCAACTGGATTGGTTTCCAGCCATAAGCGCTACAAACCAAACCGAGAACACCACAACCAAGCACACTATAATGAAAAAAATCGCAACCATCCTCGCGGTACTCGCAGTCGGCGGCCTCACTCTCAACGCAGCGGACGACGCAGGCAAGGGTAAGGGCAAAGGCAAAGGTGCCAAGGTGAGCCCAGAAGAGGCTTTCAAGAAGCTGGACAAAAACAGCGACGGCAATGTCTCCAAGGAAGAGTACATGGCCAGCCCGCAAGCCAAAAAGGACGCTACGAAGGCTGAAGAGTCCTTCAAGAAGCGCGACAAGAACAGCGATGGCTCCCTCAGCAAGGAAGAATTCCTTCCAAAGGCCAAAAAAGGTGCCAAATAAGCCCCTTTTTCTGATCCATTGAATCAGACCAGCGCCGCACCCGGAATCCGGGGGCGGCGCTTTTTTTTGGGTAGCAGCTCGTGAAATACACGGCGGCACTTGCGCAGCCCCTCGGATGCGGTCTCATTGCACCCCACTTTCACCTCCATGCCGCGCTCACCCTCCAACCGTCCCGCCCGTCAAAATCGTCATGTCCGCTCGGATGCGGGTCCACGCCTCTATGATGAGGGCGATCTGGCAGAACTCCTGCAGGACAAACCCGCCCCTCTCGTCTTGGTCCTTGATTGCGTTCAGGATCCTCATAACCTTGGTGCTTGCCTGCGCACCGCCGATGCCGCCGGGGTGGATCTGGTGATCCTGCCCAAGGACAAAACTGCATCAATTACGGAGACAGTCATCCGCGTCTCCTGCGGAGGTGCCCAGAGCGTACCCATCGTCCGAGTGACAAATTTGGTGCGCAGCATGGAAAAGCTCAAGGAGCTGGGCGTTTGGCTGATCGGAACGGCGGACGAGGCCACCAAGTCCATCTATGAAATGGACATGAAAGGCCCCACCGGCATCGTCATGGGGGCAGAAGGCCCGGGGATGCGACGTCTGACAGGGGAGCACTGCGACTTTTTGTCCAAAATTCCCATGGCTGGTAGCGTCGAGTGCCTGAACGTATCCGTCGCGACAGGAGTTTGCCTCTTCGAAGCAGTTCGGCAGCGACAGTCAGGGAAAGTGAATTAGTACTGCTTGCCAAGGCTCCGCTAGCGTTCATATTGCCCGCCCTTTTATGTCCATCCTGATTTCCATTCTCAACGTCATTGAGGTCATCGTTTGCCTCCTCCTGATCCTCGTCGTCCTCATGCAGCGCCCGCGGCAGGAAGGCCTGGGTGCATCATTCGGTGAGGGAGTCACGAACCAGATGTTCGGTGCTCAAACTACCAATGCCCTCCAGCGCATCACCGTTTATCTGGGCATTCTGCTCTTCGTCTTGACCCTAACGCTCGCAGTGCTTGTCTCCAGCAGCCAGCGCTCCAAGACCGCAACCAAGTTTGAGGCTGGTCCCGCACCTGTGGCCGCACCTGCAGCTACTACCGCCGCCGAAGCACCAACTCCCGCCCCAGCAGCTACTGCCCCAGCCCCTGCCGCAACCGGCACTGCCGCGCCAGCGACAAAGGGCGACGCTAAGGCTACCCCTCCGGCCCCGGCCGCTCCAGCCAAAGCAGATGCCAAAGCTTCAACGCCGCCAGCACCCAAAGCTGATGCCAAGGCAACGGCACCTGCCGCTCCAGCCCCAATTCCAGCTCCTACGGCCCCCGCCAAGGCTCCGACACCTCCGGCGACACCACCCGCTTCCGCACCGGCAGCACCTACCCCAGCTCCAGCCGGAGCGGCAAAGTAAGGCACAAGCTCGGATTCAATTCGAAAAAACGCAGCGCCACGAACGGGATCACCTCCCTTCGCGGCGTTGCTGCATAGGGAAGAGGGCGCAGCCGCAGGACCCCATACGCGTCCAGAAGCGAGCCAAGATCTGCCCCCTGCACAGGCGCAAACCGCCGACCAAAGCCAAACCAACGCCCCCTCCACAACAACCGACGCAGAACGCCCCTGCGCTTATATAGGTAATCAGAATGCATAAATGCTTGCGTCGCGGTGGCCCTGGGTTATGGGTCTGGGTGATGGCTGATTCTCAATCTACTTTGATGGGGCAGGGCGCGGCTTTGTCCGCCTTTGCCCCTGTTAGTTCTGGCACCTCCGATCCGGGGGCTTCGGTGGCCGCCGGGGCTGGGGCTGGGGCTGATGGCGTGCGTGATGCTTTGGGGCCTCTGAAGGCGCGGACGAATTATTATGGCTCTGCTGTGCGAGTGAAGCGGCGACGGTTGCGCATTAAGCGCTCGGGAATGGCGCTGTCTTCGACCTGTTTTCACCTGATGTCGCGCACCTGCGGCGGGGCGGTCTTCTTTGATGACACGGAAAAAGAGGGCTTGGTCCTGGTTCTGAAGCGGCTTGCAGCGTTTTGTGGGATCAAGTTGCTGACTTACTGCGTGATGGGGAACCATTTCCATGCGCTGGTGAGGGTTCCTGACCGGGACGAGTGGCTGAAGCGGTTCGAGGGGCCAAACGGGGAAGAAAAGCTCT
>Ga0209573_1000515_pt1 | contig 80418 bp, 64 predicted proteins | sample TNRBio252014_DNA_FD_185870 | JGI IMG/M metagenome (GOLD analysis project Ga0209573, IMG submission 185870) | Wastewater treatment Type I Accumulibacter community from EBPR Bioreactor in Madison, WI, USA - TNR Reactor_6/25/2014_ DNA (SPAdes)... | ecosystem: Engineered > Bioreactor > EBPR >... | reverse complement strand
TTCTTTGCCGCTGTATATGTGGTTCTTTTTGACATTTCTGGAATCTCCAAATTTATTTAATTAAATTTATGAAATTCTACTTTCTTCTGAACCTTAACATTATCAATATAATTCTCGGTGAATTTTTGTGTTCTCTCTGATTTTGAGAGATCTGAGTATTGCGGTTTTTTTCCAAGGGGGCCTCTCATGATCACAAGAATAAGACTCCCTATATACGCAAAAAATAATATTCCCAAAAAATTACCAAACTCAAAACCCTTTTTCCATAAGGCAGCAATCGCAACTGATATGAGAGTAGCAGAGAGGAAAATTGAGACAGTAATTATGCGACTGAGATAATATTTCCGTAACTGTTTATTATATCCATCATACTCATCCCTTTCAATCTGTTCCATAATATCATAAGGGATTTGTACATCTTCTCTTTGAATATTGAACTCTTCTTTAACATATTTTAGCCTGTGATGCGGTTTGGGTGTAAATTCGTGCCCACAATTGGTGTATTTATTTTTAGAGGAATTTTCTTCTTCTTGATTGTTCAATTGTTCATCCATAACAGCGCTCCTGAAAACATTTTTTTAACTTCATAAAGTTATATGTCAAATAATTCTTCCTGCCTTCGGATTCGTAAAGTTCAGTTAATAATATTTTTGTTGATAACTTATAGAAAAAGGTTCCAATAACAAAATCTGGACAACGACAAGATAAAAAGATATATGTTTTAACACCGGATCAAGTAATATTCCAAAATTATAAAACACGATAATTTTAAGATTTGATTGGTCGGTTTTGGAAATGGAATTTTGAACAAGATTTGAGATAAAATCCTGAGACTCGATTGAGAGGAAAGTAATATCAGTTTTATTGGAAAGGTGGTTGGACAACTCATACCCGATATCAATAGTGGTAACACTATTTAAATTTAATTTATCAATCATGACAAAAATATCATCAATCCTGCATGAGAGGATAAACAGATTATATCTATGATTTTCGGAGACTGTGTCAAGAAAACTTAAGTCGATTTTATCACCATCTATAATTTATCTTATCAAAATCGTTACCTGCAAAAGATGCTGTTTGAACACTCTCAAAATAGTGAAAATTTTTACACCTGCAAAATCTATATAATGCAGTAATCCAATAATTCAGTAATGCAGTAATATTTTTTCACATTGTAGTAACTGGAAGCGATTTTTGTAGTAATAACACTACGGTAACAATTTGTTAACAATTTCTTAACATTAGAAAATTAGATTTTGGTTTTGTCAGAAGTGTGAGGTGAGGCATATTTCATGGTTGTATTCTTTTTTTTTTGATGAAATATGAAATTCCTAAAATACTCCTTATATCTACTTCCTTTGATAGTGTTTATTACTGCAACTTCTTACCGGGAATCGGGGAAATACAGTAATGAACTGGGTTCAAAAAAGAATCCTATCAAGTTTTTTTTCACTCCATCGGTTGATGCCAAACAGATAACGACCACAGCAGGTGAACTGCTTGAGTTTCTTGAGAAAGAGACGGGTTATTATTTTACAACCGCCATTCCGGCCGATTATGTAACCGTCGTTGAGAGTTTTGGCAGCAGTAAAGCCGACATAGCCGTCATCAATACATTTTCATACCTGATGGCAAATAAAAAGTATGGGACGCAGGCTTTGTTAAGGATTGTGAGGGACAATGGCGAGGCCTTCTACAGAGGGCAGATAATCGTCAGGACTGATTCGGGGATCGACACCCTCACTGACCTGATGAGTAAAAAAATTGCCTATGTAGATCCCTCCTCCACTTCAGGTTATATCCTCCCCGCAGCACTTCTTAAAAAAAACGGTATCGTCCCCTCTGACTCAATCTTCGCAAAAAAACATGACATCGTGGTTTCAATGGTTTATCAAAAACAGGTTGATGCCGGTGCAACATATTTTTCTCCAAAGGATGAAACAGGTCAGTTAAGAGATGCCAGGGAAAGGGTTGTGACACAGTATCCTGATGTATTCGAAAAAATTAAAATTATAGCGCTTACCGATCCCATCCCCAACGACCCCGTGATTTTTAGAAGAGAACTCCCTGAGGAGATGAAAACGAAAATAGTTGAGGCGCTGCTAAAATTTGTCGCCACCCCCTCCGGTCAGGAAGCCCTCCACAGAATTTATAATGTTAAACAGTTAATACCCACTACAGATAAAGATTATGATGTCCTGCGAAAAATACTCGATGATATCAATTTTAAGATTGAAGGTGCACTATGACAATCTTAAAAGTTGACAATATCCATAAAATTTATCCATCAGGAACTCATGCCTTAAAAGGTGTCAGTTTTGAAGTTAAAGATGGTGAATTTCTCGTGATTATCGGACTTTCCGGTTCAGGGAAATCAACTCTGTTAAGGTGTATCAACAGGCTTCACGAACCTACTTCGGGTGAGATAACCTTTTTGGATAAAGATATCACTCATGTTAAGGGAAAAGAGCTCAGAGGAATTAAACAGCAGATTGGTATGGTTTTTCAACAGTTCAATTTGATTAAAAGAAGAAGTGTGTTAACCAATGTGATCACCGGCAGATTAGGCAAATTGGGCACTTTTCAATCGATTACTGAAAATTTTTCTCCCGAATTGATTGAAGAAGCTATGAACGCTCTCCGTATTGTTGGAATAGAAGAAAAAGCTTATAAAAGAGCAGACTCGTTGAGTGGTGGACAACAACAGCGTGTTGCAATTGCCAGAAGTCTGATGCAGAATCCCAAACTTCTTCTTGCCGATGAACCGGTTGCATCACTTGATCCTGCAACATCAAATTCGGTAATGCACTATTTTGAGAAGATCAACAAAGAACTTGGTACCACAGTTATTTGCAACCTCCATTTTTTAAGTCTTGTTAGAAAATACGCTTCCAGGGTTATTGCACTTAAAGCAGGTGAAATAATTTACGAAGGTTTGCCACACGATATCGATGAAAAATGGTTTAAAACAATTTACGGTGAAGAAGCCGAAGAAGTGGAGATAAGATAATGGCTCATGTAAATCCACACGATGTAATGGCAAAAAGGAAAGACAAGGAGATACTTAAGAGCCGTGTGAAAGCCGCTTTGTTGGATTTCTTTTTTGTTTTTTATTCAGTACTTGTCGTTGACAGAGTTATTTGGAACAAATTCATCCTTCAGGTGAAAAATATTCCTTTCAGCTGGACTGAAATCGGGATAATTGCTCTTGTAAGTCTCGTTGTTGGTGTGCTTTGGAGCCTGACGGGGACATCACTTTCGAGTAAACTGTTTGGAATATCGAAAAAAAATAGTGTAACAAAATACACATTTGAGATATTTGGCTGGTTCTTGTTTAATATCACTTTTATTGCAGGCTGGATCATAACAAAGATATCAATTGTTGATCTGTTCAGCGAAGAAGGATTAAATGCAGCACAAAGAATATTTAGTGCGTTATTCACCCCGGAGATGGCAATATTTGATGAAGCACTTTTTGCAATTATTGAGACAGTATATATTGCTTTGATCGCAACGCTTGTCTCGATACCCATAACTCTCATCGTTAGTTTCGCTTCTGCCCGGAACCTGATGAACGAAAACAAATTTACGCTCTTTATTTACGCAACTTTAAGATTAATTTCCAATTTTGTAAGATCGATTGAACCACTTATTTGGGCGATTATTTTTTCAGTTTGGATTGGTATCGGTCCTTATGCCGGTATGCTTGCGCTTCTTATTCACTCTATTGCGTCAAACGCAAAGTTATATTCAGAAGCGATAGAATCGATTGAAGAGGGACCGGTTGAGGCGATTTCTGCCACGGGAGCAAATAAAATTCAGATTATCTGGTATGCCGTGGTTCCTCAAATAATTCTTCCATTCCTGTCGTTTACAATTTACCGTTGGGATATCAATGTTAGAATGGCAACAATCATCGGTTTGGTTGGCGGTGGCGGAATTGGAACAATGCTCATTCAGTATCAGGGACTTGCCCAATGGCATGAAGTTGGTCTTATCGTAATTATGATTGCACTGGTTGTCTGGATAATGGATTACATTTCCACGAAGATCCGGCAGGCGATCTATTGATGACAGAAATAGAATTTTCTTTTGGCACTCCTTTTTAAGAAGTCCATTTTGAGAACAGGAACTAAATTGTTCGACAAATTTAAAACAGGAGCAGGCAGATTTTTGCTTGCTGCTGTTTTTTTTTCGATGCTGCTCACATCCGGCTGCGATAAATCAGCTTCCAAGGTAACTATCTATCTAAAGGGGAGCGACACGATGGTAAATCTCTGCCAGCGATGGGCTGAGGCTTACATGAAGGTTAATCCCAATGTTCGGGTGGTTGTAACTGGTGGTGGCTCGGGGAACGGCATCACTGCACTTCTTAATGGATCAGCGGATTTTGCCTGCATGAGCAGAGAACTTCTTCCGGCTGAGATAAAAAGGGCAGAGACGAGAGGGATTAAGTTAACTTCGGTAAAAACTGCGTTTGATGGCATCACAATAGCTGTTAATTCTTCCAATATAATTGAAGAACTTTCTTTAAATGATTTAAAAGGATTGTTTACCGGAAAGATCAAAAATTTTAGAGCAGTTGGAGGGGATGATCTTCCGGTTAATCTTTATGGCAGAGATAACAACAGTGGAACCTATACGATATTCAAAGAGATGATTTTGAAAGGCGAAGATTTTGCAAGTGCCACTCAAGTACTTCAGGGAACGGCAGCGCTTGCCGAGGCTGTGGCAGGCGATAAAAGAGGAATTGCCTACGGTGGAATTGGTTATTTTATTAAAAAAAGTGGTATTAAAATAGTTAAAATTAAAGGTGACGCTGACGATAAATCAAAATCGCCGGTAGAGGAAGATCATCCAAATTATGAAGAGATACGGTCAGGGCAATATTTGATTTCGCGGCCCTTGTTACTCATTTCACGCAGCCAAAAGAAAGCCGGCATGGACGAATTTATCAATTTTATTTTATCCGGTGAAGGACAAAAGATTGTTGCCGGGATGAACTATATTCCTCTTAATTGATGAACGGCGAAATTAATCCAGGAAATGAAATAAAAATTGAAATGCCGCCCGTTTCAGTTTTTGATGTAAGACCAAAACAGAAAAAGTTCCCTTTTGATACGATATTTACATTTGTGGTACGAAGTTCGGGTTTAATCATTTTCCTCCTTACCGCACTTGTTTTTGTTTTCATTGCGGTTGAGAGTTTTAAAGTTTTTGGATATCTGTCACCCCTTGATCTCATCTATTCAGATAGAAACGGGGAGAATATTTTTGAGTGGTATCCCACATCAAATGACCCAAGATTTTCGCTTATTCCACTTTTATTGGGCACTTTTTTAACCGCAATTCCCGCAACAATTATCTCCTCTTTTTTTGGAATTGGAATCGGGATATTCATATCTGAATTTGCTCCACGCAGGATAAGAAATTATCTTAAACAACTCATTGATCTTTTTGCATCACTTCCAACAGTAGCAGTAGGGTTTATTCTTTTAACTGTTGGTGTAACATTTTTTGATTCTGTTTTTGATGCAGATAACCGGTTAAATGCGGTTCTTGCTGCTTTTGGATTGTCATTGATAATAATTCCTCAAATCGCATCACTTACTGAAGAAGCACTAAGGGGGATACCTGACGATATCAGGATGGCAGCTTTTAGTCTCGGTGCAGGAAGATGGAGAACTGTGAAAGATATTGTGTTTCCGGCAGCCATAAGTGGAATCAGTGCAAGCGTGGTATTGGGTTTTGGCAGAGCTGTGGGTGATACAATGATAGTTTTGATGATCTCTGGTAATGCCGCAAATCTTACTCTTAATCCCTTCTCGAGTGTAAGAACCATGACTGCCACCATTGCTGCTGAACTGGGTGAAGTATCCACTCAGACTGCGCATTATCATGCACTTTTTTTCATCGGACTGGTTCTGTTTATCCTTTCAATTCTTGTCAATTTGATTGTTAAATTTCTGGTTCAAAGAATCGGATTTCGAAATAACGGGGCAGGATTATGAAACGAAACAAACAAGTTGATAATTTTTTTATCGGTTTCTTTTTCCTGATTTTTCTTGTTCCGGCATTAGTTTATATTCTATTCTTTTTAAATATTCTAATCGAGGGAGTTCCCGTAATTTCTTGGCAGTATCTCACTTCTTCTCCTTCCTCGGATCTTGCAGATGGTGGAATTGGCCCGGTAATTGTTGCCACATTAGGCACTGTTGTTATGATGCTGGTTTTTGTGGTTCCTTTTGGAGTAATGACGGCGCTTTATCTTTCTGAATATTCTTTAAATAAAAAATTCGACAAGTTTTTCATTTTTCTGTTATATAACCTCTCAGGGGTTCCGTCCGTTGTTTTTGGAATCTTTGGATTGGGATTTTTTGTCCTGAATATGGGGAGCAGTCTTGATAATTTTTTTAACACAACTCTTGTATTTGGAAAACCTTCGATGTTGTGGGCATCAGTTACACTTGCACTAATGTTGTTACCAATGGTGATTATTTCATCCTACCAGTCATTCAGGTCGGTTCCATACAATCTAAAAGAGACTGCTTACAGCCTCGGTGCAAATAAACTCAGCGTGGTTTGGAATGTGATAATTCCTCAGTCCCGATCAGGTATATTTACAGGGATTATTTTGGCGGTGAGTAGAGCGATTGGGGAGACAGCTCCCTTACTCTTTCTCGGATGTGCGTTTTTCCTCCCGTCACTGCCACTTTTTGATTTGTGTATGGGGGGGATCTGTTTACCGTTAATTGATCCTACCGAGCAGTTTATGTATTTATCGTACAACATTTTTATTTTGTCAACTCAATCAACGGGTGAAGTCGCTACACTTCCATACCAGTATGCCGGAACTCTGGTACTTATTTTTCTTACTTTGTTTTGCAACGGCACAACAATTTATCTCAGACAACGCTACCGCAATAAAGTTGAGATGAAAGGGATTTTATGAAAGATGTAAAAATCAGAGTTGATAATCTTAGCGTAAATTTTGGAAAAATTCAGGCACTTAAAGAACTGAATCTGGAAATTCCGGCTAAAAGGATTACATGTCTGATAGGCCCTTCCGGATGTGGAAAGACAACTTTGTTAAAAACCATTAACAGACTTAATGAACTTAAACCTGATTTTGGATTTTCAGGCAGGGTAATTATCGAAGGTGTTGATGTTCTTAATGATGATATCGATATAATAAATCTTCGCCAAAAAGCAGCAATGGTATTTCAGAGACCTGCATTATTCCCAAAATCAGTTTTTGATAATGTTGCCTTTCCTTTAAAGATACTTGGTATCAAGGATAAAGAAGAAATAAACGAAAAAGTGACCACGGCATTAAAGCGTGCTTTTGTTTGGGAAGAAATTAAAGAGAGATTAAACGAATCTGCTTTAAATTTTTCAATCGGGCAACAACAGAGAATTGCGATTGCAAGAGCACTTGTATCCCAACCCGATATTCTGATGTTGGATGAACCAACAGGCTCACTTGACCCCGTTTCGACAAAAAAAATTGAAGATTTAATCTTTGGATTAAAAAGACAAATGACGATAATTGTTGTTTCACACAATTTGCAACAAGCGGCGAGTATTAGCGATTATACAGTTTTCCTCAACAAAGGGAGTCTTGTGGAAGCAAATCAGACTGTTAAATTTTTCACAAAACCGGACAGTAGATTGAGCGAAGAATTTCTTACCGGAAGGATAAAAAATTAGATGTTTAACAGAATAGAAATCCAGATATACAAATTAAATCGACGGATGATTAAAATGTGTAGTCTTGTTGATGAACAACTTGCGTCTGCACTTCAATGCATCTATAAGGAAGATATTGATCTGGCGGAAAAAGTGATTAAACTCGATGATAAAGTTGACAGATACGATACAAAGATATCGGAAAGTTGCCAAAAAATATTTGCATTAAATAAGCCGGTTTCGTCTGATCTGCGGCTACTCATGGCAGCCCCCATAATTAACTATAATCTTGAGCGAATAGGTGACATCGCTGTTAATTTATGCGAAAATTTTCTTCTCAAAAAAAAGAAGCCATCGTTTTTTGACAGGATCAAGTTTGTGGATATGGCTTCCATTGTGCAGGAAATGCTTAAAAATTCCATTGATTCGTATATTAGAATGGATGTTGGTCTGGCAAAAAAGGTAATTGTTTCTGATAAAATTTTGGATAGACTAAATGTCGAAAACCATAATTTGATAATCGATGTGATGAAGGAAAACAGTGAATACATCGAGGATGCTGTTGCTTATCTTGTTATGTGTCGCCAGCTTGAGCGCATTGGTGATCATGCGTGCAATATCGCTGAAGAGGTATTTTTTATCTCAGAAGGAAGGGCAATAAAACATAATTATGGAAGGATTTTCCCGAAAGAAAATGTTGTGGAATCCACTGAAAAAACAGAAGATTAATAACTGTTAAGACTGTTTAACAAAACCTCAAATTGATCCAACATTTTTTGAAGAAGGGATAGATCACCTGATTTTGCTTCCGACAGATAAAGATCATTTAAAAAAGGGAGCATATTTGTCTGCATTACAAAAAGCAGAGGCGAATCATCCTTGGGAGCGTTAAGAGAATCGTTAAAATAAGCAAAAAAAACAAGTTTCATTAACTGCTCTTCTCCCTTGAGAAGGTATTCCGTTAAATCCCTTTCACCCTGAATAGACTGTTCATTCAGTTCCGCCATCATTATTCCATAAACAAGTTTGTACTTTGATCTCAGGTTGGCTTTTAAGTAAAAATAACTTTTAAATCGATCGGGAAATTTTTTGTCTTCTTGATTAAAAATCTCTCTAACCTCTGTTAAATAGTCATTTATTTGCTTTTTTACCACAGCCAGAAATAAATCTTCCTTTGAGGGAAAATAATGATATATGGTTGATTTTGCTATCCTCAGGTCTCGGGCGATCTCCTCAAGATTTGTTTTTGCTGTCCCATGTTTAACAAATCGCCGTTCGGCAGCCTTTAAAATATCAGGGAGTCTGTTCATAAGAGTTGGTTTTGTGTGATGACAAATTAATTAAAACAAAAATAGTGAAATTTTCTGAAAAACGGGGTTCATGGGAAAAAATAGGTCTAAAAAAACAACAGTAAAAGAAAAGCAGAATATTTTCTGCGGGAAGTATTAATAGAGTTGGAACATGTGGTTAAACCTTGATATCTTGTTCAAAATTATTAAAAACTGCCCTTCTCAAGACAACCTATTATTCTACTTGCTGTTTACCGGTAAGCCCGAGAAAATTTAACCTCTGCCCGTGTTATAGGGTTAAAGTAGATAATCAAGTTGCTACAAAACAATACTATATTTCGGCAAATAAATTAGTTTATTGCCGTTTTATAGTAAATTATTTTGTATATTTGTTATGCAAATATTTGAGGTTTTAGAATGAATCCATCTGTAAATAAACTACAATCCTTACTGAGACATGATACAATCATGAGCAATATAGAGATTGCTACACTGTTTAGAGAGTTTGAGCCAAACTTGAATCAAACAACCATTAATTGGCGAATATACTCATTGGTGCAATCCGGAATGATTGATAGAGTTGGAAGGGGTAAGTTTTCAATTAGTACACGAGATAAATTTACACCGATAATTTCAAGCAGGATATATGATCTTAATTTAAAATTGAAAAAAGAGTTTCCTTATTTGAGTTTCTGTTTGTGGGATACTTCCATCTTAAACGAGTTTATGATTCATCAGCCAGGTCTTTTTTATACCATCGTCGAAGTCGAGAAGGATGCAACAGAATCAGTATTTTATTTCTTGAAGGATCAAAAACACACAGTTTTTATAAATCCATCTAGCGAGATGCTCGAAAGATATGTTCAATTTGATCAACATAATATTATCGTCAAAAATTTTATCACTGAAGCACCAACAAAGTTAATAGAGGATGTAAATACAGTTACCCTTGAAAAAGTATTGGTAGATATTTTCTGTGATACCACTCTTTTCTCTGCTCAACAAGGAGTTGAGATGCGAACTATTTTTCAAGAGGCGTTTAGAAAATATTCCTTAAATACGGATAAAATGTTCCGCTATTCAGCCAGGCGCGGCAATAAGAAAAATTTTGGTGAGTTTTTTTCGTCGATATTAATTAAACAATAGATAAGATATTTTAACCATATATACTGAATATGATAGATCAAAATAGAATATCCATTGACTGGATAAATGAAGTATCCTTAAAAAACCGGAATGCGGATAAAATCCTCGTTGAAAAAGTAATTCGTGCACTCTTGTTATTGGAAGGACTTGCACAGGAACACCTGTACTTCGTATTTAAAGGTGGAACAGCATTGATGCTTCATTTCAACTCAACCAAAAGACTATCCATTGATATTGACATTTTACTACCTAAGATGCCTGAAAAACTGAATGATTCCTTGGATATTATTGCCATCAAACAAGGATTTACAAGATTAGAATTAAATCCAAGGTCTTCTCATTCAAAAATTAATAAGGTGCATTACAAGTTTTTCTACAAATCAATATATTCGACCGGTAAAGCTGAAGATTACATCATGTTGGATATATTGATTGAGACAATAAATTATGAAAAAATTGTTCAATTACCCGTACAATCGGTTTTTGTTCCATCAAAAGAAGAACCGGTTTTTGTACAGATGCCAAGTATGGAAGACATCCTGGCAGATAAATTAACAGCATTTGCCCCAAACTCAACCGGAATACCATATTTCAAAAATAGTGATAGTATGGGGATGGAAATCATAAAACAGTTGTATGATATTGGAAGTTTATTTGATGTAGCTGAAAATCTGGAAGTTATAAAATCAACATTTTATCGTTTTGCGAAAACGGAACTGGAGTACAAGACTTCAACATTATCGGTGATGGATGTTTTAGAAGATATTTTTCAAACATCGCTTTGTATTGTGAGCAGAGGGACGGATGGTGTTGGTGATTTTGAACAATTAAGAATGGGATTAAAGAGAGTAAAAGGATTTATTTTCTCAGAGAATTATCACATTGAGAAAGCAATCGCTCATGCCACAAAAGCTGCATATCTTTCAGTTTTAATAAAACATGATGCAGAAAAGTTAGTTAAATTTAGTCCATTGTACAAAATGGATAATTGGAAAATTGATTTACCCTACAATACAAAACTTAATAAGCTCAAAAAATCCAACCCTGAAGCATTCTTTTATTGGTACAAAATGTTCGAATTACAGAGTGCAAAAGAGAATAATTAAAATTCACAGAATTATTACTTTATTTGGAGATGTTGAGGAAGAAGCTTAAGTCGCTTCATTTTAATGCGGAATTTTCATTTACGACAAAATCGAAAAAGCCTATTTGCGGGATATAATCTAAGCCCGGTCGAGGTCTGTTCTGTCCTAAGAACAGCCCTGTTAAATAATTTATAAATAATGCAACTTTTTTCATAGTGCATTCCTTTGTTTAGTTGTTTTTACTACTTCATATATTGAAGTTTTAAACTTTTGGATAAGATCTTGTCCCCTTGTTTAAGTTCAAGGGATAGGATGTAAACTCCACTGGAAATTGTTAATCTTGACAGGTCAAGTAGTTCTGTATGATCCCCTTTTTCCTTCTGTAAAATGTTTTTATATATACTCTGACCGGTGATATCGTGTAATTCAATTATCAATTCGCCATCAAATGGTAAGTGGCAGGAGACATTTGTTACTGTCTTTACCGGATTGGGAGAGAGACCAAGTGTCAGCCCTGAATCTTGATCATCTTTAAATTCATCTTCCTTTATTCCATTTGGAACATCACTTCCTGAGATTATATATAGATTACCCGGTGGAATGCTTGTATGGTCGGTATAACCATTCTCAGCAATACAAAAATCATCAATCCCGTCACCATTTACATCCCCCACGCGCCCGCCAAAATTGAGGTTGTAATAAGATGATGATGTTCCGTAAGCTCTTCTCTTCTCTGCCCACATTGGGCTGCCTCCAAGATATAAAAACATACTTGAATAGGGTATCTTTCTTATAAAATCGTTAAACCCGTCGTTGTTCACATCTCCTGGTGAAAAACCATCTGCCCAACTCGAGTATTCCGTATTTAATCCATACTCAGGGGTGATATTAGGGGGTCTGGTTCCAAATGACATGACTTCTGTAAACCAATACGGATGGGTTCCCTGATTAGCAAGTACAAGTTCACCTTTACCGTCATTGTTGAGGTCTTGAACAATGTACATATGATCCACATATTGTATAGTATCTGTGAATTCATAATAATTACTGAAATCAAACCCGTTATTCCCGTAAATGAACCATCTTTTTTTCTCGGGTGAACCAGCAGGGGCATATTTTTTTGTCATGTCAATTGTAAAATCATCTTTACCATCTCCGTCCAAATCAGCAGCATAAAACCACAAACCGACAAACTCATAAGTTGTATCTGGATAAAGTTCAAGTATATGATAATCCCTGGAAGTCAATACGGAATTAGTCTCACAAAAATAATATCTAAGATTAGCATAAAAGCTTCCTTGATTCCTTTCATAATCCTGAAACACAAACTCCTCATATCCATCACCATTAAAATCAATTGGCCAGCTCTTTCCATACATATCAAGATAGATTACTCTGTTATCATGGTACGTAAATGTATAGTCAGGAATGGAATCAAGCCCGGGACCACCAAAATAGACGTCTATTACCGGGGGTTTGGAAGTACCATATCGCTGAACTATTAAATCACGGTATCCATCACGGTTAACATCGCAGCCGGTGGTTGCTTTTGGTGAAAAATTGGGGATCACAAAAGCTGGAGTTGTGCTTACAGGGTTACCACCGTAGAAAAAACTCAATTTACCACCTGCTCCCATTGCATTATCCATTTGCGTGACAAAAAAATCATCGCATGAGTCACCGTTTTGGTCCCCCATATAGACGATGGACTCCGGCCAATACCACGCTCTTTTGATGAACAGATTTGTATCAAACTGGGCTTTGCTTTCTGATCCAAGCAGAAGAATAATTATCGAAACCAGAACTAATACTTTTGTTATATAATTTCTAAACATGATTTTTGATTTCTTTTATTTAATAGTTTATATCTATAATATTCTTAAAACAAAAAAAACGGAGATTCACACATAGCCATTCCATCGGGCAGCGAACTGTCCGCGGGGGCAATGTGTCAATCTCCGTTCCTAATACGGGATTTCTCTACACACAAACTACTTAAAGATTAACAATCGTCTCCTGCGGCACATTCGCCGTCTATTGTTTATCTTATCGATATGGGGCTTCCTTAAAATAAAAAATTAACTTTCTTGGAAAGAAATTACATTTAAAATTTGATAAAGTCAATAGGTTGAAAAAATAAATTTTCAACTGAACCCTATTATTCAAGTTCTGGAGTCAAATTCTATTGACAACAAAAACACTATCGATATCTGCATCAGCTAAAATAGAATTGAACTTGTGACTAATGTCACCATTATGTAGAATATTTTTCAGTTTTACAACTGGTCGAAAGTTCGTCTTGGAGCATGTTTTATTAAATTGTGCAAATTAAGAGTTAATAAAGATGCCACCAAATTTTCAGATGAGCTGAAAAATTTGGGTAGTGCGGTCAGGTTTAAAAATAAACTTTAGAAATAAATTGATTTTAATGGTGAATAACACTAAATTTGTAATTCGTTTAAAAAAAATCCCGGAGGCAATCTTAAATATGGGTAATATGGAAAGGATCAGGAGTTTAGCTCCATGGTTCATTCTTACAGTTGGTGGAATCTTCATATTGTTTATGGTCGTCAGTGACATGAATTTCTCGAATTTGATGAATGACAGAGGAAACATTGGCGAGATAAGTGGTGATAAAGTAACTGTTCAAGAATTTGAAACCTATTATCAGGACTATCTGCAACAGCTAAAACAAAGCGGACAGGAACCTGACATGACTAACGAGTCAATGTTCAGAGAACAAGCCTGGGAGCGATTTGTACAAGGCAAAATCGTTGAAGCTGCATATAAAAAATATGGCATTACAGTATCTGATGATGAAGTACGAAATGTAATTTTGGGAGATAACCCTCCTGAATATCTTAAGAGCCAGTTCATGGATTCGAGTGGTGTTTTTAAGCGAGCTGAATATGAAGCTGCAATTAAAGACCCACGGAATAAACAAAATATCGTGATGGTTGAAAATGCAGTCAGACAACAAATACTTGGTGAAAAACTCCAGGCAATTGTTGGTGCCGGCGTTGTTGTTACAGATGCTGATATCAGACGGAAATTTGTAGATCAGGAACTCAAATTGAGTGCTGAGTATGCACTACTTGATTTGAATGTTTATCCTGATTCAACAATCAAACCATCCGACGATGAACTTAAAGATTTTTATTCAAAGAATAGTTATCTCTACAAACAGGAAGCAAGCCGCAAGCTTAAATTTGTAACATTAAAAATTGTTCCATCTGCCAAAGACAGCAATGCTGTAATGACACTTTTGAACAATGTTGTTAAAAAAATTAAAGCTGATACAATAAACACTTTCCAAAGTTTTGTTGAATCACAGAGTGAATCCCCATATTCGAAAGACACTTTGTCTGTAAATATGGTACCTGCCGGATTGATGGCGAATATAGCTGAAATCAAAGGTGGGGAAGTAATTGGACCTGTTGCCGGTGAAGGAGAGTTTGGTATTTATAAAATTTCTTCAGTTGTTGAAGGAACAGACCCGTTTGCAAGAGCTGCTCACATTCTTCTACCAAAAACGGAGAATGACAAAGCCGATCTGGATGCTGCTACCAAACTTTACGAAGAACTTAAAGGCGGGAGAAATTTTGAAGCCACCGCTAAAGAATTATCTAAAGACCCGGGCTCAGCCGCCAGAGGTGGAGACCTTGGCTGGTTTGGCAAAGGGGCAATGGTAAAGCCGTTTGAAGATGCATGTTTTAACGGCCCTGTTGGACAGATTCAAGCGCCTGTTAAGACCGATTATGGTTACCATATCATAAAAGTTCTTGATCGTTCTTCAAAGAAATTGGTTGTTGAGAAGATTGTTAAAAAACTCAATTACTCTCCTGAATCGATGACTCTTGTAAGAAGAGATGCTGAAGACCTGTTAAAACTTGCTAAAAGTGAAGGTCTTGAAAAAGCTGCCAAATCAAAAAATCTTGAAATGCAGGAATCAACTCCTTTCACTGAAGAAGTTGCCGCAGTTCCCGGACTTGGATACAGCAGAAATCTTGTAGCTTTCGCTTTCAAAGAGGGATTAAACGATTTTTCACCAGTTTCATCTGTTGGTGATCAATTTGTTGTTGCTCAGATCACCGAAGTAAATGAAGCAGGTGTTAAGAAATTTGATGCTGTAAAGGAAGATGTTACCGGGGGTGTCATCCGTCAGAAAAAATATGCAATGGCACTTGAGGTTATGAATGGTGTTAAAGCCAAGATTGGAAATGATCTTGCAAAAGCCCCATCATTTGACAAAAACATCCGTTTTGGTACCGCTGATTCATTTACAGTCGCAGGGAACATCCCATCACTTGGAATGGATTACGCTTTTAGTTATGCAGCTACCAAAGCTGAACTTAACAAAGTTACCGGTCCTGTAAAAGGGATGAGAGGATATTATCTGATGATAGTTAAAATGAGGCAAAATTTTGACGAACAGAAGTTCCTTGCTCAGAGAAACACCATTAGAGATCAGATACTTGGCGAGCGTCGTCAGGCAGCGTTCCAGCAGTGGATGGAAACGATGAAAAAAGAGGCAAATGTAAAATACTTCCCTCAAAATTGATCTAATTTTTTGAACCCCATCTTTAATATTGTCGTTTGACAATTAAGGTGGGGTTTTTTATATCGTTACGATAATTATAAATTGGATGTTGAAATGAAATTTTTTTTGACAATCGCAGTTTGTTTTATCACAGTTTTCTCATCTGCATCCGGACAAGGGATCTTCGAGGTCTCGGTTGGAACCGGTTACAGCACATCTTCACGAATTTATCCTTACAGCAATGCATCAGACTATGATTTACGAGAGATCGAGATTGGTCTTGGCTCACGGGTTTTCCCACATCTTGCATTAAGTTATGATTTGACGGAGGATATTGCCGGTGTAATTTCGGTAGAATATTTGAGAAAAGAAACTGAATACTATGGTCAGACTGTTGACAGTCAGGAAGGTACCATTTATATCCCCGTAAAAGACGGTTACAATTTTGTACCGGTTGAGCTTACAGTAGAATACCGCCTTCCATTCAGTTCTGAAAATTTCAGAGTGAACATCGGTGGTGGTGCCGGACTTTATTTCTACAATTCACTACGGGAGGTTGCCGGGATATCTCTTTCATCCGGGGGATCAAAAGTGAGTTACGGCATTCATGTTTTAACAGGATTAGAGTATTATTTGAATCAGAATTTAAGTTTTTTTTTCACGATGAAATTCAGAGACCCTGAGGTTGAGTTTAATGGCGAGTATGAGTCGCTAAATGGAACATTTGAGGGGAAGAATGTGAAATTGGGGAAAAGAGATTTTTACCAGAAACTTTCTCTTGAAGGAAGTGTGTTTCTTCTTGGTGTAAAATATGGATTGTAAATCCGTATGAACCGCAATGAACTATTGTTTTTAACAGGATTTATGGGTACCGGGAAGACCACTCTTGGCAGAGTTATCGCCAATTGTCTCGGCTGGGATTTTTATGACATTGATCGTGAAATCGAAAAGGATTCAGGATGTTCTGTATCAAAAATCGTAATTGAGAATGGTGAAAAATACTTCCGTGAACTTGAAAAAACAAAACTTATTGAACTGTGCCAAAAAAAAAATGCTGTAATATCACTTGGTGGTGGATCATTAATTGACTTATCAAATCGAAAGTTGTGTAAATCACACGGACTTATTATTTATTTAAAAGCAGAATTGCCGATAATTTATCAGCGACTTAGAAAAAAAACAAATCGACCCCTGTTTCGATCTGAAATGGAGGAAGAAATGAGTGAAAAAGAAGCAATGGAAAAACTTACGGTACTTCTCGAACAGAGGAGAGAAGGTTATGAAGACGCTGATATCACGATTGAAACAGACGCCCGTGACTTTGGAAAGAGCATAGATAAAATTGTGAGAAGGATCAGAACAGGAAAATCGGATACCCGGAGGATCATTTGAGAAATATTACCATTGAAAGCAACAACGGGTCGTTTAACTACTCAATCATATCATCAATAGAAGGAGTGATTGGGAAAATTGAGGGTATCGCAAACTCAAACAGTTGTTTTTATATCGTCGATTCAAATGTTCATAAAATTTATCACGATCAATTTAAGCATCTGTTTACTGATAAAAATTGTTTTGTTTTAAACGCCACCGAAGAATATAAATCTTTTGAGAGCATCTACAAGATTTACGACTTTCTCCTTGAAAACAACGCAGACAGAAGCAGTTATATTATTGTAATCGGAGGGGGAATAACCGGTGACACGGGGTCGTTTGCTGCATCAACTTTTATGCGAGGGACAAGATTAATTCATGTTCCCACTACACTTCTTGCGATGGTTGACAGCAGTATAGGTGGAAAAACCGGCGTTAACTACAAAAAATACAAAAATTTTATCGGCAGTTTTTATGAACCTGAGCAGGTAATTACTTCCTCAAAGTTTCTCTCGACACTCAAACAGGAAGATGTTCTGAGTGGAATGGGGGAAGTGTTAAAGTATGCGTTAATCGACTCAAACTTTTTTGATTATTGTTATTCGCGGCTTGACGGCAGTCTAAATTTGCCCGAAGATGATTTACTTTATCTGATAGGTAAGTCGGCGCAGATAAAAAACGATGTCGTAACTCAGGATAAAAAAGACTTAAAAATGAGACATTCACTGAATCTGGGTCATACATTTGGTCATGCAATAGAGTCAGTTTCCGGATTTTCAGTAAAACATGGTATCGGTGTGATTGCGGGACTGCGCGGAGCTACATTTCTTGCCCACAAAATGGGTGTCATGGATAATAAAGTGATGGAGAAGGTTTTAGATCTTCTCGGGCGTTATAAAGTTGATGAAAAGATAAATACTTACTCAACTGAGTCTGTCTATTTGGCAATGCAGGGGGACAAAAAGAGAGTAAACGGCGAAGTCAAGTTTGTTCTTATTAGTCAACCCGGAAGCTTGCATATCGATGTAACTTGTGAGAAGCAAGATGTTATTGAAGCAATTGACTATATGAAGAGTACAATCGGTTAAGCTGTAATATGGAAATTTTTGCCGTTAGCGCAGTAGCCCTCCTTGCATCACTCCTCACATTTTTTTCAGGTTTTGGACTTGGTACCATTTTAACACCTGTCATGGTGTTGTTCTTTCCTGTAGAAGTGGCAATAGCCCTCACAGGTGTTGTTCATTTCACCAACAACATTTTTAAATTGATCCTTGTTAGAAAAGATATTTCGCGGAGTGTTTTGATCCGTTTTGGTATTCCGGCGATATTTGCATCATTTCTTGGAGCCTGGCTGCTTACCGGAATTACGGAGATGCCTGTATTATACAGTTATTCCATAGCTGGAAGCAGATATGAAGTTTTGCCGGTGAATCTGATTATTGGGGTTCTGCTGGTGGTTTTTGCGGTTCTTGAATTGATTCCGGCATTTAAGAAGCTCCAGTTTGGCGAAGATAAAATGATTTATGGGGGGCTGCTTAGTGGGTTCTTTGGTGGTTTGACCGGGATTCAGGGGGCAGTTCGTAGTGCGTTTTTGATCAAAGCCGGGTTAAGTAAGGAAGGTTACATAGCTACAGGTGTGGCTATTGCATGTCTTATAGATATATCGCGTCTTTCGGTTTATTCAACCAGATTTGTGGATGCTGATCTAACCGGTAACCTGCCGTTACTAATACCGGCTGTGCTCTCCGCAATGGCCGGAGCGCTGCTCGGCAAAAATCTGCTGAAGAAGGTAACACTTAACGCAGTACATAAAATTGTAGCCTTTATGCTGATCGTGATCGGTGTTTTATTGGGTTTGGGAATAATCTAAAAAGATTTTTGTGATATTCCTCTCACTTCCCGAGCAGCATTTTCCCTGAAAGTGTTGAACCATTTATCGTTAATCTGTAAAAATATACACCACTCGCCATCCCGTTTGCATCAAACCTGACAGAATGTTCCCCTGCCGATATCGGTCCATTCAGAAGCGTAACTATTTCATTCCCAAGCATATCATACACTTTTAGAAGTGCTGTGCCTTCGTTTTGTGCTTGAAATGAGATGATGGTTGAAGGATTAAAAGGGTTTGGGAAGTTCTGCTTCAGCTTGAACTGCATATTAAAGTTTTCACTACCATCGGCGATCGAAGTTCCTGCATCTCGAAATGCTTTAGCAGCCTCACTGAGGGTTTTATATTTAATTCTGTCACCAAATGTACTGTTAAGTGAGTCGAGCAACTCTCCCATCCAATTTACCACAATTCCATTTTGATATCCCTGCCTTATGAAAGGATCGTGTAGCAGTATGATAAAATATTTATCTGACATCCCATTAGTCTTGATATCAAAAAGAGCCTGTGATAATTTGGTTGAATAATTCGCCTGAGTTAATTCCCAGGTGTATTCCTGATGTTGACGTAAATTAAAAAGACCTGGGTAGATGTAACTTTTTGTTACACCTGTTGAAGATAAAAATTCAAAATTATTATCAACCAAAACCCGATATGATGTGGTATCAACCTGATGACCGGGCGGGACAAATGATTTTGGAATCTGACCAAGGGAATCGAGCAGCAAATCAAGTCCAAGTTGAGTCATATTATTCTGCACTGCATACGGATGATTAAAATACTGACTTGAACAATAGTATTCGTGACTTGTGCCGTTACACTTTGGGCAGATATGATTATAACCATGTTGGGCAATTTCGTGACCTTTTGCAACCGTTGAGATCAACTGTTGAGTCAAAATTCCTGAAGTGTTCATATTCTCAATAAGACGGTGAGGAATTACAGCCCATGTTACCTTGCCACCCCTTAATTCAACTGCACTTTCAAACGGTGTGATGCCTGCCGGGAGATATGAGACATTTCGTGACTGAATATCATCCACTCTGATAATGAATAACAGACTGTCTTGGGCGAAGAGGGTTAAACAGGGAAGTATAAAAAACAGTAGTGACTTAAACATCAGGGTCCAAAAATTTTTTGCAAAAGACTTTTTAAATTTACGAAACTTAAATCACTCTGAAACGGGTTTAAAAGAGGTACTGCCGAAAAAGAGGGCGCATTTTCGGCAGTAATTGTGTGTTACTATAAGGAGGGTTTTAGGAACATCTCATCTAGGCATTAAATGACTCAATTATCGTGCCAAAGAAAAACTTTTCCTGTTGGCTATATTATTAATAAAAATATCTATAAATTTCCGATACAGAGAAAAAATTTTCAAAAATGAGAAATTAGAGAAACAGTTCATGATTAAAGAACTTATTGGAAACAAACCTTCTATTGATTATGAGAAGGAAATCATCCGTCTCAAGGAAGAGATGAACGCTGTAATTTTGGCACACTACTACCAGACAGGGGACATTCAGGAACTTGCCGATTTTATTGGAGACAGCCTTGAACTTGCCAGGAAAGCGAAAGAATCGAAAGCAGATGTCATAGTTTTTTGTGGCGTCCATTTTATGGCAGAAACGGCAAAAATTCTCAATCCGGAAAAACTGATACTGTTGCCCGATATGGATGCAGGATGTTCACTTGCCGACAGTTGTCCCGCAGATAAATTTACCGAGTTTAAAAACAAGTATCCAGATCATTTAGTATTAAGCTATATAAACTGTTCTTCAGAAATAAAGGCATTGAGCGACATAATCGTAACTTCGAGCAATGCTGAAAAAATTGTGAGACAAATTCCTGAAAACCAGCCAATCATCTTTGCTCCGGATAAAAATCTTGGCAAATACATAGCAAGCAAGACCGGACGGGAAATGGTGCTCTGGGAGGGTTCATGTATAGTTCATGAGACATTCAGTGACAGAAAAATACTTGAATTGATGCTGCAAAACCCAAAGGCTAAACTGATTGCACATCCCGAATGTGAAGATCATCTCCTTGAAAAAGCCTTTTTCATCGGATCAACTTCTGCCTTGTTAAAATTTGTTCAGACCGATCCTTCTACCGAATACATTGTTGCGACCGAACCCGGGATCATCTATCAGATGGAAAAAGCCATGCCGGCAAAGAGGTTTATTCCTGCTCCAGGCGAGGAAGAATCGTGCAACTGCAATAATTGTCCATATATGAAATTAAATACAATTGAAAAATTATATTTGTGTATGGTAAATCGTTCTCCGGAAATAACAATGCCGGAAGTTATCAGAGTAAAAGCCTTAAGACCGCTTGAGAAAATGCTTGAGATGAGTAATTAAGAGATCCCAACAACATACGGAGGAGAGACAAATGATGGAGAAAGAAGAAAAAAAAGTAACCGGAGCTTATGAAAAAGCAGCTGAGGAGGGGATTGATCCAAGGTGTATTCCTCAAACCCTGAATTCACTGCCACCTGTTGGTGACGAGATTGTGACCCCCCACTATTCCAAGGAAGAAAACGATGTATGGGGGTATCTATACAATCGCCAAACGGGTCTTCTTGAAGGACGAGTATGCGATGAATATATAAAGGGGGTGGAGTTGATGCGTTTTTCCGGAAAAGAGATCCCTTCGTTGAAAAAACTAAGCAGTGTTCTTTATGAAGCAACAGGCTGGCGGGTTGGCAGAGTTCCGGGGTTGATTCAGGCACAAAACTTTTTTAATCTGCTCCGTGACAGAATTTTCCCATCCACCGATTATGTGCGTGAAGGGCATGAAATAGATTACACACCGGCGCCCGACTGTTTCCACGACATATTTGGGCACATGCCTCTTTTAACCAATCCAAATTTTGCAAATTTTTATCAAAAGTTTGGCGAAGCAGCGTTGGTTGCGAAAGGGGAGCAGCAGATATTTCTTGAAAGATTTCATTGGTTCACAGTTGAATTTGGTTTAATAACCAATTCGGCAGGCAGAAGAATATATGGAGCCGGAATAGTTTCTTCTTTTAAAGAAGTGGATCACGCACTCGGTTCAGAAGTTCAGGTGATCGATTTTGATCCTTACAAAATTACTTCACAGGAATATGAGGTGTGGCACTTGCAACCAATTCTCTTTTCGATTGATTCATTTGAACAACTTGAAGAGGGTTTTAACTATTGGGCAAAAAAAGAGGGGATTTTGAACTAATTATTAAAAACAATGTTATAACATTTAATTAGAACAAATATTTGGAGAAATAAAAATGTTAAACCCCGGAGATAAAGCACCCTGGTTCGAATTGCCCGATCAGGATGGAAATATTGTTAAATTATCTGATTTCATTGGGAAAAAGATTGTTCTCTATTTTTATCCAAAAGATGATACGAGTGGATGCACAAAAGAAGCTTGTAGTTTTAGAGATGAACTTTCGATATTTGAAGGAATAAATGCTGCTATCGTGGGAGTCAGTGGTGATTCTGTAAAATCACACAAGAAGTTTGTGGACAAATATAACCTGAATTTCACACTTCTTAGTGATGAGAGCAAGGGGATGCTCGAGAACTACGGTGTGTGGAAAGAAAAAAGCATGTATGGCAGAAAATATATGGGAGTTGAACGGACAACATTCATAGTGGACGAAGCCGGAATTATCAAGACAGTTTTTTCTAAAGTAAAAGTTGACGGTCACACTGAAGAAGTGAAGAAAGCTTTGAGTTAATCTCCGATGGCAAAAAAAATGTTAGTAACCAGAAGAGAAGTTTTTTCCTCTGCACACCGGCTTTATAATCCTTTATTCACCGACGATGAGAATGAACAGATTTACGACAAGTGTAACAATTACCACGGTCACGGTCATAACTATGTGCTTGAGGTTGTTGTTGAGGGGGAGATCGACGAAAAAACGGGTTATGTAATTGATCTTAAAGTTTTAAAGAAGATCATAATAGAAAATGTAATCAGGAAAGTGGATCATAAACACTTAAATCTTGATGTGGATTTTATGAAAGATGTAATTCCGACCGCTGAAAATATAGCAGTAAAAATTTGGGATCAACTTGTGGACAAAATTCCAAACGGGAGACTCTATAAAATCAAATTGTCGGAGACTGAGAATAACTATGTTGAATATTTTGGAGCATAATTGTGGATATTGAGAAAGTACAAGGATTGGTGGAAACCATATTAACTGAGATTGGCGAGAATCCTGAAAGAGAAGGGCTGTTAAAAACACCAAAACGGGTGGCAAAAGCTTATGAATACCTCACTTCAGGTTATAATAAAGATATCTCAAAGGTATTAAATGGTGCAATCTTTAATGAAGATTATGACGAGATGGTGCTTGTAAGAAACATCGATTTTTATAGTATGTGTGAACATCACATGTTACCATTTTTTGGGAAAGTGCATATTGCGTATATCCCCGACGGAAAGATTGTTGGACTAAGTAAATTACCAAGAATCGTTGAAGTGTTTGCCCGTCGTTTGCAGGTGCAGGAAAGAATGACAAAGGAGATAGCGGATACAATAAATGAACATCTCAAACCAAGAGGTGTGGCGGTGGTTTCCGAAGCTTACCACATGTGTATGATGATGCGTGGTGTTGAAAAACAAAACTCTTCAACCACTTCATCAACCATGCATGGAGTGTTTAAGACAGATCCAAAAACAAGAGTGGAATTTTTAAGTTTGATTAGAGCAAATGACAGCAGGTTGATCTAATGAAAATTTGGGTTTCAGGTGCTTCCTCAGGGATAGGGAAGGCTATTGTAAACGAGGCTCTCGCAAAGGGGCTTTCGGTTGTGGCAACATCGAGGGATGCAAAAAAACTGCAATTGCTTTCAAATGAGTTGAACTCCGGTGCTCTGGTTGTAAGTAAGTGTGACGTTTCTGACTCAAAATCAGTTGAAGAATTTTATAAAAAAACTTTTTCGTCTGAAGGACCTGATGCTCTGGTAAATTCTGCCGGAATTACTGTTTTTAAGAATGCAGCAGAAACTTCAATTGCAGAAGTTGATGGGATAATTAAAACCAACTTGCTGGGATCAGTTTATGCAATTCATTCGGTGCTTCCGTCAATGATTTCCAAAAAACAGGGTACTATCATAAATATATCTTCAGTGGCAGCAATTAAAGTTCTAAAAGGGAGCAGCATCTATTCTGCGACAAAGGCCGGGCTTCTTCAATACAGCAGAGTACTCAGAGAAGAGGTGAGAGAGCACAACATAAAAGTGATTGATGTTCTCCCCGGTGCGACAGAAACCCCCATTTGGGACGAAAAAGTAAGAAACAGACACAAAGACCGTATGATGAAACCGGAGGATGTAGCCGCGTTCGTCGTTGAACTTTTAACCGGTTCGGGGAATATGGTGGCAGAGGAGATTGTTCTAAGACCTGTGACGGGTGACCTTTAGAGTGTGAGCCCCGTTGAATTCTGTAAATTAATATTGATTTTGATGCTTATTAGTTTTGATAAAATCTAAAAAAACATTAGTTTTGAAGGTTACAAAATTGAGATAACTAACGGAGATCAAAAAGCCGATTTGCAAGATAGCTTAAGAAGTAATTGGCACGGTGAAGATATTGACAACCCTATGGGAAGATACGGAAGTTTTATAAAAAGGCTTACAGATATAATTCTGAGCAGCCTTGCGCTTATTCTATCGTCGCCTGTATTGCTTATCTCTATAATAGCAATAAAAATTGAATCAAAAGGCGATGCCTTCTTCATCCAGGACCGCACCGGTCTTGGCGGAAAACCGTTTAAAATGATTAAACTTCGTGGAATGATCGATGGTGCCGAGCAATTAGGTCCCGATTTTACACAGAAGGACGATCCGCGTTTGACCCGGGTTGGCAAAATCTTACGCCGCATGTCCATAGATGAGATTCCCCAGGCAATTAATGTCCTTAAAGGTGACATGAGCATTGTGGGTCCACGCCCTGAACTAACCAAGATTACCGATCAGTTCTCACCTGATCAAAGAGAAGTATTCAACTTTAAACCCGGGATTACCGGCATTTCACAAATTAATGGGCGACAAACACTTTCTCCTGAGGAGAGAGTTGTAATGGAAATTGCATATTATAAAGATGCAACTTTCTGGTCCGATCTCAGAATTGTTCTTCGCACCCCCAAAGTGGTAATTACAAACGAAGGAAATGTATAGTAGTTGAAAAAGGTAATTCTGTTAACCTTTCTTTCCATCTCATCCATTTTTGCACAGTCTGAGCCCGTAAATTCTGAACACCCCGTATATTCTTTCCTGAGAAGAGCCTCTGTTGCCGGATATATCCCTTATTATGATGGTGCTATTCTGCCCAAAAGTAAAACGGAAATCAAAAAAAATCTTTCCGAGCTGCTTAATGTAAAAAACTCCCTTCCCGTATCACTTTCAGAAGAATTGAGTTTTTATGAAGAGATGTTTCTTTCGCAGAGGGATAACAAAGAATTTAATTTCGAAGACTATACAACTTCCGCAGAGCCTGTCCATTTATTTGAATATTCCGGAGAGAATTATTTTGTTACTCTTGACCCTGTCCTTAATCTGACAGCACATGGTGTCGGCGATGATTCTTATTCGGACAAAACTGCTTTTTATCTGCGATATGGCGGGTATGCCCGTTTTAATTATAAAAACTGGTTATCTGCCTATATAATTGCATGGAACGGGAATGCCTATGGCTCTCGTGAAGTAAACGCGGTTGATAAAATAGTTGGTCAAAAGTTTACATTCAGGAAAACAGGTTTGAACCATTTTGATGGGAGCGAGGGGGGGATTTTTATTGAACATGATATTTTTTCCGGCTCTATTTCAAGAAACAGGACAGAGTGGGGAGAGAATTTTTATAATAAAGATAAAATCTCGGGTGTCTCACAGTTTTTTGATAAAATCAGTTTCGAGATAAAAACAGAACTATTCACTTACAATTATCTGCATGGATGGTTAGTCACTCCACAATTTATTACACCGGGGGATTCGATTTCGGGTGACTATAAAAACCGTGCTGAAAAATATACAGCTCAAAACAGAATCTCGGTGAATCTGTCCAAAAGACTAAACATCTCTGTTTGGCAGTCAGTTGTTTACGCAAACAGGGGAGTTGATCTTGCCTATCTTAACCCTTTTTTATTTTGGGAATCGGCACAACGCTCACTTGAAGATCTCGACAATTCTTTTGTTGGGCTTGATGTCCGCTATAAACCCGTTAACGGAATTGAGTTAACAGGCAGCATGATATTTGATGACATAAATTTTGAATTTCTTCAACCGGGCAAATTCCAGAAGTTTAATAATCGTTTTTCATTTATGGGCGGGCTTCTTTATATCCCGGAGTTTGCCGGTAGATTAACCGCTGGTTTAACTTACTATTTTGTGAGACCTTACACATTTTCTCATCCCGGTAAAAGTGAAAACCTTGCCTATACCAACAACAGTTTCCCTTTGGGAATAGATATTAAACCCAATTCCGAGATGTTAAATCTCCACCTCGATTATCAGTTTACACCCCGTTTGAGGCTGTCAATGGATATTAAATATATCAGACACGGAGAAAACATCTATGATAATTCTGGAAATCTTCTCCATAATCATGGCGGATCATTTTTCATTAGCACAAATCAATTTTCATCAGAAGATGCCTGGTTTTTAGCAGGGGAGTTTCAGAACACAACAACTGTAGAGTTTTTACTTTTTTATACTCCCGGTGCCAACACACTTATTAAGGCGGGGTATGTTTTTAACAAAAGTAATTTTAATGCCCCGGTCCCGGAGAACTATTTTTATACTTCCTTAAATCTCCTCTATTTTTAACCCTGAATACCACTTTTTTTTCACTTGTTTTACTGAATGATTTGGTTGTAAATTAAATTTCATTTTATGCAAACAATGGTTAATTTATGCCCAGAATTGTCGGATTAATAATATTCTTTCTTCCGCTGTTTACAATCAACTCTCTACCCCAAAAATATCAAATATTAGAAAGAAATGCAGAATATGCAGTTATAAAGTTTGATTTCAGAGATTTCGCTGAAATGAGAGATACCATTGTAAACGGAAGGAAATTTACCTGGTTTTCCGGTGAAGGAATGTATTTTATCAAGGCGGGTGAGCCCACAATTCCGGAATATTCGGTTTCACTCGGCATCAATTACAACGCAAACCCAAAAATACAGATCATTGCTTCTGAAAAAGGAAGTGTCGATAATCGTTTTATTCTGCCTTTCACGCTTATTGATTCGCTAACATTTGAGCCTGATCAACTCTTTTATGATAAAGATGTTTACAATTCTGATAAAAATTTCCCTAACGGTCTTGCAAGACTTGAAGGCAGATATTCATTTCGTTTTGCAGAGGTTCAGCCTGTTATCCTCTCTCCCTATCAATATAATCCTGTTTCAAGGGAGATCGTAAAATATAACTCGATAACCGTCCGGGTTGATTTTAACAATCAGTATAACGACGGTTTCACAGTTCAGGGGATTGAAGATGTTGCTACCCTGGAATTTTTACAAAATGCGGTGTTAAATTTTGACGAAGCCAAAAACTGGATCGGTGAGAAGAAAAACCTGAAAGACGGTGTTGCTGTTCAGAGTGACAACTGGTATAACCCCGATAAACAATATTTTAAGCTCTTTTTAAACAAAAAAGATGTTTATAAACTCACTTACGATGAACTGGTTGCTGCGGGAATGCCGACCGACAGAAATATCAGAGTTGAAAAATTACAGATTTTCTCAACATCAGGCGAAGTGCCACTTTCCGTTTTCAGTAATAATTCTCGTTTTAGCTCTGGTGACTATATCATTTTTGTTGGCGACAGTGTTCCCCCATCCCCCTATACCAAAATGAATCTATATAATAAATCGAACATTTTTTGGTTTTCTTATGAAGCTGACACTGCAGGATTACGATATATCAGCAAAACGGGGTCTCCAACTGTCAGTCAACCTGAGGTAAACACCGTAAAAGCAACTGTCCGTTGGGAGAATGACGAAATTTATGAACGACTGGGATGGGCTCCGAATGAAAAAAGAGATTACTGGTATTGGAAAAAGCTGACCTCCAAAAACGGAAGCCCCGAGATTGGATATGTTCAACGATTTGATGCGCCTCTAAATATCAGTCCTGATATTCGTTATTTTAGAGTAAAAGTAAATCTGCATGGATTAACGACAACTGTTGTGCCATGTAATTTTGTGCACAGTGTAAATATTTTCCTGAATGACAAATTAATTGGTATCAGGAAATGGAACGGGCAGGAAGCATTCACATTCGACACAACATTCCAATCGGTAAATGATTCGATAGTTATTGTTTCAACCGGCAACCAGCTTAAAATAATCCTTGATGGTGATGTCTGCACGGGCGGCGGAAATGATGAAGTCAGGCTAAACTGGATCGAACTTGAATATTTTAAAATGAACAGAACCCATGGAGATCATTATTTCTTTAAAAGTCCTGATGGATACAACACCAATGTGAGATATTACATGTGGCAATGGACATCTCCTTCAATGCTTGTATATGTACCTGCAAAAAATGTTGTATATGTTAACAATTTGTTAACGGGGCCACCCAATGGTGTGGCATTATTTCAGGATAGTGTCTATACTCCATCAGAGTATTTCGCAGTTGATTCGCTGTATGGTAAATCTGTTGACTCGATCAGAGTTGATACACCTTCCCGACTCAGGGATATCGCAAATGGCGCAGACTATATTATCGTCACCCATCCAAAATTCCGCAGTGTAGCTGAGAGACTTGCTACATTCAGAAGGAGCAAACCTGTCGGAAGTGGCACAACACCTCCACGGGTTTTCATCGCTGATGTGCTTGAAATCTATGATGAGTTTTCTCACGGTTTGATGGATCCTTATGCAATCAGAGATTTTCTGGCATTTGCTTTTAACTCCTTTGCGAGACCCGCGCCGCTTTATGTTACGCTTGTTGGAGATATGAGTTATGATTACAGAAAAATTTTGCCCGAGAGCAGAGAAAACTATATTCCGTCGATTCCTTTTCACTCGTATCAGTATGGACAATCTGCGAGTGACAATGGTTTTGTAGCTGTAACCGGAAATGGTGTTACCCCTGATATGGCATTGTCAAGGATATCAATCGAAACTGTTGAAGAAGGGATGACATTCCTCGATAAACTTGAAAACTACCCAACAGACAACGGGAAAAAATGGCGTGAGACTGTGATGTTATTATCCTCCGGAATCGATGCAAATGATGAACTTCAGTTTGGATTTAACCGTGAATCTTTGAAGTTGAAACAAAATTTCCTTGATCCCCTTGGTTACAATTCATCTGTTGTTATTCGCTTCCCGAACAATCCTTCAGAGATCCCTTATCAGGGTTCAACTCCGGAGATCAAGAATGCTTTTGACAAGGGTGCGGTGCTCGCCAACTATTATGGACATGGGGGTGGGTATCAATGGGATTTGACCTTCCTCAATAACGATATCTACACATTAAATAATGCCGGCAGACTGCCACTTATTATAAGTGTTACTTGTTATACGGCACATTTTGATAATCAGGATGTGTTTGGTGAACAGTTTGTTAAGATACCGGATAAAGGAGCAATTGGATTTTTTGGCAGTTCGGGACTGACTCTCTGGCAGATAGGCACTTATTATAACAGTCTCTTTTTTGATGAGGTTTTTAACCAGAAAAACACAATCTCCGGTAAAGCGATTCTTGCTTCAAAAGTGAGAACTCCTCCCGTCGGTTATTATATAAATCAGATTGCTTTGTTAACCTATCTTGGTGAACCGGGATTGGAAATTGTACTTCCGAAAAAACCCGACTTTGTTCTTGAAAACAGTGATTTGAGGTTTTTAACTACAAATCCACTCGTGGATGATACAGTAAAAATTAAACTTACAATGTCAAATTTTGGCATCAGAACCAACGACAGTGTAACAGTAAAACTCCGCTTTTCTTCGCAAGATACTTCGGGAGTGGTTGCAACCAAACGAATCCCCGGATTTGGTAACAACGATTCAACTGAATTTGTCTGGATCCCCAAGAAAAGTGGATTGATCACATTAACCGCCGAAATTAACGATGACAATCTCGTGCCTGAAGATGATCACTCAGATAACATTGCATCAAGTGTTATGGCCGTGTTTAACATTTCGGATCCAAGTATCATCTCTCCTGAAGATGGCTATACTTCTTCGATCAACCCGGAAATAAAAATTTCAGATATTGGCTATTATATTAACCGGAATTTTAGTTATCAGGTTGAGTTCGATACATCTTTCACTTTTGTGTCGCCTCTTGTAAGTAGTGGAAATCTTACGGGTGTTGATGGTTTATTAACTTACAAAAACACTACTCTTACCCCCGGCAGGTTCTTCTGGCGTTCAAGAATTGTGGACGGCAACAACCTGGGCAGGTGGTCTTCAACTCGAACTTTTAATACTATCGACCCACCAATGGAAGGTTTCACTTATTCAGGTACACAGTTGCGTCTTTTTGAGACAGAAAATGTAAATTTCTCAAATCAGTTGAATGGTCTCACTCTAAATACCTCACTCAACATACCAAAACCGCAACTATCGAGATTAAAATATAAAATTGATCTCGATGCTGTTTCTGAATTAGACACTATTGCATTAAATTGTTTCGCGGGTGACGGTACCTACTATTACCTGGCGGAATACTGGTTCAGTGCTTACCAGAATAACCCGGAAGGTAAATCGGAAATTCATATTGTTGGGACAGGGAACAACGGCACAACCCGTGGAGAATATTATGGAGTTGTTCCGGGCTTTTATGAGCAAATCAGGCTGCAGTTCACCACCATAAAGGAAAAAATATATATCCCGCAAGAGAGCCCTGCCTACCTGCTTCGATTAACCCCATCCACCGGGGAGATGGACACTGTTGTTATTCCTGACAGTCTCATCGATCTTGAGACTGCAATGCCCAGAAACGGTAAATTTCTTATCTCATCAAGCGGCAGCAAACTTTATAATCTTGCCATCAAAAATCTTCAAGGCAAAAATGTGTATGCTTTGAGGGTGTTTGAATCGGAAAACAATTTTGCGTTGGAAAGAGAATATGTCTATCCTTTACTTGAATCTTATCCTGAAGGTTGGATTAGCGGTTTTTTCGTGGTTGATGATATCCTCTATGTCGCTGAAAATTTTAATTCCGGTTTCATGAGTGCTTTTAAAATCAGTGACGGCACCTATCTTGGTGAGTGGTTCACTGTATTGCCCGGAACCGGATTGGCAAAACAATTTTCATCATGGTATTATGATGATACAAGAGATGAAGTTGTTGCTGCAAATTATATACGCGGAAGTCATCTTATTAAAGGAATCGGGGTGTTTTCAGGTTACTATTTTGATGCGCATGGTAATGTTACTTCAACCGAAGTTGGACCGGCGAGAGAGTGGAAGAACTTTACTTATGACATCGTTGGCGGGTCGGCCTTAGCCAAATTCACTGCCTCAGTAGCCGGATTTAACAGTCAGACTCTTAATTGGGATACACTTGCCGTAAATGTTGCTTCACCATATCCACTTAATCAGGTGGATGAGTCGGTATATACAAGATTGAAAGCTTTTTTTACTTTTACAGATTCATCACTTTCGTCAACAAATCCGATTTATCTTAAAAAGGTGGCATTTGAAGCATCAACCGGACTGCCGGAAATAACTATTTCCAATAACGATTTCACTTTTACCCCCGACAGTTTGATGCAAGGATTTGATATAAACATCGATTTGAAAATTACAAATGTGGGGAAGGTTGATTCTGATAGTTGTCTTGTGCAATTGTATCTCGGTGCAGCAAACGAGCCCTTTTACACTACAAAGATCAAAATCCCAACTGATTCATTTTATACTGTGAAACATACAATCAACACTTCAAAAATTGTATTTCACAACAAGGTAAAAGCTGTTGTTACAATGGATGGAACCGAAATGTTCACTTTTAACAATCTTGGGGCTGACAGTTTTTATGTAGCAAGAGATACAATAAAACCCGATTTCAAGTTAACTTTTGACGGAAAAGAGATCATTAATGGTGATATCATCGCCAATAGTCCTCTGATTGAGATTACTCTCACTGACAACAGTCCTTTGCCGCTGGATACAACAAGATTGAGTATCGTACACAATGGCAAGCCAATCGGATTTGTAAAAGACAGTGTACACTTCTCCTACACACCTTATCCAAACTCTAAATTGTATGTCAGTTGGAAGCCGGTGTTTAAAGAGGGGAAACAAACTTTGGAGGTGTTCACTAAAGACGCTTCCGACATTCCTTATAGCAGTGTTGCACAAAAATACCAGTTTTTTGTGTTTGACAAAGATGCAATTGAGCGTATTTACAACTATCCAAATCCATTTACGGATGAAACCTGGTTCACATATGAATTGCGAGGGAACACTCTGCCGGATGAAGTGAAAATAAAAATATTTACCATCGCCGGAAGACTCATCAAAGAACTGGTAATTCCTTCAACATCAATGCAAATCGGTTTAAATAAAATCTATTGGGATGGCAGGGATGCTGATGGTGATGAAATTGCCAATGGCGTTTACCTTTACAAGTTGATAACAAAATATAAAGACAAAACCAAAACAACGATTGAGAAAATCGCAAAGGTTAAATAGGGATTGTCGTTGAATACGCAGGAAAAATTTATTCAGGATGTATTTGAGTGGGATGTTGTTAACTGGTCAAAGTGTATTTCGTTTTTTTTGGAAAATGCGGGAGACCTGTCTGGTAAGAAAGCGCTTGCAATAGGGGAGAGGCATGGTGGTCTTTCCCTTTGGCTTGCAAAACAAGGAGCATCCGTAATTTCCTCCGATCTAAACGGGGTCACACAAGAAGCCAGGGAGTTGCACAAAGAGTATGGTCTTGCGAATACCATCAAGTATGATAATGCTGATCTGACTTCTTTACCCTACTCTGATAATTCTTTTGATATCGTGATATTTAAGTCAGTCCTGGGTGCACTTCGTTCATTTGAGAATCAGCAGAAGGGTGTGTCGGAGATACACCGTGTATTAAAACCGGGTGGAGTTCTCCTCTTTGCTGAAAACCTTGTTGCTTCACCACTTCACACATTTCTTAGACAAAAATTTATTAAGTGGGCAGTTTACTGGCGTTACCTCACGATTGATGAGGCAGCCATTTTATGTAATAAATTTTCTTCATTTACCTTTGCCACGGCGGGTTTTATTGGTGCGTTTGGCAGATCGGAACGGCAAAGAAGATTTCTCGGAAGGCTTGATAATTTCTTTGAGTCAGCTGTGGCTGCAAAAAATCATTACATTATCTTCGTTGTTTGTAAGAAATAGTCCAAAAATATTTTTTTGTGCGTTTAAGAGTTTTCCATATTGATAAAGTTTTTTATCTTATTAAATGTAGTTTATTATTTTTTTAATACAGGATTAGCCCATGTGTGGAATTGTTGGATACATAGGTAACAGAAGTTGTGTACCGGTTGTTGTTGAAGGGTTGAAACGTCTTGAATACAGAGGTTACGATTCCGCCGGTATCGGTGTGGTTCGTGATAGCAAGATTGAAATAACCAAAATTAAGGGGAAAGTTGCCGAACTTCAGGCAGCCATTGACAAAAGCGGGATCGACTCAACAATTGGAATAGGGCATACGCGTTGGGCAACCCATGGTGAACCAAATGAGATTAACGCTCATCCACATGCCAACAACGACAACAGCCTCGTGCTGATCCATAATGGAATTATTGAAAACTACTCAACCCTGAAAACAGGGTTAAAAAAGCTTGGCTACACTTTTAAGAGTGCCACGGATACCGAAGTGCTCTCGAATCTTTTTGACACTTATCTCAAAGAGGGATACACTTTGTTTGAAGCTGTTCGCAGGGGCTTAAATGAAGTGGAGGGAACATACGGAATCGCAGTTCTTTCGACAGCAGAGCCTGACAGGATAATTGCTGCAAAAAAAGGATCACCATTGGTGATCGGAATTGGTGTTGGAGAAAATTTTGTGGCGTCTGATGTGACTGCGATTTTGCAGCACACAAAACAGGTTATTTATATGGAGGATGGTGAGATAGCCGAGGTTTTTAAAGACCACTATTTGACCAAAATGATCGCCAATGAAGAGGAAGTAAACAAAGTTGTTCATCAGATTGAAATGACACTTGATGAGATAGATAAGGGGGGATACCCTACATTTATGCTCAAAGAGATCATGGAACAGCCTGAATCTCTGAAAAACTCAATCAGAGGCAGATTGTTGATGGACACCGGGGATGTTAAACTTGGTGGACTTGAAAATGTACTCGATCATCTGCTTTATGTAAAGCGGATAATGATTATAGCGTGTGGAACCTCATGGCATTCTGCGCTGGTAGGGAAATATATGTTTGAGACTCTTCTCAGAATCCCCACTGAAGTGGAATATGCCAGCGAATTCAGATACCGGAATCCAATAGTTGGACCGGGCGATGCCGTATTTTTTATATCTCAATCGGGTGAAACAGCCGATACCCTCGCAGCTCTTAAGGAAGCCAAGCGACGCGGTGCTCTCTGTTTGGGTATTTGTAATGTTGTTGGCAGTTCAATTGCCCGTGAGAGCCAATCGGGTGTGTATGTACATGCAGGTCCTGAAATAGGTGTTGCTTCCACAAAAGCATTCACTTCACAACTTGTTGTTTTGGCACTCATCACTATTCTTCTTGGCAGAAGAAAAGGAATGTCGGAAGCAGAGGGAATTGAACTCGTATCAGAATTTAAGAAAATACCCGACTATGCACGGGAGATATTAAAACAAAATTCACTTATAGAAGAAATAGCTGAACAATTCAAAAATGCCACAAACTTCCTGTATTTGGGGAGAGGGTACAACTTCCCCGTGGCATTGGAGGGCGCTCTGAAGTTGAAAGAAATTTCATACATTCACGCAGAAGGTTACCCCGCGGCTGAAATGAAGCACGGTCCAATTGCATTGGTCGACGAAAATATGCCTGTGGTATTCATTGCGCCTAAAGATGCTACTTATGATAAAATTGTAAGTAATATCGAAGAGATAAAGGCACGCAAAGGTAAAGTAATTGCCATTGCGACTACCAATGATGATCAGATTGATAATCTCGCTGATTACTCTATCAAGATACCCACTACAAGATCGATCCTGATGCCTATCCTGACCGTTATTCCGCTTCAACTGCTCGCGTATCACATTGCGATGAAAAAGGGCTTAAATGTGGACCAACCACGAAATCTAGCTAAAAGCGTAACAGTTGAATAACAAAACGGAGAATCTATGGAGCGGAAAAACATCCTTATTATGGGAGCCGCAGGAAGAGACTTTCACAACTTTAACACATTCTTTAGGGATAAAGAAGAGTATAATGTAAAAGCATTTACAGCAACTCAGATCCCTAATATCTTCGGGAGAAAATATCCTGCCTCACTCGCAGGGAAATTGTATCCTGATGGTATTATGATTTATGATGAGAAAGACCTCTCCAAACTTATAAAAGAGATGCAGATTGATGAAGTCTATTTCTCTTATTCTGATGTACCCTACAACTATGTAATGAACAAATCTGCCGAAGTTAATGCTGCCGGCGCATCCTTCACCCTTATCGGAACCAATCAGACAATGATCAAATCATCCAAACCGGTGATTGCGATTGTTGCTGTTCGTACAGGTAGTGGTAAATCCCAGACCTCAAGAAAAGTTGCCGATTTGTTAAGAGCAGCCGGTAAAAAAGTTGTCTCGGTAAGACATCCAATGCCTTATGGCGACCTTGAAAAACAGAGAGTTCAAAGATTTGGCACAATTGAAGATCTTAAACTTCATGAGTGTACAATCGAGGAGATCGAAGAGTATGAACCACATGTAGCTTCAGGTGGTGTTATCTATGCAGGTGTTGATTACGGCGACATCCTTGCAGCAGCAGAAAAAGAAGCTGATGTTATAATTTGGGATGGTGGAAATAACGATTTTTCGTTCTACAAACCCGACCTTACAATTACTGTAGCCGATCCATTGAGACCGGGCCACGAATCAACATATTACCCCGGTAATGTTAATATTCGTCTCGCTGATGTAGTGGTAATAAATAAAATTGACTCTGCCACACCTGAAAATGTTTTGGCAGTAAGAAATTATGTAAGATCAGTAAATCCAACCGCACAGATTATTGATGGTGCATCTCCAATTACGGTTGATAAACCTGAAGTGATCAAAGGCAAAAGAGTTCTTGTTGTTGAAGATGGACCAACACTCACACACGGTGAGATGGAATTTGGTGCCGGAACAGTTGCAGCAATGAATTATGGTGCAGCCGAGCTTGTTGATCCAAGACCATGGACAGTAAAATCGATTACTGACACATATGTAAAATATCCAAAGATTGGTGTCCTCCTTCCTGCAATGGGATATGGTGATGCTCAGGTTAAAGATCTCGAAGAAACGATTAATGCCTGTGATTGCGACAGTGTTGTAATCGGAACACCGATCGATCTTGGCAGAATTCTGAAGCTTAACAAACCTTCAACCAGAGTTGGTTATGATCTTCAGGAAATCGGTTCTGTAACACTCGAAAAGATACTGAGAGAAAAAGGACTTCTATGAGTAAGCTTGCCGTCGTAGCACTCGGCGGCAATGCACTCCTTAGAGGAAATCAATCGGGCACCATCAGGGAGCAAGAACAGAATGCTTTCAACACCTGTAAGAGTCTCGTTGACCTGATCCTGCGTGGTTACACTATTGTAATCACGCATGGGAATGGTCCTCAAGTGGGTAATCTGATTTTAAAAAATGAAGCAGGTTACGAGAAATTTTTGCTCCCCAAGATGCCCCTTGATGTGTGCGTTGCCGAATCTCAAGGCCAAATAGCCCATATAATTGCAGTTCAAATGGAAAAACTTTTGCTGCAACACAACATACAAAAAGAGGTAATTTCCATCGTTACCCATGTGGAAGTGGATGGAAATGATCCTGCTTTTAAAAACCCTACCAAACCGGTGGGACAATTTTTCCTGAAGGAAGAAGCCGATCTCCTGGCGAAAGCCAATGGCTGGCAGTTTCGTGAAGACCCCCGTAAAAGGGGATGGAGAAGAGTTGTTCCTTCACCAAAACCACTAAGAGTTCGATCTGCTGAAATAGTTAAACAACTCACCCATGAAGGTAACATAGTTATTTGTGTTGGTGGTGGTGGAATTCCTGTTGTTTTGGATGGAAACGGTTCAATTAAAGGCATTGAAGCAGTAATTGACAAAGATCTTGCCTCTGCAGTTCTCGCCACTCAAATTGACGCTGATGAACTGATCATTCTCACAGATATTCCAAATGCTTATCTCAACTTCCAAAAGGAGAATGAGATTGCCCTCGAATCGATCACCCTCGAAGAGGCTGAGGAACATATCAAAAAAGGTGAGTTTGCCGCGGGAAGCATGGGACCCAAGATGGAAGCTGCCGTCTATTTTATCAAAAAAGGCGGTAATAAAAGTGTTATAACAGAAGCCGGATCGCTCTCAAATGCGAATTCGGGAACAAGAATAATTGCAAATTAACGGATAACAATATGGCAGTAAATATGAAAGGAAAGAGTTTTCTTTCCATAAACGATCTGACACTCGAAGAGATGTATCAGATTTTTGACCTTAGCAGAACCCTTAAAGAAAAACTTTACACAGGCGAAGAACATCACCTTCTTAAAGGGAAAACCCTCGGAATGATCTTCGCAAAACCTTCAACCAGAACCAGAATATCGTTTGAAGTTGGTATCTATCAGCTCGGCGGTATCGGAATGTATTTTGGACCCAACGACTTACAGTTGAACAGGGGAGAGACCATCAGCGATACCGCAAAAGTTCTTTCAAGATACCTTGATGGAATCATGATCAGAACCTTTAAACACGAAGATGTTGAAGGACTTGCAAAATATGGTTCTATTCCGGTTATCAACGGACTTACCGATCTTCTCCATCCATGTCAGGTTATGACCGATCTTTTCACCATCCTCGAAAAGAGAAGAAATTTGCAGGGTCTGAAACTTGCTTACATTGGTGATGGAAACAACATGGCTCATTCACTCCTCAACGGATGTTCCAAAGTTGGAATGGATATCGCTTGTGCTTCACCAAAAGGTTATGAACCACAGGGCTGGATAGTTGAAAATGCAAAGAAAAATGCAGCTTATATGGGTAGCAAAGTTGTAATCACGAACGATCCTGTTGAAGCCTGCAAAGATGCAGATATCATCTACACAGATGTTTGGGCAAGTATGGGACAGGAAAAAGAAGCTCAGGAAAGAAATCAACGCTTCACCGGCTTCCAGGTAAACAATCAACTCGTTTCAAACGCAAAAGATGATTATCTCTTCATGCATTGCCTCCCCGCACACCGCGAAGAAGAAGTAACCAACGAAGTAGTTGACTCTGCCAATTCAATCGTCTTTGACGAAGCTGAAAACAGACTCCATGTACAGAAGGCCATCATGGCTTTGGTAATGGGGTAGGTGTCGGTATCCGGGTATTTGGGATAGAACTGCGTGCCGAGGGCATCCCTTTGGGAGATTACGCGGATTTTTTTCGAAATTTGCCGAGTCATGACTTCTGAATGAACTGCCTTTCGCATGAATTGTTTCATAGTGAAGTAATCAATTAAGTTGTAAAAAAAAAGCCGTCCCGATTTTCGGGACGGCTTTTTTGATGATTATAAGTAGATGATTATATCTGATGAAGTGGAAAGTTTCCTTTCCTTATAAGTCTCGTATTATTTGAGAAGAATCATTTTACGGATTGCAACACTGCTACCGGCTTCGATTCTGTAGAAGTAGATTCCACTTGGAAGGGAAGAGGCGTCAAAGTTGATTGAATAACTTCCTGCATTCATAGGTCCATTTACGATTTCTGCAATTTTTTCACCGAGTGTGTTGTAAACATCAAGTTTAACATTCACATCAGTTGGAAGTGCAAATCTTATCGTTGTTGAAGGATTAAATGGATTAGGGAAGTTCTGATCCAAACCAAATTCGGCAGGAACAAGAGCCATATCTTTGATATCTGTGGCACCATCCATCACCTGAAACTTACCCAATCCTGAATAATATGAGTAGGCACCATCACTGTTTTTGGTTCTTACTCTCCAGAAATATGATTTGTTTGGTGACAAACCTTGAAGTGCTTGATTGGTTGTTGTCAGATTCTCGAATAATGTTGAGTTTGTGAAGTTAACATTTTCAGCCACTTCAAGATCAAACTTCATTCCGGCGGTCATTGCAGCAGGCAGACCCCATGAAATTATCGGGGAGGTTGTTGCTATCATAACATTATGTGGACCGCCAACGATTGGTGTTACAGGTGCAAATGAACCGGGATTAATCGTAAATGATTCAACTGCCGAGAAAGCACCATAAGAAAGTCCACCAAAGTGAGCTCTAACTTTCCAGTAGTAAGTGGCACCTTCAACAAGTCCGGTAACATTTAGAGAAGTGGTTGATGAATAAGCAGTGGTTGTAGCGCCATTTGCAAAAACATCGGAATAGCTGTAAACAACTTCATAACCAACTATGCCACTGGTTGAACCGTTAACCCACCAGTTTAACTGAGGATCAACTGTAAACAAAATTGCATTTCCGACGGGCCACGAAAGAACGGGTGCACCCGGAGTGGTTCCACTATAGATAGTGAAGTAATCGGATGCCCACGCTGATTGGGAACTGCCATTGGTAGCAGCGACTGCCCAATAGATTACCTGTCCTTCAGCAAACGGTAAAGTAAAATTGTAGAAAGTGTTGGATGCACCGCTTACCATTACTGTAGCGGTATAATCTGAGTTCCAATCGCTCGAATTTGATCCAATTTTCCATCTGACCACATATCCGGTAATTCCTAAAGGTGAGCCTTCAAGGTACCATGAAAGTGAGGGCAGGGTGGTATAAACAGTTGGATTGCCGGTTGGCCAGTTCAGGACAGGATATCCATTTGCCACGCCACCCGCAACTGTGAAGATTCCAAGTGATGAAGCAGTGGTCTGTAACAGTCCATTCTGTGCAATAACCTGATAATAGTAGGTTGTACCTGGAGTCAGACCACTCAATTGCACAAAAAGATTGGTTCCGGCATTAAAATCGGTATATGTTGCAAAGTTTGAAGTGGAGCTTACTCTGACATAAAAGTCGAGTCCTGTTCCGGCTTCACCAAGCCACCAATGTACAAACGGTGCAGTAGTATATACTGTTGCGTTATTAACAGGATATGAGAGTTGAGGAGTTACAAGTTGGCCTCCACCCCATGGTTGGAATATCTGGAATGGACTCCAGTCAGAGGTCTGCTCATCTCCGGTACCCCGTTTATAAACACTTCTAACTTTCCAATAGTGATAAGTAGCAGCAGTTAATGGAGTGGCTATCTGATGATAAATATTTGTGATATTGGTACTTGAATAGACTATTGCTCCACCACTTGAACCAATTCTTACTTCAACATCAAAAGTGATATCGGGGCTGTAACCGGCTGTGTACCAATTCAATTGAGGAGTGTTTGTATAAACCCGAACTGAACCAATTGGCCAGGATGGTGTTGGAATAGTTGCTCCACCACTTGTGCTAAAATATTGTGTTGGTGAATAGGACATCACCTGATTTGCATTATTAAGCAGGACAACTCTCCAGTAATATCTCATTCCACCAAGCAGATTAACTGTTTGGAACAGGTTGGTTGAAGTGCCGGTGAAATTGGAAGTTAGCCAGTCGGTTCTTACAGGAGGTGTAGTTGCTGACTTAACCTGGAGCTTAAATTTTAAACCATTTGTTGCCTGATTGATTCCGTAAGTGAACATTACACTGTTAAGAAAAACAGAATCACCATTGGCAGGGTTATATTGACTCACGGCAACGGCAGGGTAGGTTGTGAAGTGCCAGATTGGTGATTCAATGTCCACGGCACCATCTTTTCCCACGAGCTGCCAGTAGTAGGTAGTGTTGGGTGAAAGCGGGAAAGGGAAGGTTCCGGGAGTTAATTCATCTTCAGTATTTTCGTTATACATTACACTTGTTGTATTGGGTGCAATATTAAGATCAGTGAAGAAAACGCCATTGTTAAATGCTATCTGTGTGCCACCTGCAGTAGAGATTCTAAGCTCATAACCTGTTTCCCAGGCGACATCATCCCAAGCGAATGACGGTTCAAGGGTGTGCCCGGTAACTCCGTTAATTGGAGTTGTAAGGATATCAAGTGGAGTATAAAAAGTCCATTCTGCTGTAGCTGTTTTGTTTTCACCATTATTATGAGCCAAAACATCACTTACTTGAGCATTAATCGTCCACCAGTATTTGGTTGCGATTGCAAGTCCAACAGGATTTACGATAAAAGAACCCGGATTTACTGCTGTAGTCATATTGGTGTTCCCACCAACGGTAAGGCCCGGGGCAGTTCCGATAAGCAAGTTATACAAAACATTACTTGTACTTGGATTTATACTAAACTCAAGATTTGGTGACATAACAAGCGACTCATACTCAGTAGCGGGTGAAACAAGAACGGGAGTATCGAGAAGAGTTGTGAAAACACTGGTTGTTGAGTAGTTTACCACTCCTGCTGCATCTGTGACAGCAGTTCGCCAGTAGTATCTTGTATTATATTCAAGAACAGCAGCGGGAACATTATATGTCGGTAGTCCGGTGAAAGCAGGTGATGTATGAACAAGATTTGTAAGTCCCGCATCACTATAAATTTCAACTGCATAACTGAAGGCCGGCATTCCACCTCCCATAACCCAGCTTATTGTAGGGGTTAATGATACAAATGGTTGATTAAGATTTGGAGTCATTGGAAGGATAATCGGAGCTACATACCCAAACGCAGTGTACATTTCGAGAGTATCCTGGCCTGTAATGGTAAATGTATTATTAACCATATTGTGGGTAAACGGGACATATCTCCATGATACACCATTATCGCTTGATTTTAATAATTTGAGATTTGACTCTAAATTCCCGTTGAGTTCGGTTTCATCATAGTGAAAAACGAGTGTGGCGTTAAGTCCGGAGTTGGATGCCGGATTGGCTCTAAAAAATCTTTTTATACCGGTTGCTGCACCGAGTGGCCACGCAAAATGAGTCCTTTGAACCAGAGTAGGACCGAGATTTGCGGCTGATGTAATAGTTAAACCAAAATTGCCAACATTCACAGCATTTGGTGCATTCAGGAGACTGCTCGTCATAATTGTACCATTGCTCAAAATACCTGAACCGGATTCTACCAATCTACCAAATTGTCCCATAAAAACATTGGTTCCTGACAGATCTAAAGGGAGAGTGGTTCCAAACAAGTTACCGGATACATTCATACTCGTGGTTGTTGTGATTCCGGGATTTGTTATTGTGGCATTAAACCAGGTCATGGCTCCGGTTAGCGAAGGAAGATTGGCGAGAGAGGATATTGCATTAAATCCGACGCTACTTGTATTTGAGGGAAGAGAGAGAGTGCCCCAATTAAGTGCATTTGAAATATCTGAACTAACACCACCGACCCATTGGTTATAGGTCTCTTCCGAACTAAAATCAAGGTCGCCCTCCATATTGGAGAGAGCCATGTTAAATCCGTTTGATGTAAAATCAAAAAGGTTTGTTTGTGAGGCATCAGGAGTCTGATCAAATCGATAATAAACATAAAGCCCTGATTCATCGCTATCAACTGAACCGTTTACATTTTCCAGAATTTGCGCTTCGGTTCTTACACTTGTCCAGATTCTTAAATCGTCCAAATAGGCATTAACAAATTTTTGAGTCCCCTCAAGTGAGGCGAAATACAGCGTTCCCGACGAGTTAAGTGTAGCCGGTGAAATATCCTCAGCAATTATAAAACCATCTTTATATAGTTTTCTTTCACCGGTGGTTCTATTGTAGGTTGCAGCGTAATGATGCCAGTTAACATCCAATAAACCGCCGGGGCTTACTAATTCATTCCCAAAAAAGGAGAGGAAAAATGCATGCGGATTAACATCAATACCTGACTTGAAGCCAATTGTGAGTTGTTGATTATTAGCTGCCGTGCCTTGACTTAAAACAATCTGTTCGTTTCCACCACCAGTTTGCCTTAGCCAAAATTCGATTGAGAGATCGGTTGCATTAAGAACAGGATGAGGAGCGGAAGTTTGTCCAAATTCATCCAAACCATCAAATTTGATAGCCTGCCCGGGTCCCGCGGTTGCGCCTGACACGACCCATGTGGGGTCTTGAACATCAACTCCGGAAGTTGGTCCGAGTGTAACAGTGTTGGCAGGAGCATTTCCATTGTCTGCCGGAGATTGTCCGGTTCCTTCATCAAGGGGGAGATAGAGAGTGAGGTTGGTTGTGGATGAATTTTCGATTCTGTACATATCTTGTCTGATCTGATCAGCATTTCTTGCGCCATTCCAGACTTTAATTTCATCCATTTTCCCGTCAAGTGGAAAAGTTGCGTCATTATCACGACCAAAGAGGACATTACCCGTTGATGCGGAGGCACCAAGTTGTAAAACAGGAATAGTGCCGGTGTTGTAAAGTATTCCATCCACATATATCTCAAATGTGGTTGCAGTTTTTACTAATGTGATATAATACCATCGGGATTGGGTTATAATAGCAGAGGGACCTGTGAGGAAATAGTTTCCTCCCGCAGAAAACCTGTCAATCCGGCAATTTATTTTACCGGTGTTCAACCAGATAGAATATTGAACTGCCCCTATTGCGCTAAAGTGTTTGTGAAATAAATATTGATTAACAACGGAACCGGGGTCATTTGGATAAACCCAAAACGAGGCAGTAAACTGGCTCGCTCCGCCGAAATTTAATCCTGTTCCAGCACCGGCATCCACCTTGATATAATCGTCGGTACCGTCAAAAGTGAGTGCATTTCCACCATTCTGCGCACTAATCGAATGGGTTAAAAGTAGCATGGTTAAAACTGACAAAAAGTATCTTAAATACTTCATCTGTTTGTCCTTTGGTGTAATTTATTAAAAATGGTTGCAAAAATCTATGAGAAAAAGATTGGAGTAAAAATAAGTCAAAAAGTTATACTCCAAGAGTATAATTTACAATAAGTATTATTACGATCCAAAGGAAAAATGAAATATTCAAATAAATATTCATAAAGGCGAAGTTGGTGTCGGAAATATCACACAAAAAAAAGCCGTCCCAAAAAATGAGACGGCTTTTAAGCTTAAGTGATGTGGATTAGGGGTTGGAACCCGTTCCGATCAGCAAAAAATTACTTCAACAGCATCATCTTGCGGACTGCAATATTGCTACCGGCTTCGATTCTGTAGAAATAAATACCACTCGGGAGAGCAGATGCGTTAAAGTCAACGGCATAAGATCCGGCAGTCATTGCTCCGTTAACAAGTTCAGCAACTTTTTCACCGAGGGTGTTGTAAACGGCAAGTTTTACATTCATATCAGAAGGCAAAGCAAAGTTGATTTTTGTTGATGGATTAAATGGATTTGGATAATTCTGACCAAGAGCAAACTCAGCAGGAATCTGTGAGATATCTTTTATGTCAGTGGTTCCATCAATCACTCTGAAATTACCAAGTGTTGAGTAGTAAGAGTAGTTACCATCACTATTTTTGGTTCTTACTCTCCAGAAGTAACTCTTGTTTTCACTGAGGCCTTCCATTGTTTTACGGCCAACGGTGAGGTCGGTGAAAACAGTTGAATTGGTGAAATTCTGGTTATCAGCAAATTCAAGTTCATACTTGGTACCTTCAGCAAGAGCTGTAGGGAGAACCCATGAAAGAACCGGTGAAGGAGTTGTAATCATAATGTTATCGGGTCCACCAATGATAGGTGTAACAGGTGCAAATGAACCGGGGTTAACGGTAAATGATTCAACTGCTGAGAAGGCACCATAAGAAATGCCACCAAAATGAGCTCTGACTTTCCAATAATAAGTTGCACCTTCAACAAGTCCTGTCACATTAAGTGATGTGGTCAGCGAGTAAGCTGTGGTAGTTGCAGCCGGGGCAAAAACATCAGAGTAGCTGTAAACAACCTGATATCCAACTATACCACTTGTAGAACCATTAACCCACCAGTTTAACTGAGGATCAATTGTGTAGATAAGTGCATTTCCTGAAGGCCATGAAATAACAGGTTCACCCGGTGTTGCTCCACTATAAATTGTGAAGTAATCGGATGCCCAAGTTGACAATGTAACGCCGTTTGTTGCGGCAACTGCCCAATAAACAACCTGACCTTCAGCGAAAGGAATTACAAAATCATAAAATGTATTTCCCGAACCGACCACATTAAAGGAACCGGTATAATCCAAATCCCAGTTACTTGAATTGGAGCCTAACTTGTATCTCACAACATAACCTGTTATCCCAAGTGATGAACCTTCAAGGTACCATGAGAGTGAAGGAAGTGTTGTATAAACAGTCGGGTTACCAACGGGCCAGTTAAGTACGGGATAACCGTTTGCAACTCCACCAACTACATTAAATGTTGCGTGAGCTGAAAAAGCGGATTCATTAACAGTATTGTCCGATCTTACTCTCCAGTGATAGGTTGTCCCGGGAATTAATCCTGAAAGTTGATAAAACTGGTCGGTAACATTATCAATCTGAGTGTAACTTCCAAATAATGGATCGGTTCCATACTGAATGTCATATCTTAAACCGGTTCCGTCCTGACCAAGCCACCAGTATAAATATGGTGAAGTGGTGTAAACATCGAGGTTATCGGTAGGGTATGACGGGTTTGGAATAACCAAAGTACCTGAACCCCAGGTCTGGAAGGAATGGAAAGGACTCCAATCAGAAATTTGTTCTTCACCAAGTATACCGCGTTTGTAAACACTTCTTACTGACCAGTAGTAGAAAGTACCCGGTAAGAGATTTGTAGTGATTTGGTGGTAGATGTTTGAAATATTGGTTGCAGAATAGGAGATTGCTCCGCCACTTGAACCAATTCTTACTTCAACATCAAATGTAATGTCAGGACTGTATCCTGCAGTGTACCAATAAAGTTGTGGGGCATTGGTGTAAACCTTGGCACCGCCCGTTGGCCATGAAGGATAGGGGACAGTTGCACCACCACTTGTTGTAAAATAGCTGGTTGGGGAATATGCCATTACCTGGTTAAAGCTGTTCAGGAGTACAACTCTCCAGTAATATTTTAATCCACCAAGAAGATTTACACTCTGGAAGAGATTTGGTGTAGTACCAACAAAATTTGAAGTTAACCAGTCTGTTTTTACAGGTGGAGTCGTGGCTGCTTTGACTTGCAATTTGAATTGAAGTCCTTCAGTACCCTGATTGATACCATAAGTAAACTGTACATTGTTTAGATATACGATATCCCCGTTTGCAGGATTATGTTGACTAACAGTTACTGCAGGGTAAGTTGTGAAATGCCATATTGGTGATGGAATACTTACAGCGCCATCTTTAGCTACCAATTGCCAGTAGTAAGTGGTGTTAGCGGTTAACGGGAAAACATATTGAGCACCCGGACCTTCATTTGTTGTATTCTCATTATAAATAGCAGAAGTACTGTTTGCAGGAATTGCAAGATCAGTAAATATGACGCCTGCATCGAAAGCCAGTTGTGAGCCACCGGCAGTGGAGATTCTCAGTTCATATTCTGATTCAAAAAGTACATCATCCCACTCAAAGGTAGGTTCGAGAGTATGTCCTGTTACACCTTGAATCGGGGTTGTCAGCACATCAAGAGGAGTGTAAAAAGTCCATTCAGAAGCCGCTTGAGTATTTTCACCATTATTGTCAGCTCCGGCATCATCAACCACTGCATTGATCGTCCACCAATATTTGGTAGCTGGCAGGAGTGCCAATGGTGTAGTTGAAAGTGAACCCGGGTTAACTGAAGTAGTGCGATTCAGATCTGCACCAACGGTCAAACCTGAAGAAGTCCCGACGAGTAATCTGAAAGCAACATTATCTCTTGAAGGATCCATCGTCCATGTAAGGGATGGAGTCATCGTAGCGGAAATGTAGGCATCAGCGGGGGTTGCCAAAACAGGAGTGGCGAGCAAAGTTGTGAATGTGGAAGTTGGGGAAGTACCGGATGCAAGCAAGGCGTCCACTGATACAACATTCCAATAATATCTGGTGTTAAATGCGAGAGTACCTCCCGGTACAGCATAAGTGATAGCAACTCCGACATTTGCAGAATGGACAAGAGTCGTCAATCCCGCGTCAGAATAGATGTTAACTGTGCTGCTATACGGGCCCGTTCCATTTATCACTGTCCAATCGAGCGTAGGAGTCAGTGACGCTGAGGTTGAGGCATTTGCCGGTGATGTTATTGTCACCACTGGCTGCGCCTGAAGCGTAAAGCCCAAGAGAATAGCTGCGAAGATAAAAGAAAAGAATCTTAAATTCTTCATATTAGTTCCTGATTATGTTATTAAGGGTTTTTAAGACTGTTAAATGTTCCGGAGATTTTTAGTGTCCGGAGGCTTTATAAAAAAAATAGAATACGATGCGTTATAATGTAAGCAAAGAATAATAATTATCCAAACTTATTTTCAACTTTCCCGACTTTACGGAAGAAATCGCAAAAAACTTCGTATTGCAGATCACACTATAAATAATATCATTGAAAAATAATCGGGATACTGTTATCTTTATCATTTGTTTTCTTTTAAACCTGACAGGCATTTGATGAAGATTCTCAGGCTCGCGCTTCTTGTTGCAATACTTCTATTTACCGGAAAATTACACTCACAATCAATTTCTCCGATTGACAGCAGTTTTCTTAATTTAAGTTACAAATTAACCCAGACCGCACTTGCGGACACCTTTGGATACAATCTGTTGAGGGAGCTTTGTGCTTTTGGTGGCAGACTTTCGGGAAGTAATAATCTTCTCAAGGCAGAAGATTATTTGTTGAAAACGATGTCAGGAATGGGATTTGATACAGTTTACACACAGACTTTTACCACCACCAACTGGCAGAGGGGAAAAGTTGAAAAATTTATTTTAAGGGGTAAAAACTCGGGCTCAAATGTCAACTTTAATGTTGCAGCTTTGGGTGGATCGGTAGGTACAAACGGACTCTTGAGAGCTGATATCATTGAAATATCTGATTTTGATGAATTGGAACACAGGAAAGATGAGATTAATGGTAAAATTGTCTTTTTCAATTTTGAGTTTAATCAAAAAGTTTATGATTCGTTTTCCTCCTATGGTCCTGCGGTAAATTTTAGAGTGAATGGCGCACACAGGGCTGCAAAATATGGAGCTGTTGCGGTTTTAATCAGATCAGTCGCCTCAAACTTTGACGATGTACCACACACAGGCACATTAAGATATATCGATTCAATCCCCAAAATACCCGGAGCATCTCTTGGTGTGAGAGGTGCCGTTTTTTTATCAGAACTGTTAAAAAAACGGGCGATGGGCGAGATCACTCAACCTCTCATGTTTGAAATGGAACTGGATTGCAAGACAGAAGGAACCTGTGAAGTTAAAAATCTTATTGCAGAGATATGGGGGAGCGAGAAAAAAAATGAAGTTATTGTCGTTGGAGCACATCTCGACGCGTGGGATAAAGGTGAAGGTGCCCATGATGATGGAGCGGGTTGTGTACAATCAATCGAAGTTTTACATCTGATTAAAAAAATGGGTATTAAGCCAAAAAGGACAATTCGTGCAGTATTATTTGCAAATGAAGAGAACGGATTGGCAGGCGCAAGAGGGTATGCCAAGGTAACGCAGGATGATGTTAAAAAACATTATGCCGCAATTGAGTCTGACAGGGGCGGATTTGTGCCAAGGGGTTTTACGGCAGATGCATCGCCTGAAGTAATTTCAAAAATGACATCATGGCTTCCTTATTTTACTATGACCGGAATTGAATGGTTCAAAAAAGGGGGAGGCGGAGCCGACATTTCTCAAATAAAGGGTTCAAATGCATTAATTGGCTTTTATCCTGACAGTCAAAGATATTTTGATGTTCACCACTCGGAAAATGATGTTTTTAGCAGTGTGAACCACAGGGAACTGGAACTTGGCTCTGCAAGTATCACTATTTTAACTTTATTGCTTTCAGAATTTGGTCTCTAAAAAATTAAAACCTGTAATTCGTAAGATAAATCCGTGGCAGTCGCTCGCTGTAATGCCCAAAAGTATGTGGGCTGTTTCGTTTGCCACATTTATCAATCGTGCCGGTTCGATGTTTCTCACATTTCTTGCGATATACCTGACCAAGTATCAGGGATACAGTATTGAATATGCGGGGTATGTACTCGCAGCTTATGGGATAGGCTCTCTTGCAGCTGGTCCCGTGGTTGGTAAACTTGCTGATCGTTTTGGCAACCTGCCTTTAATGAAATTATCACTTTTACTTAGTGCCGGTGTTCTTTTCCTTTTCCCGTTTTTTGATGAATTTTGGATGATAATAGTGTTAACCACGGTGTTATCATGGGTAAGTGAGGGGTTTCGACCTGCAAATTTGGCTTTAATCTCTGACATTGTAAGACCTGAAGACCGTAAAATTGCATTTGCTTTAAACAGATTAGCAATAAATCTTGGCTTTAGTATTGGACCCCTGCTTGGTGGTTTTCTAATTATTTTTGATTATCACTGGATATTTATTTTTGATGGTTTAACATCGCTGCTTGCAGTTGCATTCCTTTTTATGACCTCACTTTCCAAAGAAGAAAAAGAGCGACGTTCCGCTACCCAAAGTATTACAACGGAAGTCGTCCCAAAAACCAGTCCATTTAAGGATCGACGACTAATCTACTATGTCCTGGCACTTTCACCGGTTTACATCGTATTCTTTTCACAACTTAGCACAGTCTCTCTTTATGTTGTAAATGAACTTGGACTGCCCGAACCTTTTATAGGTGTTTTATTCCTTGTGAACACTATGATGGTGATTTTCCTGGAAGTTCCAATCAACAGCGCTCTCTCTGAATGGGACGATCGCAAATTGTTGAGTGTTGGTGGAATCCTCACAGGGATCGGGTTTGGCTTGTTTGCATTTTCAACAACAGTGCCTACATTGATAATTTGTATGGTGATACTTACTTTTGGTGAAATGATCTTTTCTCCGGCATCGGCAAACTATCTTGCAGAGTTGGCTCCTTCCAGTGCAAAAGGGATGTATATGGGATTTTTGCAGCTCGTATTTAATATTTCATTATTCATAGGACCGGCAGCCGGTGCATTCATGATGGAGGGATTTGGTTCGAAAATGATGTGGATTGCATGTTTCATATTATCAATGATCGGGGTTGCATTAATGTGGCGGTTGAAAAAAAATCATGAACTTGTAATGGCATCTGAATAGAAAACTTTTGTAATATTCAGAAAATCATTATATTTGCAGTCTAAAATCGGGGGGATATAGCTCAGTTGGGAGAGCGCTTGAATGGCATTCAAGAGGTCAGGGGTTCGACTCCCCTTATCTCCACAAAAAAAACCTTGTAACTATTTATTTCGTAATTAGTTGCAGGGTTTTTTGGTTTTAAATGGTACATATATTGGAGAGAAAAAAAGTGTAGGTTAACACAAAGATGAAATTCTTAAATTTAGATTTTGATTAAAAAAAGCCCCGAAGTGTTAATTCCGGGGCTTTTTGGTTTTATGTCTTTAATTAAGTTGAGATTACTTTAGTAGTATCATTTTGCGAACCGCAATATTTACTCCGGCTTCAATTCTGTAGAAATAAATTCCACTTGGAAGTGAGGCTGCACTAAAATCGATGGAATAATTTCCTGCTGTCATCGGTCCGTTTATAATCTCAGCAACTTTTTCACCCAGCGTGTTGTAAACAGAGAGTTTAACATTCAAATCTGCAGGAAGTGCAAAGTTGATTTTCGTTGACGGGTTGAAAGGATTTGGATAGTTTTGTCCAAGACTAAACTCAGTTGGCAGAGAATTCTCCAATTCAACACCCGTAATTCCATCGGTAACAAAATCACCAACACCGGAAAAATCAGAATAATTTCCGGTTCCATCCGTACTTCTTACTCTCCAGTAATATGTTTTTCCTGCGGATAATTCAGGTATCACTACACTATTGGATGTCAGACCACCAATCACTTGTGGGTTCGAAAAATTCTGATTCTCAGAATAGCTTAGTTCATAAGTATTGGACCCAACCGAAGAGGGGACAGCCCATGAGATCGAAGTATTTAGTGGTGAGACAGCTACACCACCTGCGGGACCGCCCACCAAAGGTGAGTAGAGGTTTGCCGGATTATAGACTGTAAACGATCCAACCGGCGAAGAGGGGGCTGAGAAGGTGACACCGTCTGTCGAGCGGACTTTCCAGTAAATTGTTGATCCATACGAAAGATTGTTGAAAGTGTAGCTTGCTGTTGCCAAATTATTGATCGTTGTTGCATTATTAAATCCGGGATTATTTGCATGGATTAGTTGATAAGTAAGACCAGTTGAAGGTCCGTTCATATACCAGCTTAATTTTTGTGTTGTAGAATAAACTATTGGATTACAAATTGGCCAACCTGCGACAGGAGCTGCTACATTCGAGGCACCTGAAATCGTGGTAAATGATCCTTGATTTGACCATCCCGATAACATAGCACCTGACTTTGACCTCACTTGCCAGTTGTAGGTTTTACCCGGTTCCAAATTTTTGACCAAAAATCTTGCATTGATGTTTTCATCGGTAGGGTTGCCCGTTAAAGCTCCATTTCTGAATTCAACATCAAACAAGGTTCCGTTGGCAGGCATTGCGTTTAAATACCAATAGAGGGTTTGTGTGGGTGAATAAACGGTTGCTCCGCCGATGGGCCAGGAAGCTACAGGGACAAGGACAAAATTAGCCGGTGCGCCGTAAGTTCTGAAAGAAGCGACATCAGACCATGCTGAAAGAGTTGTACCTGAAACAGATCTGATCCTCCAATAGTAAAGTGTTGAAGACTGAAGGGTCAATCCTGTGTGAAAAAGTCCATTCGAGGTAAATGTCTGCGGATTTTGCATATTGGATGAAGTGCTTACTTCTCCCTCAAATTGTAATCCCGTGCTGACACCATTAACATACCAGTAGAAAGTTGGATTAACTGTGTAAACAGTGTTTCCACCCGAAGGCCAGGATGCAACAGGCTTAAGTAGTGCACTAACAGGCAGGGTAACAAATGTACCCAAAGCCGACCAGCCTGAGGTATGTGAACCAAGTCGTGATCTAACTTTCCAATAATAAGTTGTCCCGGGTGAAAGGGTAATCGAATAACTTTGACCTGTGATACCTGTGTATGTGGGTGTTCCGCTGAATGAATTTGTCTGATGAATTTCTACATCATAAGTGAATCCGGTACTTGCACCATTTACCCACCAATTTAAATTCACATTCGGAGTATAAATCGTTTCCCCACCAAACGGATAAGATAATTGGGGAATCAATGGTTGTAAAGTTGTATTCACTACCACAAAATTTGCAGTTGCAGAATATGAAGTTACTGCACCTGATGCCAATTTTGTGCGGATAAACCAATAATAAGTTGTGCCTTCCTGCAAAGCTGGTAGAGTTACAGTTTTGGCAGTCAAATTATTAATCCAGGTGCCACCTGACAGATTTGCATTTGGACTGTAGTAAACATCGTATAATAAAGCAGGAATTGCTGTGTTATGATACCAGGTCAGAACGGGTGTTCTTGTGAAAACTGTAGCACCCCCAATTGGCCACCCCGGAACTGTTACATATTCGCGAGCAGTGGTAAAATTCTGTGCTGCAGAGTAAGCAGATGTCGCACCGCCACTATACACACTCTGAACACGCCAATAATATTTGGTATTGTTCAGCGCACGAAAAGTATAGGAGGCAGTCAGTACATTTTCTGTAATCGTGTTACCAACAGTAAATGTTGCACTGGTAGAAACCTGCAGGTTGTAACTGCTTGCAAGCATAACAGATTGCCAGGAAAGTGTGACATCTATTGATACATCAGTTGCTGCATTAAGGGGTGCTACTTGTGTGGGTACAGTTGTTGTGAACTCGTAGGCTCCAAGATCAACGGTTGTGTTGAATATTCGGTTGTTGCCATCAAGATCGGTTGCCCCCGGCGTAACAATAGAATTTTCTCCAAGATCAACTGCGGGAGAAGTTTGAAGAATTCTAAAGTTATCAGCATCAGCATCGAAGAACTGAGGAGCCGCAACCACAGTTGATCCTGACGGAGTTCCGGGAACAGTTAAATTTGTTCGGAATATTTGTCCGGAACCCGAAACTTGCCAGTTGGACCCGGCATTATAATAGACAATGCTGTTCTCCAATACTGAAGCATTTCGGCATCTTACCCCTCCACCATTAGGAGCAGTGTTAAAGACTACTGTGCAATTCTGAATTGTACCTGCATTCCAGATGTTGATACCACCGCCCAGGTCAACAGAAACATTGTCATAAACAAGGCAACCGCGTGTAATTCCGCCGCTATACATCCTTACCCCACCGCCGAATCCGCCACCATTATTGTTATCTGCTCTGTTATTTCGGATTACGCAGTTTTCCACCAAACCATTGTTTTGGATAGCGACACCACCACCATCACGGGCCTGATTGTTTCTGATCAGACAGTTGCGGATTGTTCCACCGGAGACAATATTTGCACCTCCACCAAAGCCACCATTTAAAGCTGAAGGATTGTATCCGTTTGCTATTGTAAACCCTTCTACAACAGCGGACGCATGATCGATGTAAAGGCATCGTGTTACATTATTACCACTTATTGTTGTGCTTAAATAACCATTACGACTTCGGAGGGTTACACCTTTGGTAATGGAAATATTTGCAGTTAAAGTAAAAGTACCATCATCAACTAAAATTATATCCCCTGTTGCCGCAGCAATGATAGCCGGTTGGATGGTCGTAGCCGCTGTTGCCCAAGTAGAGTAAGGCGGCGTGTTGCTTCCGCCGGAAGACACATAAAGTGTATTCTGAGCGAAGAGAGAAGAGACTAAGAACATAGTAATAAATATGCACTTAAATTGCATGGAATCTCCAGTTATTAAATCTGACGATGTAAACTCAATACTGATTAAAATGAATTTAATTTCGTCTAACAGTCTCCTTACTGCAATAATCGTACCAAAACATATGCCCTAAATATGCCTTATAACTTTAATTAAATCTCATTTTGAGACTTTATTTAAAAATATGTATCAAAACAAGACATTTTTTAGAAAACTCAAAGTTGACGGGTCTTTTAATCTTAATAAAATCGATTAAAATCTATCTTCTCCAAAAAATCCACATAAAGGAAATAATCAGGATTTACTTATTTTATACTTTAAATAAATAGAATTATAAATGAAACCAAAAAACTCCTCGTTTTTTAATTTACTCCGGAATCTGATATGAAACTTTCCATAGCCTTGATCGGTGAGGATATGATTGATCTGAGTTTGTTTGGAAAGTTGCTTAACCCGGCAACATTTTCATACAAAACATATTCATATTCCGGATTACATGATGTTGAATCGGATGGGGCTGCTATTATTTTTCTTTTTTCTCCAAATGATTCAAGGAAGCTCGAGGAAGCTGTTGATTATTTGGGGAGGGGAGCGAACGGTAAAAGGTTTCTTGTCATAGTATCATCATTGGCATCATTTAAATTATTGGGTGGAAGAACCAAAGAGTTGTGTTCTGATCATCTTGTATTTCCTTCGGACAACACAAGTGTTGAGAAGCGACTCGACCTTTATCAAAGAGTCTTAACGGTTCAAAAATTTAATTCAGGCAGTGAAGGGTTAACTGAAATACAGAACAGGATGCTTGAACTTGAAGAACAAAATGTTGCCAAGGACAAGTTTTTTGCAATAATTGCACACGATCTGAAGAATCCTTTTACCGGATTTTTGGGATTTTCAGAGTATATCGCCAAATATTATGACGAGATAACAAAGGATGACCTTGGTGATTTCTCGTTAAGAATGTATGAATCAGCTCAACATGTTTATAATCTAATCGAAAATCTCCTTGCATGGAGCAAACTCAGAACCGGCAATATGGAATTTGAACCAATTCCCTTTGACATGGAAGAGACAATTAAAAGGGTGCTAAAATTGTGTGAATCGATGATTCTAAAAAAAGAGATAAATCTGGTTAATTCAACAAAAGGGAAGCTTGAAGTTTTCGCTGACGCAAATATGATAGACACAGTATTCAGGAATGTAGTTACCAATGCTTTGAAGTTTACGCCAAAAGGGGGTGTGGTTCACATCGGCTACTTTTTGGAAGAGGAGTATATAATAATATTTGTTGCCGATAGTGGAATAGGAATATCCGAAGAGCGACAAAAAAAGATGTTTAAACTGGGATACAGGGTCTCAAGGGACGGAACCGACGGAGAGTCGGGCTCGGGGCTCGGGCTAATTCTATCCAAAGAATTTATGCTAAAAAATGGCGGAGATCTCTATTTTGAAAGTAATGAAAAAAACGGTACCAAATTTTATTTAAAGATACCCCGCCTGCTGTAAACTATTTGACTTTGATTTTATATTGCAAGATGAGGACATCCTTCGTGCCGAAGGGTTTTAGCTTTTTAAGAAAATCTTTATCTTGAACATTTTGGTCGCCTCTAACATTACCGGCTATATTGATATTAACCTGGGAGTCATCTGTGACACTTTGTTTAATTTTCTTTTTTAAAGCTCCAAAAATTTTGTTGAATGATTCGGCTTTAACTTCCGGATTATTCTTAAAAAGTTTGTCGAGGTCTGCAATTTTGTTTATTGAATAAAGTAAAACAAGTTCATAATCTCCTTTTTTCGGAAATTTTTCATAATTTCCTTTTGGAGGGTAAGCCAGTATTTGATCCTTGTAAGCTTTGCTGTTAGTAAGAAGTTTAGCTTTGTTATTGGTGATCATAACAAAATAACCATACCCACCCGAATCGGGTTGGAGCAGAATTCTGTATTTGTCGTCAAGTTTTAATACCGAATTCGATTTCAGTTTCAACAGTTTATCACCGGAAGAAACGAGAATTCCGGCTTTACTTTTAACAAGTGACTGTGCAAGGACAGAAAATGCTAAAAATAATGCCAATACGAGGAGTGTTTTAGTTGTTTTCATACTGTTTATACTCTATATTCTTAATAACAGTTCCTGCAAACTTAAAGAAAAAATAGATAGATACAATTGTTGTTTGTCACTAAATTAAGTTGGGGATACCAAATTAGAGATCATTTATAAAATTAGTCAATCAAGAACCTGTGAATAAAAATGGATAAGAGAATAACTGTGTTTTGTGCATCGAGCACAAAATCGAAAGAAATTTACCTGGAAGATGCCCGTAAATTGGGGAATCTGATAGCAGAGAACAATGATCTTTTAGTTTATGGTGGTGGGAGGCACGGATTGATGGGAGCGGTTTCTGATGGTACATTGGAAAAAGGGGGAAGAGTAATCGGTGTAATCCCGGAGTTTATGATGAGTCTTGAATGGGGGAGGGATGATATTTACAGCCTTGAACTTACAGATGATATGGAGACCAGAAAATTAAAAATGATTGATGGAAGTGATGCTATTGTAGTTCTCCCCGGTGGAAGTGGTACCATGGAAGAGTTTTACCAGGTTTTAACAATGAAGCGTCTTGGGCAGTATGTCAATCCTGTTATTGTCGTAAACACAAATGGCTTTTTTAACAAATGGATCGAATTTATGGAAGTGACGGTTAAGGAGAACTTTCTTGGAAGAGATCATTTAAAGATGTACACGGTTATTAGTGACTCAACCTGGCTATATAGTGCGATTGCCGATTCACATATATGGTCTGACGAAGATATTAATAAGGCACTTGTTTAAGATGAACAAATTACAAATGGAACCTGAACATGACGAACTGACCGAGGATTTACGGTCGTTCAAAGAAATATTTGACGAACTTCTCGATCACATCATGATAATTGATGGACACAGCGGTAAAGTGACAGAAATCAACAAGATATGGATGTCAACCACGGGATTTTCGAGGGATGAAATTCTGGGAAAACATTTTTCTGAAGTTTTTTGTGATGAACAAATATCAAATCTTGAAGAGCTTGAAGCGATAGTAACGCATGACTCTGTTGTGGCAAACCGCCTTTTGAGAAAAAAAGATGGTACTTCAATTCCTGTGGAAATGTCACTTTCAATGGTCAATTTTAAGGGACAAAATTCTATTCTGACAGTTCTGCGAAACATAACGGAAAGGTTGGAATCTGAACAGAAAATCAGAGAAATGAACAAGATGCTTGGTGAATTGAACACAACCAAGGACAAACTTTTTTCAGTTATTGCCCATGATCTCCGTAATCAGTTTAATGTATTGATTTCTTTTTCAGATATTCTCTTAAAAGATATTAACACAATGCCTGAAACGGAAAGGTTCTATTTCCTTTCACAGATTGAATCCGTTTCCCGAACCACATACGGACTTTTATCCAATCTGCTCCATTGGGCGAGGAGCCAAACCGGCATTCTTGTAATCAAAAAAGAAATATTAATTGTTAATAATTTAATAAGCTCTGTTTGTGAAGAATTAAACGGGTCAATTATTACAAAAGAGCTCCTCATAAAGTTTGATAAATCACAAACAGTAATTGTTTACTCTGATGAAGATATATTAAGAACAGTTCTCAGAAATCTTCTTTCAAATGCCATAAAGTTTAGCAACCGGAACGGCAAAATTGAAATTAATTTGTCTGAATTTGAAACAGAATTGGAGATAGAGATAAAAGATTTTGGTACAGGGATGGACGAAGAGCAACAGAAAATGATCTTTCAAGTGGGGGGTGTAAGTAAAAAAGGAACCGCCAAGGAGGAAGGTACAGGGCTTGGACTTACCATCTGTAAAGAGTTTATTAACAAATTAGGAGGCAGAATTTGGTTTAAAAGCGCCCCGGGAGAGGGTACTTCAATGTTTTTTACAGTAGAACTGCCACATTAATAAGAATTAAATTGACTATTAATTTTCTACTGACTATTTTAAGGTTTAAATTTACATAAATTTCGGAGAAGATAATGGCATTAGATGCTTTAGGAATGATCGAAACTAAAGGTCTCATTGGTGCAATCGAAGCAGCAGATGCAATGGTTAAAGCAGCCAATGTAGAATTAATCGGAAAAGAAACCATTGGTGGTGGATATGTTACAGTAATGGTGCGCGGTGATGTTGGAGCAGTTAAAGCTGCAACAGATGCCGGCGCTGCAGCTGCCCAAAGAGTTGGCGAGCTTGTTTCAGTACATGTAATTCCAAGACCACACAGTGATGTTGAATTAATCATCCCTAAAAGATCCATCTAAGCGGGCAGCAATTGAAACAGCTACCGGCTTTAGGATTAGTTGAAACACGAGGATTAACAGGTGCAATTGAGGCGGCTGATGCAATGTGCAAAGCCGCCAATGTAAAACTTATTGGATGGGAAAGAACCAATCCGGCATTGATTACAGTTCAGATTATCGGTGAGACCGGAGCAGTTAAAACTGCTGTGGAAGCCGGTGCTGCAGCTGCATCACGGGTTGGTTATCTTGTTTCCACTCATGTAATCCCACGACCTGACCTTCAACTTGATAAAATTTTGCTGATAACTCCTGATGAAGACGAAAATTCTTCAGCTCAGGAAGTTGAGGAAAAACCTGTTAATAAAGCTTTTGCTCCCAAAAAAGTGGTGCAAAAAGCTGTTGAGCCGGAAGTTATTCCCCGGACTTTAAAAACAGAGGTTACTCCGGTAACTCCGGCTACAAAAGTGGCAAAAACAAAATCTGTGATTGATCCTCAACTTATGGATTTGAAAGTTACTGATCTTCGGACACTTGCCAGGGCAACTCAGGATTTTCCCATCAAGGGCAGGGATATTTCCAAAGCCAATAAGGAAGAACTTTTGAAGTTCTTTGAACAAATTGGCAGGGGATAGTCTCCCGGTATTCTTGTTAGAGGATTACGGCTTTTCATAATGAAGCAAAATTTACCTTCAATTCTTATCTCCCTGCTTCTTGCAATGGGAGCCTGGATATTTATTACACTTTCCGGTGATTTTTATATCACTTCGAAAATTCCTGTGGTATATTCGAATCTTCCGCCCAATCTTATAGTTGACCACAGTCTTCCACGGGAGATCGAGGTAAAGCTTAAAGGTCAGGGATGGAAGTTCATCTCATTCCATTTCAACTCAGATAAAAAATTCACAATCCCGGTTTCAAAAGACAGCATCAATTCCGGTGTTTATCTCGCAAATTTGTTGGATGAAAATTCGTGGTTATCATCTGATTTTGGAATAATTGATATTCAACCCCCGTATTTAAGTATCAAAACTGAAAAGGTGGAGATTACTCAACGAAATGTGGTTCCCGAGTTGGCATTGCAGTTTGAACAGGGATTTGGACTGGCAGACAAAATAAAAGTTTTACCCGCATCTGTCAGGGTCAGGGGGAGTGCAAAAATTGTTTCTGAAATTCGCCAGATTAAGACTGTAAAGACCACACTCAACGGTTTAAAAGAAAAAATGGTGTTTGAAGTGAATCTGGAGGGAATAAAGGGCGTTGAAATTTATCCTCAGAAAGTTACACTCGAAATTGATGTACAAAAAATTGCAGACAGAGAGATTGAAGGAGTTAAAATCACAGTACTTGATAAACCTGAAGGCAGAGAAGTTGTTCTCGTGCCGGATGAAGTTACAGTAGTGATAAGAGGTGGAATTGAAAGAATTGGTTTAATTAAACCCGATGAAGTTAAAGCTTTGTTGAATTATAATGAAATGATAAGAGACTCATCGGGAACAACAGTTCCAAACATTGTTTTACCTGACAATGTTTCGTTTGTTGATGTAAAACCGGCACGAATAAGATATATAATTAAGCAGTATTGAGATATGTTTATAAGTTTTGAAGGCATTGATTTTTGTGGTAAAACCACTCAGATCAATTTATTGAAAAAATATCTGGAAAACATCGGGCGGCGGGTTGAGATAATCCGCGAACCGGGAGGAACCGCTATATCTGAAAAAATCAGAGAGATATTGCTCAATAAAAAACATCTTGAAATGTGTGATGAAACTGAAATATTCCTCTTTTCTGCAGCTCGTGCGCAAGTGGTAAGAGAAGTTATTCGTCCACTGATTGCCCGGGGATGTGTAGTAATTGCAGACAGATTTCATGACTCGACAACTGCATACCAGGGGTTTGGAAGAGGGTTAAGTGCGGATGCCGTTAAAAAAATAAACGAATTTGCCACCGGAGGAACGATCCCGGATTTGACTTTTTATTTAAGACTGTCAGTGGAAGAATCCACTAAAAGAAAAAATGTTTGTAAAGCCGACCTTGACAGGATTGAGAAATCGGACGATGTTTTTTATTCAAATGTGATTGCCGGATATGAGAAGATTGCTCTGGAGTTCCCAAACAGAATAAAAGGGATCGACGGTGAAAAATCAGCAATCGAAGTACATAACGATATTTTAAGTATTCTCTATGAAACAATGAATATAGCCTCCGACCGAAGAGGAGTTATATAAGGAATTTGATGAAGAAAAATCTGATCGACAAATATCAATGGTTTTTGATAACCGGAATAGCTGTGTTATCCTTGGGATTTTACACGGCATTTGGTGATATCTATTTTGAAATCGGTAAAAACATTGACATTTTTTCCCGGGTATATAAAGAAATCACGCTCAATTATGTTGATGAAGTGAATCCTGAAGAATTTATCCGTGCCGGTATCAGAGGAATGTTGAAAGAACTGGATCCATACACCACATTTATTGATGAAAAGCGACAGGATGACATCGACCTCATGACCAAAGGGAAATATGGGGGTATCGGAATAACAGTTGGTATCAGGGGTGAACATGTTCTAATCATCGAGGTAATGGATGGATACTCAGCACAAAAGCAGGGTCTGCTACCGGGAGATGCACTTTTTGAAGTATCCGGAGTGAAGGTTAAACCATCAAACTATGATGATGTATCAAAACTTGTTAAAGGTGCTCCGGGCACTTTTGTTGATCTTAAAGTATTAAGAGGTGAACCATCTGATACTTTATCATTTACACTTCTAAGAGAAGAAATTTCTGTAAAAAATGTGGCATTTGCCGGTTTTATTCCGGAAAATTCTTCAAACGCATATATAAAATTGTCAGGTTTTACTCGAACAGCGGGTGATGAACTTCGGAATGAAATTGTTAAATTAAATTCCGTCAGGAGGATTGAAACAGTTGTCCTCGACCTGAGAGGGAATCCGGGTGGACTTCTTGACATGGCAATTGATGTCTCAAACAAATTTCTTAACAGAGGTGATTTGATTGTCACCACGAAGGGAAGAGACTCTGTTTCCTTGCGCAAATTTTTTGCCGAACAGGAACCACTTTTAAAATCTGTTGACATGGCAGTATTAATCGACGGTGGAACAGCTTCCGCTTCAGAGATAGTTGCAGGTGCGCTCCAGGATTATGACCGGGCGATAATCGTAGGTGAAAAATCTTTTGGAAAAGGCCTCGTTCAAACTGTAACATCTTTGAGCTACAACACTTCGGTTAAAATCACGACTTCACGGTATTACACTCCATCAGGCAGAAGCATCCAAAAAATTGATTATGCCAAAGACAATAAAGTTATTGGAAAACATGATTCTGTTTTGACAACAGAATTCAGAACAAAAAACAACAGACTTGTATATAGTGGGGGAGGAATCTCACCTGATACAACAGTAAGTGCCAAACTCAAATCAGATTTTGTAAAAGACCTTCTCGCTAAAGGTATGATTTTTGAATTTGTGAACGGTTTCTACGAGAAAAACAAAAGTCTAAAATTTGAAAATTTGAATGAAAATTTGATTCTTGATGAATTCAATTCTTTCCTCAAAAAGAAAAAATATGAATTTAAGCATCCAAAAATTGTTCAGTTGAATGAACTGATTCTAACTTTTGGACAAGACAAAAATTATGTACATTTGCAGGGGAAAATTGAAGAATTAAAAAAAGAGATTGAGAAAACCTCAAAAAACATCCTGGATCTGCATAAAACAGAGACAGCGAATGAAATTCTCCTCGAATTGGCGGGTAGATACCACGATAGTGGCTTTAGAATCAAGTACAGGTTGACCGACGATGTACAGTTCAAAACCGCCCTGGATATAATCAACAATAAATCACTTTACAGAAAATTACTGGCTTTAAATTAGATGGCTCAAAAAAGAAGATTAAAATCAAAAAGAGTAGGATTTCGTCGGGACGCAACTTTTTCAAAATGTCCCTCGTGCACACAGTTTAATACTTTAAGAAGATCAAAAACCCGCAGTTTTATGGAAGGTGCTATCAAAAATCTCACCTGGTTCAAAGTTTACAGATGTACAAATTGCGGCTGGAGAGGTTATAAGTCCACTTTCATTTTAACCATCGACGGTGTAAAGCTTATCGCCACTTATTTGATTATTGCACTACTAACAGGCTTTGCAGTTAAATATGTTATACAAAGATTTGTAAAATGACACCATCGATACTCTCCAAAATCGGAGAGATAGTATCCAAAAAAAATCTCCTTACCGATCCTGTCCACAAAGAAGCCTATTCATACGATGGGACACCTCTTTTAAGTAAACTTCCAGAGGCAGTCGTGTTTCCTGAAAACAAGGAACAGATTGCCGGGATAATGGAGCTTGCAAATAATGAGAATTTTGCCGTTGTTCCTCGTGGCTCGGGGACCGGATTAAGTGGCGGATCAGTTCCCGTTGAGAACTCAATTGTTCTTGTTATGACAAAATGGGACAAGATAATTGAAGTTGATAAACAGAACCTTACTGCCTGGGTGGAACCGGGAGTAATCACTGAAACACTCCAAAGTCGTGTTGAAAAGATGGGTTTGTTTTACCCCCCTGATCCCGGAAGCATGAAAATTTGCACCATTGGTGGAAATGTTGCTGAAAACGCCGGGGGACTCCGGGGTTTGAAGTATGGTGTTACAAAAAATTATGTGCTGGGAATTGAAGCGGTTCTTCCAAATGGAGAGTTTTTAGCCACCGGTGGCAAAAATTTTAAGGATGTTGCCGGTTACAATTTGCGGGATGTGATGATCGGAAGTGAGGGGACACTTGGCATTTTTACCAAAATACTTCTCAAGTTGATCCCCAAACCGGTAAAATCGATAACCATGACTGCATATTTTGACACTATGGTTGACAGCGGGAAAGCTGTCTCCGATATCATCGCTGCACATGTTGTTCCGGCAATGATGGAATTTCTTGATCATACAACAATCAATAGTGTTGAAGATTATACTAAAATTGGACTTCCACGAAACAGTGAAGCCATTCTGATCATTGAACTTGATGGCATGGGTGCTGAAGTTGATGAAGATGCGGCTAAAGTGGTTTCCGCACTCAAAAAAAACCACGCAACATTTGTAAAAGTTGCTTCAAATGAAGCGGAAGCACTTACACTAAAAGCTGCCCGGAGAACAGCATTCAGCGCCTTGGCGAGGGTTAAACCTACAACAATTCTTGAGGATGCCACAGTACCCCGAAGTGAATTGCCTGTAATGATTGAAAAAGTGCAATATGCCGCTAAAAAGTTTGATGTAACAATTGGAAATTTTGGACACGCCGGCGATGGCAATCTTCACCCTACATGTCTTACAGACGAGAGGGATGAAAAAGGGATACAAAACGCTCATCGTGCTTTTGAATACATCTTTAATGAAGCTATAAAACTTGGCGGAACCATAACAGGTGAACATGGCACGGGACTTGCAAAGAAAGATTTTCTTGAAAGTTCAGTCGGCTCCACAGGAGTTGATTTTATGAAAAAAATTAAAAAATCTTTGGATGAAAACAATGTTTTGAACCCCGGCAAGATTTTTACAATGAAACCAAAATGTGAGGGTTCTCTCCCTAAAAACAGGGAACAGATACACGATTTCCCACATTCTCACAATCACTGATATGGCTGAACCACCCCTTCAAAAATCTTTGTTAAGTGGATTGATTTCAGACGATCTGCTTTTGCAGTGTATGCACTGTGGTATGTGCCTGCCCACTTGTCCTACATATAATGTCACAAAACTCGAATCATCTTCCCCGCGAGGTAGAATAAGATTAATCAAATCTGTCTCCGAAGGAAAGCTTGAAATAAATGATACCTATCTCAACGAGATAAGCTTTTGTCTCGATTGTCAGGCTTGTGAAACTGCATGCCCGGCCGGGGTTAAATATGGAGCAATAGTTGAAGCTGCTCGAGAAGAGGTTTCACGGCAGAACCTGGAACCCTTAAAAGTAAGGGCAATCAGGCGATTTGGGCTTAATTTTATAGTTGCAAATCAGCCGATATTAAAAATAGTAGCAAGACTGATCTATATTTATCAGGCATCAGGTCTTCAGAAATTTCTTCATAATATCGGTATGTTCAAGATTATGGGTGGAAATCTTGGAGCAGTTGATCAGATGTCGCCAAAATTCTCCAAAAGATTCAGTAGTGACATGATGAGTGAGATTTATACTCCTGCTGAACCTGTTAGATATCGTGTTTTGCTCCCCCTGGGTTGTTTAATGGATGTGGCGTTTGCAGATATCAATTCTGATACGCTGGATGTTTTGCTTCAACATGGATGTGAAGTCATAATTCCGCGGAATCAGGGCTGCTGTGGGTCTCTTCATGCCCATAATGGTGAACAAAAAAAGGGAAAAGAGCTTGCTCTTAAAACCATGGAGTTGTTTAAGAATTATGAATACGACTTCTTGATTTCCAATTCTGCCGGATGTGGAGCTTATATGAAGGAGTATGGGCATGTTTTTGAAGACACGGAGTCACAGAGTCACGAAGTCACGGAGTCACTAAATCACGGAGTCACAGAGTCACAGAGTCACGGAGACAGAAGTGATGAAAATTTTCCTGCAATATTCTCATCAAAAGTGAAAGATATTTCCGAATTTTTATATGAAACAGGGTTTAGAGCAGAGAACTATACATATGAGGGGCGAATAACCTATCACGATGCTTGTCACCTCGCTCATACTCAAAAAATTACATTAGCACCAAGGGAAATTATAAAATCTGTTGGCGGAGTTAATTACACAGAATTGAATGAAGCTTCATGGTGTTGTGGCAGTGCGGGAATATATAATGTAGCCCGTTACGATGATGCTCTGAATTTTCTTGTCAGGAAGATGGGAAATCTAAAAGCAACAGGTTCAGAAGTTGTGGTAATGGCAAATCCCGGGTGTATGGGTCAGATTCAACATGGAACTGATAAATATGATCACAAAATGGAAGTGCTTCATCTGGCAACTTTTCTTAACAGGGCATACAAAAAGAAGAAAAACTGATTTTTTTTCAGAAATTCTCTTTTACACCCTCGAAAATGGTTCCCAAAGTGGAAATATTTTTCTTTATTTGTCAGATTTTTCTTACTTTTTCGTATCTCATTTATAATATTCCGCAACAAAATTTATATCACCCTAAATAACGATTTTTTCAGTAATTCGTGTATAATCTGATATTTTGATACCTAATTGCACCCGATTCCATATTTTATTCCATTCTGAAGGTACTCCCCAAAAAAGTTCCTTTATCGAATTGTCTCACCCAAGTTTCAACTTAACTCGTAAATTTTTTAGTAATTTAAGCGAAGGTAAGCGATGAGTAGTTTTATCGACTATCTATTACGGATACGGTTACCGATAGTGATATTTGTGGCGCTTGCGTCTTTTGTAACCACATTTTATGTCTCAAGAGCAGAGAGAGACGGGGTTGGGTATGCACCCGACCAGCCGATCAACTTTTCTCACAAGTTGCATGCGGGCACGATGAAAATCGATTGTCAATATTGCCATACCGGTGTTGAAAAGACAAGATTTGCCACGATCCCTACTGCCGCAATCTGTATGAACTGTCACACACAGGCACGCACAGACCGTCCCGACATCATCAAACTGACAGAATATTATAAAAGTGGTAATCCAATTCCCTGGAAAAGGATTCACAGAACTGCTGAATATGCTTACTTCAATCACAGTGTTCATGTGGGCACAGGGATTGACTGTACATCATGCCATGGCGATGTAGCTAACATGGATAAAGTTTCGCAGGTTAATCCATTCAATATGAATGCTTGCCTCGACTGCCACCGGAACCCGGAAAAGAAACTTCCTTATCTTAAACAGGTTAAAAAAGGACCCGAGCATTGCTGGGCTTGCCATAGATAGGAGACAGAAATAGCGATGACCGAAAACAAAGAAAATCTTAAGATGGACAGAAAAAAATTTTTAGGATCCCTTGCTTTACTGGGAACAGGAGTATTTTTCTTCAGAAATCTGTTCTCATTTTTCAGTGGGAACGGGGAAGAGAAACAAAAAACGAAAATAACGGTTAAAGAGAACCCTTATTCAGTGAAAAGAAAAACGGGAGGGGGAGTAAGTGGACGAGCTTAATAAAGACCCCAAAGAAATGAACAAAGATTTGTTGTGGCGTAGTGTTGAGGAATATAAATCGGGTGGTAAACTCGATGATGTCCATTATAACGAATTTATGCCCGGCGTAAAAGAAGAATTTGACCCACAGAAGATGGGAAGTGGAATTTCGAGAAGGAAATTTCTTGCGTTGTTAAGTGCATCCGCAGCTTTTACTGCCGCCGGTTGCAGTGACTACCGCGACAAGGGTGAACTAATGCCCTATAACAAAAAACCTGAAGAAATGACCATTGGTGAAGCCAATTATTACGCTTCCACCTGTTCAAGTTGTGCTCATTCGTGTGGAATACTGATCAAAACCAGGGAAGGTCGTCCAATTAAAGTTGACGGAAATCCCGATCATCCTGTCAGTGCCGGAAAAATCTGCGCTAAGGGACATGCTTCGATAATGGATCTTTATGATCCACAGCGGTTTACCGAACCACAGGTTTCAAAAGAGGGGATATATGACCCGATAAGTTGGAAGGATGTGGATAATAAGGTAATACTTGCTCTGAGCACTTTAGGCGCAAGCGAAGCAGCTTTTATTTCAAACAAAGTTTCATCACCAACTGCGATGAAGCTAATGAAAGAATTGCAGGAAAAATTCAGCGGAATTAAGTATTACTACTACGATCTTTTTAGCGATGTGAACAGAGCAACTGCATGGAGAGAATGTTACGGTGAAGATTCAATTCCTGCGGTTATCAACTGGGATCAGGCGGATGTAATTGTTGCACTTGAAGCCAACCTGTATGGAACTGATGGTAACAGTGTTGAGCAACAACGACTGATTACATCAAGAAGATCGGTAACAGACACAAAAAAATTCAATCGTATTTATGCTGCTGAAGCTAATTTTAGTTCCACCGGAGCAAATGCTGACCACCGACTTAGAATAAAACCCACCCAATACCACGATTTTGTAATGACATTGATTAATGAGGTCAGCAAAAGAGGAAAAGGGAAAGGTCTTGTTCCAAAAGAGATCGCCGGTGTGCTTTCAGGATTTTCAGTTGAAACATTCGCAAAAAAAGCAGGTTTTGCACCAAAAAGTGTTAAAGCATTAAACTCACTTGTTGGTGATCTTTTATCCACAAACGGTAAAACACTTGTTTACGCAGGCGAAACAGTGCCTGTTGAAGTTCATGTTCTTGTTAATCTTCTAAATGAAATGACAGGCGGCTCTTCACTCTACAGCGATTCAGTTTCTAATGTTGAACTTCACAAATATTCAACTGCTGCAGAAATAACAGACCTTATTTCAAAAATGAAATCAGGTAAGGTTAAACTTTTAGTAAACCTGGATGCTAATCCTGTTTATCATTTACCAAAAGATTCCGGTTTTGTTGCGGCACTTAAGAGTGTTCCATTAGTGGTTTCACTTGCGACACTGCAAAATGAGACTACATTTGCTTCAAACTTTGTTCTTCCTTTAAATCATAACTTTGAAAACTGGGGAGATGCAAGTGTCAGAAGTAATGTTACAAGCACAATGCAGCCCGTAATTGCTCCGCTTTATAACACTCGCCAAAAAGAAGCAATCCTGCTCCAATGGTTGAGTGGCAATGCTGAAGGATATAAAGAAACTGCATATCTCGATTACCTGAAAGCTTCATGGAAAGAATCCAATGAGGTTACAGGATCATTCGACAAATTCTGGTCGGGTATTATCCATGACGGGTTAAAACTTGAGACTTCAAATAAAACCGAAGATTACAAGTTTACACTCGAAAAAGTTGCATTAAAGAACCCACTTAATGAAGCAAAATTTTCTGTGATTCTTGCTCAAAGTTATGCCCTTGGTGATGGAAAACATGCAAATAACGGATGGTTGCAGGAACTGCCACACCCGATATCAAAAGTAACCTGGGACAATTATGCCGCCATTTCCGATAAAACAAGCAGAGAAATTGGTGTAAAGACCAATAGTCTCGTTGAAGTTGAAGTAAGTGGTAAAAAAGTAACTCTACCTGTATTAATTCAGCCGGGTCTTGCAGATAATACAGTTGTTGTTGAACTTGGTTACGGCAGAACAAAATCACCCGTTGTTGCTCTTGAAGTTGGAAAAGATGTTTCATTATTTATGAAATCATTGACTGATAGAGTTTTTACCAATGCTACCGTGACGCCTGTTGATGGTAAATATATACTCGCATCCACCCAGGATCACCACAGTTACGATGAAACACTTGTTAAAGATGTTAAAGATGCTCATTTGAAGCGTCACATCATTCAGGAAGGTACTGTAAAACAGTATGAGAAAAATCCTGAATTCCTTGGAAAGAAACATAACCTTATTTCTTTGTACGATGAACACAAATATCCCGACAACAAATGGGGGATGACCATTGATCTGAATAAATGCACAGGATGTGGAAACTGTTCAGTTGCATGCAGTATTGAAAATAATATACCTGTTGTTGGTAAAGATCAGGTTATCATCGGTAGAGAAATGCAATGGATGCGTATTGACAGATATTACGCAGGAACACCGGAAGAACCTGTCGCATCCTACCAGCCAATGATGTGTCAACATTGTGATAATGCGCCGTGTGAAAATGTTTGTCCCGTTGTTGCAACCACACACAGTATCGACGGATTAAATCAGATGGTTTACAACAGATGTGTTGGTACAAGATACTGTTCAAACAACTGTCCTTATAAAGTTAGAAGATTCAATTTCTATGATTTCAGAGACCATTTTGCAAAAGGCTACTATTATGAGCAGCCTGTGAATCTTGGTCATAACCCTGAAGTATCTGTTCGCCCGAGAGGTGTCATGGAAAAATGTACATTCTGCGTTCACAGAATTGAAGAAGAGAGAAGCAAAGCAGTTGCCACCGGAAGGAAGCTTAAAGGAAGCGATGTTAAAACCGCTTGTCAGGAAGCATGTCCTGCGGATGCAATCTCATTTGGTGATCTCGTAGAAAAAGATTCCGAATTCAAGAAATTTCACGACCATAATCTTGCCTACCATGTATTGGAAGAGTTGAATGTAAAACCAAACATCTCATACATCGCCAGATTGTGGAATACAAATACGGAGGAAGTGTAAGTGAATATAGATTACAGTAAAGAACTTCCGATAGTTCAGGGCCGTCTCTCCCTGGGAGAGTTAGAGGATCTGATTGCAAAACCGATGTCGGAGAAGCCAACTCCAAAATATTATATTGCTCTGGCTATTACTCTGACACTTTTGATGATAGGCGCAACCAGTCTTGGATTTACGTTCTACTATGGAACAGGTTTATGGGGTAACAATCAACCGGTGGGTTGGGCGTTTGACATCGTAAACTTCGTTTTCTGGGTAGGTATCGGTCACGCCGGAACTCTGATATCCGCAATTCTATTTTTATTAAGGCAGAAGTGGAGAACCGCAATTGCGAGGTTTGCCGAAGCCATGACAATCTTCGCCGTTATGTGCGCGGGTATTTTCCCGGCAATTCACACCGGTCGTCCATGGTTGGATGGATGGTTACTTCCATATCCAAATCAACACGGGCTGTGGGTAAACTTTACTTCACCTCTGTTATGGGATGTGTTCGCAGTTTCCACATATTTTACTGTTTCCGCTGTTTTTTGGTATATCGGGTTAATCCCTGATTTTGCCGTAATGCGCGACAGAACAACCGGAAAAGTGAAGAAGTTTATCTATTCACTTTTTAGCCTTGGATGGAGACATTCACACCGCAACTGGCAACATTACGAAAAATCGTATGTAATTCTTGCCGGTTTTGCAACTCCACTCGTATTATCGGTGCACACAATCGTATCGTTCGATTTTGCTGTATCGATTATCCCCGGATGGCACACAACAATCTTCCCACCATACTTCGTAGCCGGTGCTATTTTCTCCGGGTTTGCGATGGTGGTTACGGTTCTTGTTTTTGTGAGAAAAGTCTTCGACCTTGAAAATATTATAACTATCGATCATCTCGAAAAAATGAACAAGGTTATCCTTGCTACAGGAATGATGGTGGGGTATGCTTACGCAATGGAATTCTTTATTGCCTGGTATAGCGGGGTTCAGTTTGAAACATTTGTTTTCATTAACAGAGCTTTTGGACCTTATGCCTGGGCATACTGGATCATGGTTAGTTGCAATGTTATCTTCCCGCAATTCTTCTGGTTTAAGAAGTTGAGAAGATCAATTCCTGTAATGATGGTAATTGTGATTTTTGTAAATGTTGGAATGTGGTTTGAGAGATTTGTAATCACAGTCACCTCTCTTCACCGGGATTTTCTCCCCTCAAGCTGGGGATATTATGTACCAACAATCTACGATTTTGGTATTCTCATAGGCAGTTTTGGGTTATTCTTTACACTTGTTCTGCTTTTTGTGAAAGCAATGCCTGTTGTAGCAATTTCAGAAATCAAAGCCGTTGCAGACGGAGCACAACCGACTCATCATGGGGGTGACCACTAATGGAACGAAATACTAAATTACACGGCTTGGTTGCTTTGTTTGACACACCTGATCAGATTATTCATGCTGCAGAAAAGGTGTCACATTCCGGCTATAAAGATTTTGATATTCATACACCATATCCTGTTCATGGAATGGATGATGCAATGAAACTGAAACCATCAAAGCTCGGGTATGTTACCCTTGTTTTTGGACTTTCAGGTGCTGCATTTGCTCTGTTGCTTATGTGGTGGACGATGGTGGTTGACTATCCAATGAACATCGGTGGAAAACCATTTTTCTCTCTACCGGCGTTTATTCCCGTTACATTTGAATTAACAGTGTTGTTTGCAACACTTGCAACTGTAATAGGTATGATTACCTTTTTCTTCCGGTTCCCTGATAACAAACATCCACTTCATGATACTCCTTATATGCAAGCAGTATCGAGAGACAAATATGGTGTTTTTATTGGAGCATCTGATCCTAAATTTGATGTCAAAGAAGTAAGAGCACTTTTTGAATCCCTCGGTGGCAAACAAATTTCTGAAATCATGGAGTTTGAAAAAACCTGGCAGGATGCATTTAATCCTAAATTTATTGGCATCCTGGTTACGACGGCGATTCTTGTTTCAGGTGGCACTTATTTTGCGCTCAACAAACTTCTCTACATCACACCATTTAACTGGATGGAACATCAATTCAGAGGAGTTCCTCAGGAAAAGAGTGATTTCTTTGCAGATTCAAGAATGATGAGGGAACCTGTGGCTGGAACCGTGGCGAGAGGTCATATGCCCTACGAATTTAAAGATTCAGTTGCCCAACCCGCTGATCCCGTTGAAAACCCATTAGTGAATTCTCCGGAAATATTCAAACTTGGTCAGAAAAAATATCTGACATTTTGCTCTCCATGCCATGGTGATTATGGTGATGGTGACAGCAGATTGAACCAACAATTCCCAAATCCACCAAGTCTTCACACAACAAAATTGCGTGACTGGAAAGATGGAAATATTTATCATGTTATTACCAATGGACAGAATGTAATGCCTTCTTATTCGCACCAAATGACGGTAAAAGAGAGATGGGCTGTAGTTTCTTATATCAGAGCACTGCAAAAGGCAAAAAATGCCTCTGAAACAGAGATCGAACAGTTCAGAAAGGAGAATACTTCTAATGGCAACTAAAGATTTGACATATGTAAAAAAAGAATTGCCGGGTAAGATCCTCAATATCGGTATCGCTCTTCTCGCCATCGGATTGATTGTGGGTGCTTTTGGGTTGCTTCTTGATCCAACCAGAGCAAAGTTTTCTTATCTGCTTGGTTTTTTCTATTTGTTGACAATTGGAATGGGTGCTCTCTTTCTGATCTCTCTCGAATATGTAGTGAACGCCGACTGGAGCACTCCGATCAGAAGAATTCCTGAATTTATTTCAGCATCGGTACCACTTTTTATTGTGGTTGCGATCCCTCTCTTTTTCTTTATCCACGACCTTTATCACTGGTCACACACGGATGCAGTAGCAACTGATGCACTTCTAAAAATAAAAGAGCCGTATTTGAATATCACATTTTTTGTGATTAGAGTTGTGGCAACTTTTGTAATCTGGTCACTATACTACTTCTTTATTGTAAGAAACTCCAGAAAACAGGATGAGACGAAAGACCAAAAATTAACAAAGAAGAATATTATTGCTTCAGCTATTTTTATTCCCGTTTTTGCAATAACCATTACTTTTTCTGCAATTGACTGGATGATGAGTCTGGAACCACACTGGTTTTCAACCATCTACGGGGTTTATGTCTTTTCGGGCACAATGCTTGCAGGATTGGCAGCAACCACACTTGCTGTAGTATTGTTAAAAGAAAATGGTTATCTGCATCCAAGGATGACAAACGATCATCTTTCAAGTTTGGGTGGACTTCTCTTTGGTTTTGTAAATTTCTGGGCATATATTGCTTTCTCGCAGTTTTTGCTCATTTGGTATGCAAATCTTCCTGAGGAGACATTCTGGTTTATCGATCGTTGGGAAGGGATGTGGGGTGCCATAACACTTACGCTTATAGTTGTACACTTCCTTGTACCATACGCATTGCTTTTACCGGCTCCTGCGAAAAAAGATCCTAAAAGACTTAAATTTGCCGCTGTGTGGTTACTTGTTGCGCATCTGCTCGATCTGTATTGGTTGATAATGCCACAATATCACGGTGAAAAGAGTGGATTACACTATATTTTAACTGAATTCGGTTTCCCGATTGCTGCAATCGGTGTTCTGATAATCGTCTTCTATTTCAATTTCAAAAAGCATAACGCTGTTCCTGTCGGAGATCCAAAACTCGACAGGGGGCTTAATTTCAAGCTGTAGGAGGAAATGAAATAATGAGTGAACAGAAAAAAAGCATTTTTGATAATCCATTAACATTTCTTGCTGCATCCTATCCGTATTTATTTATTGTGTTGCTTGGGATAGGTGTCATTTATGTTAAAAACCTTGGTACAGTGAATGAAAATTCACTTCCCGCCAGGATGTTTGATTCCACAACCATAGTTAAAGAATTACCGGTTTCTGACCCTGCAATTCTTACAGCCGTGGATATTGCGATGATGAAAAAACCATCCGACGAACTGATTGCTAAAGGAAAAGAAATCTATTCCACAAGCTGTGCTTCGTGTCATGGAGCCGATGGAAAAGGAGACGGAGCTGCAGGAGTGGCAATGAATCCAAAACCAAGGAACTTTCATTCAAATGATGGATGGACTAACAGTGCTGACCTGTCAGGAATGTGGAAAACTCTTCAGGAAGGGATATCCGCTAATGGGATGGCTGCTTATGATGTGCTTCCCGCTGATCAGCGGCTTGGTTTGATCCATTACATTAGAAACAACTTTATGACAAATCCTCCGGAAATTACTGATGCGACCATCAAAGAGATTGATGATAAATATCAGCTGACAAAGGGGACATTTAAACCCGGAACAATTCCTGTCTCAGGAGCCGTTGCCATTCTTGCTAAAGAGGATGCAGAATTGGTTAAAAAGCTTGAGAGCGCGTTAAAATCGCTTGAAACAAAATCAAAAAGTGATATCGGCGCAAGGCTTTTCCTCGGTGCAGTGCTTGACAAAAAGCTTGCATTGTCGTTTCTTCTTTCGAATGAAGAGTGGAAAGAGGGCACTGATTCATTTATGAAAATCGTAAGAAAAAATCTTAACGGTAACGGATTCAAATACAAAGTTTTTTCAATGGAAGAATCAGATGTTGAAAAAATGTATAATTATCTAAAAAGTTCTTTGTGAAGATGATTAAAATTAAGACTCGCGCTTTTCTCCTTTTTGTTATTTTCTCGATTGCGATATCAGCGACCGGGGGGACGGGGAGAGCCGGACTTGATGATAGTAAACTTGGCTCCAAACTCCCCCTCGACATGGTGTTTACCAATGAGAAAGGGGAGAAAGTTGCTCTAAAGAGTTTGATCGACAAACCAACTATCCTGATGTTTGTTTATTACAAATGTCCGGCAATATGCTCACCAATGCTTGCTGATGTTGCGTCACAAGTAAGGAGAGTTGATCTGGCTCCCGGAAAAGAGTATCAGTTAATCAGTATCTCGATAGATCATAACGAGACCTGGAAAGATGCAGCTGAGAAAAAAAAGGGAATTTTAAGTTCCGGAGCAGTTGGTCTGCCTGAAAATTCATGGCATTTTTTGACGGGTGATTCCGTTTCCATAAGAAAAATTACTGAATTGGCTGGTATCACATTTACCAGAATGGATGATCAGATCATTCACCCGGGTGCCATTATGGCAATCGCCAAAGACGGTATGATTACAAGGTATATAATTGGACCAAAATATCTGCCATTTGATATTAAGATGGCGGTGATAGAAGCGATGGATGGCAAAACTGCTCCGACAGTTGCAAAAATCCTTAAATTTTGCTTCAATTATGACAGCGAGAGCGAAACCTACATGTTAAATGTCACCCGTATTTTTGGGGTGTTGATAATCTTCGCTGCAGCAATCGGACTTATATTTTTAGTAAGGAAATCAAAAACAAAAGATATTAAAGAAGGTGCATAATATGTCTTCATCAACAAACGATGTGAATGTTAGTTATCTCGATTACAAAGGCAAACATTCCGGTTTATTGGGTTGGATACTTTCTGTTGATCATAAAAGGATAGGTATTCTATACCTCATCTCGATGATGGTGTTCTTTACAGTAGGTGTGACATTCGGTTTCCTTATGAGGCTCGAACTGATCGCTCCGGGAAGAACCATTGTAGATCCACAGACCTATAACTCATTTTTCACCCTGCACGGGATTATAATGATCTTTTTGTTCATTATTCCCGGTTTACCTGCGGTATTTGGAAACTTTTTCCTTCCGATAATGATCGGTGCGGCTGATGTTGCCTTTCCACGGTTAAACTTGCTTTCATGGTGGCTTTTTATAATTGGCGGGTTACTGGCAATAATCTCGGTTTTTCTACCGGGAGGTGCACCTGACACGGGTTGGACATTTTACATCCCTTATTCTGTCAGAACAACAACCAATGTAATTCCGGCACTCATTGCTGCTTTTATACTTGGTTTCTCTTCAATTCTTACAGGTTTGAACTTTGTTGTTACAGTCCACAGATTAAGAGCTCCTGGAATGACATTTTTTAAGATGCCACTTTTTATTTGGTCTCTTTATTCGACTGCATGGATTCAGGTTCTTGCCACTCCGATTATTGGTATCACACTTCTTTTAGTTGTAGCTGAAAGGACTCTTTCAGTTGGAATTTTTGATCCCGCCCTTGGTGGTGATCCTGTCCTTTTTCAACATCTGTTTTGGATTTACTCTCATCCGGCGGTTTATATCATGATTCTACCGGCGATGGGGGTTGTCTCAGAGATAATTCCCGTGTTTTCGCAAAGGACAATATTTGGCTATAAGTTTATCGCATTTTCCAGTTTAGCTATTGCGTTCCTTGGCTCGCTTGTTTGGGCGCACCACATGTTTACAGCCGGAATGAGCGGCGTCGCAATGATAGTTTTTTCAGTGTTGACATTTCTTGTCTCCATTCCTTCAGCAATCAAGGTTTTCAACTGGGTTTCAACACTTTATAAAGGGTCAATTTTAACCGACCCGCCACTGTTGTTTGCTCTCGGATTTATTTTCCTGTTTTCAATCGGCGGATTCACCGGTCTGATCCAGGGAGCTTTGTCGGTTAACCTTCATATCCATGATACATCATTCATTGTGGCTCATTTCCATTATGTAATGTTTGGTGGAACGGGATTTGGAATCTTTGCAGCGATGCATTATTGGTGGCCAAAGATGTTTGGCAGGATGTATAACAAAGTTGTAGCAAAAACAGGTTTTTGGGTACTTTTTGTTGGATTTAACCTCCTCTACTTCCCGATGTTTGTGATGGGATGGTTGGGAATGCCAAGAAGATACTACGATTATCTTCCTGAATTTCAGATTTACCATATGCTCTCCACGGTTGGTTCATGGATACTTATAACCGGCTTGCTCATTATGTTTATAAATCTTTTTAATGCTCTGAAGAATGGTAAAAAAGTTACAGAGGAGAATATTTGGAACGGTGAAACTCTGGAGTGGTCAACTCCAACCCCACCATTCCTGTTCAACTTTAAAGAGGCACCTACTGTTGAGTCAGGACCTTACGAATACAAAAGAAATGAAGTATCAGAAACAGAAGTAAAGGAGGAGAAGGTTTGAGTACAACATCTTCAGCACCCGGAGTAGAAACCCATATCCACAGGGACGATGAAGGTTCACGCCTTGGAATGTGGCTTTTTCTATTCACCGAACTTTTATTGTTTGGTGGCATGTTTCTCGTTTATGCTGTATATAAGTTTTCTCATGCAGAGGAGTTCCATCTTGCTGCTAAAGAACTTAATACGCTGTTTGGAGCTCTTAACACCATCATACTTCTTACGAGCAGTTTAACAATGGTGCTTGCAATCGTGGCAATAAAGAGAGGACAAAAATATCTTTCGCTCTTCTTTCAGTTAATGACACTTGCCATGGCTCTTGGCTTTCTTGTAAACAAATATTTTGAGTGGATGGCAAAAATTTCTCACGGGATTTACCCCGGAAGTGAACAATTACTCGAAAAAAGCAACGGAGAGATTCTCTTTTTTGGACTTTATTATGTGATGACGGGTCTTCACGGTCTCCATATTGTTATTGGTATGGCAGTAATCGCATACATGACCTGGTTCACCTGGAAAGATAAAATTAATCAAGATCAATATGTTCGTCTTGAATCTGCCGGTCTCTACTGGCATCTGGTTGATATTATCTGGATATTTCTTTTCCCATTATTTTATCTTATATCGTGAGGTTTTAGATGAGCGAACATAACACAAACGACCATAAAAATCACGATCACGGTTACGGGCATTATATCCTTATATGGTTCGCCCTGTTGATACTTACCGGACTGACAGTTGCGGTAGCGGGCATCGATTTTGGTAATCTCACCATTATCACAGCGCTTGCAATTGCATCGTTGAAGTCTTTTCTGGTGTTAAAGGTATTTATGCACCTTGAAGTAGAGAAAAGAGTTTTTACTGTCTTTGTATATACTTCGTTATTTTTTCTGACAGTATCACTTATTCTTTTATTTTCTGACTACAGTTTTTTGCAAGGATAGTTATAAATGTTTAATGAGACAAATTACATAGACAGTGTAAACAATGCATTCACATTCATTGTTGTCATCTCTGCTGCTCTACTTATCGCTATCACGATTATCATGTTGTATTTTGTATATAAATACAATGCGAAGAGGAATAAAAAGGCGGTTAACATCGAAGGAAACATGACATTGGAAATCGCCTGGACGATTATTCCATTGTTTCTTGTTGCAGGGATGTTTTGGTATGGCTATTTGGGGTATGATGCTCTTGCTACACCTCCGGCAAATGCCTACAAGATTAAAGTAATCGGCCAAATGTGGAAGTGGAATTTTGAATATGTTAACGGTGTAACAACAGATACATTGTATGTACCCCAAGGTAAACCAATCCAGCTTGATATCACCTCGCTGGATGTGAGTCACAGTTTTTATATGCCACATTTTAGATTTAAATCTGATGCACTCCCAAACAAAAATAACATGCTCTGGTTTCAATCTGATGAGACAGGTGTTTACGATATTGCATGTGCGGAGTATTGCGGGTTAAATCACTGGAATATGTACACAAAAGTTCATATAGTTCCTCAACCGGTTTTTGATGAGTGGTTGAGTAATAAAAAAGCATTAAAAGATGGTGGAACTGTTCCGGTTGTTGATTCAAATACAGTTAAAAAGGATACCATTGCTGCACCTGCTGATACAGCAAAAAAATCTGAAGGGAACAAAAAGAAGTAATGAAAACTCTTTTTGATCTGGTTAAGATCAGGATCACAGTTCTTGTGTCGATTACAACGGGATTTGGTTATCTCCTTTCGCGAGGGACATTTGACATCGGTGTGATATATCCTGTTCTTGGTATTTTTCTAACAGCGTGTGGCTCAGCGGCGATTAATCACTTGCAGGAGAGTGACATTGACATCAGGATGAACAGAACAAAAAACAGACCATTGCCCTCGGGTATGCTTTCAAAACTTCAGGTGATTTTAATTGCTGCGGGTTTTGTAATCACGGGTTCGATGTTGCTTCTTGTTGCTCTTGGAGTTGTTGAAATGTTGTTATCTCTTCTTGCATTGGTATGGTATAACATTATATATACTCCAATGAAAAGGAAGAACCCGTTTGCAGTGGTTCCCGGATCAATAATTGGTTCTATCCCGCCCGTCGTGGGCTGGGTGGCCGGCGGGGGAGACCTTGCTTCACCGGAAAGTGTTTTTCTTGCATTTTTCTTTTTTATATGGCAAATTCCCCATTTTTGGCTTCTGCTCCTGTTTCTCAACAAGGATTATGAATCATCAGGATTGCCAACCATAATGAGTCGTTTTAGTGAACCACAGTTGGCAAGAATAACCTTTGTATGGACATTTGCCACTGCGCTATCTGCTCTGTTGTTCCCGTTGTTTGGGTTGGTAAACGGGTGGGTTTCGTTATTACTAATAGTTTTTTCATCAGCGTCACTGATAGTTTACTCCATTCAGCTTTTAAAGCACGACACCGGAAGGCAGTCATTCAAAAAAGCATTTATGGGAATAAATTATTTTGTGTTATATCTGGTTTTAGTTGTTTCAATAGATAAATTGATGCCGAAAGGATAATTTAGGTATGGAGTTTCTTGACAAATTAGTTTTACCACAGTCATCGGAACATATCCAGCTTCTGCATTATATGATGATGTTGGTTCTGTTTATGTACATTCCTTTTGTCGGGATGTTAACAGGTGGTCTGTCTCTTTCCCTCTATTTTAAGAGAAGGGGGAGAATAACCAATGATCCAAAATACCTTGCTCTTTCTTACGATATAATCAAATTAGTAACAGTAAAGAAAACAGCGGGAATACTTTTGGCAATTATTCCGCCGTTTGTGTTAACTTTCATATTTGCACAGCTACTGCATCAAATGAAAATTGCTGCAGTGAGTTATCTGTTCTTTGGTTCCTTAGTCGGGTTGCCGGCGGTTATATTGGTATATATTTACCGTTATTCGTTAGAGTTTAAGGGACTTCTTGGTTCGGTAAAATCAAATGAAGAGGTTGATTCCTACCTAAGCAGCGCGGGAAATCTGATTAAGTTTGCCGGTCCTTGGGGGCTGTTTATGATGATTTCATCTTCCTATTTTGTGGTTGCCGGAATCTCACTGGGAATTTACTCCAATGAATGGGAAGCTTCAAAAAACCTTCTCCACATTTTTGTATCAGGAAGTTTTTTCATTAAATGGTTATATCTGTTTGCTCTCGGATTTGCAGCAACAGCGTCGTTAATGCTTTTTAAGGTTTTTTACTGGGATGGTGGTCTCACAGAAGCAACTGATGAATACAAAGAGTTCGCTCGAGAATTACTTTCAAAAATAGCGATGTTTGCAGCGCTCTCGTTACCTCTTTTGATATTAATACATGTTGTTCAGATTCCCGGACAATCATTGAGTAAATCCACTTTGATTTATGCAGCTCTATCAGCACTACTGGTGTTTGGATTGTACCACGCAATATATCAGGTTGTTCAAAACAAAAATCTTAATGCCACAAGCTGGGCCTTACTTTTCCTTCTTTTCTCAACGATTTCTTTGATTATTGCCGATCAGAGTGCATTTAAACAAAGCACAAAACTTCATTCAATTGTACTTGCTGCAGAACACGATTCTTCAATGAAAAAGATGCTTGCTGCCGCAACCGGTTCTGAGTTAAGTGGAGAAGCCATATTTACACAAAAATGTCAGGCTTGCCACAAATGGGATGTAAAACTTGTTGGTCCTCCATACAAAGAGACATTGCCAAATTATGAAGGTAAATTGGATGAGCTGGTAAATTTTATCAACAATCCTGTTAAGAAAAATCCTGCATACCCTCCAATGCCGGCACAGGGTCTCAAACCCAAAGAGGCAAAAGCCGTTGCTAAATACATCCTGGAGAACTACAAAACGAAATAGGTATTAAGTATTAATTATTAGGGAGTCCACTAAAAAAAGGTCG